>Ga0335081_10000017_pt1 | contig 339257 bp, 271 predicted proteins | sample Lox_Sample_35_FD_206713 | JGI IMG/M metagenome (GOLD analysis project Ga0335081, IMG submission 206713) | Soil microbial communities from Loxahatchee National Wildlife Refuge, Florida, United States - Lox_Sample_3.5 | ecosystem: Environmental > Terrestrial > Soil > Wetlands | place: USA... | reverse complement strand
TATGAATGTCCATTCGACCTCCCGGGAAGATTTGATTGCTCAGCACAATCAGCATCTCCCGTTCAGGTCGAATGGACAACCTGTTGAAAGGTCACAACTAAGCATCCTTGGCTTTCGAGAATGGGTAGGAATGGTGCTGCTGTTCGGCGCCATAGCCGCTATGCTGCTGGCCTTCCGGTGGGAACTTCCGGCGGCATTGATTTCGCTGTTTGCGCTCGGTGCGTTCGCTGGTGTCGTTCACGTCCAACGCTATGACGTCCTGGTCGTCGCGGCAATCCCCGATCTTCTGTTCCTCTTGGATTGGAGGTTGCGACACCCGCACGCAGCGTCCACCCTCAAAGCCGGATGACGACGGAGATCGCCGCAGTGTGACAGTCGCCGCCAGCCTGCTCCCGGGCTTCTCGTTGACGCCGCTCATCGCTTCCGCTACGATGAATATGCTCGATGGGCGGTTAGCTCAGCGGTTAGAGCATCCGGTTTACACCCGGAAGGTCCAGCGTTCAAATCGCTGACCGCCCACCATCCAGCGTCACTCGCGGGGACGTAGTTCAGTTGGTTAGAACGCTGCCCTGTCACGGCAGAGGTCGCGAGTTCGAGTCTCGTCGTCCCCGCCATTCTTCCTTGAGGAGTTATCGGACGTGGCACCGAAAACTCCTACCCACATTCTCACCCACAGCTTCTACTGAACGCTCCCCGTTTCAAATCCCACGGCGTTCAGGAACCTTTCCTGCGCCGCGATCATCTCGTCGAGGTCTTCGTCTGCATACAGGCCGTACGCCGCGTTCCGGTCGAAGATACTCGAAGGCAAGCGGTACCGCCCGGATGCGTAGGTCAGTTGGATACGACAGCCTCGGAGGCGAGCGCGTAGCGGTCTCTTGACAGTTCGCCGCGTCCCGCGCCCGCCGATCCTAGCCGTGCCACGCTCGCGGGTTGGAGTAGAATGCGAGCGACTGGCTTGCATCCGCCGCTCAGTTCACGTGAGGGAGCGGTTGCACAGGCACATAAGAGGGGTCAGGACGAGTACATGAGAAATGTAGTCTTCGCAATCAACATTACCCTGGGTGGCTGCTGCGACCATACCAAATTCAAGCCCCCTGACGATGACGAATTACTTGAACATTTCACGCACCTCTTGCGAGATTCTGACCTGCTCGTCTATGGGCGTAAAACCTATCAATTGATGGTTCCTTATTGGCCTGATATCGCAAAAAGCCAGTCCGAGACAAAAGCGGATATCGAATTTGCTCAAACCTTTGTCTCCAAGAAGAAGATTGTTTTTTCACGATCGTTGGCCAGCGCTGAAGATGAAAATACGAGAATTGTTCGTACGAACCTTCGCGACGAAATACTTAAACTGAAGCAAGAACAGGGCAAAAATATTTTGGTCGGCGGTGTAGATGTTCCTTCACAACTGATGGAGCTTGGCCTGATTGACGAATATCGTTTTGTCGTCATGCCGACCATTGCTGGAGAAGGCAGACGATTGATGGAGGGCGTCAGCCTGCCTGAGAAATTGCAATTGAAACTTGTTGAGTCAAAGATTTTCAACTCAGGATGTGTTGCGCTTCGTTACCTGAAACAGTGACAGAAAAATCGGACGATCTGTGGAACGCCGAGAAGGTTTTTATTGCTGAGGACGCGAGAATTCTTACCCGCAAATTTACCCACAGGGAACGGTTCCTACAGTCATTTTCAGCGACTTGGCAGCCCCCGCAGCGAACGTAAGTCGCTGATAATACGGGTACGCCTAGGCTGTCACGGCAGAGGTCGCGAGTTCGAGTCTCGTCGTCCCCGCCATTCTCTCCGCTGGAGCGGCCCCCAATGAACCGCCTTTCGCTTGACAAACCCCGCCGCCCAATCTATCCTATGCATCGGAATACGAGGTATTCGTGAATTTCAAAGGCACCTTGCCCGCCCTCATCCTCGAAGCGCTCCTCCGCGAGCCCAGCCACGGCTATCGCATCGCGCAGCGCATCAAGGAGCGCTCGCATGGCGTCCTCGACTTCAAGGAAGGCACTCTTTACCCCGCGCTTCATAAGCTCGAAAATGAAGGCCTCGTGGAATCGTACGAGAGCGTCGAAAACGGCCGCCCGCGCCGCCATTACCGCATCACCAAAAATGGACGCGCGACGCTGGCCAAGGACCGCTCCGAATGGCGTCAGCTTTCGCGCGCGGTCACTCTTATTCTCGGGGAGGGATGAACGATGACTCGACTCGAAACTTGGCTGGAACAGGCCACTCGTCGCCTGTCGACGGATTCCGCCGCGCAGGTCCGCGCTGAAATTCTCGAGCATTACGAGTCCGCTCGCGAGGACGCCCTCACCCGCGGCACGAACGCTGGCGAAGCCGACCGCCTCGCCGTCGCAGCCTTGGGCGACGCCCGCGCCGCGAACTGCCAGTATCGCAAGGTCCTGCTCACGTCCGGCGAAGCCGCGATGCTTCGCAACGCCAAGTGGGAAGCGCACGCCGTCTGTTCCCGCCCCTGGCTGAAGTGGCTGCTTCCGGCGATTCCTTTCGGCGCGCTAGTCGGAGCCGTCGCCTTCTTCTTCGCCGGCTCAACCGCACCAGCCCGCATCCTGCTCGTAGGTGCGCTGGGAACGGCCGTTTGGTTCGCGGTGCCGTTCTTGCCGGTCTACACGCCGTCTCGCGCGCGCTTCTACCGCGGCGTCAAGTGGCTCGCGATGGTTGCCATGCTGGTGCTGGTCTTCGGCTCTTCCATTCTCGAGTACTCGTGGCTGCTGTTCTCGTGCCTCTGGCCGATCGTCTGGATCGAGACGACGCGCGTCGCGATTCGCCGCAAGCTCCCCGTCGACCAGTGGCCCAGGGTTCTCTACCTCTAACCTCAACCCGAAGCCCCAACGCCCGCCGGCTCAATCCACGATAAACAGTTTCGCGCCGCCCGCCGTAAACGACCGGTGCGGCTCCGTCTTGTCCCCTAGCTGATAGCTCATTCCCGGCGTGAGTCTGAATTTCCGCCCGTCCTTCAACTCCGTTTCGAGCTCGCCCTCCAGGCACAGCACGATGTGGCGCTTCTCGCACCAGTGATCCGCCAGGTAGCCGGCCGTGTACTCCACCATCCGCACGCGAATGTCGCCGAAATTCCGCGTCTGCCAGTAGGACGTCCCCGTCTCGCCCTTGTGCTCCGTTCGCTCAGCCCGAGACCACTCCGTCACGCCGAAAGGAATGCCTGACATCTGCATGCTCAGCTCCTTCCCATCCAACGATCGAGAGACGGCTTGGCCCGCCCACGAGATAGCGAGGTGAAGATTCGCGCGCGCCGCGGCGCTCTTCAGGCCCGCACTTACTTTCCCGGGGACGACAAGGCTTTCACGAGGTCGTACAGAAACGCTTGGCCTTCGTAAAACGATTGGACGTAAATCCGCTCGTCGCGCCCATGGAACCGCACGTCGTTCTCGTCGATAAAGATTCCCTGAACGCCGTACGTGGGGATTCCGGACATCCGCAGCCGCTTTCCGTCGGTCGCGCCCATCACCATCGTCGGCACCACGGGGACTCCCGGCCACATTTTCTCCGTCACGCGCTGCGTGGCGCCAAATACATCGGGACGGAGCGGCGAGACAGGGCCCGGCGCGGGCTGCCCCAACAGCTTCACGTCCACCTGGTCATCCGCGATCACCTTCTTCAACTCCGTCTGGATGTACTCGACCGAATCCTCCGGCAACACCCGGCAATTGACCGTCGCCGCCGCCAGTTGCGGGAGAGCGTTCATCGCGTGCCCGCCTTCGAGCATCGTCGCCACGCATGTTGACCTCAGCGTCGCGTTCCACGCGGGCGACGCAGCCGCCAGCCGCTCCATCGCCCCTTTCGAACCGCCCGCAGCCTGCTCGACATCGCTCTTCATCGGTCCGGTTTCGATCTTTGCCATTTGCTTCAAGTACGCCGCGGTCACTTCGTTCGTCTTCAGCGGAAAATCGAAAATGGCGAGCCGCGTCAGCGCGTTCGCCAGATGATAAATCGCGTTGTCGCGCACCGGCAGCGAACTGTGTCCGCCCTTGTTGCGCACCTCGAAGCGAAAGTTGATGACGTACTTCTCCGCCACCTGCAGATTGTTCGCCACGCGCTTCCCATCGGCCATATCGCCCCAGCCGCCTTCGTTCAGCGCGAAGTCGGCATCGATCAGCTCGCGGTGATTCGCCACCAGCCAGTCGACTCCGTTGTACGGCCCGCCGCCTTCTTCATCCGCCGTCAGCGCGACGATGATGTCGCGGTCCGGCTTGAAGCCCTCTTTCTTGTACTGAATCAGATTCGCGATCCAGATCGCCGCTTGCGCCTTGTCGTCACCCGTCCCGCGTCCGTAGAAGTAGCCGTCGCGCTCGATCAATTGGAACGGGTCCATGCTCCAGTCGTCGCGCTTCGCTTCCACCACGTCCTCGTGCGCCAGCAGAAGGATCGGCTTCCGCGCGCCCGTGCCGTGATAGCGCGCCACCAGGTTCGCCTTTTTCGGGCTCGCGCCGCCCACGAAAATGTCGGAGTCCGGAAATCCCGCCGCCTTCAGGCGCGCCGCCGCGGCTTCCGCGACCGGAGTCGTCGCGCCCGTCGTGAATCCCGACTGGATCTCGATGAATTGTTTGTAGATTTCGCGCGCGCGCTGCTTTTCGGCTTCAGGGCGCGTCGTCTGCGCCGCAGCGACCGAAGCAAAAAGCAAAAGGAAACCAGCAGAAAGGATTTTTCGGGTTCGCATGGCCGCGCATTGTTTCACGATCCTTGCGCTTTGCGCAAACCCCGCTGACGGAGCTGACTCCCCCGTCGAGCTAGCGGGAACCCGGCCCGGGTGCCGACGCTGACGAAAGAATCGATGCTCCGCTCGCCCGCAGGCTCAGCCCTGCCGCAGCATGTCGACGGGGTTCGCACGCGTCGCTGCGCGCGCCGGCACGTAGCAGCCCGCCGCTGCCGCCAACGCCAGCAACAGGACGGCTACCGCGATTGGCTCCGCCTCCCAGACGGCGGCGGGGCCGAGCCACCGCTGCAACAACGGCCGCAGTTCCACCGCCGCCGCCGCGCCGAACCCAGCGCCCACGATCACGGCGAGGACCAACTCACGCGTCACACTCCAGGCTAGCCGGCCGGGAAGCGCGCCCAGGGCCGAGCGCACCGCAAGTTCATGCCCGCGCGCTGCCACCGTTCCCGCAGTCACCGCGTACACGCCTTGGACGCTCAGTCCCAGCCCCAGCAACGCCAGCAGAAGCATGCCTGCCATGCGCGCGAGCGGCCGCGTCAACGTCGCTTGCCAGCGCGCCTGCAGCGTCGAAACACCCGAAATCGTCGCTGGGATCGCCATTCCGGCGAGCGCCTGCGGGGCGAGCGCGACGACGGTTCGCGCCGGAGCTGCCGTACGCAGAATCACTTCGCCGCCGCAGAAGTACGCGGACTGCGCCTGGGGTAAATAGACTGTGGGAACCGGCTGCTGAGACCAGTAGCCGATGAAATTCGCGGCCACGCCGACGATCTTGTAGCGGCTGTCGAACTTTGGCCCGAACGCGATTTGCGAACCCACCGCCTGCGCCGGTGAGGTCCAGTTCGCCTGGGCCATGTCCAGGTTAACGATGGCCACCGGATCGCCGCCGGTGTTGTCGGTGTCGTCGAAGCCGCGCCCGAATAGGATCGGAATGCCGAGTGTGCGGAAGTAGCCGGGCGAAACAGAAGACGGCGAGGTGGCTTCTCGCTCGGTGCCGGCGGCATCGCCCTGCTTCTCGAAGGAAATGGGAGAGCCCGGCGGCGGAAACAGGTCCGCCAGCGCGATCGCCTGCGTGTCCGGCAGCCGCTCCAGCCGCGACAGCACTTGCTGGTTGAAGTCTGCTACCTGAGCATCGGTTGGGACGAAATTGTCGCGTGGGCTGACCGACAGCACCACAGTGTGGCTCGGCGCCGGCCCGAGATTGGCGGACGAGACGGCGGCGTAGGTCCGGGCCGTCAGCGCCGCCGCCGCCAGCAGGCAAATTCCGATTCCCGCCTGCGCCGCCAGCAGAATCAGCCGCCAACGACCGGCCCCAGGACCAGAATCGCTAAGCCCGGTGTAGCCGAGCCCGCCGCCCGCTGCTGCGAGCGCGCGCGACGTACGCGGTCCGTCCGCCGCAGCCACCAGCAGCACCGACCAAACCAGCGCGGCGGCAAACGCAAAGGCCGCAAAGCCGAGCAGGACGGCCAGGTTCAACGGCGGCGGGTGCAGCAGCGGCGGGCCAAGTCCGGCCGCGGGCACCAACTGCGCGAGCACGCGCAGCAGCGCGGACGCAAAGGCCACGCCCAGCCCGAGCGATAGCAGCGTGAGCAAGCATTTCTCCGCCGCCACTTCGCGCCACAGTCGCCGGCGGCCCGCGCCCAGTACGGCGCGAATGGCTATCTCGCGCCGTCGCCGTCTGCCCTCGACTCCCATCACGATAGCGAGATTGACGCAGCCCACGAGGAAGACGAACCCCACACCCAGCGCCAGCAGGCCCGTGGTCTGCCGCGCCGGGCCTTGCGCGATCGCCTCCAGGCTCTGCACCACGGGGAGCCTCCGCCGATCGAAGCTGTAGCGCTGCCCCAGACGCTCCGCCACCACTGTCAGCGCCGCCTGCGCCTGCGCCACGCTGACGCCGGGACGGAGCCGCCCCAGCCCAAAGAACACCGTCGACTGCCGCGAACGGGCCGCGATGCCATGGGGCGCGAGGTACCACACGTCGGCCGCATTTTCCAGGAACGGGAGCGGAATGTCGACGCGGAGCGGAAGTACACCGACTATCCGCATGCGCGTCTCGTAGGCCCCTGTCGCGTCCGATGCGAGCCCCACCGTCATGCCAATCACGGAGGGACTGCCGCCATATCGGGTCTGCCAAAACCGATAGCTGATCCACACAGGGGCCGTCACGCTGCTGCTGAGAGGTTCATCGTCCGGCTGGACTTCGCGCCCCAGGACCGGGCGTATGCCCAGGTCGCTGAAGGCGCCCGCCTGGATGTCGAAAGTGTGAATCTCGGTCGCGCCCTTGCGGTCAAGCAGCCAGGGCCGCGGGAAGGTGAAGGCGCCGAGGGAGGCGAAGATGTCGTGGGTTGCGTCTGCAAAATCCGTCAGGTCCGGCCCCGATATCGCCATCACCTGCGCGCCCGATTCGGCACGCTCCCAAACCGCGACGAGCTGCCCCGAATCGCGATAGGTCAGCGGCTGATAGCCCAGCGCCAGCATCAGGCTCAGCAGCGCCGCCGCCGCGCCCATGCCGATCGCAATCGTGAGGGAGAACTGCGCCGTCAGCAACGGGCTCCGCCACCAGCTTCGCAGCCAAACGCGTACCATGGTGCCCGGTCTACCTCCAACTGTGGCCGGAGTATCGCACTAGTGGACCGGCGGCGCGCAGCAATATTTTATTGGCGCGTGGCACTCCGCTTCGCCGCATGGGATTCGCCGTTCACCTCCTGAGAATCCCCATTCGATGTTATTTCGTTGCTAATTTTTCACATCCTTTGCTACCGTGGCCCGGATGCAATGATGAAAAAAATGATCACAGGTAGCGGAAGCAGGTCAAAGCGGACGGCGACGCTCGCCCGCGCTCCTTTGCTTGCCTGTTTACCTCCCTGCCTCGTTGTCTCTGTCAAGCTTCAATCGGTACACTTTGCAAACGGAAATCCCCGCAACTCCTTGCCATCCAACAACTTGAAAAATTTCAATCGGTACACTTTCCGGACCTGCGACTGGTCGGCCGCCATGCTTCCAAGCCCCTTGGTTCGGCCCTTCCTTGTCTCCTTGCCTCTCCTCTGTGCCTCTGTGGCAAATCCTAATCGCCAAATTCAAATATTAGAAACACCCCTAAGTTGTTGGAAACAAACGACCGCACCCCTCCCTAATCGCCAAAATTCGCGGTTTCGTCGGTACCGCTCCCGGTCCCTCCCAAGGGCGTTCCACCTATGTTCATCTTTGTTCGTTTGTGGCTTGAGGTTCGGCGGCAACTTCATATTTGAACGCGTGGCCCCGCTGCAGCATGGGGCGTTCAAGGTATGTCCAGGACAATCGCGCGATGACGAAAGCGGCCACCAGGGCAACGATGGGGACCGCGACCGCTCTCCAGTCGGACGTGTTCGTCTGGCTTCCGACAAGGATCGACTGGCAAATGCGATTCACCGCCAGGTGGATGATGTACAGGCAATACGAGACGCGGCCGAACTCTCGCAGCCATCCGATTCGCGCGAACGACGCGATCGGCCCGTCGGACTTGACGAGTGCCAGGATGATCAAAAGAGCGAAGAATATTGCCAGCCAACTGAAGCCGGCCGTTTGCGTGAAGACGGAATCATGCGAAGGCGAGAAGAAATTGAGCGCAATGAACCCGGCGAAGAACACTGCGAATACCCAGTAGAGGGCCGGCCACCTCGCGCCGAGCCACGCGCGGGCGCGGTCATTGCGCCACAGGAGAGCCACGAGCATGCCTACCGCAAGCCCGTCCGCGCGCGAAGGCATCAGCGCGTAGCCGGCATCCAACCCAACCCAGGGAATAGACCAGTGGTGTGTCCACAGCCGGAAGAAAGGCGCGACCAATATGACGGACGTCAGGAACCAAAGCAGAGCTCGCGAGGAGAGCAGCCTCACCACGAGCGGAGCCACCAGATAGAACTGCTCCTCCACGGCGAGCGACCATGTGGCCAGAAACCACGCCGCCCCCAGTCCCGCATAGTTAATGAATCCGAGGTTCTGAAAGAACAGGTATTGGCCTCCAACCTCGTACCAGGCTCTGGGCTCTGCGACTGCGTTCGAGTTCCAGCCGGTAAGGGCTGTCAGCAGCAGGAGAGCGACGTACAGGGATATCCAACAATAGTAGACCGGGATAATGCGGAAGAACCGCCGGAAGTAGAAAGTCCTGAAGTAGGACCGCGACGACCGGGCGTCAAGCAGAATGCCCCCGATCAGAAAGCCCGAGAGAACGAAGAAGAGGTCGACGCCGCTCCATCCGATCGCGATACATCTTTCAAAATAAACGTACAGATTCCGCAACAAACCTTGCGGATGGTGATTCGCGGCCGGGTAGAAGTAAAAATAATGCGTGATGATCACAAGCAGTATTGCAATACCCCGAATTCCGTCGAGTTCCGGGATTCGTCCTTGAGGGCGGCCAGTCTGCATGTGGCTCCGTCCCAGAACTCTACGCTAGCGGCGCCTGGAGTCGCAACGAGACTGAAGTCAGTCGGCTCGCGTTCTTCGGCTCGCCGAGGCAGACTTCGCCGCAAAACCGTTGCTTCTCGGAATCGCCCGGATACGCGGTCAGCGCCCCGGCTGAATCGCGATTCTGGCGGCTCGTGCTGCAGACTTCTGTATGTACGCCGGCAGGTGAGTTGCTGCTGGCGATTGCCCGCCCCGGCCGCCTGTCAGTCCAGTCGGCGGACTCGGCGCTTGGGGCATGAGAATGAAATCCTGCCGATTGTCATCGGTAACGCTCGAGAGGGTCACGGGCGCGAGCGCCTGAAACCCGCCGGCCGCGACCTCGATCCTCACGCCCGAGGCTTTGCCGAGACCGGTGAAATCCAGCTTATAGGACCCGTTGTCGTCGGTGACATCGTGGTACAGCCCTTTGCCGGCAGGGCCAGTGATCTCGACCGAAACCATCGCCTTGGGCACTGGCTGGTTCGCAGCCCCATTGATAACCATGCCTTCGAAGGTTGTCGTGGCCGGAGGCTTGGTCAAATACCACACGAGCCAGCCGCCGATGACCGCCGCGAAAATACCTCCGAGCCAACCCAGAAACTTGCCCATACGCTGCTCCTTGCAACTCGGATGAGACTCGTTCAGGGGAGTGAAGCTATGGCCGGCAATATAGCACACTTGACGACCACTGATTTATCGCTGGAGCTGAAGCCGCGGCACGCCAGCACGATGGGATACGGTCGGACGAAAGCCGTTGGTCACCTTCGTCGGCGCGGCTGGTGGCGCTACAACCGCCGCTCTTTCCTCGCTGGTGCCCCAGGTTCGTGCACCGCCTTGAACCGTAAGCCTCGCCGTTGCAAAGGGATAGAACAGTGCCCGACTTATGCAAACAGTTGCACACGACTATGCAGACTCGACAAAGCGGGTCTTCCAAGCTATTGAAAAAAGGCAGTTTACATCAGCGCTCTGGTACGGACAGTTTGGCGTCCTGCGTGCTACGCTAAAGTGGGGATTCGTATGTGGAGGATTGCCAGATGATGATTCGCCGACTCTTGATGCTGGCCGCGGTGGGCGCCTTGATTGTGGGAATGTCGCCTTCAGCGGTCCGCGCTGACTCAACGGGCACCGACCCTCAGGGCAAGTTCCAGAGCCCGGTGGGTGGCGGAACGCCGGGTGTCGGCGAGCAGTTCAACTTGACCTTCGGAGTTAGCGACCCATCCGTCGGGTGCACTGCGAGTACCGACTCTGGGGGTAACATCACCGAGGATTGCATCGCCAAGAACCTCAGCGGGTTCAATTGGACCTCCGTAACCATTTCGAGCACCGTGATGGTACCCTGCTCCGAAGTGACGGTCGTGCCTTCGGATCTTTTCACGAGTAGCAACTGCACGAACAACGACGGCGGTACGCAACTGAATTGGTGGGGCGTCAACTACTCGACCAACGACAACAACTTCCTGGCCGCAGTTGACGCGGAAGCGTCGTTGTGCAACCCCCACAATCCCCTGACTCCAACGTGTACCGACTCCGCCATTCAGGAGTCGCTCGACAACGTTGATGGCGGCCTGCTTCCGGATATCTGCACCGCTGGCGATGGCCCGGCAGCCGACGGCAGCGTCCCGGGTGTCCTTGACGGCTGCGATTTCGAACTACAGCTGGGAGTTGGCCCAGACGGCGGTGACTGGGCGAACCGGACTCCGTTCACAGTGAAGGGGACAGAGCCTTCCGGGCTTGTCCTTTCGGTTGTCGGCTTGGCGGGACTGGTTTATTACCGGCGCAAGAGAGATCTCGCGGCCAGCTCCAACTAGCATCCCAGCCCCTCCGGCGCATTCGATCGATCGCCGGCGCCTAACTCCCGCGCTGTCAGCAGTTTGATTTTTTCAGTTCCAAGAATCACTCGGTTCGCTCCGTACACCTCGGTTCCGCCCCCTGACACAGCAGCGCGATTCCCGGACGTTAGTTAGCCAACCTCAAGCACATCCTGCTCAATTCGGCCTGCGGTTGGAATCGATTCAAGCGGACTCTTGCCGACAAGACTCAGGGGAACCTAGGTTAACGAGCCCATGTGCTGCGGGTGGCATCATGGCAAGAGGCGAATCCTACTTCGACTTCCCTCCGAACTCTCTCTCCAGCTGGGCAAACCCCGGGCGATTCTGCAGACTCGCGAGCTCAGGGTCATTTTTCGCGTCCTGGAACGAATGGCCCTTCTGTAGCGCCTCGCGCAGGGTCTTCAAAGCGTCATCGGGGCGATTCGCCAGAGTCAGAACCATGACCTCGTCATAGATGATGTCGACGTTCTGCTTGTCCACGGCCCGGGCGCGGTTGATGAAATCCAGTGCCTGGGTAGATTGCCCTTTCTTCGCGTAATACAGCGCCAGCGACGAGAGGGCGGCGGCGCTTCGCGGGTTTACCTGCAAATCCTTATAGGCCAATTCAATCGCCTTGTCGTAGGTGGCGTTGGCCTTGTCTTTCTGGCCGGACCAGCGGTAGGCGTCAGCCAGATTCCCGATATCGATGTTATCGGTCGGATTAAGCTCCACTGCTTTTGCAAAGTTGGTGACGGCGTCATCGTAGCGCTTCAAATTGAAGTAGGCGTATCCGAGATTCGAATAGGCCGAATCGTTGTTCGGTGTCAGGGAAATGGCTTTCTGAAACTCCGGAATGCTCTCGTCATACTTGCCCTGGCGCAGCAGGATCAACCCGGCATTGTCATACCCGGCGGAATTGTCGGGCTCGAGTTCGGTGATCTTGTGGAACGCCGCGAGCGACTTGTCGAGGTCGCCTATCTGGGAATATCCGATCCCGAGCGCATTGTAATTCATCCAGAAGTAGGGATTGATGTCGATCGCCTTCTGGTAGGCGGCGATCGCTTCCGGTGACCGGTTTGTGCTCAGGTACACTTGACCCAGGGCTCGGTAGCCCTCGTCAGAATTCGGCTCGATTTTCAGCGCTCGCTGCAGCTCCGCGATCGCCTCGGCATTCTTGCCAGTGGCCTGGTAAACGCGTCCGAGCGAGAAATGGACCTCCGCCGCATTGTCGTTCAGCCGCTGGGCCTGCTGTGCCGCCGACAGGGCGCGTGCCGACCAGAGCGCATCTTTCTTTGAGAGATAGATCGCAAGGCTCGCGTCGGCCAAACCGGAATACGCCAGCGCAAAATTGGGATCCTTCTGAACTGCCTGGGTGAAGAATTCCACGGCGGCCTGGTCATTCTTCACGTCCTGCTGGCCGCGAAGAACGTTGCGGCCGCGCAGATAGAGGTCGTACGCCGCGACATTCTCGGTGGGATGAGTACTGGAGAGCGCGAGTTCTTCATTGGTGGCGTTCACATTGAGCGCGGTAACCAACTGACTCGAAATCTGGTCTTCGAGAGTCAACAAGTCGTCGGGAACGCCGGAGAACTGCTGGCTCCAGAGCTTCTTGCCGTCCGCCACATCCCGAAGGTCGACGATGATAAGCATCTTGTCGCTGGTGCCCTGAATCTGACCGTTTACAATCAGGTTCACGCCGAGGTTGCGGGCCGTCTTCTCGACCGAATCCTTGGCCGAAACCCTGGCGACGTCGGTGTCAGAAGCCAAATGAAGCTGCTTGAACTGGAAGAGCTTCGACGTGAGCGCTTCATTCAATCCGTCCGCCACAAACCCCAACGATTGATCGTCGCCGAGAACGCGGAAGGGGAGCACTGCCACGTACTTGCCCGTCGAAAGCGGTGGAACTCCCGAAACAACGGACGTGGAATTATTGGTTCGGAAAACCAGATGGCGTGTCAGCGGAACGGCAAAAAAAAGCCCGACCAAGAGCGCGACGCCCGCCACCCACCATGTCCAGCGGCGCTGGGCGAATTCCGGAATCTGGATGACAACGGTTTGCGACCCGGCCCGCGTAATCGCGCTGCCCGACTTCGATCCCTGGAGGTCGGCCAGTATTTCGTACGCGCTCTGATACCGCGCCTCCGGAGCCCTTTCCAGACAGTGGAGAATGATGCGAACGAGCCAGTTCGGCAGGTCCGGATTGACGAGTTTCGGGCTCTTCACCTTCTCCTGAACCCGCTGATACATCACCTTAAGGGTGGATTCGCCGGTGAACGGGACGTCGCCGGTGACCATCTCGTAGAGGATGAGCCCGTAGGCGTACAGATCGCTGCGCTGGTCGGCCGGCTTGCCTTCGACTTGCTCGGGGGACATGTACCGCGGCGTGCCAAGAAAGGCCCCTGTGCGCGTCATTCCCACGGCGCCTTCCTCGAATGACTTCGCGAGGCCAAAGTCCGAGATGTAAATGTGATCGTCTTTGCCGACGAGGATGTTCTGCGGCTTCAGGTCGCGGTGAATCACTCCCTCGGCATGGGCGGCAGCCAAAGCTTCCGCAAACTGGCGCGCAAAATTCAGCATCCGGTCGAGCGGCATCTTCGGATTCTCTGTAATGATCTGGTGAAGATCCTGGCCCTCCACATAGGCCATCGAAATGAACTTCACACCGCCGACTTCGCCCATGTCGTGAATTCGGAGGATGTTCTTGTGGGATATCTTGCTAGCGAGAAGAAGCTCTTGCTTGAAGCGCTTGAGCGCGTCGGATTCGCTCAGCGCCCCCTGCCGCACCACTTTGATGGCGACAACGCGGTCCAGATCCTTGTCATATGCCTTATAGACGCGGCCCATCCCTCCCTGGCCGAGCAAGGATTCGATGCGATAGCGGGGTCCAAAATCGCTGCCGGGGTTCAGGGCACCGGCATCGGTGAAGACAACAGTCTCCGACTCACCCACCGGCATAGGCGTGCCGCAGCGGGAGCAGGATTCGGCAAAGTCCGGGTTGACCGTGCTGCAGTGAGCGCACTTCATCGTACGAGCCGCCCAGTCGGCTCGAACCTGCGTTTGGCAGTGGCGCGATTATCCGGCATAGACCAAACACCTGCAACTGCTAACTGGCGCGAAGATAGCGTACCCTTCCAGGAACGACCACACTCCTCCTCGTAATAGTAGTGACGTTACGTTCAGTATCGTTTCTTCCGAGAGCCGCTGCTGTGCAAGAAATCAGGGCTTTGCTCTACCCGGCACTCTATCGGCCAACCCGAGGACCTGCTTCGGATGCCTTCCGCGGCGTGGCAGCGGCCTGGGGCCACAAGGCCGTAGATATTATCCGGCACCCTAGGAAAAGCCTGCAATCCTGGTTCCTGTGCGCTCGGCTTTCGGCAAGGATGGCCGCGTTATACACTCAAACGGCATTTAGGAATGCCGAGAAACATGGACGGAACGCCCATACACGTCTGGGTTGTGTTCGGAATCGTGGTTGCCGTTGCGCTGGCGATCGACGTTCTGGCATTCCGGCATCGAGTGATCACGCTCAGAAGCGCCCTATTTCAGAGCGCGTGCTGGATCGGGCTTGCGGCCGCGTTCGATTGCTGGCTCTACTTCGCGTTGGGGCTAAGGCCCAGCCTGGACTTCCTGGCCGGCTACCTGATCGAGAAATCGCTGAGTCTCGACAACCTCTTCGTGTTTCTCGTGATTTTCCGGGCGTTTGGCGTGCCAGCCGAGTCGCAGCATAAGGTTCTGTACGGCGGAGTCACCGGAGCGCTGGTGCTTCGCGCCATATTTGTCGTCGCGGGAGTCGAATTACTCGAGCTGGTCCATGCTCTGACGTACGTGTTCGGCGCCTTCCTGCTCCTGGTTGGATTGAAGATGTTGTTGTCCCGCCAGCGCGCAGCGCATCCCGAGAGGAGCTGGCCTGTGCGCATCGCCGAGAGACTTCTACCCGTGACCGCCCGCTACGAAGGGGACAAATTCTGGATCAAGAACGGGAGATGGCAAGCGACGCCGCTGCTGATGGCCCTGATTGCCCTCGAAGCGATGGACATTGTGTTCGCGGTCGATTCCGTGCCAGCCGTGCTCGCGATCACACGCAATGTGTTTGTCGCGTTCTCGTCGAACGCATTCGCCATCCTGGGGCTGCGGGCACTGTACTTTGCGGTAGCCGACATATTTCCCCGCTTCCGCTTTCTGCATCAGGGCGTGGCAGCGATCCTGGTTTTTGTGGGCTTGAAGATGGCGCTCGGCGAGGTGTTCCCCGTTTCGACACCGGCATCACTGGGGATCATCGCAACGATTCTCGCGCTTGCCGTGGGCACGTCCCTCGTTGTCCGCAAGACTCCGGGCGCCACGGAAGCGTAATTCGCGGAACGTCATCCAAGATTCAAGACGAGCAGGCGCGGCTCCGTCATTTCCTCGATCGCATAACGAAGACCCTCGCGGCCCAATCCCGATTCCTTCACGCCGCCGTACGGCATGTGATCAATTCGAAATGAGGACATGTCGCCGGCAATCACACCGCCGACCTCGAGTTCTTCGAACGCCTTGAACAGCAGCTTTGCATCGCGAGTGAAGACGCCGGCCTGCAAACCGTAGGGCGAATCGTTCACGCGGTGAATCGCGTCGGCGAAATCGTCGTACGGTTCCACGATCACAACCGGCGCGAACACTTCCTGGCAGTTCACCTTCATCTGGGGCTGCGTGTGCGTCAAGACAGCCGGCTCGAGAATCGAACCCTTCCGCTTTCCGCCGCAAAGGAGCTTGGCTCCGGCTGAAACGGCCTCTTCGATCCACGCCTCGGCACGGCGGGCTGCGCTCTCATCGATCAGCGGGCCAACATCGGTGGCTTCGTCCAGTGGGTCGCCGACTTTCAGTTGGCGCACTCCGGCAATCAGCGTTTCCAGGAACATTGTCTCAACGGCGCTCTGCACAAAGATCCGCTGCACCGAAATGCAGCTTTGCCCGGCGTACGAAAAACCCCCTTGAACGCATTTGCGCGCCGCATCCTCGATGTCCGCGTCGGAGTGAACGATCACGGCCGCGTTTCCGCCCAACTCCAGCACCACTTTCTTCTTTCCAGCTTTCGCTTTCAGAGACCATCCGACCGGGCCGCTTCCGGTAAACGACAGGAGCTTCAATCGGTCGTCCGCGACGAGCCGCTCCGCATCCGGATCCGAAAGCGGCAGGACGTTGAGAGCGCCTGCGGGCACGCCTGCCTTCTCCGCGATTTCCGCGAGCAGTAACGCGCAGAGCGGCGTTTTCGGCGCGGGCTTCACGATGATCGTGCAACCCGCCGCGATAGCTGGCGCCACCTTATGAGCCACGAGGTTCAGCGGAAAGTTGAAAGGCGTAATGCCGAGGATTGGCCCCAGAGGAAATCGACGAACGATTCCGGCGCGGCCGGCCGTTGATGGCTGTAAATCGAGCGGCAGCCATTCGCCGCCGATGCGAACCGCCTCCTCGGAAGCGACTGCAAACGTGAAAATGGCGCGTTCCACTTCCGCTCGGGCCGTGCGAATGGGCTTGCCTGCTTCGAGCGCCATCAGCCGCGCGAATTCCTCGCGCCGGGCTTGAATGCCAGCCGAGATCTCGCGGAGGATTCGCTGCCGCTCGAATGACGGCATTCGGCGCGTCGTTTCGAACGCGCGTTGCGCCGCGCGGACCGCGGCCCCGGCTTGTTCAGCCGTCGCGCGATGGATGGTGCCCGCTAGCGAACCGCCGTAGGGAGAACGAATATCGACCATCTCGCCCTCGAGAGTCCAAGCGCCGTCGAGAAAGGATCCCCACTCGCGTGCAGGCGGCTTCATGATCGTTGCCATGCAAGTTCTACCTTCGATTCTATCCGCGGCGTGGAGCCGCTTCGAGACGAGATTCCGCGACAGCGCCGACGGCAGCTTCCAGAATGTCCATTCCCTCATCGAACTGTTCGTCGGTGACGACCAACGGAACGAGCAACCGCACGACGTTGCCGTAGGTCCCGGCCGACAGAACGATCAGCCCGTGTTGATGGCAGTAGCGCAGGACCTGCTCTGTTTCTTCTTTCGCGGGCTCGCGCGTTTCGTGCGACCGGACAAACTCGATTGCGCGCATCGCGCCCAATCCCCGGATGTCCCCAACGAATGGGAAGCGCGTTTTCCAGCCGCCCGTACGCTCCTCGAATCTCCGGCCGATTTGCTCTGCGCGCGCGGAGAGATTTTCTCGTTCGAGTGTTTCAATCGCGGCCAGCGCCGCGGCGCAAGACACGGGGTTGCCGCCAAACGTCCCGCCCAGACTGCCCACACCCGGCGCGTCCATTATTTCAGCACGGCCCGTGACTGCCGCAAGCGGCAAGCCGCCGGCAATCGATTTGGCAGAAACATGCACATCGGGCACGATCCCGTAATGCTCGCTCGCGAACATAGCGCCCGTGCGACCGAAGCCGCTTTGAACCTCGTCGGCAATCAACAGGATCCCGTGCCGGCGGCAAATGTCATGAAGAACGCCGAAGAATTCTCGTGGCGGCGTAACGAAACCCCCTTCACCCAGCACGGGCTCGACGATCACGGCGGCAACCGACTCGGCGGCAACGAGTCGCTTGAACGCGTCTTCGAGTTGGTGCGCGCAGAAAACGTCGCAAGATGGATACTTCATGGAGTACGAGCAGCGGTAGCAGTAGGCATACGGGATGCGATAAATGTCCGTCGCAAACGGCTCAAACCCCGCCTTGTACGGATGGGTCTTGCTGGTGAGAGACATGGTGAGCATCGTGCGACCGTGAAATGCGTCCTCGAAGCAGATCACGGCGCAGCGGCGCGTATAGCGCCGCGCAATCTTGATGGCGTTCTCGACCGCTTCGGCGCCACTGTTAACCAGCAGGGTCTTCTTCGCGAACGTGCCGGGCGTGATTGCGTTCAGCTTTTCCGCAACGGCAATATACTTTTCGTACGGCGCAACGCTGAAGCACGTGTGAAGGAACGCGTCGAGCTGCTGGCGGATCGCCGCGATGACGCGCGGCGCGCGATGCCCCACGTTGACGCAGCCGATCCCGCCGGCGAAATCGATGAAGCGGTTGCCGTCGACATCTTCCAGCGTCGCGCCTTCCGTACGCGCCGCGAAAATGGGCGTTGCGTGGTAAACGCCGCGAGGCACGGCCGCTTCGCGCCGCCGCATCAGTTCCTGAGATTTCGGGCCGGGAATGGCCGTTCGCAACTGAACTGTCCGCATGTCAGTACCACCCGATCGGTTGTTCGTTCAGATTGATGTGAACTTGCTTCGTCTCGAGGTACTCCTCGACTCCCCAGGGACCCAGTTCGCGTCCGAAACCGGACTGCTTGTATCCTCCCCACGGGGCTTCCACATACGTCGGCTGCATGTGGTTCACCCACACGATGCCCGCGCGCAACGCCTTTACGACGCGAAACGCCTTGAAAATGTCGCGCGTCCACACCGCCGCCGCGAGACCGTACGGGGTCTCGTTCGCGATGCGAATGGCGTCGGCTTCGCTCGAAAATGGAATCACGGCGGCCACCGGGCCAAAAATCTCTTCCTGGGCGATGCGCGCCGAATTGTCGACGTCGTAGAAAATGGTGGGCTCAACGTAATAGCCGCGCGTCGAGGACGCGGGGCGGCCTCCGCCCGCCGCCAGCTTCGCTTCCTTCTTGCCCACTTCCTGATAGGAGCGCACGCGCTCGAATTGCTCCTTGCTTACGAGCGGGCCCATTTTCGTCTCGCGTTCGAGCGGCGGCCCCAGGCGAATCGTCTTCGCTTTCGCGGCCATCGCATCGACAAACTTCGAGTAGATCGGCTTCTCGACCAGAATGCGGCTGCCCGCCGAGCACACCTCGCCCTGATTGATGAACACGCCGAAGAGCGCGCCGTCGATGGCGGCCTCGAAGTCGGCGTCCGCGAAGAAGATGTTCGGCGATTTGCCGCCGAGCTCCAGCGTGACTCGCTTGACGGTGTCTGCCGCCATCTTCACGATGACCTTGCCCACTGCTGCGCTGCCCGTGAAGGCGATCTTGTTGACGTCCGGATGCTTCACCAGGGGCGCGCCGGCAGTTTCGCCAAATCCGGTGATGATGTTGACGACCCCGGTGGGCAACCCCGCATCCGCGAGAAAATGCGCAAATTCGAGCGCGGTGAGTGGCGTCTGCTCCGCAGTCTTCAGCACGCACGTGCAGCCTGCCGCAATCGCCGGCGCGAGCTTCCACGCCGCCATCAACAGCGGATAATTCCAGGGAATAATTTGCCCGGCGACGCCAATCGGCTCGCGCAGCGAGAGACTCAGCGCATTGTCCGGAACCGGATTCACGTGACCGAGAATTTTCGTCGCCAGGCCGCCGTAGTATTCGAAGCAGGTCGCCACGTCCGCGATGTCGTATTCCGCCTCGACAATCGGCTTGCCCGAGTTTCGCGCTTCGAGCTCAGCGAGCATTGCCGACTCCTTGCGGATGCGCTCCGCAAGCCGCAACAGAATCCGCCCGCGCTCCTGCGCCGTCGTCTGCGGCCAGGCGCCGGACTCAAACGCCGTCTTTGCTGCGGCCACGGCGCGGTTCACATCCTTCTCGTCCGCATCCGGCACCTCGGCGATGATTTCCTCGGTCGACGGATCGACCACCGGGAAATATGTCCCACGATGGCTTTCGACGAACTCTCCGTTGATGCACATCCGATAACGCTTCATCACGCGTCCCCTCGTGTCGACGCTGCCGCGCGCGCGAGACCTGCTGCGCGGCGCACCTTGCGGCGACCGTAAACATAGAAAAAGAATACCGCGAGTCCGATGAACGATGCGGTGCCTCCGAACATCCACTCCTCGTAGGCCGCCAACGACGTGATCTGCTGTGCCGGGAAGAACGCAAGCGCGGTGGCCAGAATCGCGGTTGCCAAGCCGCTCGCGCCCGCAAGCACGAGCACCGGTCTGCTGTAATGCCCTTTCTCCGCCGACGCGCTGAACGCAATGCGCAGGAGCGCCGCAAAAATGTAAACGAACGGAATCAGCTGCAGCACGACTGCCAGCGAGAGCAACCGCTGGAACGTCTCCTGCACTCCCGAGCCCGAAAGGCTCAGCACGACGAGAATCATCGACACGGCCGCGTGAACAATCAGCGCCACGTAGGGAGTTCCGTACCGCGGATGGACTTTCCCAAGCCACGAAGGGAGGTACGAATCGAGCCCGGCGACAAAGGGAATTCGCGCCGAGCCAGCAAGCCACGCCGATCCGATTCCCGCAATGGAGATGCTCAGCATCACCGCAAACGGCGCGACGATCCATGCGGCTCCGATGCGATTGGCCATGTGCGCCACCGCCTGAACGATTCCCTGCAGGACGTTGATATCAGTCCTGCCGATGCCGATGAGAAGCGTGAGCGTCGCAGCGATGTAAAGGACGCCCGACAGAACCCCGCCCCAGGCGACTGCTCCGGGCAAAGTCTTCTGCGGATCCTTGATTTCGTCGCCCATCACCGAGGCAAGCTCCAGGCCAACGAGACCGAAGCAGATCACGGCGAAAGCGTTCAGCAGCGAGTGCACGTTCGTTGAGACGCGGAAGTCGGCCATGGTCAGGCTTGCGCCAAATCGTGACCACACGATTATCCCCAACGCACCCAGAGTCACGGCGGCGATGCCTGTGCCGATTCCGCCCACGTTGTTAATCCATTTCCCGACCCCGAGGCCCACGATATTGAGAACCACCAGGACTCCGAAAAGAACAAGGGAAGCCACGATCGTAAAGACGCGTTTGTCGGCCAGCGCTTCGTGGCCCGGGCCCAGCGCAAAAACGGAGACACCGACGAAGTAGAGCATCACCGTCGGCACGTACATCATGTTGTTCGTCCAGTAGCACCATCCGGAGAGGAAACCGTGAAAATCTCCGAACTCCCGCTTGGCCCAGAGGTAGACGCCACCTTCTCCGGGATAGCGATGCGCGAGCTCGATCACGGCAATTCCCTGCGGCCAGAAGAAGAGCACGAGCGCAACCAACCACAACCAGACGGTCACGCCGCCGTTCGCTGCAATGCTGGGAACCACGTTGAGGTTGAAAATGGCAACGACGAACAGCGCGATCAAGTCCCAGCGCCCGAGCGCGCGCTTCAGATGCGCAACGGACTCCTGCGGCGTTGGATTCTCAGCCAGAGGACAGCTCCCGATTAGTGCGCGACGCTCGAAGCCTCGCGCGGTTCCTTCTGAGCGGCGGCAAGTGCGGGCGCAATCTCGGCAAACGCAGCAAGGTGGCGGTCGATGTCAGCCTCCGTATGCGCCACCGAGATCGTCCACTGTTCGTCCCACCAGTAGGGCTGGGGAATGACGCCGCGGTTCGTCATCGCGAACCAGTAGTGGCGCCAGAGATCGCTGTCAATTGTCAGCCAGTCGCGATAGTTGCGGATCGGCTTCGGGAAAAACATCAATGCGCCATTAGCGCCGGCTCCGACCACGTAAGAAACCAAGCCCGTCTTGTCGACTGTCTTTTGATAGCCGTCCATCAGCCTCTTATTCAGCCGGCCGACGTGCTGATATGCCGCGGACGACAGCACTTCCCGGAATGTCGCGAGCCCGGCCGCCATCGCCACCGGATTCGTGTTGTACGTTCCTCCATGGAAAACGCGGTGATCGGAGATCAGGCCCATCACCTCGCGCGTCGATCCGAACGCCGCGAGCGAAAACCCGCCGCCGATGGATTTTGCGAGGCAAACGATGTCCGGTTTGACGTTGAAGAATTCGCAAGCGCCGCCATAGGCCAGTTTCGCGCCGGTTTTCACTTCGTCGAAAATCAGGAGTGCGCCGTTCTTGCGCGTAATATCCCGCAACGCCTGGTGGTAGCCGGGATCCGGCATCAGGATGCCCACGTTCATCATGATCGGTTCGACGATCACTGCCGCAATCTGACCCTGATACTTCGCAAACAGCCGCTCGACGCCGGCTACATCGTTGAACTGCGCGACAAGCGTGTTCTGAAGCGTCGCCTTCGTGACGCCTTCTCCTCCCGGAACGGACGTGGGAAACAGCGGGTCGCCCACTTCGCCAGCCTTCGGCTTCACCGAGACGAGCGCGGAGTCGTGCAGGCCGTGGTAACCGCCTTCCATTTTGATGATGCGGTCGCGGCCGGTGGCGGCGCGGGCCAGACGAACTGCGTGCATCGTGCATTCGGTCCCGCTATTGCTGAAGCGAACCATCTCCACCGGGAAGCGCTTGCAGATTTCTTCCGCGAGCTCCCATTCGAGATCGTGCGGCATGCCGAACATCGTGCCCGTCCCGAGCTTCTCCTGCACCGCCCGGACAACCGCCGGATGCCGATGGCCTGCCATCAGCGCGCCGAAGCACAGGTTAAAGTCGATGTATTCGTTGCCGTCGACGTCGTGGATGTGGCCGCCGTTGCCGTCACGGGCAAAAATCGGATACGGATCGTAGGCGCGGTAGTTGCTGGCGACCCCAAGCGGCAAACGCGCTGTGGCACGCTTGTGCGCCTCGCGCGAGCGCGGAGTGCGCTTCTCGTATACGGCGATTTCCTTCTGGAGCCCTTCGTGCATGACGTCCTCCGTGCGTTGGAAATTGGTCTGCGCGGGCCAGCCGATGTTCCCGCAGCTCGGCGCACCTTCGATTCGATGCCTCACCCGGCGGCGAGGGCCGCCAGACTGCCCTGCGCCTGCCCCCAGGCGCGATCCCCCAGGCGTTCGCCTGCTCAGAACAGGAGTTTCAAACCAAACTGCATCACGCGCGGGCCCACGCGGGTCTTCTGGATCAGCCCGAACGTTCCGAAGGGCGGAAGCCCATCGGTGAAATTTCCATCCGGATTCGCAAACTGCGTGTGGTTCCACGCGTTGTAGAACTCGGCGCGAAATTCGGTGTTCCATCGCTCGTTGATCGACGTCTTCTTCGTAATCACAAGATCGGTGTCGCTCAACGCCGGACCGCAGCACAGCGCATGTGGTGTATTTCCGAATTGCCCGAGCGGAAGCGCGGAGTTGATGGTCGGATCCGAAAAGCTGGAGGGATCGAACCACAAACCGCCGTTCGTCTTCGGGTTCAAGAAATGAACGGGAGCGACTGCAACCGGAGTGTTCGCGGCTTCAAAGTTGTAGCTACTCTGAAGTTCCGAGTCGTTTTCGTCTTCCACACGAATCGGGAATCCGCTCTGCCAGGTGATGATCGCGGAAGCGCCCCATCCGTCCAGGACTTTCTCTGTGAATCCGCTGTACGCCGGAACGGGAATGTCCCAGACCGGACTGAATACGAACCGGTGCTTGGCGTCGAGCAGCGAAAGACCGCGCGTCGCGTTGTAATTGACGGGATTCAGCTCGTTTTCAAAGGACGCGCCCTGATCGATGGCTTTGCTGAAAGTGTACGAGGCCTGGAAGAGCAACCCGTGGGAGTAGCTCCTTTCGACGGAAACTTGCAGCGCATTGTAATTCGAATTCGCAATCGTGTCTTCCGCGAAAATATCGGTGAATACCGGCACGCCATCCGCCGGGCAACCGACTCCAGTGTAGGGCTGGCAGTTCGGCGACGAGTAAGGACGGAGTCCAACGAGCGTGACGCCTCCGCTCGGCACCGTCGCACCGGCCTGGAGGCAATTCGGACCCGTGCTCCCGGGATTGTACGGCATCGGAAGACCACTGCATCCACTCGATGGAACCTTGAAGGGCTGAGACGGCGCCACATACTGCGGAATGACGACACCCCCCGGAATGAAGTATTCGCTGTCTCCGCCAAACGGCGCGCACGTGTTTCCGGGATCGCCGCCAGGACCTGTCAGGACGCTGTTGCCACTCGGGTCATTCGCGGCGATCTGGGCGATCACGGCACACGTCTGTGTGTTTCCGTAGTTGAGGTCGTGCGATGCCAGCAAGTGATGCGACTCAGTGCCCACGTACCCGACGCGGACCAGCATATTATTTGTGAGCTGGCGCTCGATCGTCAGGTTGTACTGCTCCGAGTATTGCGATTTTAGGTGCGGCTGAAACTCTCCAAACAGGAGCAACGGGCGGAAGTTCGACCAATCCACGCACCCATTCGGTCCTCCCGGCGTGTCCACCGCGCAGGGAGTCTGCGGCGTTTGATTGATGACCCCGCTGAAAGGGTTCGGGGCATCTCCGCCTGCCTGAAACTGAAACGGTAGGTTGAAGAGCGTGTTCGACAGGAAGGTGCTGCCTCCAAACGGAGGCTCTGCGCTGAACTGTTCCAGCACGAGCTGCTCGATCGGATTGTAGAAGATGCCGAATCCGGCGCGAATGCTGGAGTTGCCCGGCCCTCCGGTCAGCTTCGCCAGCCATCCTTCCGTCCAACCGGGACTCCAAGCCACGCCGACTCGCGGCGCAAATGCATTGTATACGGTCGATGTCAGCCCGCGCGGCACTCCCTTGTCTCCTGGAAAGACCAAGCCCAGCGGGAACACCGCGTTGTTCGCGCTGCTGCCCTGGCCGCAATCTCCCGGACTCAAACCCAGCGCCGAGGCATTTTCCTGCGAGAGCCAGCATGGATACTGCGTCGTTGGCTGCCCGGGACGGAACGTTTGCATGCGGTTGCCAAGGTCGTAGTAGGGCGTGTTCAGTTCCCAGCGCAGGCCATAGTTGAGCGTCAAGTTCGGTTTCAGTTTGTAGCTGTCTTGCGCGAACAGGTAGAGCGCCGTGTTTCGCAGATCCTCCGCCTGCGCCGAGCCCTGCTGGTACACGTTCACGGCCCCAAGGAAATAGTTCGGATAGGCGTCATCCGATCCGATTTGATCGGCATTGTTCGCGTTTGTGATGGCGTAATTGCCGTTCACCTCAAAATACAGAAACTGATCGAAGCGCTGCCGCCGCACGTCGCCGCCGAATTTCACCGTATGCCCACCGAAGATCTTCGTGAGGTTGTCGGTCCACTGAAAGGTGTTGCCGACCTGCGGCAACTCGCCCTCGTAGTTGTTTCCGATGACGAATCCACCGTTGACGTTGATGAACGGCACGCCCATGTGGCCGGGGAGGTTTGTCGTGATGCCGCCGCCTGGATCGCTGGGGTCCGCGAAGCAGTTCGTAGCCGGCACGGCGGTCCCGCACGCATCTTGAATGCTGGTGAGCGTGTTCAGGGGATGGTCGAGGTTCCTCTGCCCTTCCCGAAAATAATTGAACCGGAACTCGTTCACCATCGATGCCCCGATCGTCCAGGTATGACTCACGTTCCACTGCTGGACGCGCGTCGCAAAGAGCGAACCAAATCCAGGAAGATTGGAACCGGCCCCCTGGAAGGTCGCAAACGGCTGCGTCTGATTATCGTCGTTGAAGTAGTAGTAGACACTCAGCTTCTGCGCGGGTGAGAGGCTGTGGTCAAACCGAACGGTGAACTGGTCTTCGCGTTCCGTCTGGTTGGGCAGCTCCGTGATCGTCCCTGTGCCGAAGGGCGCGACATACTTGTTGTAGAGAGCCAGCGCCGTCGGATCGAAACAGGCGGTCGGGATGATGTTGCCCGGGAAGATATCGGAGTAATTCTGACCGACGGTTACAGGCGCACCGATCGCCGTCTGACATGCGCCTCCGTTTCGTGCATTCAGAATGTCGGCGAAGTTCTGGTCAACGACTCCTCCCTGAAATGGCGAGCCCGCGGAGAAATCACCCGATGCTTCTTGCGCAGTCGGGAGCAACACCTGCCCGGAAGAGAGCCCCTGGACCAGCCGGTTCCCCTCATAAGAGCCGAACACAAAAGTCTTGTCCTTCTTGATCGGGCCGCCCAGTGTCGCTCCGAATTGATTCTGCTTGTAGTCCGCCACGGAGTCGTCAAAGTATCCGCGCGTATTCAGGACGTTGTTGCGGAGGAATTCGTAAACGTCTCCGTGCACGTGATTGGTTCCGGACTTCGTCACGACGTTCACGACGGAGCCGGAATTGCGCCCGTACTCCGCGTCAAACGTATTGGTCAGAACGCGAAACTCCTCGATGGCATCGGGAGAAGGTTGAATGGCCGGCGCGTTGACGAAAATATCGTTGCCGTCGCCTCCGTTCACCATGTAGTTGTTCGAGCGGCCGCGCCCGCCGTTCACGGAAACAACCCCCGCGTTGCTGCTGCCATAGAAGAGGTCCGCGCCCAACTGCGATTGCACTCCCGGTTGGAGCTGCAGCAATTGATACGTATTGCGCGTGCTGAGCGGAAGCTCGCGCACGGCCGTGTCCGTCATCACGGCGCCCAGCTGCGTACTGGTCGTCTCCACCTGAACGGCGTTCGCCTCCACCGTCACGGTGTCCGTCGATCCGCCCACCTGCAACGAGATGTCCACGACCGTCACGTGGCCGATGCTCACCATTACGTCGGTAGCGATGAACTTCTTGAACCCCTTTGCCTCGCCGGTCACCGTGTAGGAGCCCACGGTAAGTTCCGGGATGTCGAACGCGCCGTTGCTGTCCGCCGAAACAGCGCGAGTCGCGGCAGTCCCATTCATGATCGCGGTCACGGTCGCGCCGGGCACGACAGCCCCCGAAGAATCTTTCGCGGTTCCGCGAATCTCACCGGTCGTCTGCCCCCAAGACGTCCCTGACGCAATCACACACGCGCACACGCACAAGATCACGCGCCCCCAAGGCGTCATCTTCATAGCCGCTCCTTTGGAAAAGCTGGCGCCACCCCCGACGCCGTCTCTGATTTTTTCGGTTGCAGGCCGCAAAACAACCTTACTATAATCCGCGAACCTTAGAGGATGCCTCCGGGGTTGTCAAGGAGAAACTGGCGATGGCAGCCATTCGAAAAACCGTGGGCAGGAATTCTCACACCCACGGCTTTTTGCGAATCAGCGACGTCGCCCGAATCGTCGGCGTCTCCCCCTCCATCCTGCGGTCCTGGGAAAATCTGGGGCTCGTTGCCCCGACCCGCACTCGAACCAAGTACCGCCTCTACACCCACGCGGACATTCGGTTGTTGAAGCGCGCGCGATTCCTTCATCGCAACCGCGGGATGAACATTCCCGCAGTCGTGCACCTCCTGAAGACGCAAGGGCTGTTGAAGAGCACCGCGCGCCACGCGAAAGCCAGTCCGGTCGGCGACCGGCTGAGACGACTGCGTCTCGCCCGAGGCTACTCGCTCGCACGTGTCGCGAAGGCCGCCGGCGTCTCCGTGGGCTTCCTGAGCGCTCTCGAACGCGGGCACATGAGTGCGTCCGTTTCCACACTTCGCCGCCTGGCGCGCTTCTATCGCATGAACATCCTCTCGCTTTTCGATCCTTCGCAGTCCAACCCGGGACGCGTGCGGCCCGACGAGCGCAAAGTGCTCGACGCTGGCCGCGGTGTACGTATGGAGTTGCTCGCCTGGGGCGACACGGTGATGGAGCCACACCTGTTCCGCGTCGCTCCGTCCGCGGGCAGCGGCGAATCGTACGCGCACGAAGGCGAGGAATTCCTTTTCATTCTGCAAGGCTGCCTGGAGATCGAACTCGAAGGCGGCGAGCGGCATCGACTCGAAACCGGCGACAGTTTTTATTTCGAGAGCAGCACCCAGCATCGCTGGTCGAATCCGGCCAAGCAGGAGGCGCGTATTCTGTGGATCAACACGCCGCCCACGTTTTAGCACTCCGCGGCGGACGATTTTGTGTAACGGGGTCGACACGATGACGAAGATCCTCCGAATCGCTGCCACATTGACTCTCTTGCTCCTCGCGCTCGCAAGCTGCGGCGAAAAAACGCCGACGCTCAGCCTGCTCGTGTGGGAGGGCTACGCGGATCCCTCGTACGTGCAAACCTTCGAAGAAGCACACCATTGCAAGGTCAGCGCGTCCTACATGGGCTCAAGCGACGAGCTCGTTGCGAAATTGCGCGGTGGGAGCGCCAGCAACTACGACGTCATCTCACCTTCGAGCGACGTCGCGACCATGATCGCGTCGTCCGGGCTGGCCGCGCCGCTGGACCTTTCGAAGATTCCTACTTATACGCAGCTCTCCGAGAAGCTGCGATCGATGCCGCTGGTGCGCGTCAACGGCCACGTATACGGCGTGCCATTTACGTGGGGCCCGAATCCCCTGCTCTACGACACGACGGTCTTCCCAAAACCCCCGGACAGCTGGCAGATTCTGTGGGACCCGAAACTCAAAGGCAAAATATCCGCGTGGGACGAACTTTCGACCGTCTACATGGCAGCGCAGCTTCTCGGATACGATAAGCCTGATCCAAGCCATCTCTACAATCTGAGTGATTCAGAGCTCGAGAACGTCAAAAAGAAGCTGCTCGAGCTGAAACCCAATGTCCGCAAGTTTTGGAGCACGGGCGGCGAGCTCACCAATCTCTTCGAGAACCACGAGATCGTCGCGGCGATGGGGTGGCCGCTGATGACGAACCAGCTTCATAAGGCCGGCTTCCCCATCAGCGAAACGATCCCGAAGGAAAACACGACCGGGTGGATCGACCACCTGATGATCACCGCCGCCAGCGATCACAAGGAACTTTCCACGCAGTTCCTCGAATACATGATCGAGGCAAAGACGCAGAAGGCCGTGACGGACGTCACGGGCTACGACCCGGCCAATCCCCAAGCGGCTCAGTTCATGACGGACGAGCAAGAGAAATCCCTCCATCTCGACAACGTGGACAATTACATGTCTCATATCTATTTCTGGCAGGAGGTCCTGAGGCGCGACAAATACAACGAGCTTTGGAACGCCGTGAAGGCCGCGGAGTGATCTGCCTCGTCAACGGCAGGAGGCGCGGAGCGACGCCATGAACGCTCCCGTCGTGCACGACGACGCCGGCGAGCCACCGGTGACTGTACCGCTTCTATCTATTCGTCGCGTCGAGAAGCGATTTGGCGGCAGGACGGTTCTGCGCGGAATCTCGCTCGACGTGGCATCGGGCGAGTTCCTGACGATCCTCGGCGAAAGCGGCTCGGGCAAGACGACGCTGCTGCGGTTGATCGCCGGATTCGAGCAATTGGACCGCGGCGAAATCTGGATGGAAGGCGAGCGGCTGGATCAACTGCCCGCGTACCGGAGGCACGTGAATACCGTCTTTCAGAGCTACGCGCTTTTTCCGCACCTCTCGGTGTTCGAGAACGTTGCGTACGGCTTGCGCGCGCAGGGAGCGGAGCGCGGTGAAATTCCTTCGCGCGTGGAACAGGCGCTGGCGATGGTGAAGATGGAGGAGTACGCGAAGTCGGCGCCGTCGCGGCTGAGCGGCGGGCAGCAACAGCGAGTGGCGCTGGCGCGTGCCCTGGTGAACCGGCCTCGCGTGCTGTTGCTCGACGAACCGCTTTCTGCGCTCGATGCCAACCTCCGGCGGCAAATGCAAGTCGAATTGAAGTCGCTGCAGCGCGAGGTGGGAATCACTTTTCTGTTCGTCACGCACGATCAGGAAGAGGCGATGGCGCTTTCCGACCGCATCGCGCTGCTCCGCGAAGGAGTGCTCGAGCAGATTGCATCGCCGCGCGAGATTTACGGTCATCCGTTCACCGCATACGCCGCACAGTTCATCGGACAGACGAACTTGCTGCGGGCGGAGGTCCGCGACGGAACCGCGCGAGCGGGCGCGATCATGTGGCGCTGCCTCGGGCCGTCCGGCCAATGGACGTTTTCCATCCGCCCCGAGCGGATTCGCATCGCCTCGGCAAGCGGAGGTCACTCCGCTCCCGATGCATCTGTCGCCCGCTTCCGCGGGCGCATTCGAAATCAGACGTTCGGCGGGGCGATGGACCTGATCGAAATCGATTGCGGACATTCGCAGGGGCTTCGCGCGCGGATCCCGAACCCGGGGCCGCTGAACGGCGAAATGGAATTTGAGTTCGACGCGGACGACGCGACGCGCGTCCGCGAGGGGGCGCAGAATTGAGCATGTACTCACGCGCGTACAAGGCGAGCGTCGTGATTCCTCCACTGGTCTGGGTCGTTGCGTTTCTGCTGATTCCGTACGCGACGCTCTTTTGCTACAGCTTCTGGTCCGTCTCTGCGTCCCAAGTGATCGTCCACAATTGGAATCTGCAGAATTATTTCAAGCTCGTACAGGATCCAACGTATGTGACGGTGCTGCTGCGGTCGATGCTGATCGCAGCGTGCGTAATGACGTGCGCGCTGCTGCTCGGCTATCCGCTCGCGTACTATCTGTCGTTTCACGCCGCGAAGCGAAGGGACCTGCTCTACCAGCTCGTGATCATTCCGCTTTGGGCAAGCTATCTGGTACGCGGGTACGCCTGGAAAACGATCCTCGGCACGGATGGAGTGCTGAACGGGCTTCTTCACTTTCTTCACATCACGAATCACCCCGTCGAATTCCTGCTTTACAGCCCGTTCGCGGTCATCCTCACGCTAACGCACATCTACACACCGTTTGCGTTCTTGCCGATCTACGCATCTCTCGAACACGTGCCGCGCAACCTGATTGAGGCCTCGCACGATTTAGGCGCGTCGCCCTGGGCCACGTTTCGCCGCGTAATTCTTCCGCTTTCTCTTCCCGGAGTAATCGCGGGCGCCACCTTTGCGTTTGTGCTGACGTTTGGCGATTTCCTCGCGCCGCTTCTGGTCGGCGGAAGCAGCGGGATCATGATCGCGAATATCGTCGCGAGCGATTTCGGCGCCGCGTTCCAATGGCCGGTGGGCGCCGCGCTCTCGCTGTGTATGCTTCTGCTGGTCGTCACGATTCTCTTCTCCACCGAGCGCCTCGAACGGAGACTGAAACTTTCGTGAGCGGCCCAAACAAATCGTCACGCGCGCCCCTGCTGACGATCTATGCCGCGCTCGTGTATGCATTCCTCTATTTCCCGATCGTGGTGCTCATCGTGTATTCGTTCAACGGCCCCGGTGTGGGAGGATTTCCGCCGCACGGCTGGACGTTGCACTGGTATCGCGATCTTTTTGCCGACGCCGGCTTGTGGGATTCGGTTCTGAACAGCCTCATCGTGGCCGCAGTGGCAGTGGCGATTGCCTTGGGTCTCGGCCTGCCGGCCGCGCTCGCGCTGGACCGCGCGAACTTTCCCGGCAAGGCCTTGTTTCGGCGGCTCGTTCTGCTTCCGCTGATTCTGCCGGGCATCATCACAGGGCTGAGTCTGCTGATGCTTTTCGTCGGAATCGGCATGAGGCTGAGCCTGGTGACGATCACGCTCGGCCACGGGACGGCGTTAATTTCCGTCGCCACGACCGAAATCTTTGCGGGCCTGCAGAAGCTCGACCCCTCGCAGGAAGAGGCTTCGCTCGACCTCGGCGCCAACCACTTCCGCACATTCTGGCGCGTCACGATTCCGGGCTTGCGCGTTTCACTGATTGCCGCAGCGCTGCTGATCTTCACGCTCTCCCTCGACGAGATCGCGGTGAGCTTTTTCCTGATCGGCCGCGAAAACACGCTGCCGCTCGAAATATGGTCGCGCCTGCGCCAGGGAATGACGCCCGAGATCAATGCGGTCTCGACGCTAATTCTGGTGTTTTCGATCGGCACCATCCTTATCTGGTACCGGCTCCGAACGCGAGCTGGAGAGGAAGAAGAGTCCACGGGCGCGATGCTGGCCGAGACCATGGAAGGCGAGGCACCGTGAGCGCGAGCCGCAGGGATTTCCTGAAATTCGTCGTGGCCGGCTCGGTGGCGGCCGGCTGCCCGATGGATCTGTCGGCGCTTTCGTCTGCGGAGCACACAGTCCCGCAGATTGACGGCGAGCATTTCGACGTTTGTCATCAGGTTCGCGACGGGCACGTCTTCGAACGTCCGCCGGTTTCGAAGCGCTACGAAGTCGTGATTGTCGGTGGCGGCGTGAGTGGGCTGAGCGCGGCGTATTTTCTTCGCGGGCGCGATTTCTTGCTGCTCGAGAAGGAACCGCACTGGGGCGGCAACGCATACCTCGAAGCGTATGACGGGCAGGCATTCGCAACGGGCTCCGCATTCGACGAAAAGGGATCGGCGAGCGACCGGCTCGCGCGCGAAATCGGGCTCAATCCCCTGCTAATCAACTCGCCCGACCCGACCATCGTCGGCGGCAAATGGGTCCCTGACACGTGGCGCGGGGGCCTCGACGAACTGCCCTATCCCGCGAGCGTTCGCGAGAGCTTCAAGAAATTCCGCAAAGAGATGCTGGCACTGGATATGGACAAAGACGCCGAACATCTCGACAGCATCCCTCTGACAGACTATTTGAAGAACTACGCGTCGGAAGTCACGGCTTGGTGGGATGCGTACGGCCCGTCGAACTGGGGTGCGAAATCTGCGGACACGTCAGCGCTCGTCGCCGCCTCGGATTTGAAGGATATGGCGGGCGATGAGCCCGACAATCGCGTGACCCTGCCGGGCGGAAACGGTGCGCTCGCGGAGCAGCTTGCCGCGGTCTTGCGGAAAGAGTCCACGGAGCAACTGGTCGCTGGAGCAACGACGGTCGCAGTCGAACCGCAGAAAGCCGAGGTTCGCGTCACCTATGTAAGCGACGGGCAACTGCGGACGGTGGCAGCAAAGTTTGTCGTGATGGCAACGCCGAAATTCATCACGGCGCGCCTCGTTTCCGGCTTGCCAGAAGATCAATTCCACGCGATGACGTCGATCCGCTACTGCCCTTACCCCGTGATCAACATCATTTTCGACCGGCCCGTCTACAACAAGGCTTACGACACGTGGTGTCCCGGCAACAGCTTTTCGGATTTCGTGGTCGCCGACTGGGTTCTGCGCGCGCAGCCGCAGTATCGCCAGACGAACAACATCCTGACATTCTACACGCCGATTGCGGAGGCACAACGGAACACACTATTGCACGAGGACAGTTGCAGGAAGATCGCCGCGAACGTACTCGGCGACTTTCACAAGTTGCTTCCCGAATTCAACGTCGAACCCGTCGAAGTGCGATTCTACCGCCGGGGGCACCCGATGTTTCTCCCCTCGCCGGGAACGTTCACACAGACGATTCCGTCGGCCAGCCGCCCACTCGACCGAGTTTTCTTCGCGAACACAGATTCGGTCGGCCCGGTTTCGGATATCGGCGCCGCCGTCGACGTGGCGCAGCGGGCAGCAGAATGGATCGAGCGCCGAACGAAGGGCGCAGCGGCAGTGCCTGGAAACGGCGGTCGATAAGCCGCACACTCCACCGATTTCTATTCCTTGGATGGGGGATTTCGCTTTGGCGGCGGAGCCTCCGGTTGCGCCGCTGGCGCGGGGGCTTCGGCCGAAGAGGACTCAGTTGGCCCGGTCGAAACGGGTGGCGGGGGTCCCGCGGGCTCGGTCACCAATTCCCCAAGGTCATCCGGCAGGCGAACGCGGTCCATCGGATAGATATCGGGATCAAAGACGACCGAGTACATGTGCCAGATGAGGATCGCGAACGTAGCCAGGATGGCCTCGTAATAGTGCAGCGCGGCGGATGCGTCCAGAACCCATTTGGGGAAATAGCGAAGAGCGAGCGTATTGAACCAGAGAATAAAACCAGTGACACCCATCGCAACCGTGCCCCAGATGTAGGCCAGATATTCGAGCTTCTCCACATAGCTGAACTCGCCAAAGGCGGGCCGCACGCCGGAAAGCCCCAGGTTGTAGGCGACCATGTCTTGCAAATCGTGAAAGTCCTGAAACCGCGGAACCATGTGGCGAAGAATCAGGGCCGCGCGGCGGTCGACGATCAGGTTGACGATGTGATACCCGATCGAAATCAGCAGCACGATCGCGGCCACGCGGTGCGCGGTACCGCGAAATGCGACATGGCCTTCCCACATCAGAAGCGGCCGTGCCCACCACGCGTCGGGGAACTTCAGGGCGAACCCTGTGACGACGAGGACGGGAAAACTAATCAGCGTGAGCGCGTGAGCAATGCGGAAGTGCGGATTCAGGCGAAACGCGGCTTCCGCCGGCGTGATAACGCGCCGTTTGCGAAGCAATTTCCGGAGGAAGTCGAGCAGGTGATGCAGAAACATAAAGCCGATGGTCAGAGGGATCAGCACCCAGTAGATGTGCCGGATGACGCGCACGATGGGATCCTCGCTTCGCGTCTCCGGCAGCACGTGCACAGTCCCGATCGCGAATCGCTGGCCCGCGCCCGGATGGCACGCGCCACAAGTGTGAGCCAGGTTCACCGGGTTGACGGTGGAGCGTGGATCGCTCGAAGGAAATATGTTGTGAATGCCGTGGCACGAAGCACAGTTCGCCACGGTCTGCGATCCGGCGCGCGAGGCAAGGCCATGATAGCTGTCGGCAAATGTTGGGACGCGGTCGGCGGGCAAGTTGTAGCGAACGTCAATGAGCGTGTTGCCGTGGCATCGGCCGCAAGTGGCGATCGAGACTCGCGCCGGATTAACGAGCGATTGCGGTTCGCTGGGCGCGAGAATCACATGCTCGCCGTGGCAATCCGTGCACACCGGCGCATCCGTCGCGCCCTGCGCGACAGCCTGGCCGTGAACGCTGTCGGAGTAGGTCTTCGCAATTTCAGTGTGGCACGCACCGCAAGTGGCCGGGACATTCCAGTGGTTCACCTTCGACCGCGAATCGCGCGCCTGATAAATCGCATGGCTGCCATGGCAATCCGAACAGGTCGCCGCATTCTCGTTCCCCGCGGCAACCGCTCGGCCATGCACGCTCAGCTTGTACATTTCCACCGGATGTGCGAACGGAATCTGGTGCTTCGCGAGGAACGCCGGACTCGAATGGCACGACGCGCACGTATCGGGCAGATTCTTCTTTGCCACGGGGGAATTCGCGTCCCGTGTCGCAACGATCTTGTGCACTGAGCCGTGGCACGACAGGCACGACGGGGCTTGCGGATCGCCGTTCTTCACAGCCTGGCCGTGGATGCTCGAGATGAAATCCTTTACCTCAACACTGTGGCATTGATTGCAAAGTTGGGGAACAGACGCAGGCTGCACGTAGTGTGCGACGCCGTGGCAAGAGGCGCACGCGTCCGCACTGAGAATCGAGTGCACGCTCTTCGGCAGGTCGGCCGCTTCATCGGCGTGACACGCCGCGCAGCTCACCTTCGCGATGCGCGCAGGGTGCGGAAACTCCTTGATGTCGGTGTGGCAATCGGTGCAGCCGAGGACGGAGTGCGCGCTGGCCTTGTGTTTGGCCTCGTCGACAAACACGCTGCGGCCCGCTGCCGATTTCAAGTCCTTTTGGCCGTGGCAGGCGAGGCAATCGTCGTCCGGCGGCGGCGGAGCCTTGGCTTGAGCGCGAGCAGCGGACGGAAGAAAGAGCGCGAGGACCGCGGGAACCAGCAAAGCCCACTGCCGGACGCTCCGGATTCGATCCTTCAGCAATTCCGACCGCCCTCCGACGCTACTTGATCCCCAGTTCGGCCAAGACTTTCGGATTCTGCTCTTCCATCGCGAGCATTGTGTGGCACGTATCGCAATCGTTCGGAATCGTCCGGCCGTCGGCGCTGGCATGGCTGCCGTCGTGGCAGCGGAAGCAGCCGGGAAAATCCATGTGGCCCAGGTTGTTGGGATACACGCCCCAGCCCACGTTCATGGCGGGAAACACGTTGCGAAGATAGACCGCCTGCACCTGGCTGATGGACGTCTCGAGCAGCGCGTGCTTGTCGCGGTAAACATCCGGGTAGGATTTGCGATAGAAGTCGTCGAGGCCGGCTGCGATCTCGCGAGCCGCCGTGTCGCGGTCGGGGTAGTTCACCTTCAGAATCTCAACCGCCTGTTTCTTGATGAAAGGCAGATCGGGACTGATGCGTCCCTGAGCCATCGCTTCGTCCACCGCGCGCTCAGGCAGTTCGAACGTGTGAGTCGGACGGTTGTGGCAATCGATGCAATCCATACTCCGGTGTTCGCCCGCCGCAATCTGCTCAGCCGTGGGCTTGGTGTCGGTATTGGTGAAGACGACCTGCTTGCCGGAAGCGTCCGTGAAACTCACTTGAGCGATATTCTGCCGCTGGCGGTCGATGGAGACGTATTCGATGGGTGAGCGGGTATCGAGGTGGCGGCCGTGGATGCCGACAGCGCCGCTCCAAGTGTGGCCGCCTATCTTAAGAAGCAGGACGGTGGTGAGTTCCGTGTTCTTCTCATCGTCGGAGAATTTCCTAATGACGAAGAGCTTGCTGCCGGTGAACATCTGGGGCCAGTGGCACTGCTCGCAGGTCTCGCGCGAAGGCCTTAGACTCGCAACGGGCGACGGAATCGGGCGGTCGTAGGTGTGGAACGTCACCGCATAGACTTGATGCAGTCCTGAAAGTTTCGAACGGACGAACCATGACGCTCCCGGCCCGATGTGGCACTGAACGCAAGCGACGCGCTGGTGTGGTGAGTTTTCATAGGCCGTGAACTCCGGCTGCATGACGGTATGGCACGTCTGGCCACAGAATCTCGCCGAATCCATATACTCGACGCCGCGGTACGACGCGACGCTAAAGATGATCACGTTGGCAAAGGTCAGTCCAGCCACCCAGCCGAGCGCCTCCCGTATTGAGGAAACAGAGAAATCGATTCGAGGGTACTTCTCTGGAAGCTGTCCGGCCCGGGCCAGCGTCATGCGGCGCCAAAGCGCCCCGATGGGCATGAGCAGCAGGCCGATGACGAATATGCCGGGGAGTATCAGGTAGAAGATCAGGCCGAGGTAGGGATTAACCGAGCCGCCCATCACGATGTCGAAGAACCAAAAGACGATGAGCGTGATGGCAGAGCTCGTGGTGAGGACGGCTCCCGCCGCGGTCAACGGATTACGCCCGAGGTATGCCGCGGGACGAAACCAGGAGCCAAGACGTTCGAAGGAACTCATATTGGGAGAGAAATAAAAGTCTCCAGCCAAGAGGCGGGAGCGAACTGCAGACGGCCGCCTTTCTCAGACTTCGCCGAGTCCTCCGCGCGCGAAGGATCCGGCGCGCGCCCCACAACGTTTGCCGCAGCTACTTCTTCAGCGTTCGGATGTACTTGACAAGGTCACTGATTTGCGCGTCGGTGAGCTTGCCCTTGTACGCCGGCATCTTGTTCTTGCCGTTTTCCGTGATCGCCGTCAGCTCCGCGTCTGTCTGCTTTTGAACCTCCTCGGAGCTGAGATCGCGGACCTTCAACGTCTTCCCCATCGACGTGTCGCCCTTGCCGTCCGCGCCATGGCAGGGTGCGCACTTGGCCTTAAAAAGGGCGGCACCTCCTTGCGCGTGCGCTGGCGCTGCGAAAAATAAGGTCGCAGCTACAAATAGCAAAGCGGTACTGACTCGAACAAGAACATCCTTCATCTTTCCCTCCTCAGAAGACACTTCGCAGATGTTACACACGGTTGCAAACTCCGCGTCGTCATTCGACCGCGGGGTAGCTTATCAGAATGCATAGCGGAACGAGAATGTAGCGTTGCTGCCGTTGAAGTCCTGCAACGGTATGGCAGCCAATCCGAACGGGCTCGTGTTCCCCGCTTGGTTGAAGCCGTAATAGTTCCAGGCCATCTTGTAGCTGAAGCCCTTGCTGAGGTCGATCGTAACCGAGCCGTACGGCATCTGGTAATTGTAGTCGAGCGTGCCCGACGGCATAAGCGGGTTCAGGAAGATCGTGTTTCCGCGGACGAAGCTGCCGCCGTACCCGAGATCCGCGGTGACACGCTTGATCGGCTTCCACATTACGTCCGCATGGGCGAAGTGGTCGGTGCTGGCATACGTCGAGAGAGCGCCGAGCCCGGCGGCTCCGACCGACGCACCCGAGATCGGGCATGCAGTGGTCGCCACGCCCGGAGGCGAAGTGCTGACCGGGAGGGTGTTAGGAGGCGGCGCAGGATTCGTGTAGGTGATGGAGTAGTTGAAACAGATATCCGCTTGCGTGTACACGTCCCAATAGTTGTAGCCGAAGCTTACCGCTAGGCGAGGGCTGGGCATCAGCATCGTCGTGAAGCTGTACATGCGATCGTGTTCGAGATTCGCGACCTGATATGCGTCGTCGCGGTTCTCGTGAATTTCCACGGCGCCGTCGATCGTCGCCCAGGGCTTCGGCGTGTAAGTCGCGTGGAGCTTGTAGCTCTGGACCTGGCGCGGGTCGATGCGCGTGAAGGACGCGTCATTGGAGCCGAACGAGAAATCTCCGAGGAGCCTCAGTTGGTCGACTGGGCGGCCCGTGAATCCGAGGAGCAGGGAGTTCTCATTGATCGTCGTGACGTTGCGAGCGGTGTCGTTCCCGGCCTCGGCGACTGGATTGGCCGCCGAACCTTCCGTAACCGAGCCGTCGGCATTTTGTGCGCAGGCAGCCGGCAGCGCTCCGGCGACGAGGGCGCAGTCTCCGCGAGCGGCAAGATAGAGATTACCGGCGTTTGCGGTCGCGCCACCGGGGAAATAGGTCTCGCCTGTGTCGAATACGGCGCTGAATTGCGAGATCGCCCGGTTCGTATAGAGGTATCCGATGCGCGCGCTCCAGCGATTATTGAAATCGTACTGGAACTGCAGCGTGTTTGATTTCAGATTCTGTCCGAGAAACTGGTAACTGAGTTCGTTTGTGACGTCAGCGCCGGAGCTGGACGTATGAAGCGGGCAACCCGCCTGATTGTAGGGCGCGGCAGGGCAGAGAGTTGCGAACGGCGTACCAGCGGACGGCGAACTCTCGGTGAACAAGGAAAGCGGAAGGGCAAGTCCCACTTGCCCCGAGGCTGCAGCGCCAACGAGGTTCGTCTCGTAAGTGGCCCACAGGCCGGGAATGCGCCAATTGTCGTAGCGGAAGAAGTCCTCGACGCGCAGCTTGTCGGTAACGGCGTACGAGCCTGACCAATCGGCATTCACGGAAACGCGCGTAGTTTTCACGGGTCCACCGGTCGTGCTCTCGCGAACCGCGCTCCGAGTCGTATAGCCGTTGATGATCTCGTTGTAATCGGGAATCAGATTGTCGGAGTTGCTGTAGCCGAGCGAGCCGGACATCTCGAACTTCTCGAAATAGTTCGATTGGAAACGCAGCCTCTCGCTGGGCATGAAGTTTCGCGGACGCCCCACCTGGCTGTAGCGGAGAAAACCGTTGCAGTTGGCGTTGACGGTAGGCGGCGCGGTGGTGCCGTTGGAAATGGGAGCGGCGCACGGCAGCGCCTCGGCCGGAGTCTGCGAACTCCAGATGATCCCCATATCAACGGGCGTGCCGTTGGCGAGTTGGTAGCCGTACTGCCCCGGAGTTGCCACCGGAGTCTCGAGCAACGTGTTGTCTTGCTTGAAGTAGTTGAGGAACTGGTCGTAGGAAATCGTCGTGCGGGGGAGAATCCGGAAATCGACTCCCGCCCGATAAGCGTTCGTCGTATAGCTGTACGATTGCGGAAAATCGGGTATGGTTCCGCTGTCGGTGGTGAAGAGGCCGGGGCCCTCGTTGCGGTCGTGCGAGAAACCGAGGCGGAATCGCACGCGTGACTGCGGCAACAGGGTCAGGTCGTAATCCTGCATGCGGCGTACCAGGTCGAGCCCGTGAGGGGAATTCACGGCCGCGTTCGCTGGGTTAGAGCAAAACCCGGGAAGACCGGGATTGGCAGAGCTTGGCGGGCTGACGATACAGCCGGTCGTTGCGGATCCAGCCGGATTCAACGCCGCGGGATTCAACGGATTGGCGAACAGGTTGTAGTCCCAGAAGTTCTTGTCGCGGCGGAAAACCATCTGGAAGTCGTACCACTTGTTCTTGTCGATGTGCAGACGCGAAACGTCGTTCGGGTCGCCACCGTACCCGAAGTTGCTGAAATTCAGGTTGTCAAAGAAGATTCCCTGATGGTTCAGGGACCGCATGTCGAGCGTGTAATCGAACAGCCGGACACCGGAGCCGAGATTCACGAAGGTGTCGTACGTATCGATATTGCCGTTGATCCCGGTCCAGCGATAGCCGAACTCGATCGATTGCTGAATGTTGTAATTCCCGGAGTCCTTCCCCTCGGTGTCCGCGGAAGCGCCCTGGGCGCGACTTGCAGGCGCCATCCACAGCGCGGCGAACACCACCAGGCCCAACACGACAACCGCTCGGCGAATGTCCATGGCCTCTCTCCCCATTCTTCGGGAACTGCGGTGCGCAAAACATTTGAGTTGAGCTGCTGCATTCCCCAGCGAGTCTCGCAACGTGTTCATGGCGTCGGCCTCACTTGAAGAAGAAGGAGTTGAAATTCGAGCCGTGTATGGACGAGTGGCACAGGACGCACGACTGGAAGAAGCTAGCCTGGTTGTGGAACGAAGGCGCGCCCGGCGCGCTGCTGAAGCTCGACGTCGTGTGGCACTGCAGACAGAGCAGGTTCACGTTGCTCACCTTCAGCATGTGTGCGTTCGGTCCGCCGTGAACCAGGTGGCAGGACTGGCAGCCGTCGGTCTTGATCGGCGCGTGCTCGTACACGAACGGTCCCTGCTTGTCGATGTGGCACTTGAAGCAGGTCGCGTCCTGCGTGGAGGCCGTCCGCACCTGCTTGGGACCAACCGTTCCGTGGACGTTGTGGCAATCGCTGCACTGGATCAAGCCTTCGTTCACGCGGTGATGGAACGGCATGGCGAATTCAGCCTTCTTCGCCAGGTGGCACGTGTAGCAGAGTTCGGGTTGGGACTTGAGGAGCAGAAATTCCTTGGTCGTCGCGTGGTGGGGAGAATGGCAGGAAGTGCAACTGACACCGTTCTCCGTGTGGACCGAATTCAGGGCGTTCATGTGCTCTTTGCCGCCGGCGTGGCACGTCAGGCACTGCTTGGTGACGTCCTTCGCCGAGGCTTTCTCAAACAGGAACAATTTGGACGCATCGGTCGGATCCGCGATGTGACTCGCTCCCGGTCCGTGGCACGCTTCGCACCCTTGATGCGCGGCGCCGTCCCTGGTGTTCAGCGATGTCTTCCAGTGCGGCGAATTCTCCCAACTCTTGTACTCCTCGACGTGGCAACCCTTGCAGGCCTCTGAGCCGACGTACCCACCCGCCTTGGTATCACTGGCTGAAGAGGCCGCTTGGGGCGCGGAATCTTTGGCCGCGTCCTGGTTGGCGCGGGCGGCGGGCCCCGAAAACAGCAATCCAACGAGGGCCATCAGGAGAATCGCGAAGAAACGCTGCTTCATAGTCCCCCCTAAGAAGCGGTCGTGCTCTTTTCGAACTAGACGCCCGTGATATTCCGGGATGTAGGTCCGTCGGTGCCGTGACTCGAATCACTCTGTAACGTGCCCTCGGTCACGGCTATGTGTGGTTCTGTGGAAGGGGAAGGACGAGAGCTCGAGCCTCTTCCTCCGCCGTCGAATCTACGACAAACACGGGTCGGGCGCAATGGCTTTTCGCTCGCCGCCCTATCTCTTACGGTGACTAACGCTCGCCAGCGATTTTCGTCTCTCGATCGGCAGGCCCCCGCAGCGTCCTCGTCGCGCAACAGCAGACGGTGGCAGGTGTCACCGCGACCGGTGCCGGCGCTCACTGCTTTTCCTCCCTCGAGTGGTTTATACGGGAAGCGTGGAGGAAAAAGGAGAACGGTAGATGGGAGAGAGCGCCTAGGGTCCCAAGGCCTGTATGATTGAGGCCAGGACGGGCGCTACACCCGGAAAGTGCCGACGGCGGCGCTCCTCCGAGTCGGACCTTCACTGGAACTCCGCCGCCATTCGAGCCCGCGGTCTGGCGCGAAGCCTGAATGAAGCGCCCGGAAATTCGACGCGCCGGCCCTTTCGACCGGACACACTTCGCCACCGGCCGCGGGCTCGATTCCGATTTTTTCCCGTATTGGCTCCGTGAGAAGCGAATCGTGTGTTTGCACTTCCCACAGAAAGGAGAACAAGGATGACGAACTTGGTTCTACGCGACAATTTCTTCCAGGACCTCTTCGATTTTCGCCGTGATTTCGACGAGATCTTCAATCGCATCCTGCTGGGCAAGCCTCTGGTACGCGAGCAGATGCCCGGAACGACTTTCGGTTTCCTCCCGCCGGTTGAGTCCTATGTGGAGAAGGACAACAAGAAGTACATTTGCCGCGTTCATCTGTCCGGGATTGAGCCCGGAGAGGTTGAGATTCATGTCAAAGGCAACCTGCTGACCATCAAGGGTGAGAGGAAAGTAACCACGAGTTCCAAAGAGGTCAACCTGATGAACGAAGAGGTCGCCTACGGGTCGTTCGAGAGGACGATCGAGCTTCCCGAGGGCGTTCTCCCGGAAAAGCTGACAGCGGAATATCGCAACGGCGTTCTCGAGATCATGGCCCCTGTCGCCGAAGCGGCTCTGCCGCGCAAGATCGAAATCAAGACCCTCCCGATGACGAAAAAGGCCGCAGCTTAGCGCCGGGAGCTAAACTTTGAATGGCCCGGGGCCGGAAGGCTCCGGGCCGTTTCTGTTTCTTGCGGACGCAGACGCGCACACGACGCAAGCCTGTTGGGGCCGTGCCTCGCAACGGAAAACCAGTAAGGACGGGACAAACGACGCGCGCCTACTGGGCGAGCAGTCTCTGCAGGCCGGTCTTGTCGCGGAAAATGATCGTCGAGCCCTTGACCTGCACCAGCTGCCTCTTCTTGAAGTCCGCGAAAAGACGGGTCACGGTTTCTCGCGAGGTGCCGATCAGCTGCGCGATTTCCTGATGCGTGAGCGTCAACTTCACGCGAGGCTCTCCGTTTCCCGTAGCATGTTCCGCGCACCAGTCTAGGAGAAACCGCGCCAGCTTTTCCCCGGCCGAATGCGACAGTCCGATCGTCTTCATCTCGGACAGGGCGTGATGGTAGTTCTCGCCGAGTTGCTGCGCGACTCGCAGTGTCGCTTCGCCGCACTCTTTCAGGAACGCCAGGAAATCGTTCCGGCTGATGAAATTCACTTGCGACGGTTCCAGGATTTCCGCCGTGGCCTGATACGGCTTGCCGCACACGGTTGCCGCAAGCCCCAACACTTCGCCCGTTTCCGAAATGCGCAGGATCAGCGTCTTGCCGTCGGCCGAGGATGTGGACAGCTTGACTTTGCCGCTGCACAGAATGAAGACGCCGCGCGGCTCCTGCCCCTCAACAAAGAGCGTTGCCCCCTTCGGGTACGTGGAAGGCGCCACGATTTCGGCAAGCTTCTGAACGCCTTCCGGAGGAAGGTTACAGAATAGCCGCTCCTCCCGGTGGACGCAGCTCAAGCAGCTCTCGACGATTTGCAGGCCATACGGAGCGCGTACGGTTCCCCCCGTCCGCCCTCGGCGTTGTTCCGGTGTTGAAACGAACCAGATTCGATGTGTCATATGGACCTCAGTCCCCGCGATATCTTGCGGCGTTGCGTAACCGCCGGGCCATGACAGACGTCACGAATCCCTGTGACGAGGGTCACTCGCCCCTCGGCGGGCCACCGCGGCGCGGCCAGCGGGCCTCCTCAGCGACCGTGAAAGAAGTTCTCCGGAGGGCGCCCTTCCATCCTGGCTCTCGAACGCGAACACGTACCCGGCGATGCTTCGCTCGTCGCCAATTCCTCTTCGACCGTCACGGACGGAAGCATCGTCACCTTGCACTGCAGCGACCGTGCGATCAGGCACGATTTCTCGGCCTTCTCGAGTAGTTGCATGGCGCGGTCGCGATCCGCCTCTCTCAACATCGTGAGATCTGGCGTCAGCCTGATTTCCGTAAAGCGCCAGCCACCATCTTCGCTGCTCAGCACTCCTTCGGCATCCAACCGCAGCGATGCGAATTCAAATCGAGACCTCTCCGCAATGCCGGAAAACGTGCTCACGAAGCAACTCGCCACCGAAGCAACCAGAAAGTGTTCCGGAGTCCAGTGCCCAGCCTCTCCGAGAAATTCTGGCGGAGCGCTGAATGTTATGGAAGGCAGAATCGCCTCCGCATGGATGGCCCCTTTGCGCGGCCCCGAACACAACGCTTTCACTCGATACTCGTGATGGGTTCCCATTTCCTTCCCCCTCCGATAGCCCTTGAACACACTCCCACTGCCGCCACCTACAAAGTGTCGGCCTCGCTTCCAGAGGCTGCTGTAACGGGACTCACGCTCGGGCGTGGTGGCCGTCACAATCCGAGACCTTTCTCGGTCCGGTCGCAGCGGACTGGCACAACGGCGGCCTCCCGAGGTTCCGTTTTGTGTAGAAACAAAGAGGGGCGTATACTCCTTGGTAGCCGCCCATGCGTGCCCCCTACGGCTTACAGATTATCGAGAGCTGCATCTCCTGCCCCCACCGCGAGGACAGGCTCTTCTGCAACCTCTCGCCTGCCGCCGTCCAAAAGCTCGCCTCGATCACCTCGGCGGCCGTGTACCCGAAGGGCGCGACCCTCTTCGTGGAAGGGCAAGCGCCGCGCGGAGTCTTCATTCTGTGTGCCGGCCGGGTGAAGCTCTCGACTTCTTCGGCCGACGGCAAGACGCTCATCGCGCGGATTTCGGAACCAGGCGAAGTGCTGGGGCTGCCGGCCACGGTGACGGGCAAACCATATGAATTGACGGCGGACGTCATCGAACCTTCGCAGGCGAATTTCATCCCGCGTACGGAATTCCTGAAGTTCCTCCGCGAGAATGGTGATGCCGCCCTTCGCGTGGCGCAACAGTTGGGCGAGACGTACCATTCGGCCATCAGCGAAATGCGTATGATCGGCCTCTCCCATTCTGCCGGTGAAAAACTCGCTCGCTTCCTGTTTGATCATTCGACGGAGCACGCCAACGGAAAAGACCAGGTCAAGTTCGCGCTGACGCTGACTCACGAGGAAATTGGTCAGATGATTGGTGCGACGCGGGAGACGGTGTCCCGCGCGTTCGCCGAACTAAAAAAGAGGCAACTGATACAGGTGAAAGGCTCCTCGCTTACGATCCCCAGCCGGGCCGCCCTCGAGAAGGTCATGAGTAATTAGCTGCCTTCCGCCGGACAGAGATGCGCCCGCTCGCGCATCCGCGCAGGACGCCTGATTCCTCGTAAACGAAAACGAATTGGTTGTGGCTACTCCCGTACCGTGAGAACCGGGCACGGCGCGTGAGCCACGATGTCGTGGGCAGTGGCCCTTTCCAAATGTGTTGCGGCGCCGAGATGCCCTCGGGCGCTCCGGACGCCCAGCACGATCAAGTCCACCGAGCGTTCCCTGGCCGTTTCGATGATTCTCTCAGCAGGCTGCCCGTATGCGATCGCCACTTCGGGCGGGATTGAGAGCTCCGCGTGCGGAGACACTGTGTCGTACAGACGGTGAATCAATTCGGCCACGGACTGTTCGCGCTTTTCTTCGGGCTTGCGCGTTTCAGCCATTTTGGCCACGTGCAGCAGCAGGAGGCGGGCCTCGTTGTTTTCCGCAAACGAAACGGCGTACGGCGCGGCGGCCACGGACGCAGGACTATAATCCGTTGCAAAAAGAATGCGATGGAATCGGCCGCCGTTGTGAGAACTGGTTCGCACGTTCGGACCCACCGTTAGCACCGGTCGGTCGCATCGACGGAACACTTCCTCGGCCACGGATCCGAGCAAGAGCCTTTGCGCTCCGGTCCGGCCATGCGTGCCCAGCACGATCAGGTCGACCGAGCAATCCTGGATCGCCTGGTTGACGCCGTCCCAGACGTTCAGAGCCCGCTCCACGATCGTTTCGTGGTGCAAACCCGCCAATTCCGATTCAAGCTGCGTCATGGAGGCGAAAGCCAATTCTCTTTCGGCATCGAGCGCCATGCCGGCGCACTCCGGAGTGCTCGACGCGAACGGATTAGGAGTGATAACGTTGAGCGCATAGACGGTCGCGCCGTACCGGCGGGCCAGCGCTGTCGCGAACGGCAAGGCCAGCTCGGAAGGTTCTGAAAAATCGGTTGGATAGAGAATACTCTTGAGCTTAATCAACTCCGCCGTCTTCAGCGTGCTTGTCATGGTGCGCCTCCAAACTCCTATATGCAGCCGCCGGCACGGTTCTGCGATGATTCGAGTCACCCGGCCGCGTGATTTTCATCACATGCAGCGGGCCTCCGCCTAGGATCCCGCTTGCTTTCAGCAGCCTTCACCAAGAGTGCCTCGCCAACGTTCGCTCCAGCGGCTTCCGCACAGATGTGATGGAGGTCACGTCTTGATGTGACGTTCATCGCCGCGCCGGTCCCGGCGATGGTGCTACAAAGGAATCGAACGAGGGAACGAGTCAGAGGTCGCCCACTGGCACTGCAACACTCGGCGGGCCCCCGGGCTCGAGTTGGGAAGGAGGCGAGCGTCATGGTCAGCGACACACTGCCTGCCGCGGTCCTGAAGCCGAAGGGAAGCCGGAAGATCGACAAAGTCGAACGGCATACTCCAGCACGAGAGGATGCCTTCGTCGCGGCCTTGCTCGAGGTACCGTGCGAATACAAGCACCGCAACCCGATGGAGTGGGTTGTGTCTCTGGTTGTTCATATTGTCGCGATTCTAGCCTTGATCGTTGCACCGTTGTTTTTCACTCAGACTCTCGATCTGAAGGCCTTTCAAAGCACTTGGCTCATCGCTCCGGCCCCGCCGGCGCCACCGCCGCCGCCGGCCGCTCCCGTTGTGCAACGAACCGTCAGGACCGTCCAGCGGCTGATGACGGGCGGCAAAGTTATGGCGCCAACCGTGATCCCGAAGAAAGTGGAGATCATCAAGGAGGAACCGCTCCCGCCGGACACTGGAACTGACGGAGTCGTCGGCGGAGTGCCAGGCGGCATTCCGGGCGGGCAGTACGGCGGTGTTCTCGGAGGGATCATTGGCAGCACAGGCAGTCACGCGGCCGTTGGACCGCCACCGCCTCCAGTAAAGAGGATTGTTCGAGTTGGCGGTGACTTGAAGCCGCCGCGTCAGCTTTTCGCTCCACCGCCCGTATACCCGACTATCGCGAAGCAGGCGGGTATTCAGGGAACCGTCGTGGTCGATGCAGTGATTGATGAGCAGGGAAACGTTGTTCAGGCGCACGTCGTCAGCGGCCCTGGTTTGCTGTTGAATGCCGCGCTTCAGGCCGTTGCAAACTGGAAGTACCAGCCGACGCGTCTCAACGGCGAGCCGATTTCGGTTGAAATGCGAGTAGAAGTGCATTTCCTTTTGCAGTGACGCTCCCTCGGGGCGATCGCCCGTGGCCGAAGCTGACCACGGGCGATTGCCTTTTCTGGAGTCCCGATTTCATGGCCCAACCACGTCGCCAAAAGCAGTTTCGGCGCGTGACGCAAATCACAGGGGGCTGTGACAAGCGCCCTAGAGCTTTCCTCGCGACGGAGCGAAAGTGGGCTAGCGAAAGGAGCTCAGGGGAATGTGGAGGGACCGATAGCAAATCGGTTCGATTCTGGGCCGGCGTTCGCAGCAGCACGCGACTTAGCCGACTTGCCTTTCGCTCTGGTTCGTGGCCCGGCACGAGTCGCGCTGTCGCGCTTGAGTTTGAGCGGCCACGTCCGAACAGCCGCGTTTCGCGCCGGGCTATTGTCACCAAGAAAGCAAGATTCATACCTGGGAGGTAGGAATGCTAAAGCCTGTCCTGATTGTGAGCAGCAACGCGAGGCATCGTGAGAAGCTTGTGAGGTCTGTCCTGGACTCCGGCTTGGAGGCGCGGCTCTGCGCCTCAGCCAATGAGGCAAGAAGGCTCTTGCCGACCGAGGACTACACAGCGGTGCTCTGTGACGACAGGCTGCCGGATGGTGATTTCACTTCCGTCATCTCCCAGGCCCAGCGTCTCCCTGGGGCGACGCCGGTGATTGTCGTTTCACGGCGCGATGACTGGGAGTCTTACATGATCGCTCTGGCGGCCGGAGCGACGGACTATCTCGCCTTTCCGCCCTATAAGGGAGAGGTCGACCGGTCGCTTGCAAGGGCCGCCGAGTTGTCCCGGTCGTTGGCAACTGTGGTTTGATCCTGCAAGAGACATGGAGTCTGCTATGCTCAGGCCGGACGACATCATCAATTTCCGCGTGAGGCTGTGACCAGAAGGGAGAACAAACATGGTTCACCGGGGGATTGCAAGTTTGGCTCTGGGATTGGGGCTCTGCTTCCTGCTCCTCAGCCATTTCGACGCTCAGTTCTTTTTGATCCACTTCTATGAATCGCTCATCTATCTCGCGATCGTCCTGATGCTATTTTATTTCGAGGATCGGTGGGCCTACATGATGGGAATCGTTGCGCCCGCTGTATGGATCGCTTTGACTGCGGCGTGGGATGGCATCCCGGGAGTCGCGCATCAGATATGGCTCGCCTTTCACCCTGCCAATGCCTTCTTCCCCACAAGTTTCTTGACTACCCTGGCCGTGGTCTTGTCCTTGGCACTTATCGTCAGCTGTGCGGTCCGATGGCGCCGGGAGTTCACCGGACTTCAAAAGGGTTGGAGTACTTTCCTGATCTCGCTCGCGATCGTTGGCGTCTATTACGCCGTGCTCGTCCTGTGGATCCTGCGCTGGCCGCCGACAGTTGCATGACGGAGGTGACGAACCATGAGAATCCTCGTGGCAGTTGACGAATCGAGTGCCGCCGACCAGATTGTGAAAGCCATCTCGACACAAATCTCGCCGGATAAAGCCGACGTGCGCATTCTCCACGTTCTCGAGCCCATCGCTGGATCCGTGCCCCCGCAAATGGCTCCCGGTTATACGCCCGAACTCGAGCCCTTCGTTGGCGAAGCAAGGCAGCTGCTCGAGAGAACCGCGAAAAGTCTCAGCGCCGCCGGCTTCAAGACGGAAACGATCCTCAAGAAGGGCGACATCCGGGAGTCGATCATCGACACGGCTGCCGAGTGGAATGCCGACCTCATCGTGGTTGGCTCCCACAATCACAGCGGAGCACATCGATTCTTGCTGGGTAGCGTCGCCGAGTCGGTCGCCCGCCACGCTCCGTGTTCGGTCGAGATTGTGCGCGCACCGAAATCGCGTTAGGGACTAGCTGCTTTCAAATTCCTCTTTCGGGAACCAGCCCGTCCGAAGTTGGACTCGCTCGTTGGACGTGCCCCTTCGTTCCGAACTGACCATTCCCCCGCTCAAGCCATCGCATCTCTCTGTTCCGGAAGGCATCACAGCCACCGGTGATGCTCGTCACAGTCAGAATTTAGTCGATTTGCCAGACTGGTTTTGGGAGCTGCCGCAAGGACCGCAGCCGATGCTTGAGTCGAGTGGAGGGGAAACTGCTGTTAAGCCGTTAGGGGCGTGAACCCCACTTTGGAACTGCCGCCCCGCTTGCGCTCCCGAGGAGAGCTACGTGACAAATCGCACCGCGATTCTCGATGGAAATGAGGCGACGGCTTCGGTCGCCTATCGGTTGAATGAGGTGATCGCGATCTACCCCATCACGCCCTCATCGCCGATGGGCGAATGGGCCGATCAATGGGCGGCCGAAGGCCGCAAGAACATCTGGGGCGTCGTGCCTACCGTCATCGAGATGCAAAGCGAAGGCGGCGCCGCGGGTGCGTTGCACGGCGCAATTCAGGGCGGCTCGCTGGGAACCACCTTCACCGCGTCGCAGGGCCTTCTCCTCATGATCCCCAATATGTACAAGATCGCCGGCGAACTGACGCCCGCCGTGATTCACGTTGCCGCGCGAACCATCGCCACGCACGCCCTCTCGATCTTTGGCGATCACAGTGACGTCATGGGAACTCGCGCCACCGGCTTTGCGATGCTCGCCTCGAACTCCGTTCAGGAAGCGGCGGACTTCGCTTTAATTGCGCAGGCGGCGTCGCTCGAATCGCGCATCCCGTTCCTGCACTTCTTTGACGGATTCCGCACCTCTCACGAAGAGAACAAGATCATCATGCTCAGCGACGACGACATCCGTGCGCTGATCGACGAAAAGCACGTCCTTCGCCACCGTGAACACGCCATGTCTCCCGACCATCCGGTTCTTCGCGGAACGGCGCAAAATCCGGACGTCTTCTTTCAGGCGCGCGAGTCCATCAATCCCTATTACCTCGCCTGCCCCACCATCGTGCAGGACGTGATGGACCGCTTTGCCGCGCGCACCGGACGCCGCTATCGGCTCTTCCAGTACGCAGGCGCGCCGGACGCCGAGCGCGTCATCATCATCATGGGCTCCGGTGCAGGCGCCGTCGAAGAGACCGTCGAGCACCTCGCGCGCGCCGGCGAAAAAGTCGGCCTGCTGAAAGTCCGCCTCTACCGGCCCTTCGCGGCGGACGCTTTTCTCGCTGCGCTGCCCAAATCAGTCACATCCGTCGCCGTCCTTGATCGCACCAAAGAACCCGGCAGCCTCGGCGAGCCTCTCTATCTCGACGTGCTCACTGCGCTCAACGAATCGTCCGCCGCCGCGCCGCGCCCGCGTGTGATCGGCGGCCGCTACGGCCTTTCGTCGAAGGAGTTCACTCCCGCGATGGTAAAGGGAATCTTCGACGAGCTGAAGCAGCCGGCGCCGAAAAATCATTTCACCGTCGGAATCCTCGACGACGTCACGCACACGAGCCTCAGCTACGATCCCGAATTCTCCACCGAAGATCCGCAGACCGTTCGCGCTCTCTTCTACGGCCTCGGCTCGGACGGCACTGTCGGCGCCAACAAGAATTCGATCAAGATCATCGGCCAGGACACGGACAACTACGCGCAAGGCTACTTCGTATACGACTCGAAGAAAGCCGGCTCAGTCACGGTTTCGCACCTGCGCTTCGGCCCGAACCCCATCCGCTCCTCGTACCTGATCAGCAGAGCCAGCTTCGTCGCATGCCACCAATTCCAGTTCCTAGACCGCATCGACGTTCTCACCGCTGCCCAGCCGGGTGCCACGTTCCTGCTCAACGCGCCGTTCGGTCCCGGCGAAATCTGGAATCACCTGCCGCGCAAGATGCAGCAGACCATCATCGAGAAGCGCCTGAAGTTCTACGTCATTGACGCCTACAGCGTCGCTCGCGATGCCGGCATGGGCACGCGCATCAACACCGTCATGCAGACCTGCTTCTTCGCCATCAGCGGAGTTCTCCCCCGCGACCAGGCCATCGAAGCCATCAAGAAAGCCATTCGCGACACCTACGGAAAGCGCGGCGAGGCCGTCGTGCAGAAGAATTTTGCCGCTGTGGACAGCGCCATCGCGCATCTGCATCCCGTAGCGGTCCCAAGCCAGGTCAGCAGCGGCTTCGACATGCTTCCGCCGGTACCGCTGCAGGCGCCCGCATTCGTTCGCGACGTTCTCGGCACGATCATCGCTGGCCGCGGTGACGACCTGCCCGTCAGCGCCATGCCTGTCGACGGAACGTTCCCCACCGGCACCGCCAAATGGGAGAAGCGCAACATCGCCCAGGAAATCCCCGTGTGGGATGAAGATCTCTGCATTCAGTGCGGCAAATGTGTGCTGGTTTGCCCGCACGCCGTCATTCGCGCGAAGGTCTATGACTCGTCGAAGCTCTCCGGCGCCCCGGCCACATTCAAGTCCGCTAAGCCGCGCTGGCGCGAATTCGAGACGCTCCGCTACACGCTGCAGGTCTCGCCCGAGGATTGCACCGGATGCACCCTCTGCGTCGAAATCTGTCCGGCCAAGAGCAAGAGCGACGTCAAGCACAAAGCCATCAACATGCTTCCGCAGGCGCCCTTGCGCGAACCCGAGAGTGCCAATTGGGACTTCTTCTCTGCCCTGCCGGAATTCAGCCGCGAGCGCCTCTCGCACAGTCAGGTGAAGGATACGCAGTTGCTTGAGCCCCTCTTTGAGTTTTCGGGTGCCTGCTCCGGATGCGGCGAAACGCCGTACCTCAAGCTCCTGACCCAACTCTTTGGCGACCGCCTGCTCATCGCCAACGCCACCGGATGCTCCTCCATTTATGGCGGCAACTTGCCCACCACGCCATACACAACCAACGCCGCCGGCCGCGGTCCCACTTGGTCGAATTCGCTCTTTGAAGACAATGCCGAGTTCGGCCTTGGCATGCGCCTTGCCGCGGACAAGCGCGCCGATTATGCGCGCGAGCTTCTGCACCGCCTCGCCGGCCACCTCGGAGACTCTCTCGTCAGCGGTCTTCTGGTCTCAGCCCAGGCCACGGAGAAAGACATCCAGGCGCAGCGCGAACGCGTGGAGGAGCTGAAGAAAAAGCTGGCAAACGTGCCGTCGCCTGAAGCACGAGACCTGCTCGCTCTCGCCGACGCGCTCGTGAAGAAGAGTGTCTGGCTCGTCGGTGGCGACGGCTGGGCCTACGATATCGGCTTCGGCGGCCTTGACCACGTCCTCGGTTCGGGCATGAACGTCAACGTCCTGGTCCTCGACACCGAGGTCTACTCGAACACCGGCGGGCAAATGTCCAAGGCCACTCCTCGCGGTGCCGTCGCCAAATTCGCCATGGGCGGCAAGCACGCAGCCAAGAAAGATCTGGCGATGGAGGCGATCAGCTACGGCTCCGTCTACGTCGCGCGCGTGGCCATGGGCGGTAGCGACACTCACACCGTCAAAGCCTTCCTCGAAGCGGAGGCCTATGATGGCCCGTCTCTCATCATCGCCTACAGCCATTGCATCGCGCACGGTTACGACATGGCGTTTGGCCTCGAGCAGCAGAAGGCTGCCGTCAACTGCGGCTACTGGCCGCTGATTCGCTATAACCCGGACTTGCGCCTCACAGGCAAGAACCCATTCCAGCTCGACTCGAAGCCTCCCAAGATTCCGCTCAAGCAATATGCATATCAGGAAGGGCGCTACACCATGCTCGTTCGCAGCAATCCGGAGGCGGCGAAGGAGCTCCTTGTCCTCGCCCAGAATGATGTGGACCGCCAGTGGCGCGTCTATGAGAACCGCGCCGCAATGCCCGGCCACGCCGAAACTCCCGAACCGGCCCCGGCCGAAGCGGAGTCCGTCGTCAAGACTGCGCCGGAGAATGGAGACGCGGAATGATCGACATCACCACGCAATACCTGGGGCTCAATCTTCGGTCTCCCATCGTCGCGTCCGCCTCGCCCTTGTGCGAATCGATCGACAACCTCAGGAGGATGGAAGACGCTGGCGTCGGCGCCGCCGTTCTCCCGTCGCTCTTCGAGGAGCAGTTGGACATCGAGAGCGGCCTCGTCGATTCGAATCTCTCGCGCGGCGAGGAAAGCTTCGCGGAATCGCTCCACTATCTCCCCGATTTGCAGACCTACAACACGGGGCCGGAAGGCTATCTCGATTTGATTCGCAGGGCCAAGCGCGCCGTCTCGATTCCCGTCATCGCGAGCCTGAACGGAACCTCCCTCAGCGGCTGGCTCCGCTACGCCGCGCTGATGCAGCAGGCGGGAGCGGATGCCATCGAGCTGAACCTGTACGGAATTGTCACCGATCCCGATGTCAGCGGCTCCATCATCGAGCAGGAGTACTGCGAAATCGTGAGCCAGGTGAAGTCCAGCGTTTCAGTTCCGGTCGCCGTCAAGCTTTCGCCGTTTTTCACGGCGATTCCCTACGCCGCCCGCCGCCTCGCGGAAGCCGGCGCCGATGCGCTGGTGCTCTTCAATCGCTTTTACCAGCCGGAATTCGACCTCGAAGCGCTCGATGTCGTGCCCCAGGTTACTCTGAGCACTTCGGAAGAATTGCTGCTCCGGCTCCATTGGATCGCGATTCTTTACGGCCACGTCAAGGCGAATCTGGCCGTCACCGGCGGCGTCCACACGGCCGAGGATGTTCTGAAATCGATGATGGCGGGAGCCAGCGTCGCCATGATGACGTCGGCGCTGCTCCACCACGGAATCGGCCACGTCCGCTTTGTGCTTGACGAAGTCGTCCGCTGGATGGAGGACCACGAGTACCAGTCCATCCGCCAGATGCAGGGCAGCATGAGCCGCCGCTCCGCCCCGCATCCAAACGCTTTCGAGCGCGTGAACTATATGCGCGTGCTCAGTTCCTACGCGGTTCGCTGACGCCGGATCGCGATCGAATCTTGGTTCGGGAGGATTGAAGTGACAACGACTCCGCATGGTTTGCAGGTAGAATCGCCTGAGCAGCACGATGCCGCTTCCGACTCACAATCGGAGCAACGCCTTATGAACCGCCGCTCCACATTCGACTGCATGTTCACGCCCCGCTCGGTTGCCGTAATTGGCGCAACCGACCGCGAAGGCAGCGTCGGGCGCACCTTGCTCCTGAATCTTTCGAACCCTGCCTTCCGCGGCAAGGTCTACCCCGTCAATCCCAAGCGCGATCAGATACTCGGTCTCCGGGCTTATCCCAACATCACCGCTGTTCCCGAAAAAGTGGACCTCGCCGTCATCATCACTCCGGCTCCCACGGTCCCGGGAATCATCGGAGAGTGCGTGGACGCGGGCGTTCGCTCCGGCGTCGTCATCTCCGCCGGCTTCAAGGAACGAGGCGAGGAAGGAAAGCGCCTCGAGGACCAGATCCGCCAGCAATTGCTACGCGGGAAAATGCGTCTCATCGGGCCCAACTGCCTCGGCATCATGAATCCCCTTTCGGGACTCAACGCCACTTTCGCCCACGATATGGGCCTCCAGGGCAACGTCGCGTTTCTCAGTCAGAGCGGCGCTCTCGAGACCGCCATCCTCGACTGGAGCCTCGAAGAAAAGGTCGGCTTCAGCGCCATTGTTTCCACGGGATCGATGCTCGATGCCGGCTGGGGCGACCTGATCGATTACTTCGGCGAAGATCCCAATACGCACAGCATCCTCCTCTACATGGAGTCGGTCGGCGACGCCCGCTCCTTCCTCTCGGCCGCGCGTGCCGTCGCGTTGAAGAAGCCGATCATCGTCATCAAGGCGGGACGTTCCGAGGCAGCCTCGAAGGCCGCCAGCTCCCACACCGGCGCGCTCACTGGCAGTGACGAAGTTTTCGACGCAGCCCTGCGCCGCTGCGGCATTCTTCGCGTCCAGAACATTGGCGATCTCTTCTATATGGCCAAGACGCTCGCCCACCAGCCCCGCCCGAAGGGTCCGCACCTCACCGTCCTCACGAACGCGGGTGGTCCCGGCGTGCTGGCCACCGATGCGCTGATCGCCATCGGCGGCGAACTCGCGCCCGTGTCCGAAGCCACTATTAAGTCCCTCAGCGAATTCCTTTCGCCGCACTGGAGTCATGCGAACCCCATCGATATTCTCGGCGATGCAGGACCCTCCGAATATTCTCGCGCCCTCGAAATCGCCGTGCGCGATCCCAATAGCGACGGCCTGCTGGTCGTGCTCTGCCCCCAGGGAATGACGAATCCCGCGAAAGTTGCGGAAAGCTTGACGCCCTTCGCCAGCGGATTCGGCAAGCCGATTCTCGCCAGCTGGATGGGCGGCAAGCTGGTTGCCGGAGGCATCGAAAAACTCAACGAAGCGGGCATTCCCACCTTCGCCTATCCCGACACCGCCGCCCGCGCCTTCGCCTACATGTGGCGCTACAGCTATAACCTGCGCGGCCTTTATGAGACGCCCAGCCTCGCCGAAGAAGTCGAAGGGCGCGACACGGCGTGCGAGCAGGTCGCGGCGATTATCGAAAAAGTCCGCAAGACCGGCCGAACCTTGCTCACCGAAGTCGAATCGAAACAGGTCCTCGCCGCTTACGGCATTCCAACCGTTGACACGCGATTGGCCAAGTCGGAGTCCCAGGCCGTGCAGCTCGCCCACACGGTTGGTTTTCCGGTTGTGCTCAAGGTCTACTCCGAAACGATCACGCACAAGACGGATGTCGGCGGCGTGAAGCTGAATCTCGCCACGGAGGACGCCGTTGCCAAAGCCTTCCGCGAAATTGAAACGGCCGTCCGCCAGAAGGTCGGCCCCGGCCAATTCCAGGGCGTCACGGTTCAGCCGATGGTCACCCTCGACGGATACGAATTGATCCTCGGCAGCAGCGCCGACCCGCAATTCGGCCCGGTGGTTCTGTTTGGCTCCGGCGGCCAACTCGTGGAAATCTACCGGGATCGCGCCTTGGCTCTGCCTCCGCTCAACGCCACGCTCGCCTTGCGGCTGCTCGAGCAGACCAAGGTCTACAAAGCTCTCAAGGGAGTTCGCGGCCGCGCTCCCGTCGACCTGAGCCAGCTCAAGCGCATCTTGATCCGGTTCAGCACTCTCGTCGTCGAGCAACCCTGGATCAAGGAAGTCGATGTCAACCCGCTCCTTGCCTCTCCCGATCGGCTGCTTGCTCTCGACGCCCGCGTCGTCTTGTACGACGCCAAGACACCGCCCGACCAGCTTCCTCGGCCCGCCATTCGGCCCTACCCGATTCAATATGTCGGCCCATGGACCATGAAAAACGGCGCGCAGGTCGTGTTGCGGCCGATTCGTCCGGAAGACGAGCCGCTGATGGTCAAATTCCACGAGACGCTTTCGGACCGCACCGTTTATCTCCGCTATTTCCACATGGAGAACCTCAGCTCTCGCGTCGCGCACGATCGGCTCATGCACAAGTGCTTCATCGACTACGACCGCGAGATGGCTCTCGTCGCCGACTACCAGGATCCGCGCACTGGCGAACACAGCCTCCTTGGCGTCGGCAGGCTCACAAAGAACCCCACGGAGTCGCAGGGCGAGGTCGCCGTTCTCGTCACCGACGCCTGGCAAAAACAGGGGCTCGGCGGCGAACTCGTCCGCCGCCTTATCGAATTCAGCCGCAACGAGAAGCTGGCCAGCGTCCTCGCCATCATCATGCCCGAGAACGCCGGAATGCGTTCTTTGGCCGACCGCTTCGGCTTCACCGTACGCATGGGCGACGACCCCGATCTCCTCGTCGCCACCCTCCACCTGTAGAGCCTGCAGGAGGCTGGAGCTCCAGAGATCCCCGGGGACCGCTACTCCCCGTTTGGCGGATTTCTCCGGGGCCGTGAAGACGGCCATGGCGCCCCCAGCCCCTTGTCCCAACCTCCATCCCATGTGACGCTCGTCACAGGCCTCAGTGATTCTTGCCACGGCGCTTCCGCACATGAAAGTGCACTATGCATCCACGAGGGAGGTTGCCATGGGAAAGGATGACCGAGATCTGCTGGAAGTGCTGAAGTTCGAGCTTCAATTCCTCGAAAAGGGCGGCTACGGGCGCTCTCCCAGAGAGCCCTGGCGGCCCCGTTTTATCTTCGAGGATTCGCCAAGCTGCATGAATTACGATTCTAAGGAAAACCCGGAGCCGTGCGGCCACTGCGTTCTGATGCAATTGGTGCCGCCCGAATATCGCACCGAAACGATTCCCTGCCGTCACATCCCGCTGAACGCCGCGGGCGAGACCTTGGACTCGGCCTACCGCTACGACGATCAGCAGGAAATCGAAGACGCCGTGAAAGCGTGGTTGCGGACCACCATTGCCCGCCTCGAGCAGGAGCGGGCAGCATTACCAGGTGCGCAACGAAAGGCTTCCAGCTAGCGTTGCGAGTCCGCCTGTCGGTTCACACGATATTCCCGCAATGATCAGCGGGTCTGTAGGACACATGGAAGGCGCCGCCTTCTCCCACGTCCAGTATCTGTACGAACTCGCCTACGTTATCGCACGTTGCCATATCCGCAGTGTCAGGAATGCCCCGGGTTCAATCTGTCAGGGATGCGCCCGGTCCGTACCACATCGGAAGGGCGCATTCATGCGGGGGAGCAGAGCCTTCAGGCTCTGCGGAACGGCGCAGCGAAAATGAAGAGCGGCTTTTAGCCGCGGGCCTTTGGCTGGAATTGGGGCGGCGCGGGATCAATCTCCTCTCTCAATCGCGCCGAGGTGGCGCACCCTTGATTCCGGCTCTCGTTTAGACGTCAGGGCTGCCGTACCGCACTCTTTGCGGTTTTTGCAAAGCGTACGTCTTTCGCCTTTAGGGTGGGAGCCCCGGACTTCAGTCCGGGGAGGGCGGCCTTTTTACCCTGACACCGGAAGGGCAGGCCGCCCGAACGAAGCTTCCAAAATAAACCGGGCTTCAGCCCCTCGGAGTTCCCCGCCTACCAGCCCGCGAAGCGGGCGCAAGAACTCCGCGCGCCTGTCCCGTGTGCGTTTTACCGGGACCGTCGCGTCGCTTGCGTCCCGGTCCATCAGATGGTGGAAACCGTAGCGTCGCTCGAGACGATTTCTCATCGAAGGTAAGACCGCGCACCCTTTGCAAACCCCGCAAAGAGTGCGGCACCCGCAACTTCAACTGCTAAAAGAGGAAGAGTACTCCTGCGCTAACTCCCACGGTGGTATCATCGGCTTCGTCGTGCGTCAACGAATGCTTTTCGATTCCAGAAAGGGCCGGCCACCCGCCACACAGTGATCGCAAAGATAATCCGGATCTTACTGTTGCTGGTCGCAGGTATATGCGGACTAGCCGTGGTGTCACTACTAGCCTTAACGGTCTACTGGAATCGCACTGCCTCTAAGACTGCGAAAGAAACTCTGATTCAGCAAACCATGTCGCCCGACCGCAAGTCCGTGGCCTCGCTGTACAGGTTCATCACGGCCATGTGGGGAGGGCCCGACACTCTCTACGTAACGATCAGGCGGGATTCCTTCCCATGGGCCGAGGAGACCGTCTATCGCGTGGAGTACGAATGTGACGACGTCACTGCTTTCGACCTCCGTTGGAAGGATTCGGAGCACCTGACGATCTCATACGGGGCTTGCGGAACGGGAGATTCGCGTTGGGAAGGACCTAACAATACTCTGAAAAAACTCACCACTTCGGGACGAATCTCCATTGAATATACGGACACAGGGCATGTGGCGGTCAAGTAGGCCATGTATGGCTGACCCAAAACCCGAAGACTGACGCAGGGGGAATTCACATTTGAAGGTAAGCGGCCGGGTGCCCCAGGGTTTCTCCGCCCAGGACCGTAAGCCTTTCCCAATCAATCATCCTCGGCCAATGAATCCACCCGTCGGGTGCCCCATGCTCCCGTTTTTGGAGCGTGGGTGTTTTCGGTCTTGACACCTCGGCTGGCGCACCCTTGATTCTGGCTCTGTTTTAGACGTTCAGGGTGCCGCGTCCTTTGCGCCTTTTGCAAAGGGTGCGAAGCCTTTGAGGACCTTCGGGTGTGATGGGCATACGGAATGTGAGGGCGGGTCCTTTGTATCCGCACTCGCATTCGACAGACCCCACAAGCGCCTGACTCCTAGGCCGTTCTACAGCCGCCTCAGGTCTCTGCTCGAAAAGAACTCGGGCAAACCCTGTATACGGGCTCGGTAATAGCCTCGCTTGACCCAAAGCCTGATCGTGAGATTCTCATCCCGCTACGACAATCAGATGCACGGAGGTGCCGCCATACGTGAGGAACCGCAATTCGACATCTTTTCCGGTTCTCCCACTGAGGATGTCCTTTGGATTGAGGCAGTTCCCGGTCTGGAGAGCGCGCGACAACGCATGCAGGAAGTCGCCAGTCGCGTTCCCGGCAAGTATTTCCTCTTCTCCGCGTCCAGCCAGACGATCCTTGCCCAAGTCGATACGATCGGCGACACCGGTAATCCGCCGGGCCAGAGCAGAAGGGGTGCCGCGTAACAGGCCCCTCCCGTCAAACCCTGGTACTGGGTCTTGAAAAACGCCGCGTCTTGTGGTATAAGAAGCTATCCTTAACAATTCAATATAATTATTTGTGTGCCCGGGTCTCAGGGTTTGTACTTGCCTGCCCCCGTGGGGGCAAACCCTGAACCAAGAATGAGCCGCGCACACGGCGCTGGACGTGTGTCGACACGACCACGCCTAAGGCGCCGCTAACGCGCGGAAAGGAGGCTGTATGAACGGAGGCGCGGACCTTAGTCGGCGGTTCGAGGCGCTTCTCGGATCTCCGTCTCTGTGTCTCTGTGCCTCTGTGGCAAATCCCGCGGCCTCCGGTTCAAGTCCTAATCGCCAAATTCGAATATTAGAAACCACCCTAAGTCATTCAAAACAAAGGACCGCAACCCTCTCTAATCGCCAAAATTCGCGGTTTCGTCAACACCCACATTCCTTCCCCGTCTCTGCGTCTCTGCGCCTCTGTGGCGAATCCGTCGGTGGATCGTTCTTCACGGGTCGCAGCGCTGGGAACTTCTGCCTCAGGGTCGCTCCTAATCTATCCGGAAAATATTAGAAATGCCTCTAACTCATAGAAAACAAACGATGCCGACCACTTCTAATCTGCCCGCCTCCCGGCTCACCGGGGATCGTTCCTACAGCCGGCGGGTCTCGTCCTCTGCTTCCTTTGCCTCCTCCACTTCCTCTGCCTCCTTCGTCTTGATCGGTACACTAGTGGAAACAGAATTCACTCTAACTCATTGAAAACAAAGGAGGCCATCGACTTCTAATCGATACAAATTCGGGGGCTGCGATCAGTTGACGCTTCGCCCCACCGCCGGCGCGATCACCCGTATCTCCGCCATAAGTTGCGCGAATTGATCGGGATAGAGCGACTGCGCCCCGTCGGAAAGCGCGCGTTCCGGGTCGGGATGGACCTCGATCAGCAAACCGTCCGCGCCCGCCGCGACCGCCGCCCGCGCCATCGGCGCCACCTTGTCCCGCCGCCCGGTGCCGTGCGACGGATCGGCGACGATCGGCAGGTGCGAAAGCTGCTTGATCACCGGAATCGCAGCGATGTCGAGCGTGTTGCGCGTGTACGTCTCGAACGTGCGTATGCCCCGCTCGCAGAGGATCACTTTGTAGTTGCCGCCGGCCATGATGTATTCGGCGCTGAGCAGCAGCTCCTCGATCGTCGCGGACATTCCGCGCTTGAGCAGCACCGGCTTGGTGGTTTCGCCGAGGGCGCGCAGCAGATGATAATTCTGCATATTGCGCGCGCCCACCTGCATCACGTCGACGAACGGCAGCATCACGTCGACCTGCGAGGGATCCATCACCTCGCTGATCACCAGCAGCCCGTTCTGGTCGGCGGCGGCGCGCAGCAGCTTCAGGCCCTCGACCCCGAGGCCCTGAAAGCTGTACGGCGACGTTCTCGGCTTGAACGCGCCGCCGCGCAGCAACTTCGCGCCGGAACGCGCGACGCGTTTCGCGATGTCGCCGATCTGTTCCGGCGATTCGACGGCGCACGGCCCCGCCGCCACGATCACTTCGGGTCCGCCGATGGTGACGCCGTTGCCGAGATCGATCACCGAGCCCTCGGGCCGGCAGCTTCGCGACGCCAGCTTAAAAGGATGCGAAATTTTCACAATTTCCTCGACACCAGGCGCGGCCTGCAGTGCTTCCAGCTCGCTCCGGTGCTTGTTGCTGTCGCCAACCACTCCGATCACGGTCCTCTCCTCTCCTCGAATCAAGTGCGCCTGAAAACCGCACTCTTTGATTCGCGCGACCACGTGGTTGATCTGCTCTTCGGTCGCTGTGCCGAACATGTTGACGATCATTGGCGAACCCTCTTTTCCCTATGTTTTTCCCCCGCCGGAGCTTTCGGCCGACGGGTACGAACCCAGAATCTTCAAGTTGATCGCGAGCGTTTCGAGCTCCGCGAGCGCCGCAGCAGCCTCCGCATCCTGCGGAGACGCTTGCAGATCGAGGTAGAAACGGTATTGCCACGGCGAGCCGGGGACCGGCCGGCTTTCGATTTTCATCAGGTTGATCCCGCGATTCGCGAACGGAGCGAGCGCGTGATAGACCGCGCCGGGTCGGTGCGGGAGCTCGAAGACGAGCGAAAGCTTGTTCGCGCCGTCGACCGCAGCGCCGGACGGCGAAAGCAGCAGAAACCGCGTGTAGTTCTCCTTGTTGTCTTCGAGGTGCTCGCGCAGGATCGCGCCGCCGTAGATTTCCGCCGCGCGACGCCCGGCGATCGCGGCGCGCGATGGATCGCCCGCGTGCATCACGTTGCGGACGCTGCCCGCCGTGTCTTCCGCCACCGCGCGTTTGAGCTGCGGATGCGCGATGAAAAACTGCTCGCACTGAGCAAGAGCCACCGGGTGCGATTCGACGACGGCAATCTGTTCGAACGAGGCACCGGGAATTCCGATGAGATTGTGAACGATGGGAATTATGACTTCGCCGACGATCGTCAATCGGCTCTCGAGCAGCAGGTCGAACGAACGGTGCACGGACCCGGCGAGACTGTTCTCGATCGGCGCGAGCACGTAATCCGCAAGGCCGTCCTGGATCGCCGCGAACGCGGCTTCGAACGTCGGCCTCGGCACGCGAGCGATCTTCTCGCCGAGGAGCTTGATGGCTGCCTCCTCGCTGAAGGCTCCCCGTTCGCCCTGGAAAGCGACGCGCGCGTTGGGCGCAATCCTCATACGGCCGCCATCCGGCGCCGCCTGGCAGCCGCGGGCTTGCGGCCGCCGCGGCGCGCGGAGCGCTCGGCCACTACGCAACCGTTCTTCACCTGCGTGCGAATCGATTCGTCGAGGATCACCTGGTATATCGTCCCGATGGCTTTGCCGTCGAGCGGCCCCGGATTCAGGGACTTCATCCGGGTGAGGATTTCGCGCTCGCGCTCCGGCACTCGCAGCACCAGGCCCGCCTCACCCTTCAGCCGGCCGACCTCGAGCGCCAGCTCGGTGCGGAGATTGAGCAAGTGGAGCATGGCGGTGTCGATTGCGTCGATTTTCCTGCGCCAGTCGTCGATCTTCATGCCGGTGAACCTCCGTGGCTTCCCAAGAGCAAAAAAAAAGGCCGCGATCCCCGTGTGAGGTTCGCGGCCGGTATCTCGAAACTTTGTGCGGCTTCTTAGCTGCTCATCTGCACCGCGCGCGTTTCGCCCGCCCGCTCCCCCGTAAACGGGAAGCGGTAAGTAAAGGCGAAATTGTAATAATACAGATGCATGGCGCGGTCCGTGTTCACTCCTGCTTCACAAAACGAAGCGACACTATACGGGAGGGCGGTGCGGGCGTCAAGGCTCCCGTGGACCCGGTCTCCATAAGACAGATTTATGGTAACGGCAAGAAATACAAATTTGACTTATCCGCGTATCCGCGGCCTACTGGGCTCTGGGGAGTTGACCGTTCGAGGAAGCTGAGGGCTCCTGCACTGAGCGCGAAGGCCGAGGACGAGAGGCCGGGAAGGAATGAGGCGGGGTTCTATGACGCAAGTGATTAGACGCCTTATCGTAGTACTCGGACGGTGGGGGCCACCCGTCTAGGCCGAGCCTGGACGAATCGCCCCGCACCTGAAAACAGGCAGCGGGGCTTTTTAGTTTACGGAGACAACGAGGGCTTTCGGAAAATGCAGAGCGATTCGATCAAGAAAGGAATCTCACGCGCCCCGGCCCGGGCGATGTTCAAAGCCACCGGTCTGACGGACGCGGACCTGGCGCGCCCGCTGGTGGCCGTCGCGAACACCTGGACCGAAGTCACTCCCTGCAATTTCCACCTCCGGACGCTGGCCGAACGCGTGAAGGAAGGCATTCGCGCCGCCGGCGGCACGCCGATCGAGTTCGACACCATCGCGATTTCCGACGGAATCACGATGGGCACCGAAGGCATGAAGGCCTCGCTGGTGTCGCGCGAGGTGATTGCGGATTCGATCGAGCTGTTCGTCCGGGCGCATGCGTTCGACGCGGCCGTCGCAATCTGCGGATGCGACAAGACGATTCCCGGCACCGTGATGGCGCTCGCGCGCCTCAATATTCCCGGTCTGGTCCTGTACGGCGGATCGATTCTGCCCGGCCATTTTCACGGGCACGAGGTGACGATCCAGGACGTCTTTGAAGCGGTGGGGGCGTGCGCGGCCGGCAAGATGACCGTGAAGGAGCTGGGCGAGCTCGAAGACAGGGCCTGCCCCGGAGCCGGCGCATGCGGCGGCCAGTTCACCGCGAATACGATGGCGACGGCCATCACGTTCCTCGGGATTTCCCCGATGGGCGCAAACGAAATTCCCGCGACCGATCCGCGCAAAGGCAAGGCGGCGTTCGATTGCGGCAAGACGGTGATGAAGCTCCTGAGCGAAGACATTCGGCCGCGGCAAATCATGACACTCGCGGCGTTGCAGAACGCGATCACTTCCGTGGCCGCCACGGGCGGCTCGACGAACGCCGTGCTGCACCTGCTGGCAATTGCGCGTGACGCGAGCGTGCCGCTGAAGCTCGATGAATTCGACCGTATTTCGGCGGGGACTCCCATCCTCGCGGATTTGAAGCCCGGCGGGCGCTTCACGGCGCCGGACATGTTCCGCGCCGGCGGCATGCGGCTTCTGGCGCAGCGCCTTCGCGAAGCGGAGCTCCTTCAGGATGGCATCACCGCCTCCGGCAGAACACTCTTCGAGGAAATTCAAGGGGCGGCCGAAACACCGGGACAAGAGGTGGTGCGCACGCTGATCAATCCGCTCAAGAAGGAAGGCGGCCTCGCGATTCTGCACGGCTCGCTCGCGCCGGAGGGCTGCGTCGTCAAACTAGCGGGCCACGAACGGCTGACGCACACCGGCCCTGCACGCGTGTTTGATTCCGAAGAGGCGGCTTTTGAGGCCGTGCAGAAACGGCAGATTCAACCGGGCGACGTGGTCGTCATCCGCTACGAAGGGCCCAAGGGCGGGCCCGGAATGCGGGAAATGCTCGCGGTCACCGGAGCGCTGGTTGGCCAGGGGTTGGGCGATTCGATCGCGTTGGTTACCGACGGGCGGTTCAGCGGCGCGACCCACGGCTTTATGGTCGGACATGTCGCGCCGGAAGCGGCTCGCGGCGGCCCGATCGCGTTTCTGCGCGACGGCGACGTGATCACACTCGACGTCCGGCGGCGGCGGCTTGACGTGCAAGGCGACTTCCGCGAACGGCGCCAGTCATGGAAGCCGCCCGCGCCGAAGTATGCCAGCGGCGTGATGGCGAAGTACGCCAGGCTCGTTTCATCGGCATCGGAAGGCGCGGTGACTACCGCGGATCAAGTTCTGCAATGAGGAGATAGCGATGGCAAACATTTTCTGGAACGACGACGCAAATCCGCGGGCGCTCGAAGGCAAGCGCATCGCAGTCCTCGGATATGGCAGCCAGGGGCGCGCACACGCGCTGAACCTCCGCGACAGCCGCTGCCAGGTGGCCGTCGGATTGCGTCATGGCGGGCCTACGTGGAAGCAGGCGGAGCAGGACGGCTGGACGCCGATGGCGCCGTCGGACGCCGCCGAGGGCGCGGACGTGATCGTGATGCTGGCGCCGGACATGGCGCAGCCCGCGCTCTACCAGAACGAGGTGGCGCCGAACCTGAAGGACGACGCGATGCTGCTTTTCTCGCACGGCTTCAACATTCACTACGGCCAGATTCGGCCGCCGAAGAATGTCGACGTGACGATGGTGGCGCCAAAGGGGCCGGGCAATCTGGTCCGCCGGCAATATGAAGAGGGCCGCGGGGTTCCCTGCCTTTTGGCCGTACACCAGGACGCTTCGGGGCACGCGTTTGACCGCACGCTCGCTTATGCGCGCGGCATCGGCGGGACGCGCGCGGGCGTGATTCAAACGACGTTCGCGGAAGAAACCGAAACGGATCTCTTCGGCGAGCAGGCCGTGCTCTGCGGCGGCGCCCGCGAGCTGATCCAGGCGGGCTGGGAAACGCTGGTGAAGGCGGGTTACCAACCGGAAGCGGCGTATTTCGAGTGCTTGCACGAGCTGAAGCTGATCGTCGACCTGATTTACGAAGGCGGAATCGCGAAGATGCACCAGTTCGTCAGCGAAACGGCCAAGTACGGCGACATCACGCGCGGGCCTCGCGTGATCGACGAGCATGTGCGCGAGAACATGAGAAAGGTTCTCGCGGAGATTCAGTCCGGGCAGTTCGCCAAGGAATGGGTGCTCGAAAATCAGGCAGGGCGGCCGGAGTACTCCAAGCGGCTCGAGCGCGACAGGAATCACCCAATCGAGAAGGTGGGCGCGGAGCTGCGGGCGCAAATGTCGTGGCTCAAGCCGGAAACGTCGACAGCGGCGCGAGGTGGAAAGTGAAAGGCGCAGAGTTCTTCGTCAAGGCGCTCGAGAACGAGGGCGTCGAACTGATTTTCGGATATCCCGGCGGCGCGATCATGCCCGTGTACGACGCGCTCCTCGATTCCAAGATCCGGCACATCCTGGTGCGCCACGAGCAAGCCGCGGCGCTGGCCGCCGATGGCTATGCGCGCGCGACGGGCAAAGTCGGTGTGTGCATGGCGACCTCAGGCCCCGGCGCGACGAACCTGGTCACGGGGATCGCGAACGCCTATATGGATTCCGTACCTGTAGTAGCGATCACAGGACAGGTGCCTACGAACCTGATGGGTACGGACGCGTTTCAGGAAGTCGACATTTTCGGGATCACGTTGCCGGTGGTGAAGCACAGCTTCCTAATCGACAGCGTGAAGGATATGGCGCGCGTCGTGCACGAAGCGTTCCGCATCGCGCGATCCGGACGCCCCGGCCCGGTCTTGATCGACGTGCCGAAGGACATCGTCAACGCGAATGCAGCCTTCGAAATCCACCGGAGCGATGCGAGCGAGTTCCCCGCCCCGCCAAGCCCTGAAGCAATTGCGCGGGCGGCAGAACTCATGAAGGCCAGCCGTCGTCCGGTAATCTACGCGGGCGGCGGAATCGGAATGGGCCGCGCGTTGAAGGAGTTCGGCGAATTCGTCGAGGCGACGCGCATCCCCGTGATATCGACTCTGAAGGGGCTGGGCGCGATTCCGACGCAACACGAGTTGTTCCTGGGAATGATGGGGATGCACGGAATGAAGGCTTCGAATCATGCCGTGCAAGCCTGCGATCTATTGGTCTGCATCGGCGCGCGCTTCGACGACCGCGCGACGGGCAAGATCTCGGGCTTCGCGCCGCATGCAAGAGTGATTCACATGGACGTCGATCCGGCGGAAGTCGGAAAGCTGCGGCACGCGGACGTTCCGCTGATCGGCGACCTGCGAAAAAGCCTGGCGGCGCTTTCGTTTTCGGTCGAATGCGGCGAATGGCGGCACGAATGTCTCGCGTGGAAGAAATCGCACGCGTGGAATTACGACGCGCCCGCTCCAGGCATCTACGCCCCGTGGTTTCTGAAGCGGCTGGCGCAGCGCACGGGCGACAACGTGATCGTGTGCTGCGACGTGGGCCAGCACCAGATGTGGGTCGCGCAACACTTCGATTTTCAGCGGCCGCAGCAGCATTTGAGCAGCGGTGGCCTTGGAACGATGGGCTTCGGCCTTCCTGCAGCGATCGGCGCGCAGCTCGCGTATCCGAACGCGTGCGTCATCAACGTCTCAGGCGACGGATCGATGATGATGAACCTGCAGGAGCTGGCGACACTGCGCCGCTACGACCTGCCCGTGAAGATTGTGCTGTTCGACAATCGCGCGCTGGGTATGGTTCGCCAGTGGCAGGAGCTGTTCCACGACAAGCGCTACAGCGAAGTCGATCTGTCCGATAACCCCGACTTCGTGCGCGTTGCGGAATCGATGGGGATTCCCGCGTTCCGCGTCGAGAACAAGGAACACATCGAGGACGCGATCGACGGCCTGCTGGGCGCTTCGGGGCCTGTGATGGCGCACGTGGTGATCGACCAGGAAGCGAACGTGTGGCCGATCGTCGGACCCGGCAAGACGAATTCGGAAATGCTCGACGAGGTCAGGCAGTGAACACGCTCACGCTCCGCTTGCAGGTGAAGAACGACGAAGGCGCGCTCGTCCGCATCCTGGGCACGACGCGCCGGCGGCGTTTCGACCTGGTCAGCCTGAAGGCCGATTGCTCTCCCGACGGCAGTTTTCTGGAAGTGCGAATGACGGTGCAAGCGGACCGCCCGGAATCGACGCTGGTGCGCCACCTTGAAAAGCTGATGGATGTTTCGCAGGTGGAGGTGGTAAAGCCCGGCGAAGGCGAAGAGGGCGTGCGGGCGGCCGCCTCGACGACCTAATTCAATAGCGCTCGCCCACAAACTCCCCACATCGAGTACACTCCCTGAACCATGGCCAGCGTGAGCCCCATCCGTCGCGTCGCGATTCTCGGCACCGGGCTGATCGGCGGATCCTTCGGCCTGGCGCTGCGAAAATGCTTCCCCGACGTTTCGGTCGTAGGCTTTGACCGCGCCGATACGCTCCGGCGCGCTGCGGACCGCAGCGCGGTGAGAGAAACGGCGGCGACCATTCGAGATGCCGTCCGCGGCGCCGACCTTATCTACGTGGCGCTGCCGATTGGCGTCACGATTGAGGCGCTGCCGGAAATCGCCGCTGCGGCAGGCGCGGACGCTCTCGTGACGGACACGTGCAGCACGAAGGCCACGGTCTGCCACGCGGCGCAGAACCATTTCAAGGCCGGCCCGCGGTTCCTTGGCGGGCATCCGATGGCCGGCAAGGAAACTTCCGGGATCGAGAACGCGGACGCGGAAATCTTCGCCGGCGCGCCGTATGCGTTGATTGGTTCCGAGTCCGATGGCGACGCCCGCGCGGTGCGCTTCGCGGAGCTTCTGCGCCGCATCGGCGCGAAACCGGTCTGGTGCGACGCCGACACGCACGACTGGGCGGTCGGCATCGTTTCGCATCTGCCGCAACTTGTGGCGCTCGCGCTGACGCGCGTCGTGACGGACGAAACCGACGAGACTGGACTGCCCCTCACACTTGCAGGAAAAGGACTGCAGGACACGCTACGCCTGGCGGCAAGCCCTTACAGCGTGTGGCGCGACATTTTTCTGACGAATCGCGAGAACATCACGCACGCGCTCGACCGGCTCGCGCAAGCCGTCGATCACTTGCGAACGCGACTTGCGAGCAAGGAGCTCGAGCAGGAATTTCAGGTTGCCAACGCGCTGGCAGAGACGCTCCGCACAGGCCAAATCAAACCCGAACGGTAGGCTCCAGGCTCCATCAAAATAGAAAATATCGCTGCGCGAGCGGGAGGACGCGCGCGGGCTCGCACGTGAGCAACCGGCCGTCGGCGCGCACCTCGTAGGTTTCGGAATCGACTTCAATGTCAGGCGTCGCGTCGTTGAGTAGCAGGTCCTTCTTGCCGATTCGGCGGCAATTTCGAACGGCCGCGATTCCCTTCTTCAGCCCGAGCCGCTGCGCCACACCCGCGGACGCCGCCTCCTGCGAAAGGAACGTGATGCTTGTCGCGGCCGTGGCTCCGCCGAACCCGCCGAACATCGGACGATAGAGCACCGGCTGCGGCGTGGGAATCGAGGCGTTGGGATCGCCCATGGCGCTCCAGGCGATGAAGCCGCCTTTGATGATCATCTCCGGCTTCGCGCCGAAGAACGCCGGCTTCCACAACACGAGGTCGGCGAGCTTTCCCGGCTCGATCGAACCGATTTGGCCGGCCATGCCGTGCGTGATCGCGGGATTGATCGTGTACTTGGCGACGTACCGCTTCGCGCGGAAATTGTCGTTGCGGCCGGAATCTTCGGGCAACGGACCGCGCTGCGTTTTCATTTTGTGCGCGGTCTGCCAGGTGCGCGTGACGACTTCGCCGATGCGCCCCATGGCCTGTGAGTCGCTCGAGAGCATGCTGAGAACGCCCATGTCGTGCAGGATGTCTTCGGCGGCAATCGTTTCCGGGCGGATGCGGCTTTCCGCGAACGCGACGTCCTCCGGCACATTCGGATTCAGATGGTGGCATACCATCAACATGTCCAGATGTTCGGCGATCGTGTTGACCGTATACGGGCGCGTGGGATTCGTCGAAGACGGCAGAATATTCGGAAACGACGCGATGCGGATGATGTCCGGTGCGTGCCCGCCGCCCGCGCCTTCCGTGTGATAGGTGTGAATCGCGCGGCCGGCGATGGCAGCCACCGTGGCCTCGAGGAATCCGGCTTCGTTGATGGTGTCAGTATGGATGGCGACCTGAACGTCATAATCGTCGGCCACTCGCAAGCACGCATCGATGGCCGCTGGCGTGGTGCCCCAGTCTTCGTGCAGCTTCAGGCCGCAGGCGCCGGCCGCGATCTGCTCCTCAAGCGGCGGCTTCGTCGCGGCGTTGCCTTTCCCGAGAAAACCGAAATTCATCGGCCACGCGTCGGCTGCCTGTAACATTCGCGCGAGATTCCACGCGCCGGGCGTGCAAGTGGTCGCAGCGGTTCCGGTGGCAGGACCTGTCCCGCCGCCGATCATCGTCGTGATGCCGTTCGAAATCGCCTCGTACACCTGCTGCGGCGAAATGAAGTGAATGTGGCTGTCGATTCCGCCCGCGGTAACAATCAAGTTTTCGCCGGCAACCACTTCCGTGGCCGCGCCCACCACCAAATCCGGGTCGATGCCGTCCATCGTGTCGGGATTGCCCGCCTTGCCGACCTTCACGATGCGGCCGTCCTTGATACCGATGTCGGCCTTGACGACGCCCCAGTAATCCAGGATCACGGCGTTGGTGATCACCAGGTCGAGCGCGCCATGCGCGCCCTCGCGAACGGCGCCGCTGCTTTGGCCCATTCCGTCGCGAATCACCTTGCCGCCGCCGAAGGTGACTTCGTCGCCGTAATGCGTGAAGTCCTTCTCAATTTCGATGAGCAGTTCCGTATCGGAGAGGCGAATGCGGTCGCCTGTGGTGGGGCCGTAAAGATCCGAGTATGTGCGGCGAGGGATTTTCAGATTCACGGACGTTTCTCCGCACGGAGCGATTGGAATTGCTTCACGTTGTCGAGAGCGCGCTTGCGAACACCGGAATCGTCGAGGGCACCTTCGACAAGCCCGTTGCAGCCGTGAATCACGCGTGCGCCGCCGAAATCCGTGAGATCGATCTCCTTCTCCTCGCCCGGCTCGAAACGGACGGCCGTTCCCGCCGCGATGTTGAGACGCATGCCGTACGCGCCCGCGCGGTCGAACGTCAGGGCCCGGTTCACCTCGAAGAAGTGGAAGTGGCTGCCGACCTGGATGGGGCGGTCACCGGTATTCTTCACCAACAACCGCGCGGTCCGGCGTCCCACGTTGGCGTCGATTGCTCCAGCAGTTTCATCGAGCAGATATTCACCCGGTATCATGCGGCGGCCTCACTTGATCGGATCGTGTACGGTGACGAGCTTTGTGCCGTCGGGAAACGTGGCCTCGACCTGCACTTCGTGAATCATCTCCGGGACGCCTTCCATTACTTGATCGCGCTTCAAAATCGTCGCGCCGAAGCTCATGATTTCGGCAACGGTCCTTCCGTCGCGCGCCGCTTCCATGATTTCCGCCGAAAGAATGGCCACAGCTTCGACGTAGTTGAGCTTCAGGCCGCGAGCCTGCCTGCGGCGTGCTAGATCTGCGGCAACCACGATCATCAGTTTTTCGTGCTCGCGTGGCGTCAGGTGCAAAGTGTCTCCTTACGTTCGCAGAGGATGATCGCGTCGCGCACGATTCAGTTCACCTTGCGCGGAGGAATCGCGTCTCGATGATAGATGAACTGCTTCGCGGCACTCCAGAGCGCGTGCATCCCATCGACGATGTCGCGGCCCTGCGCGGCAACGCAACGCACCGCGAGTCCATGCGCAACCAGAGTGCTGATTCCCCACAGCGCCTCGTCCGGTCGCGCAAAGCCGCTGGCGGTTTCGCGCAAGTGCTGCTCGGCGCGGAGCCAGGTCGCGGGGTCCTCGCCAACTCGGCAAATGTAGAAACTCCCCCAGTAGCGATACGGCCCCAGCCGCGCAAGCGACGCGACAGCGCGGTCGCGAGGTTCGAGCCTCACGCGTTCCGCGGCGATCAGCCTCTCTGCGAACAGGTCAGTCTTCATCTCCACGAGTTCGTATTCAAACTCCTCGCCGCGCGCGGCGCGTCCGGGGGCGAGAATCTCCCACCAGAAAAGGCCCGCTCCGGGCGCCAACTCAATCGTCGTGCTCTGGACGAAGCGGGAACCCGCGAACGGAATGATCGGGTCCGGCACATACTCGAGCAGAGCATTTTCCGCGACACGAATGCGATTGGTTTGGACTGTCGGCGGCGCACTCGTTCGCGAACGATAAATGCGCGTCGCGCCGGTGGTGGTCAACTGAGCACTGGCGCCGGGCCCCACATCGACGGAGAGCGTCAGATCATCGCCGCCGAGCAAGCCACCGGAAACGTTGTGGAGATGCGCGAGCGCGGAGCCATCCGCGCAGTCGAATTCGCGCACGACGCGCAGCGGCGGCTCAGGCGAGTTCCGCACTAGCACCGTTTGTCCTGATCGCGCATCGCGTGCAAATTCCAAACAGAGCGACGCGCGCAGCCGGGCGCGGTGTGAGCCTTCAAGAATCGGCGGAGGCGCGGATTGTCCGAGTATCGCCATCAGCGGGCGAACCTATCGCCCTTTCATCAACTGACAAAGAGCCGCGTTGAAAGCGCCGGATGCTCCATCGCGCCCCAATCGAGCAGCGGAGTGAAGCAACAAATGTCATCGACGTTGCACGCGGCGCTTCGCGCCGCGATTTCCAGCATCACTGGCTTCAGATTCCAAAGAATCCGCGCCGCCGCGGTTTGTCCCAAGGGCAACAGCCTCTGACACGCGGAGACGAGGCCGGCCGTTTGCTGGTGCAAGAACGCCAGAGCCGACGCATCCTCTTCAAAGCCCAGCGCGCCCGCGGCGAGACCAAACGCAGTGCTGTGGTGGACTTCCGCGAAAGCTCCTGGCCGCGCCTGCGCAGCTTCCAGAGCTTCGCGAAGCGACGAGGAATCGCCCATCGCCAGAACGCAACGCAGAAAGTTCTCACCCAGAGTGACGCTAGCCGCGCGCGCTTCGCGAGCGGGCTTCAAGGCGCTCAAGCGCGCGTTCAGCGCGATCCAGTCTTCACGTGGAAAAACACGCTCGGTATGAGCGAGGCGAAACGCGGCCCGGCAGAACACGGCCTCGGCGCCTCCCGCTTCTTGGAGATAGCCGTGAAGAAAATCGGGGAGATTGCGCACTTCGAGGGTTCCCCGCGCGACGAGCGTTTCAAGGCCAAACGAGTGCGCGAGGGAGCCAATGGGAAGAGCGCTGTCAGCCAAGTGCAGAAGACGCAGGTGGGCCAGCTGCCCGGACGTCGCGGAAGCCTCGCCAGGACCGTGCGGTATCACCGGCTATCCCGAAGGGTGCTGTGGACCGTGCGCGTGATTGTGGTCATGGTCATGGGCGTGGTTGGGCGGCGCGGGATGGGAATGGCCGCGCCCGTGATGATCTTCGTCGTGATCGTGCGAGTGCGGACGGCCGACGTAGGGGGCGTGAGCGTCGAAAACCTCATGGCGCGATCCCGGCTGACGCATTTTTTCTTCGAGCCAGTCGACAACGTCATTGAGGCCCACTTGGTCGCGGAGGTTCGTAAAAACAAATGGGCGGGCGCCGCGCATCTTCCGGGAATCGCGATCCATCACGTCAAGGGAGGCGCCGACGTATGGCGCCAAGTCGATCTTGTTGATCACGAGCAAGTCCGACCGCATGATGCCCGGGCCACCCTTGCGCGGAATTTTGTCGCCCTCCGCGACGTCGATGACGTAGATCCAGACGTCCACCAACTCCGGACTGAAAGCGGCGGCGAGATTGTCGCCTCCGCTTTCGACAAACACAACCTCGAGGCCGGGCAGTGTGTCTTCGAGCTCGGCAATCGCGCGGAGATTCATCGAAGCGTCTTCGCGAATCGCGGAATGGGGACAAGCACCCGTCTCCACTCCGCGAATGCGTTCAGCGGGAAGCGTCCCCTGGCGTAGCAGGAATTCGGCGTCTTCTTTCGTATAGATATCGTTGGTTACGACAGCGAGATTGTACTTGGGCCAAAGCCGCTGACTGAGACGGTCGACCAGCGCCGTCTTGCCCGAACCGACGGGGCCCGCGATGCCGACCCGAAACGCGCGCGCTGGATGTTGGGAAGTCATTTTGAATGCAGCCGGAACCTCATTTCTTGTGCGAGGCGTGGCTATCCGAATTGTGATTCACGCCGTGCCGAATCATGTTGACGAATGAGGTCGCGGAGCGCGGCAGGGTGCGGTCGCGCCGATACACCAGCCCCAATTCCCGCCAAACGTCCATATCCGAGACGGGAATCAGTTTGGCCTGGCCGGCTCCGACCTCGTCACGCACGAAGCTTTCGCTGATGAGGGAGACTCCCAGTCCAGCGATCACGAAGCGCTTGATCATGCCGACGCTCGGCAGTTGCATGCTGATATGAACGCGTGAGCGGTACGGACGAAACTGCTTGTCGAGCACCTGGCGCATGAAGCCTGTCTTGGGAAAGATCAAAGGCTGTTCCGCGATCTGGCTGGTGGTGACGCTCTTCAGGCGGGCCAGCGGATTGCTGGCGCTCGTCATCAACATGATCCGGTCGCGAAAGATCGGGTGAATGCGCAGGCTAGGTGACTTGATCGGAAGCGTGACGATGCCGACGTCCACAGTTCCGTCGTCGATCTTCTCGATCACCTTATGGCTGAAATTGCGGTAGATGCTGATCTGGACTTGTGGGAAGCGACGATTGAACTCCGCAAATATGTCCGGGAGGACGTAGAGGCACGTCGCCTCATTCGCCCCGATTGCGAGGGTGCCGCGAGGCGTGCTTGCCTGGTCGGCGACCGCGCGCAGGGATTCGTTGCGAAGCGCCAGGAGCTTGCCAGCATAGTCGAGCAGCGCCTCGCCGGCGGAGGTCAGCTGGACTGTTTTCCCGACGCGATCGAAGAGCTTCTGGCCGTACTCCTGCTCCAGCTGGCGAATCTGCGCGCTGACCGCCGGCTGCGAGCGAAACAGCTTTTGTCCCGCGCGGGAAAAGCTGCCTTGCTTGGCAATTTCGAGGAATGTGATCAGGTGGTCGAAGTCCATTTCCTTGGCGCCGGGATTATAACAAAAGCAGCGGGCGCCCGCGCCGAAAGCGCCGCGTCAGGGAAACGCCTACCCAATTGCTTTCAGCCGGTTGGCCGTCGAAGGTGAATCGTGTGTGCGCACGGGCTCGGGCACACGGACTTCCGTGATTTCCTGTTGTTCCAGCCGCTCCAGGATAGGCGCCCACGTCTGCGCGACGGGACAAGGCAAATGCACGGGGTCAAGCCGGAGCAGCGGCAGCGGCAATTCCGACTTCAGCAAACGTTGGGCGCGCGGGCTCCCGGTCAAGCGAACGTGCTCGGTCAGAACGCGCCGCAACCAGCCCTCTTCCTGTTCGTCAAGCGGCGCGTCCGAGTCGCGGTCGTCCAGGGCTTGACATCGAATGAACTCGCGATTGCAGTTCGCGGCGAGAGACGAGATGCGCGGCGCGTAGACAACGCCGCCGGTCATGCCGGAGCCAAAATTCGCGCCCACCGGACCCAGAAGAATCACCACTCCCGATGTCATGTACTCGCATCCGTGCTGGCCGACACCTTCGACGACCGCCAGCGCACCGCTGTTGCGAATCGCGAAGCGCTCTCCAGCCCGGCCGGCGATGTACAGCTCGCCGCTGGTGGCGCCGTACAGGACGGTGTTCCCGGCGAGCACGTCACCACGGCGCGACGCCTCGGCGCCGGCTGTGATGGCGATCGTTCCACCGCTCAGGCTCTTGCCCACGTAATCATTCGCTTCGCCGCGAAGGCGAAAGCGCAAGCCGGAAATCAGGAACGCCCCGAAACTTTGTCCCGCGGAGCCGCGAAATTCGCAGTCGATGGCCTCATTCTCAAGCCCGCGGAACCCAGTGCGCCTCAGGATCTGCCCGCTGAGGTGGGCGCCGACGGCGCGGTCCGAATTCGCAATCGGAAAAATGACAGGCCGGCCCGGCGGCGTCTTCATGCGGCCGATGCTTCGGACCAGTTCACCGTGAACGCCTACGGCGTCTCCCGAAGAATCGGAGGTTTTCGCCAAGGAGTCCGGAACCGGCTCAAGCAGGCGCGCGAGCGAGCGCGCCGCCTGCGGATCGCGCGGGCGCAATCTGTCGACGGCGCCGACCACCTCGGCAAGTGAGCGAGCGCCAAGAGCGGCGAGTCTTTCGCGAACTTCTCCGGCCACGCCGTGAAAGTAGGCCATCACCATTTCGGGGCTGCCGACGAAGCGCGTGCGCATCGTCTCATCCTGCGTCGCAATTCCCGCGGGGCAGGTGTTCAGATGACATTGACGCGCCATCACGCAGCCGATTGCGAGCAGGGCCGCCGTGCCGAAGCCGAATTCATCGGCGCCGAGCAGCGCTGCGATTACAACGTCGCGGCCGAATTTGAATCCGCCATCGACACGCAGACGCACGCGGCGGCGAAAGCCGGTAAGGACCAGAGCCGCATGCGCCTCCCGCAATCCGATTTCCCAGGGCAGGCCCGTGTTCTTGATCGAGGTAAGCGCTGAAGCGCCCGTTCCGCCATCGAAACCGGAGATCGTGATGACGTCCGCTCCAGCCTTCGCGACCCCCGCGGCGATGATGCCGACGCCGGCTCCCGAAACGAGCTTGACGCCGATTCGCGCCGACGGATTCACGGCACGCAAGTCATAGATGAGCTGCGCCAGGTCCTCGATGCTGTAGATGTCGTGATGCGGCGGCGGAGAAATGAGCGACATCCCCGGCACCGCGTGGCGAAGGCGCGCGATATACGAATTCACTTTGGAGGCGGGAAGCTGGCCGCCTTCGCCCGGCTTCGATCCTTGCGACATCTTGATTTCGAGTTCCTCGGCGCGCACAAGATATTCCGCGGTGACGCCGAATCGCGCCGACGCGACCTGCTTGACGCGATTGTTCGCCTCCGGTTCGAGGCGATAGATGTCCGGATCTTCGCCGCCTTCGCCGGTGTTGCTGCGGGCGCCCAGGCGGTTCATCGCGATGGCGAGCGTGCGATGAGCTTCGGGGCCCAAAGCGCCGAGCGACATGGCTTGCGTCGAGAAGCGCGCGAGGATTTCGGATTCCGGCTGCACTTCGTCGAGCGGAATGGGCGCACCGGGCGGGATTTGAAACAGATCGCGAATTGCGACGGGCTCGCGACCTTCGGCAAGCGCGGAGAACGACTGGTAGCTTTCGCGCGTCGGCGACTTGATGTAACGGTGCATTCTCCGCACGAGCTCGGGCGAATTCGAATGGCGCTCGCCAGTTTGGCGGAAGCGATAGAGACCGGCGTCGCTCAGTTCGGCCGCGCCGGGCGCAAAGGCCTCCGTGTGTCGCGCAAGCGCGTCGGCCAGGATTTCGCGGAGCGTCTTTCCTCCCAGAGCCGAGGCGGCGTCCTCGAAGAATTGCGTGTGGACGTCGTCATCGAGGCCGACCGTCTCGAATAGATGGCTGTTGCGATAACTCGCGACGGTCGAGATTCCCATTCGGGCGAGAACCTTGCGCAGGCCCAGCTCGACCGCCGCGCGATAGCGTCCCGCTCCGCCCGGCTTCAATTCCTCCGACAACTCCATCGCAAGATACGGGAAGACCGCGCTTGCGCCGACGGCGATCAGCAACGCGATGTGGTGCGTCTCGACCACCTGCCCGCTTTCAACGAGAAGGGGCACATCGCAGGCACCGGCGCGAACAAGTTCCTTCCACACCGCGGCGCAGGCCAAAAGAGCGTGTAGAGCGGCGCGGCCTTCCGCGACGCCACGGTCACTGAGAAGCACGGCTGCTGGCTTCCTCCTCGCAGCATGGCCGACCTCTGCGCGCAGCCGCTCCAGCGCCGCCAAGGCGCCATCGACTCCGCCGGCGGCTTCGAAGGTAAAGTCGATCCGCGCGATGTTGTCGCCCAGAATCGTCGCGAGGTGCCACATCCGCGTGCCATCGAGAATCGGCGAGTTGAGCATCACGTGTGGGCCGAGGTGCACGTCGAGCGACATCACATGCGCCTCGCGGAGAGGATCAATCGCGGGGTTCGTCACCTGGGCGAAGCGCTGCTTGCAGTAGTCCCAGAGCGGCCTTCGTGCGGCAGAGATGAAGGCGGGCGGAGCGTCGTCGCCCATGCTCCATATGGCTTCCTTGCCTTCGAGGCCCAGCGGCTGGAAGAGCAATCGAAATTGGTCTTCGCTCCAGCCCAACGCGGCCGCAACTCTCTTTGGCGCTGCGGTCGAGCCAGGCAGAGATTTCTTGGACGGCTTCGCGCGGAGCGGGTGCGGAGTGGGAGCCGTGTCTGTTTCGAGATTCAAGACCTCCGCGATTTCACCGTTGCGGTACAACACACCTGCAGCGGCGTCCGCCAGTAGCATCTCGCCTGGACCAAGGCGCTGGCGCTCCGCGATCTGTTCGCCCGCGAAGTCCGCCAGGCCCGCTTCGGAACCGAGAACGAGCAGCCCCGTTTTCGTCAACGTATATCGAAGGGGCCGCAGGCCGTTGCGGTCGAGCTTGGCGCCGACAAAATGGCCGTCGCTGAACACGAGCGCAGCGGGGCCATCCCATGGCTCTTGCTCGCGCGCCTGGCGCTGGAAGAATTTCCGAAGCAGCGGGCTGATGTTCTTCTGCGATTCCCACGCGGGCGGCACCATGCGTAACATCGCCGAGGCAACGCTGTAGCCACGCTGCAACAGAATCTCTAGCGCGTTGTCAAAGCTGGCCGAATCGCTCACGCCCACTTCGAGCGCCCGGAACCAGTCCTCGACGCCAAAGTCGGCTCGAACGCGTTCCTCCCGCGCGCGCAGCCAACGGCGATTTGCCCCGATGGTGTTGATCTCGCCGTTATGCGCGAGGAAACGGAAGGGCTGCGCCAGCATCCACGTTGGGCGCGTGTTCGTCGAGTAGCGCTGATGGAACACCGCGAAGGAAGCCTTGAAGTCGGGAAAGTCCAAGTCCGGATAAAACTCGCGAAGCTGCAGCGGCGCGAGGAGACCTTTGTAGACGACCGTGCGCGACGAGAGGGAACAGAAATAGATGTTGCGTGAATTCGCACCTTCGACGCGCTTGCGTAAGAGGAACAGCGAATGCTCGAAATTGGAGACGGTGTCGGTGGGAGCGAAAAAGCACTGGCGAATTAGGGGGAGGGTCGATGCGGCGCGCGGACCGAGGATGGACGGTTCCGTGGGAACAGTGCGCCAACCGAGACAGTGCAGACCGGCTTCACGCGCGCATTCCTCAACGGCACCGCGCGCTTCCGCGTCGCGGCCCGTCGAGACGAACGCCATGCCGACGCCAAAGACCTCCGGGAGGTCGATTCCGGCTTGCTGCGCGGCCGCGCGAAGAAACGCCTGGGGAATAGGCAGCAGCAAGCCCGCGCCATCGCCGCTAAGCCCGTCGGCGTCCACGCCTCCTCGATGGGCGAGACGCGCAAGGGCCGTCAGGCTGCGGTCAATGACTTCGCGCGAGGGTGCGGTGCCGAGCCGGGCAATGAACCCAACTCCGCAGGCGTCGTGGTCTACGGAAGCGCCCGAAGCCAAGGTGCGCATCTCTCATAAGTAACCCAGCGCACGCAAGCAAGTACAATCGACAATTTTGATGCAACCCATCGAACTTGCTGGATCGCGAATCGAAGACTCGATGCACGCAAATCCGCGGAAAACTGCGGCAGAAATGGACTTACGGCCTCGTGGGAACCGAGGTCGGCGCTTCCGCAGGGGCCTCGCGATCATGATGAACAGCAGGCAAGCACGCCGGGTCGCGCCATTCGCGGCCCTCGCGCTTCAGAAGTTCGTCCGACTGCTTTGGTCCCCAGGTGCCGGCGGCGTAGTTGGGGAAATCTCGGGGCGGCAGGGCCTTCCAAACGTCAAGGATTGGCTGGACGACCGTCCAGGCGGCCTCGACCATGTCGGCCCGCTGAAACAGCGTGGGATCGCCCATCATGCAGTCGTAGAGAAGCGTTTCATATCCGGTCGACGGCGTCGTCCCGAAGTAGTCGGAATATTGGAAATCCATGTTCACGGCGCCGAGCCGAACCGAGGGGCCCGGCACCTTGGCCTCAAAACTGAGGCAAATACCCTCGTTCGGCTGGATATACAGCACGAGTTCATTGGGGGCAATCTTCTCTACGGACGTCTTTCGGAAAAGTACGAAGGGCGGCCGGCGGAAGCGAATCACGATCTGCGTGACACGCTTCGTCATGCGCTTGCCGGTGCGCAGGTAAAAAGGAACGCCGGCCCAGCGCCAATTGTCGATGTGCATCGCGATGGCCACGAAAGTCGGCGTGTTCGAGTCGGGCGCGACGTTCGGCTCGCTCCGGTATGCCGGAACGTGCTTCCCATTGATCGTGCCGGCGTCGTACTGACCGCGGACAGCCTGGTCCAGGACTCTTTCCGGGCTGAGCGGCTGAATCGCGCGCAAGACTTTCGTCTGCTCGTCATGGACTGCGTCCGCATCGAATGAAATGGGCGGCTCCATAGCGGTCAGCGTGATCAACTGGAGAATGTGGTTCGGCACCATGTCGCGCAGCGCCCCGGCCTTTTCGTAATATCCGCCCCGTAATTCGACGCCGAGCTCCTCCGCCACCGTCACCTGCACCTGGTCCACATAGCGGCGATTCCAGATCGGCTCGAAAATGCCGTTGGCGAACCGAAAGGCCAGTATGTTTTGAACGGTTTCTTTGCCGAGATAGTGATCGATGCGATAGATCTGCTTCTCTTCGAGCACTTCGCGGATCTGATGGTTCAATTCGACGGCAGACGGAAGATCGTGGCCGAACGGCTTTTCGATCACCACGCGGCGCCACTTGTGCGTTTCCTCCTTCGTCAAGCCCGCGGCGCCAAGCTGTTTGACGACGACCGGAAAGAAAGCCGGCGCGGTCGCCAAGTAGAAGAGACAGTTTCCTTCGGTGCGTTGCTCGTTTTCCACCTGCCCGAGCAATTCTCCAAGCTTCTTGTAAAGCTGAGGGTCGTTGAAGTCGCCTTGAAGATAGTAGAGACGCTTCGCAAACGCATCCCACACCGAGGAATCGACGCTACTGGCGGAGTATTCGCTCACATCTTCCGTCATTTGCTTGCGGAATTCCTCGTTGGAATAGGGCTCGATGGAAATGCCAATAATCGCAAATTGGTCGGCAAGCTGCTTTCCCTTAGCGAGGTGGTAAAGAGCGGGCATCAGCTTTCGCTTGGTCAGGTCGCCGGCGGCTCCGAAAATCACCATGGCGCACGGATCGCCCGGCATGCCGCCCTTCTCCTGCGTCAGCGCTCCCGTATCATTGGAGCTCATCCGCAACTCCTTCGCATGGAACTGTTGGCGGCGGCACTACGACGTGCCCGCGGCTTGCCGCTATCACGAAAGCGCCTGCCGGATGGCCTCATCGAGTTTCGCAAGCCCTGCCGCGACATCCGTTCCCACATGCACTCGTAACGCGCGCCGCCCGCGCTCTGCCAGAACCTGAAAATCTCCGCGCGCCTGAGCTGCCTTTACGATACCGAAAGTGTACTTCTGCCCGGGCACAGGCAGGTCGGCGGCATCATCGCACGTTATCTGGAGGAAAACGCCGGAATTCGGTCCGCCCTTGTAAGCCTGACCCGTGGAGTGCAGGAACCGCGGCCCGAAACCGACACACGTGGCTACGTGTTTCTTGTCCCGCACGGAGTGACGAATCTCTTGAAGCTGCTCTTCGTGCGCAGGGCTCATCTGGATGTAACCCAGGAGCGCGAAATAATCTCCTGCGTGTAAGCGGTTGAGATGCGCCCGTACGTACCCCCCAAGAGTCGCGCCTCCCCCGGCCGCCGCTTTCAGGGCAGCCGCATTCTTTTCGTCCGCGAAGAGTCTCACGTCCTTGTCCGCAAAGAACGGAGCTTCGGGAGGAAGCGCTCCCGTCTTCTCATATTCGTCCGTCAGCTTGCGCGTCTCCACTTTGCTGGCTTCGACGTCGGGTTGGTTGAACGCGTTGATGCCGATTACCGAGCCCGCGACGGCTGTCGCAAACTCCCACCGGAAGAATTCCTGCCCCACATCATAAACATCCCGCACGGCGATTCGCACCACCGGATGCCCGCCCTGTTCAAGCGCCGCCACGGCACCATCTTGCTTTGCATCCGGCGCGGTTTCGAGCCGCAAGTAGACGAAGACGCGGTCCTGCCCATACACGTTCGGCGGTCCGATCGCCTCTCGATCCACGGGAATCAAGCCCTTTCCTTCTTTGCCGGTCGATTCAGCGAGCAGTTGCTCGAGCCATGCCCCAAGGTCCGAAATCCCCGGCGAAGTGAAAAGGGTCACCTTGTCGCGACCGGCCTTTTGCGCCGTGCCGAGGACCGCGCCAAGGATCGCGCCCGGATTTTCGTCTGCGGGCACAACCGATCCACAGGCATGGACCATCTCTTCTGCGCGGCCTAGAAATCTCGGGATATCCAACCCCTGGATCGCGCCGGGAATCATCCCGAAACTCGACAAAGCCGAGTAGCGCCCCCCAATGGTCGGGACGCCGAAGAGAATGTAACGGAAACCGTCGGCCTCGGCCACCTGCTGCATCTTCGAACCCGGATCGGTGATGGCGATGAATTGCTTCCCCGGCCCGCCCACGGCTCCGCCACGCTTTGCGCGGTCGAAGAAGTGTTGCTTGAAGATGTTCGGCTCGAGCGTGCTTCCAGACTTGCTCGAGACAATGAAAATCGTCTTCGGGACATCGATCTGGTTTTCCACGGCGCGAACCTGCGCGGGATCGGTGGAGTCGAGGATAAGAACTTCCGGGCGCCCGGAGACCTTGCCAAACGTCATCTTCAATACCTCAACACACAGGCTCGATCCGCCCATTCCCAGCAGGAGCGCGTGTGTGAAGCCGGCGCTGCGGATTTCTTCCGCGATCTTCTCGAATTGATCGCGGTGAGCGATTTGGTCCTCTGTGATCGCCAGCCAACCGAGCCACTTGCACTCGTCCGTGTTCGTCCACAACGACGCGTCCCGCGCCCATAGGCGCTGGACTTTGTTGTTCTTCTTCCAATCCTCAATTGTGGCCCTAACGCCCTGCGCGAGATCGCTCGGCAGTTTGTACGTCAGGCTCGCGACGGGTCCCGGAACGTTTTTCGCCGAACGCTTGCCGACGGCCGCAAGCAACTGATCGAACGACTCTTCGAACAGCTTCACGCCTTGCTGGGTGAGCTGATCCGTCGCTGCTTTCATCGAAATTCCCACGCGTGCGAGTGTCTCCATCGTGGCTCGCGCGGCATCGATTCCCTCTTCCAGGCTGGCTCGCGGATGGCCGTGCTCGCGAAACGCGTCGTAGGTTGCGGGAGGAATCGTATTCACCGTATCCGGCCCGATGAGCTCGTCGACGTAGAGGACATCGCTGTACGCGGGATTCTTCGTGCTCGTGCTGGCCCACAAAATGCGCTGGGTTTGCGCGCCGCGATCCGCTAGAGCTCTCCACCGTGGTCCGGCGAATATCTGCTCGTACCTTTGATACGTCAGCTTTCCGTTCGCGATCGCCACCTTACCCTGCAGGCTCCGCAGAGTGGCTTGCTCTTGCGAATTTTGCGCGCTCTTAAGACGCGCCGCGATTTGAGCGTCGATCAAGCTGTCGATGCGGCTGATGAAAAAACTCGCCACGCTTGCGACGCGGCTCACATCGCCGCCTCGCGTCACTCGCTCCTCGAGGCCCGCGATGTACGCTTCCGCAACCTCTTCGTAGACCTCCTGCGCAAAGAGCAGCGTCACGTTGACGTTGATCCCTTCGCTGATCAGATGCCGAAACGCCGGAATCCCCTCCACCGTGCCCGGAACCTTGATCATCGCGTTCGCCCGGCCGATCGTCTTCCACAGCCGCCGCGCTTCGGCGATCGTTTCCTGCGTCTTGTGTGCCAGGTAGGGTGAGACTTCGAAGCTTACGTAACCGTCGCGGCCGTTCGTTTCGTCGTAGACCGGCCGCAACAGATCGGCTGCGTCCTGAATATCCTTGATTGCAAGCCGCTCGTACGTCGCATTCGCGTCCAGACCGCTGCCGCTCAGTCCGTCCAATGTTCTCGTGTAGTCCGTGCTGCCGGAAATCGCCTTTTCGAAAATCGTGGGATTCGAGGTCAGTCCGCGCAAGCCATCTTCGCGAACTAGGCGCGCAAGTTCGCCTGTGGTGATCAGGCTCCGCCGGATGTAGTCCAGCCAGACCGATTGCCCATACTCTTGCAGCTCTTTGAGGTGATTCCTTTCTGGGGCGGGTCCGGGAGCCGGGGTCGTGGATTTCGCAGATACGCTCATGATTCCCTCCCGTGCAGAATAAGTGGTTAGCCGGTTTATTGGATGCCCGCCTCGCGACGCTGGAGACAAACTTTTTCGTATGATTGCCGACGGTTCGGCTGTCTGCGTCCTCAAGCTGGTCAATTACATGAGGTCGCTCGTGCAGCCGGGCTCGCCCAAGCGCTCGATTCTACCTTAGCGAGCGCGCGACGCCTTCAGGTTTTGGTGTGGTCTCGCGGAGGGCCGGTGGCTCAGCCGAGGCTCCGCTGGGCCGTCTCGTCGTGCGCCGCTCCCCGCAGCGTGGGGACCGTCATCGGAGTAGGTTTCTGAAGGGGTGCGATCGCGCTGAGCGTGAACCGCTCCGCCAGTTGACTCCGCGCGCGGCTGATTCTCGATTTGAACGCGCCCACCTGCACGCCGGACGCTCTGGCAGCTTCCGAGTTCGACAAGTCCTGCAGTTCGCGCAACTGGAATGCCGAGCGAATCGAGGGCGACAGTGTTTCGAGGACTCCCGTTACGAGTCGCCGCGTTTCGACGTACGCGTACGCTTGCTCGGGATCCGGATGCGAATCGGCGAACGTGTTCGCAATCGAGGAGCGCTCATCGGGAGAAACATCCTGCAGGAACAGCTCTGGCCGCGCTCGCTGCCGCCGCATGCGGACCAGCGCTGCGTTGACCACGATCCGCGTCAGCCAGGTCGAAAACAACGAACGCCCTTCGAACGAGTCGAGGTTTCTGTATGCGGAGAGCAACGCATCCTGCACCGCGTCTTCCGCTTCCTCCCTGCTGCGCAGCAACCGCAGAGCCAGGCGATAAAGCCGCAGACGATGCCGGGCAAACAGCTCATCCTGGGCCGCAGGATCGCCTTCGATGGCCTGACGAATTAAAGCCTGTTCCGACCGCCGAGCCGGATCCTCGGAAGATGGGTCTGCGGTTGACCTCCTGACGTTCGGCGGGTTCGAACGCGTCGGGCGTCTGCTGCTTTGGACGGTAATGGAATGCCGTGAATCAACCCCACGGGAATTGGCACGTCGTACAGGAGCAATAGCGGCTGCGCACATGAGCGAGATCCCTTTCGGAGGTTTTGGTACTAACGCTTACAGAGCCGGAGCGCACGAAACGTCCGCGGCACACAAGCCGTCCGTGCAACCGCGCTGCCAAACAGAATCCGCTACGAGGCCGGGCTAAAGGGTCGGAAACAGCCGTCTTTGTTAAAACTCCGTGAAACCACTGATGCGCAAAAAATCGCGCTTTCCTGAAGTTTTTGCGCGATTGTTGGATGACACGTGAACCGCCCGAATCGAACACCGCCGCGCCTTCTACACCTCCTCCGCGCTGCGGAGTCTCCAGGCGAAAAGAAATCGAGGGAAGTGTGCCTGAGCACGTTTCGCGGGGAAAATACTGTCTTTCCCGTAGGCTCGCCCGGATTTCACCTGAGACTGCGGCGCGGTCGCCGACTTTACATTCCCCGCCGGAAGTGACAAGCTGATCGCCCTCACGGCAGACATGGCGAACAACGAGAAGCTATTTACGCCGCGCGAAGCAGCTCAGATCCTGGGAGTCAGCTACCCGACCCTCAAACAGTGGATCTACAAGCGCAAGCTCCGCACCATCCAGACCGCGGGCGGACATCACCGCGTCCCCGAAAAGGAAATCGACCGGTTTCTCTACCGAAGCTCGGAGGGTAGGGAGCCCGCGGAGCGCCGCACGAACTTTCGCCGCGTGAGCGGCCGCAATCAGTTGATCGGCCGTGTTACCGACATCAAGATCAGCGGCCTGATTGCACAGGTGACGCTCTCGATCGGGGGCCAGCACATCACCTCGATCATTACAGCCGACGCTGTCCGCGAAATGCGTCTCCGCAAGGGTCAAACGGCAGCCGCCCTCATCAAATCCACGGAAGTCATGATCCTTCGTGTGTAGCTGCCCTCGCAAGAAATCAGCATACCTGTAGAATCGTATAAAAGCGATTTGACATAACCGACATACTCGACTAGATTCGCCGGACGCTCTTTCTGGAGGACTCTTGGATGTCACGCGCTGTTGCATTGCTTGCGCTGTCCTTCCTCATATGTGCGGCGCCGCCTGCGCGGGCCCAAGCCACGCTCGATTCTTCCCCGACGAACTTGAGCCCGCACGATGGCTTCTTTCGCGATTGGTTTGCGATGATCTCGGAAACCCAGGCGGAACAGCCTCATTGGATCACGCCGCTCGCCACGACCACGCCGCGCCTCGAGCAGGAGTTCCGGTACGACATTCAGTTTCAGCCGCACAACAGCGGGCTCGTCACCGATAACTACGGCGTGAGTAAGGGCTTGGAAATTATCCCCGCGAGGAATTTTGAGGTTATCGTTGCCGTACCTCCCTACGTCGTGAAGAACCCGGATAGTCATGATGGATTCGGCGACTGGCAGTTCCTGGTGAAGTATCGAATCGCCGCTGGAAATGAGGAGCACGAGAGCTACATCCTGACGGCGTTCTTCCAGATGAGTCTTCCAACCGGCCAATACGAACAAGGCGCGCTGAATCCGGTAATCACACCGACCATTGCCTACGGAAAGGGCTTCGGCAATTTCGACGTCCAGGGAACACTAGGGATCAGCCTGCCCACCGGAAACGAGATGACGATTGGGCGCAATCTGATTTGGAATGATGCGTTTCAGTACCGGATCTTCAAGAAGATTTGGCCTGAGTTGGAAGTCAACTTCACTCACTACTACGAAGGCCCGCATGGCGGCAACACGTTAGTGGATCTCGCACCAGGCGTCGTCCTCGGCAAGTTCCATTTGTGGGATCGCCTCGGCTTCACGATCGGCGGCGGATACCAAATCGCCGCTACGTCGTTCCATCCCACAAATCACGTTGCTATATTCTCGGTGCGTTTGCCATTTTGAGGCCTGAGTGGTTTGAAATTTCGAGCGAAAGGACGCCCGTTGATGTATCTGTCCAAGAGTCGCGGCCTTTTCTGCTTTCTGCTCGCAATCGGTCTAGGAACCGCAGGCGGCCCCGCGGCTGGTCCCTCCGCCGCGGCCAAGACTGAACTCACCGTCTCGGCGGCGATCAGCCTGAAAGACGTCCTCGACGAGATTCAAACCGCTTTCCTCGCGGCCGATCCAACAATCGCTCTTCGCTTCAACCTCGGAGCCTCCGGCACGTTGCAGCGCCAAATCGAGCAAGGCGCGCCGGTCGACGTCTTCATCTCCGCTTCGACCGAGCAGATGGATGCCCTCGCCTCGAAAGGTTTCATTTTCCCCGAAACGCGCAAAGACCTCGTGAAGAACTCCGTCGTCCTCATCACGCCAGAGCAGACGCACGGCGTCTCGAGTTTCCCGGATCTCTTGCATCCGAGCGTAAGAATCATTGCCATCGGCGATCCCCAAACGGTTCCGGCGGGCAAGTATGCGCGGGAAGTGCTGATTCATTTCGGCTTGTACGACAAGCTGAAGCCGAAGTTCGTCTTCGCAAAGGACGTTCGCCAGGTGCTCACCTACGTCGAGACCGGCAACGCGGACGCCGGAATCGTCTATGCTACGGACGCCCGCGCCTCGAAGACCGTGTCGGTCGTCGCCACGGCGCCTGACAACTCGCACTCGCCTGTCGTCTATCCGGTTGCTGTGGTGGCTGGTTCCAGGAATTCTGCTGCGGCGAAAACGTTCGTCGATTTTCTGCTTGGATCCAAGGCCGCTGCAATCTTTGAGAAATACGGGTTTGCTTCTGCGGGTCGCTGACGGCGAGTCTCAGCCTCAGGAATTTGCGACGAGCGAGCGGTCCGAGCCGGCATTGCCGATCTTTGGCGGCTGCGCGCGAAGTGAGCCGGTCAGATCCGATAGCTTAGCCAGAATACGCCCCACCGCCATGTGCAGGAGCGATTCCAGATCGATGTGCCTCTTGCGGCGATGAATCCGGATGACCTTGCCCAGAAATTCGCCGTGGGATAACCGATGCCGCGGCTTCTCTGGCGCCCTCACGACTACGGAAGCACTTCCATGGCTGCCGCTCGCCAACCGCCTGATCACTCTCGCCAGGACAAGCCGCCCTTCTCGCTGAATCAGAATCACGTTGCCTGCTTCGAGATGCTCAAAATCGAACCGCCGGACAAACGCCAGGTCGCCCGGACGGATCCAGGGAAACAGATTCGCGTCGAAAATGTGAAAGCACGTGGAACCTGCGGTCTTGATTTTCTCAGCGACGGTTTGTGCCGGCTTGCACGGTGTTTCCGGCGGTTCGGCGAAAATGGGCGAAAGGGCGTTCAACGCGTTCATGAAATCTCTCTGCGCGGCACATAGGAGTTCCTTGCCGGCCTGCAGAACGATGCTATCGGGAGCCGGCGACGGCTGCCACGAGCGGTTTGGGCCGCTGTGTCGTTTACGCCACCGCTAAGGCCCGACATGCGAGCCGTTGGGAGCCCGTTCAGCCGTACTTGCGCAACAGTCGGAACGGGCGGAGAAGGAAATAAAGGGGAGTGAGCGGGCGCGGCAATCGCATCAAGAGCCAGTCATCTTCTGCCGGAGCAAGCGCCAAACGGCTGGCGTAGTGCCATCCCGCTGCGTTTCCAGGCACGAGCTGGCGGCGAAACCGAAATCGTTCCCTCGCGCTCATCGGCTTCGAATCTCGCGCGAGCAGATTCGCTCCGAGCGCGGCCGCAAGACCGCCTGCAACCGCGTCCGACCTCACCTGAACCTCAATCTCCGGCGGCAATTCAACCTCGAGCAGGTCAGCGGCAAGGGCGAGTCCCAGATCCAGCATCCGCTCCGCGCGCAATTGCGCGGACCGTCGCCGCACCGCGCTCCAGTCCATTGCCGGAAATGATTGGACGAGCTCTGCAATGTCGGCAATCCAGACAAGCTTCTGCCAAAAGTCCTTCGCGCCGTGAACACACAGAAACAGGAGCGCGTCTTCGGGCGAAAACGTCGCCACCTCGCGGCCGCCCAGGTCGACCTTCACCGCTCGCTCGATGAAATCATCAAGCCTGGGAGCGATTGGAAAATGCCGGAGCGTGAATTCCGTGTGAAGCTCCAGAACTACACGCCGCTCGGAGTTGGCGTAGTTGTATTCGCCGGGGATCAGACTCGCTGGCCGGCCAGAGGAATGAATCCACGGAAATCGCGGCTCGTACCCAACGCCGCACACTGCTTCGTGCAGCGCTGCGAGGTCGCGCTGGCGCACCACAATATCGAGGTCTTCGAACTCGCGCAGCGTGATGTCTCCATACGCCTGCGCTGCAATCGCGGGCCCCTTGTACGGAATAGCCGGGACGCCGCGCGATTCGAACAGCTCCATCACGCGTATCAACTCGGCCAACAGCGCAAGGCAGCGAACGGCATTCGCGCGCGCTTCCTGCTTCAACCGTTCGGCAAATACGGAAGGAATGGCATCGGGCGCGGCGTTCCGCAATTGCCGCTCGAGCAGGGGAAGTACGCAGTGCTCGTGAGCGTCGGACAGCAGAAAATCCCAATCGATCTCGCCGGTGGTGAGATCCCGAATCGTTTGCGCAAGCCCTGGCCGGGTTCGTGACCGCGCGCAGTATAGAAGCAGCTTCTTTTCGGGGCACACGTCGCGCTGGAGAGAGGGAGCCATCGAACACATTCGTGAGTCGAGAAATTCTACGCCAAGCGAATCGGGAACACCGGAGATTCTTGGAAGGCGTGACCTCCCGCGCATTCACATCGTGTGTTGGCAGCGCGGGAGGCCCTGAGGGAGAGAAATCGATTTTGCGCTATGCCGCGATTGGGTGCGTCAGCGGTCCCTGCGTCTCGATCCGCCGTCCGATTCTCAAGAGTTTCGAGCGAAAGCTGCTTGGATCGAGCCCTGCGCACGCGCAAACCTGCTCGAAGTCGGGATTGTTCTCGAAAAGGAATTCCTGTGCGGCGCGACGCGCTCGCAGCGTGCCGGACAGCCATTCCTCGACGGCGTTCGTAACGACCGCGGTCCATAGGCGGCGTTCGGCGATGAGTTCTTCGGTGACAGAATCGTTGTCCGTGCCTTGAAAGTACGTCATGTTCTCCATCGGTTCCCCCGGCTGCATTTTCTGGATCTGGGAGCGCCATGCCGACGCTCGGAAATGTAGAATGCACTCGGGTCGCCAACCCCCGTTTCGCGGTTTGCACGCCGCAAGTAATCTCCTAAGTCGCGCGCTCACAATTGGTTAGGAGTCCGGCGGAGCCTCGGTGGGAACCGCTAGATTAGGAAAACTTCATGTGGAGGTGATTCGCCAGCACTCACGCGTTCGCCGGTGAAACATCGCACGCCCGGTGGCGACTAGGATACGGTTTCGACCGCGAGGATTTCCCGCAGCTTGGAGGCAAGTGTTGCGAGTGTGAACGGCTTTTGCAGGAGCACGGCGTCGGTTTCGAGGATGCCCTGGTGGACCACCGAGTGGTCCGTGTATCCCGACATATAGAGGACCTTGATTCCGGGGCGGAGCTTCATGACGCGATCGACTAATTCCCGCCCGCTCACTCCCGGCATCACCACGTCGGTCATCAGCAGGTCAATCGTCCCGGCGTGCAGTGACGCGAGTTCCAGCGCCACGTGACCGTTCTCGGCTTCGAGCACGGTGTAACCGCTGGTCTGCAGGTACTCGCGCGCGAGCTGGCGCACTCCATCCTCGTCTTCCACCAGGAGGACGGTTTCTGACCCGCGAGGGAGGGCTTTCGATTCGACGCGCCGCTCTTTGGCCGGCGGGTGGTTCTCTTCCTCGACCTGCGGCAGGTAAATCTTGAACGTGGTGCCGTGTCCCGGTTCGCTGTACACCCACACGTATCCGCCGCTTTGCTTCACGATTCCATACACGGTCGCAAGCCCGAGTCCGGTGCCCTTCCCTTTTTCCTTCGTGGTGAAGAACGGTTCGAAGATGTGAGCTTGCGTTTTCGTGTCCATCCCACAGCCGTTGTCCGTCACCGCGAGCATCACGTACTTGCCGGGCGCGAGCACGACGGAATGGCGCGCGAACGAGGCGTCGAGTTCCACGTTTGCGGTCTCGATCGTCAGCCTGCCGCCTTGCGGCATGGCGTCCCGCGCATTGACCGCCAGGTTCATGATCACCTGTTCGACCTGGCTGCGGTCCGCTTTCACCGCCCACAAGTCGGCCACCGAAGACGTCTCGAGTTGAATGTCCTCGCCAATCAGCCGCCGCAGGATCTTTTCCATGTCGGACACGACGCTGTGAATGTTCAGCACCTTCGGCGCGAGCATCTGCTTCCGGCTGAAGGCCAGCAGTTGACGCGTGAGCGACGTGGCCCGCTGCGCCGCCATCTGAATCTGCTCCGCGTTCCTTAGCAGCGGATCGGCCGCGGGCAGCCGCTCGGAAAGAAGATCGGCGTAGCCCTGGATCACCATCAGTAAATTGTTGAAGTCGTGCGCGATTCCGCCTGCCAGGCGGCCCACCGCTTCCATCTTCTGCGCCTGCCGAAGCTGCTCTTCCAGCTGCTTTCGGTCGGTGACGTCCAGCGACGTGCAGATGGCGCCCTTCACCTTCCCGTCCGCATCGCGCAACGGTTCGACGTGGCACGCATACGAACCGCCCTTCCATTCCACATGGAAGGTCACCGGCTCCCCGGCCACGGCGCGCCGGTGCGCCGCGATTGGAAGGAATGTCTGGTCCTGCGTCTCGAAATACTCCATCAACGATTTGCCGGTAACTTCATCCGGCTTCAGCGCGAGGCGCGCCAAGCCCGCCCCCACGCACGACGTGAAGCGCAGATCGTTGTCGACAGTCCACAGCACGGCCGGAAGTTGCTCGACGAGCATGCGCAAACGCGCTTCGCTTTCGCGCACGCGCGCTTCCGTCCGCTTGCGGTCGATCGCAAGCGCGATCTGGCCGCCGACGGATGACAGAAACTCGAGATCGCGTTCCGTGTACGCGTTTTCGTCCTCATAGTGCTGCACCACCAGAACGCCGATCGTCGCCGCCGGCGTTTTCAGCGGCGCTCCCAGCCAAGAAGGCGACGGCGTGCCGACGAGTTCCACCTCGCCTTGCTCCGCCAGTTTGTCAAAGGCTTTCTGGGGAATCAGGATCGCCCGGCCTGTCCGGTAGACGTAGGCCGTGCAGCTTCGCCCCACTTTTTGCGGCGGCGGCGCAACGTCGAACTGGTCGACGAAAAACGGAAAGTGGAACATCCCCGTGGAAGGCTCGAACAGCGCAACGAAGCAGTTCTCCGCATGCACCACTTTCTTGAGCGCGCGGTGAATCATGTGCAGAAGGTCGTCGAGGTTGTCCGTCGCGTTGACGCTGTGGATGATTTCGGTCGTCACCTGCCGCTCGAGTTCGGAACGCTTCCGTTCCGAAATGTCCTCGAGCGTGCCTTCGTAGCTGACGATTCGCCCTTCGGCGTCGCGCACCGCGTGCGCATTTTCCGAAATCCAGATTCGCGCGCCGTCCCGCCGGCGAATCTGATACTCGAAACCCTCGATCACGCCGCGCTCTTCGATCAACCGCTTGAATTCGTCGCGCGACTGCCGATCCGCGTAGATCGTCTCGCCGATGTCGCTGACGTTCGCCATCATCTCTTCGGGCGAACCGTACCCGCACATTCGCGCCAGCGCCGGGTTCACACTCAGGTAGCGCCCGTCGACGGTCGTCTGAAAAATTCCTTCGACCGCATTCTCGAACAAGCTCCGGAATTTCTCTTCCGCCTGAAGCCGTGCGCGCTCGGCGCGGCGCCGCTCGCTGACGTCCTCATACATCGCGAAACAGCCGAACTGATTCCCGTCCACGGCAAGCGGCACCGCGATGATCCTCACGTCCATCAGCAAGCCGTCCCGCCGCCGCCGCTGCGTCGCCGAGCGAACCACTTCGCCCGCACTGGCCCGGCGCGTCAAGGCGGCCGCCTCGTTCACTAGATCGGGGGGCGCAAGGACGGAGTCGAGCCGGGCGCCCAGAATTTCGAACACGCGGTAGCCAAAGAGCCGCTCGAAGGCGGGATTGCACATCTGTACCCGGCCCTCCATATCGAGAACCACGATGCCAAGCGGATTGTTTTCCGAGAGTGCCTGCAGGTACGCCGCGTAAGCGGCAGCATCCCCGGAAATCCCAGATGCCGGGATGCCACCTGTGGGCTTCTGACGATCTTGGTGATTCTGTGGCCGGTCTGAGGGCTTGCGCGCGGGGCAAGTCTTCGCTTTGCGCCTCGGACGAGGCGTAGAGGTTCTACGGGACATTTTGTTGAGCACCACCCCAGGGTTTGCGGCCAGCCAGAGACCTGCCGTACTTGGGCCCGAGTCTCAATTGTATAGAGATATCCAGCCTGTGCCGCAATGGTACGTTGGTACCAAAGTTACAGATTTATCGACACTTACGACACTTTTGGGGGCTTGGTTTTGAGGGGAACCAGGCATCGATTCACAGATCATTGCGATGTGGTCGGCTGAGGGATGGCCTCGCCGTCCTTTCGTGGGTCTGAGGCGCCATAGTTCACGCGTTTCGAAGAATCCCGCCGGACGGCCTGGCCGCCGCCCATGCTGGCGGAGTAGTCGCCGCGGACGTCAACCTTGTGTCCGCGCCCAGAGAGCGCGCCGCGCGCCGTTGCCGGGATGCGGTCCTCCATCAGCACGTCGCAGCCGGCAAACGTCGGCTTAGTGAAGCGCGCGGCTTCGAGCGCCGCCTGGATGTTCATGCCGAAGTCGACGACGTTGGATACGAACTGCGCATGCGCCTGCGACTGGTTGAATCCGCCCATGATCCCGAACGCGATCCGGTCGTCGCCGTGAACGAGAAAGCCCGGAATGATGGTGTGGAGCGGGCGCTTGTGTCCGGCGAGCGCATTCGGGGATGCCGGGTCGACGCTGAAGAGCGCGCCGCGGTCCTGAAGCACGAAGCCGGAGCCGTCGGCGACGATCCTCGATCCGAACTCCTGAAAATTGCTCTGAATCAGCGAGACCATATTTCCTTCAGCGTCGACCGCGGAGAGATAGGTCGTGTCACCCGTTGTGGGGAACGCCGGTTCGCCCGGCGAGACGCTGCAGTTCGCCTTCGCCATATCGATGAGCTTCGCGCGCGCCGCTGCATAGTTCTTCGAGAGCATTCCCGCCACCGGCACGCGGCTGACCCTTGGGTCGGCGACGTAGCGATGCATGTCCGCATACGCGAGCTTCTTGGCTTCGATCATCACGTGCAACGCGTCCACCGAGTTATGCCCGTACTGCGCGAGCGGAAACGACTCCATGATGTTGAGCATCATCAGCGCCGCGATTCCCTGCCCATTCGGCGGAATCTCGTAGACGCTCCAGCCGTGATACGTGGTCGAGATCGGCTCGACCCACTCGGCCGAAAACGCGGACAAGTCGTCCGCCGTCATCGTACCGCCGAGACGCGAAGAAGTCGCCAGAATGTGCCGGGCGATTTCGCCCCGGTAAAAAGCGTCGAGGCCATCGCGCGCGATCAGCTCCAGCGAGTGCGCCAGATCGGGATTGCGAAATACGTCTCCGACCTTCGGCGCCTTACCGTCAATCAAGTAGGTTGACGCCAGCTCTTTGTCCGCTTGCAGAAAATGCTCGGCTTCGCCCCAGTAGGCCGCGTCCCATTCGGGCACCGGAAAACCTTCGCTTGCGTAGTGAATTGCCGGGGCAAGGACCTCGGAGAACTTCCTGGTGCCGAAACGCGAAAGAAGCTTCGACCAGCCGTCGACCGTGCCCGGAACGGTAACACTGTGAATCCCGTACATTGGCATCGCTGTGACGCCCTTGCTCTTCAGGAATTCGATGGAAAGCCCGTTGGGCGCCCAGCCGCTTGCATTCAACCCGTAGAGCTTCCCCGTTTTCGCGTCGTAGACGATGGCGAAGAGGTCGCCGCCGATGCCGTTCATCATCGGCTCGACGACGCCCATCACCGCGTTTGCAGCCACGGCCGCGTCCACAGCGTTGCCGCCGCGGGCGAGAATCGTGGCGCCGGCCTGCGCCGCCAGCGGACTTTCCGCCGCCACGATTCCGCCTTTGCTGATCACCATCGACCGCCCTTGCGAGCGGTCCTGCGCATGCACCGCCGTGGAGGCGACCATCACGGCCGCCAGCAGCGATACGGCGACGCGCCCAAACTGAGCACGGGTTCCCAAGGTCTTGTCGGCTCCATTCGTCTATTTTTTCGGCCGCGACTCCGGCGGAACGATGCCGTTGTTGCGGTAGTAGGCGACCAGCAAGCCGTAGTGCTCGCCCATATGCTCGGTGTAGCCGATCCAGTAGTCGAGGTGCTTCAGCACGCCGGCGTCGCCTTCCTTCTTGATTTCAGCTGCACCGTCCGCGACGGACTTCTTGAGGAACGCCACCGTGTCGGCTTTGGTCTTGTAGTCGTTGACGGCAGGATCGTTGCGCCCGTCGCCAAGCTTGGTGCTGGCGATGTGGTTCAGAAAGTCGTAGTTCGACCCTGCGACGTGGAGCAAAACCTGTTGAAACGTCCGCACATCGGCGTTCAGGCGGTACGTGTATTTGTCTTCGGACCAGTCTTCGGCCATGGTGATGAGACGGTTGCCAATGTCGTTCCAATCGGCGAGGACGGCTTCGGAGGGAGTGCGCTGCTTCTTGGGCGCGCCCTCCTGAGCCCGAACGGTCGACGCGAAGACGGCGATTACAAGCAGTGGTAGGAGAAGAAACGAAGTTCTAGCAAGCTTCATGAACGGCCTCCTTGGTGGATTGCCGCGCTGCGAGCCCCACGAGCGGCGATAGCGTAACCGGGAATCGGGGCCAAGTCCAGAGAAGGGCAAGCAGGTCCGTGAACGACAGATGGACTGATTGAAAGGGCGACGGAAGAAGCGATTCCCGGATTTTTGGCGATTAGAACGGGTAGCGACCCTTTGTTTTCTATGACTTAGGGCGGGTTCTAATATTCGAATTTGGCGATTAGAACTGGCCACAGAGGCACGGGGCCACAGAGACAAGAAGGTGTGAACCGAGCGAACCAGACGGATTGGGGAGATGGCCACGCTACAGCGGGCGGCTCGGCACGAGGTTATCGTGGACAACCGTATATTAGACATGGTGCCGGCCCTGTGTTTTCAATGAGTTAGAGGGATTTCTAATCCCCGTACCGTAGATTAGAACGGAAGCCGAGCTAGCAAAGGAGATGGCCGGCTGGAACGCGTTGAGCCGGGAGGCGGATAGATTAGAAATTTCCAACGTATTGATCTTGCGCGGGTTGCGGTGATTTCTAATCTTCGGCGGGTAGATTAGAAGCAGATTAGACAGGGGGCGGCCGTTGTCAGCGACCCGCCGTCCCCGCCCCGCGAAGCGCGGCTCCATCATCTCTCCTTTCACCGTCTCCTCCATGCCCTGTCCGTCATTTTGTCGAGCACAAAAACGAGCCACGGTAGCACGGAAAGGAGATCCTGAACAGGTTCAAAAATTGAGTAGTACGGCTAGAACCAGGGGACTACTTGAATACGGAATTCACCGGCGCGATTTCCCCAAGGAAGGAGCGTCAGGACGCTCCGCTCAGGATGACAACCGCACCTGCGGTGGGGGAAATGGTGCAGGCGGCGAGACGGTTCAATCGTCCCTCCGGGACTGCTGAATCCTTTCTGCGGGGTTTCGTGCTCCCGGCGGCCTTCCGACCAAGAGGGGGTCGGCCGCCCGCGGCGTCACAAATGGCGAGGGGTGCCTAACACCCAGATTTAGAGGACGACGTTTTGCGCCGGAACGACGTTGACAGCCAAATCAGGCCCATTGCCAAGAACGCAACGCTGCGCGGTTCTGGCGCGGCTACACCGGGAGACGCCGCGGTCAGCACGCGAACATAGTCCCCGGGCGAACTAGCAACTGTGTCGAAAAGGATCTGCTGCGGGCCGCTTATTGTGACCGAGTCCCCTGCCTCCAGACCCCTCAAGGTCGGATTCAGGTAATTCACGCCGGTGTTCGCGAGGAAATCGGTGGACGCAAGGCCACCTGTGCTCGTGATGATTGCGAGCACGTCGGAATCGAAATTGACCGTTCCGATCACTTGTTCGGCTGGGCCCGGATCAAAGAAAATGTAATAGCTCGAGACCACTGTTCCCGCGGCGATCGGGCTTGCGCCCACGTCCACCGTCAGCGGCGCTACCAGAGTGATGTTCTGGTCCTCATCGAAGCCAAACAGGTCGGGACTTTGAAAGTTATCGCTTCCCACACTGTCAGGAGGGCCAAATGGATTCGAGAGAGGAGGAGTCAACTTTACGAATGTTCCTCCGGCGGCAAGAGCCGATCCGCCGGTCACGCTTCCGCTAACAATATCCGCAGCCGCAGGAACGCACATGGTGAGGATCAGTGACGCCACGCCAAAAAACAGTTTCCTCATGTCGCACCTCAGGAACTCGGAAACCGCGACTACCGGGGTACTGGGCGCCGTCCAACCTAACACGGCTGGGTGGGTCCTCGCAAGGCAAGCCCCCCACGCCCTCACGTTCTCACGCAGTTCGCGGTCGCGCCTAAAGGGGCGACCCACAACGCTTTGACTGGTTCTGCGGGCTGGGTCAACGGGAGAGGCGGATGAGGATGGAAAGGGATTGGCGGGGGCTGAGGTCTGGGAGAATGACGCGGTGATGATCGGGCAAGAGCTTGGCGCCGGAGTCGACGGATTCGATGCGGCGGCCGAAATCGAAGGTGAGGCCGCTCACGGGCTCGTCATCGGAGATGTTCAGGCGGATTTCGGAGCCGGATGGCGACGCGACGGTCCAATGGAGGCGGTCGCGAGCGCGCCAGAACTTAGCGAAGCTGAGCATGTCCGTTGCGGTGACGTCTTGAGGCAACTCTTGCAGGAGTTTTTCTTCGGCGGCGAGCTTGGCCTTCGCGTCGCTCGGGTGAATCAAGAGAACGTTGATCGCGCCGTTCTCGGCGTTCGCCCGAATCACGTTCAGGGCGTTGTCGACCCGCTCGAGGAGCGGCGGAGATTCTTCGTCCTCGAAGGTGACGGGAAACTCGTAGAGGCCGCTGTCTTCGGCGAAACCCACTCCCAGAGGCAAGGCGAACGGGAAGTTAGTGAGCAGATCGTCCGCGGTGAACGAGGAATCGAAATCGTAGCCGCAGCGCTGAAGCGCTTCGGGAAGAGAGTCCGGCACGCGGAGATGGCCCGCGCGAAAGAAGAGCGTGTCGTGGCCGGGCAATTCGCCGTCAAGCAGCGACTTGCTGACGCGAACTTCGCCGAAAACCGTGGCGCCGGCGGCCGATTCGAAACCCGTGCCGCGCGGCTGGTACGCGGGAAACGCTTCGGTCCCACTGCCGAGATCGAAGCGATTGAACGCGCGCGAGTGAATGATGGAATGGCTGCCGATGGAGAATCCCTGAGCGTAGAGCTGCTTCAGATCCGCGAGATCCTTGCCGAAGAAAAATGACTTGCTGTTGTAATCGCTCACATATTTGGTCTGAATGAAGAAGGTGCTTCGGGCCGAATGCTGCTTTTCCATGCGCGCGAATTCGAGGGCCGGATCGAAGGAGTTTTCCCAATCGATATCGTGAGACAGCAGCAGGACGGAGCTTTGTCCCGCGGGAATCGTATCGAGGCGCACGGCATTCGGTTCCTGGGATTCGTACCACGCGCGGAGGAGAAGCATCCAGACGTCGGCGCCGGGCTCAAACTGGTTGACGTAGTGGCGTTGCGCTTCGTAATCGCGGTCGACCTGGCTGCGTAAGACCGCGTCGAAATAGCTGACTCCCGTGAGATAGGCGGCACCCTTGCCGACGTTGTTGCGGAGCAGCGCGGCCGTGCCATCTTCAAAGCGCGCGAGGGCGATGGCGTGCGCTTCCGGCGTGTAGCCATTCGTCCAGAAAATATCGCCGGCTTTCGGGTTGCCGAGCTGCACTTCCTTTTCTTCGGCGCGATTCAAATAGCGCAGAGCCGGGTCGGAGGCGCCGACGAAATCGACACGGTAACGGCGGCGCGAAGCAACGTAATTGTGGAAGCCGAAGAGCGGCCGGAGTCCGCCAGCGAAGACGTTGACGGCGAAGACGCTGCCGCCGGCTTCGACGTGCTGCATCAGCTTTGCGATTTGCTGCTCGGTGAAGGTGCGGCCGTCCGCGGTGGGATAGATGATGACGAGACGATGGCGGAGGGCCCGGTCGAGATCGCGCGTGATGAAAAAGGGCACGCCCATCTCGCTGAGAGAGTGGACGATTTCGAGAACGCTGTCGGGGCTCGACCAGTAGACAGCGACTTGGAGCGGAAAGGACTCAGGATAGGCTTTGGTGGGATCGTCCGCGTGATGAACGAGAGGGTGAACGGGAACGTCGGCGGCGTGGAGATCTCGTGCGGGGTCGCGCGCGCATCGAGATAGGAGCGCGGCGGGCGCAAGCAACAGAATGGCGGCGAGGATCGATACGCTCGGACGTCTGAGGGTTTGCACCAACGGTCCCCGTCGAGACTTCTCTGTGGCACTAGTTGCTTAGATACGTATGCGCGGAATCATTCTAGGTGGGCGAGCGTGCGGTGCGAAATGATTGTCGAACGGACGTGCCCACCGAAGCACTGTGCCAAAATGGAGCGCGCGCCGATGCGCAAACGGGGAACGCTGTTTTCCCCAGTCTGAAGGCGGTCCTCAGTCGAGTTTGAGCGGTGTGAGCACGCCGTTCTCTTTGATACCGGCGCGGATGGGGCGCGGCGGGCCTTGTGCGGGGATGGTGACTTCGACCCACATTTCCTCGCCTCGTTTGAGGGCCGGAACATTGGCGTTGTCAGAGACAAAAAGAAGAACGGGTTCCTCGCTCAAGGCCACGATTGATCCGTCGTTGTTCCTGCGAATGTGGACCCACTCGCCGGGGCCGGGCCCCTTCGCCGTGGCGATCAGCTGATTGTCGCGAACCTGCAAATACGCCCAGTTCTGGTTCACGTACCAGTCGGTCGAATTCGGCTGCGACGGCTCTTTATAGCCAAAGCCCTCTGCGGGAAAGCGGAGCCGTTCGCTAAGATAGCGGCCACGGATGGGCAGCTCGGGATCGTAGACCTCGGCCAGCACCCAAACGCGAGGGCGGGTCACGCGGTCATAAAGCAGCTTGCCGCCGAGGCTGAGGACCAAGGCGATCTGGAGCGCGCCGAGAAGAAGTCCTTTCCACATGGCGGTCATCGGCTCATCTCCATGCGAGCCATCAATTTCCGGCGGGTAATTTCAAGAACGTAGCCACCCAAGAGGCAAAGAACACCAAGGATGAGGAGGCTCGCCGAGCGTCCCAATTTGCCCATGAAACTATCGAAATAAAAGAAGAGAACGGAGATGGCGAACCCGGCAATGCCGAGATTCAACCGCTCCTTCCGTTTTTCGTAAAGCCCCCAAACGACCAGTCCGGCAGATCCAATCGCGAGCAAGGCGTAGAGAGCCAGAGTCGCGAGCAGGGATTGGTGATATTCGTGGGGCCCAAATGAGCGCGAGTAGCTTGCCGCCAGAATCAGAGCATAGGCCCAGGCCGCGCAGACAACGTTCATCCATGCTGCGGGGCCGCGCAGAAACCAAGCGAGGACCAGCGGCGCGAGCAAAGCAACCGTCCAGCCAACGGCGAGAGTGACGCTTGACAGCGGGGGATTCTGGCCGGCGACATAGGACTCGGGGACGTTGTCAATCACAATCGCGATGGCAATGGCGACGCAGGGCAGGAGCGCGATCCCCCCGATCCAAACGAGGGTGCGGCGCGACGCGCTTTCCTGGCCGGCGATACGAGCCGACAAGTAGCAAAGCGCGGTAAGGATCAGCCCAACCGCCAGCAAACGTTCGCCGCCCGAATGCCATTCCGTCTCAGTCGACCACTGGCTGATGAGCCATGCAGGGACCAGGAGAGCCAGAGCAGCCGCCTGCACCCAACTTCGCAGAAGAAGGTATCCGGCGACCGCGCCAATCGCCCAGAGCAGAACGCCGGTAGCCCAGTTCTCATGGAGATTGAAGATTTGAGCGGCAAGAAAAATAGCGGCGCCGAGCGTGACCGTACCCACACCGTGCAGCGTCGTCGAAAGGGCGGGAAAGCGGGCTGCAGATGCCGCCCCACCCAGGTGACACACGCCGAGCATCAGAAGCAGCAGCGAAAAGCGCATCGCGGGCGAAAGATCGCTCCAATGCGCGGCGACGAACAAGGTGATCCCGGCGGCGAAGAGAATGCCTCCGAAAACCATAGCGAGGAATACGGGCCACCGAAGAGCAGCGCGGCGCTCCTGCGCGGATTCAAACTGGAGGATGCGCTCCGCGGTCTTTGCGTCGACCAGACCGGCCTCGATCCACCGCTCGACGCGAACTTCGAGTTGGTCACGCCAAGTCACAGCCTGCTTTCTCCAGATGGCGCGAGTCCTGTGCGGAACATACAACCCACCGGGTCAGAATGCAAACGCACGACGGCGATGGATTGGCGCGGGGCGACGGCTTGGGTAAGATGGTGGCGCGGTAGAGAGGTGCTCTGCTGAGCGGGACGGACAAAAAGGAAAAGGTCGCGAAGAAGGAAAAGGCGGTTCGCGATCCGTGGAAGGCGGCGATCGAGCGGATCGTCCACGCGGAGGATTCGGACCCGTTCCAGATTCTCGGGCCGCACTGGATCGAGCGCGACGGCAAACGCGTCCTGGCGATTCGCGCGTTTCGTCCGGGGGCTATCGCGGCCAACATTCTCTGGGGCAAGGTCCCCACGTTTGCCGCGGCGAAGATTCATCGGGAGGGCCTGTTCGAGGCGATTGTCCCCGCGGAGGTCAGCGGGCTGAAAGACGGCGAGAGAATTGCGCCCGCAACCTACCGCGTGGAGTTCCGGTTCGCGGACGGCAAGACGCTGGAGACGCTCGACGCATACGCGTTCCCTCCGGTGCTGACGGAATACGATTTGCACTTATCGAGCGAGGGAACGGATTACCTGAAGTACGAGAAATTCGGGGCGCACGTGCGCGAGGTGGAGGGCGTGCGCGGCGTCCTGTTTGCCGTGTGGGCGCCGAACGCGCAGCGCGTGAGCCTGGTGGGCGACTTCAATCTGTGGGACGGCCGCGCGGACGCGATGCGCAGCCGCGGCGGGAGCGGCATCTGGGAACTTTTCCTGCCGGGGCTCGACGAAGGCGCGCTGTACAAGTTCGAGATTCTGTCGCGCGTGAAGCATCAGCTGGGCGTGAAGACCGACCCGTACGGCTTCGCATCGGAGATGCGGCCGAACACGGCGTCGGTGGTGTGCAACATCGACCGGTACAAGTGGAGTGACGCGGCGTGGATCGAGGCGCGCGCGAAGCGCGACTGGCTGCACGCGCCGATGACGATCTACGAGGTTCATGCCGGGGCGTGGCGCCGGAGAACGGAAGACGGGAACCGCTGGCTGACGTACCGGGAGCTGGCGGACGAGCTGATTCCGTACGTCAAGCGGCTCGGGTACACGCACGTGGAGTTCATGCCGATCATGGAGCATCCGTTCGACGGCTCGTGGGGCTATCAGACGGTCGGCTACTTTGCGGCGACGAGCCGGTTCGGGCCGCCGCAGGACTTCATGTATTTCGTCGATCGGTGCCACAAGGAAGGCATCGGCGTGCTGCTCGACTGGACTCCGGCGCATTTTCCGAGGGACGCGCACGGGCTGGCGTTTTTCGACGGGACGCATCTGTACGAGCACGAAGATCCGCGCAAGGGCGCGCATCCGGACTGGGGCACGCTGGTTTTCAATTACGGACGCAATGAGGTGCGGAATTTCCTGCTGTCGAACGCGCTGTTCTGGGTCGACAAGTACCACATCGACGGGCTGCGCGTGGATGCGGTGGCGTCGATGCTGTACCTGGATTATTCGCGGGCGCCGGGCGAGTGGATTCCGAATCCGTTCGGCGGGCGGGAGAACCTGGAGGCGATTTCGTTCATCAAGTGGCTGAACGAAGTGCTGCACCAGAGACATCCGGGCGCGCTGATGATCGCGGAGGAGTCGACGGCGTGGCCGGCGGTTTCGCGGCCGACGTATATCGGCGGGCTGGGCTTCGATTTGAAATGGAACATGGGATGGATGAACGACACGCTGCGCTACTTCGCGCTCGACCCGATTTACCGGCAGCACCATCAGAACGAGCTGACGTTTTCGATGATCTACGCCTTTCACGAGAATTTCGTGCTGCCGCTCTCGCACGACGAAGTGGTGCACGGCAAGCGCGCGCTGCTCGAAAAAATGCCGGGCGACGATTGGCAGCGGTTCGCGAACCTGCGCCTGCTGTTTGCATACATGTACGCGCATCCGGGAAAGAAACTGCTGTTCATGGGCGGCGAGCTGGGGCAGCGGCAGGAGTTCTGGGACGGCGGGTCGGTGGAATGGGCTCTCGAGAAATCGCCGCCGCACCGGGGAATTCAACGGCTCGTCGAGGATTTGAACCGGCTGCACAAGACCGAGAAGGCGCTGCACGAACTCGACTTCGAGTGGGCTGGATTCGAGTGGATCGACGCGAGCGACGCGGCTGCGAGCGCGCTGACGTTCGTCCGGAAGGCGAGAAACGGCGACGACGTGGTCGTGGTGGTGTGCAACTTCACGCCGGTGACGCGAGAGAGCTACCGCGTGGGCGTTTCCAGGCCCGGCTTCTACCGCGAGATTTTCAACAGCGACTCTAAATACTACGAAGGCAGCGACGTGGGCAACGCGGGCGGCGTAAACGCGGAGCCGATCCCGTGGAACGACCGGCCGTACTCACTGAAGCTGCGCCTTCCGCCTTTATCCGCGATGTATTTCAAAGTGCAGTGAACTTGCGCGGCAGCGAAGCAGCCGAAGCGGCGCTTCATGGGCGGCGCGCGAAGGATTCGAGCGCAACGTCTTCCGCAGAGTAAATCTGGAAAACCGTGGTGAGGCGCGACATCGAAAGCACCTCGAGCACTCGCGGCTGCACGGCAACGAGCTTAATATCGCCGCCCGCGCGCCGGACGGTCGAGTAGCAGCGAGCCAGTTCGCCGATTCCGTAGCTGTCGACGAAATCGAGCCCCGCAAGATTCAGCAGAAATTTTTTCGAGCCGTTGCCGGCGAAGACGTGAACCGCATCGCGAAGCTTGGTATGTCCGTCGGTAAGAGTGAGCCGTCCGACCGCGTCCACGACGACGACGCGGCCGGCCTCTCGCATGGTCAGCTGCAGTCCCATCACTCTTTCCTTGCGTTAGCGGGAATCAAGCGCACGCGGCGATTCGCGGCGCGCATTCAATCGGCGGCTTGCGCCTTGAGGTCGCGGCTGACGCGCTCGTTCGCTTCCATGACGCGCAGCAGATTGCCTCCGAGAATTTTGCGGATGTCGTCGTCGGAGTAGCCCTTGCGCATCAAGGCTTCGGTGATTTGCGGGAGATGCGTACAGTCCTCCATGCCTTCGGGCATGTTGGCGCCGTCGAAATCGGAGCCGAGGCCGACGTGGTCGGGGCCGACGAGCTTCACGGCGTGGTCGATGTGGTCGATGATGCGCTCCCAACTGACGTGCGGCAGCTTTCCTTCCGCGGTGAGCTTCTGCTCGAATTCCGCCTGGCCGCGCGAGATGCACTCGTTGTCGTCGCCGCACTTCTTCACGATGTCGGAAAGCATCGACACGACGCCACCGCCGGCGGTGGCTTTGTCGAACGCGTCCTTGTAGTTCTGATCGATGAAACTCTTTTCGTAATTGATTTGGATGACGCCACCTTTTGCGGCGAGCGCCTTGATCATGTCGTCGGACATGTCGCGGACGTGATTGCAGAGCGCGCGGCAGGACGAGTGTGAGGCGATGAGCGGAGCATGGCTAACTTCGAGAGCGTCGTAGAAGGTTTTGTCGGAGACGTGGGAAATGTCGACCATGATTCCCTGCCGATTCATTTCGCGGACGATCTCCTTGCCGAAGTCGGTGAGGCCGTTGTGTTCGGGCTTGGCGGTGGAGGAATCGGCCCATTCGTCATTGTAGAAGTGCGTGAGCGTCATGTAGCGGACGCCGAGATCGCCAAACATGCGGAGGACGCGAATGTCGTTCCCGATCATGTGGCCGCCCTCGACACCCATGAGGACCGCGATTTTGCCTTCGTCGTGCGCGCGGCGGACTTCGGCGGCGGTGCGGCAGAAGACGAGATCGTTCGAATAGCGAATCACGTCTTGATGGACGGCGTCGATCTGGTCGATGGCTTTCTCGACCGCAGGCGGGCCCATGATGCGGCCGTCGATCCAGATGGAGAAGAAGATGGCGTTCATTCCGCCTTGGCGCATGCGGGGTATGTCGATGGCGCCGTCGGGGTTCCGCTTGCCGAGGTCATAGCCTTTGGTGAAGAAGCGCTGGGTGGTGTCGTCATGCGTGTCGAGGACAATCGAGGAGAAATGGAGCTTGTGGGCACGATCGGCGATGGCATCGGCGGAAGTGGTTTGGCGAGAAACCGGCGCGGCGAAAATGCAAAGCACGACCGCCAAAGCGAGGAGAACACGACGCATGGTCAGCACCCCTTTTGATCCGGATGAAACGCAGGCCGGAACTTATACCGTGGTTTTGAAAATGGCAAGCGCCAGCGGAGCAAGGCACGTCGGACGCGACACAATTTCGGCGTTCAAGCGGCTGCATTTTCCCCTTGCGCTTCGACAAGAGGTAAGGTACCTTCCTGTCGAAGCCGGAGGGGAGCGTATGACGGAGCGAATCGATCTTCCGCAGGGCACGCTCGACCTGCTGATCCTGAGGACTGTCGCGCTCGGCCCGCAGCACGGCTGGGCGATTTCCGAACGGATTCATCAGGTGTCGAGCAAAGTCCTGCAGGTTCAGCAGGGCACGCTCTATCCGGCTTTGCACCGTCTCGAACGGCGGGGCTGGATCAAGGCGCGCTGGGGCGCGTCCGAAAACAACCGGCGCGCGAAATACTACGAACTGACGAAGAGCGGACGCAAGCAGCTCGAGACCGAAGAGAGCGAGTGGAAGAAGCTGACGGCGGCCATCGCTCAAGTGCTCGAAACCACGTAGGAGTGGCGCGCCATGCTGAACGACATCCTGATTCGATTGCGAGCGATGTTTCGACGGAAAAGGGTGGAGGGAGAACTCGACGACGAGATTCGGTTTCACTTCGACCGCCAGGTGGAAAAGTACGTCCGCGAGGGCATGGCGGACGATGAAGCACGACGCCGAGCCAAGCTCGAATTCGGCGGGATGGATCAGGTGAAAGAGGAATGCCGCGACGCGCGCGGCGTCGAGTTCCTTGAGACATTCTTCCAAGATATGAAATTCGGCCTGCGGATGCTGCGAAAGGCTCCGGGCTTTGCGGCTGTTGCGATTCTGACGCTGGCGCTGGGGATTGGCGCGAATACGACAATCTTCAGCGTCATCAATACCGTTCTCCTGCGGCCTTTGCCCTTCCCCAACCTGGACCGGCTGGTGCTGGTATGGGAAACGGACGCGAGCAAGCCGGACGACCCGGACAGTTTCAACATCGTTTCAGCCCCGAACTTCTGGGACTGGGAGAAGCAGAACGACATTTTCGAGAAGATGGCGATTTTCGACTCCGCGGGCCGGGGCTACAACCTTTCGCGCGGAGGCGAACCGGAGCGCGTCTCCGGCGTGCGCGTCTCCGCGGATTTCTTCCGCGTACTCGGAATCGAGCCGCTGCTAGGGCGCACGTTTCTACCCGAGGAGGAGACAGCCGGCAGAGACCGCGAGGTGGTGCTGAGCTACGCGCTGTGGATGCGCCGCTACGGAGGGGATCCGCAAATTGTCGGCAAGCAGATTCGCATTGATGGGGAAGACTCTACCGTCGTGGGCGTAATGCCGCAGAAGTTCCGGTTCCAATTCTGGAGCCACGAACGTGAGCTGTGGGTGCCGATGGGATACACGGAGGGAGACCGCGGGCGCGACTCGAATTCGTTCCTTTGTATCGCGAGACTCAAGCACGGCGTGACGATCGCGCAGGCTCGCACGGAGATGCACACCATCGGGCAGCGGCTGATGCAGGAGTACCCGAAGGAGGATCACGGCATGTCGGCGACGGTTGAACCACTGGCCACTGCCGGAATGCAGGAGGTGCAGAAAACGCTGATGGCGCTGCTGGCGGCCGTGGGATTCGTGCTGCTGATTGCGTGCGTCAACGTGACGAACCTGATGCTGGCGCGCAGCGCGACTCGAAACAAGGAGATCGCGATGCGGCGGGCGCTGGGAGCGAGGCGGCTGCGAATCCTGCGGCAATTGCTGACGGAGAGCGTGCTGCTGGCGACGCTGGGAGGGGTGGCGGGACTGCTGCTTGCCCTGGGGGGCGTGCGTTTGCTGGGGAGCATCTTACCGGACGCTTTGAGGTCTTCGCCGTTGCGGCCGGTGACCGAGATACCGCTGGATACGCGCGTGTTCTTGTTTGCCCTGGGAATTTCGTGCGCGGCGGGGATTCTGTGCGGTCTCGTACCGGCGTTCACAGCATACAAGGGGGACGTCAATGGTCTTTTGAAGGAGGGCGCCAGCCGCGGCTCAACGGAGAGCGGCGGGCGGCGGCTGCGCAATGTGCTCGCAGCGGCGGAGGTGGCACTGGCGGTCGTGTTGATCGCGGGCGCGGGGCTGCTGATAACGAGCGTGGCCCGACTCCTGGGGGTCGATCCGGGCTTCAACACGAAGAATGCGCTCGTTATGGGAATCACGACGCCGCAGGTCGATCTCTATTATGGGCCGCCGACGAACGAGCTGTTTTGCGAACAATTGCAGCAGCACGTGGGCTCGATTCCGGGAGTCCTCTCCGTGAGCAGCATCAGTACCCTGCCGCTCGCGGGAATGGCGACCCGCGCAGTGACGGCCGAAGGCGAACCGTATCCGGGACGCGACAACAATCCCTGGGGCAAATATAACTTAGCCTGCCCGAGCTATTTCCGAACGATGGGAATACCGATTATCGAGGGGCGCGAATTGCTGGATCGCGACGCAGTGGACTCCGAACAGGTCGCCGTGATTAACGAGAGCATGGCGCATAAGTATTGGGGCAAGAAAGACCCGCTGGGGCGGCGCTTCAAAATCGGACATCCGGACTCGACCGGTCCGTGGATCACCGTGGTGGGAATCAGCCGGGACAATTACCAGCGCGGCCTCGATCGGAGCATCTATCCGGAATTTTTCCGGCCGTTCACGCAGGCGGGCTGGCCGGTGATGACCATCATAGTGCGGACGGCATCGAGCCCACTGGCGTTCACGCAAGTGGTGAAGAAGGCGCTGGCGGAGGTGAATCCCGACGTTCCAGTGTCCGGAATCCAGACGCTGGACGACATCGTGACGGACTCGGTGGGCGACCGGCGGTTTCCGATGTTGCTGCTTTCCGCGTTCGGAGTGCTGGCGCTAGCGCTCGCGGGGATTGGAATCTACGGAGTGGTGAGCTACGGCGTTTCGCAGCGGACGCAGGAAATCGGCGTGCGGATGGCATTCGGCGCGCAGCCGCGCGACGTAGTCAAGCTGGTGGTGGGAGGCAGCATGGCGTGGACGCTGGCGGGGATCGGCGCCGGGATTCTGGGCGCGCTGGGAACGGCGCGGCTGTTGAGCGGCCTGCTCTTCGGCGTGAAGGCGACGGATCCGTTTGTCCTCGGAGGAGTGTCGCTGCTGCTGCTCGCGGTGGCGATGGCGGCGAGCTACATTCCGGCGCGACGCGCGATGCGCGTCGATCCGATGGTGGCGCTGCGATACGAATAAGCGCGCGTCCCGCCCGAAAGAAATTTCGTCTCGAAGACCCTCAGTGTTAGATTCAACCGCAATTCGAAGCATCACTGGCCGGAATCCAAAGTCAGAGGCGCGCGCAGACTTCTGCTCGTCGCGCCGCGCCGGAAAAACGGGGAGGAAACCGCGGTGGGGTCACCATTTGTCGGCGAATTCATGGGGACGCTCGTTCTGATTCTGCTGGGAAACGGCGTTGTGGCGGGCGTGCTTCTGAAGAAATCGAAGGCGGAGAATTCGGGATGGATTGTCATCACGACCGGATGGGCGTTCGCGGTGATGTGCGGCGTCTTCACAGCCATCGCGTGCGGCAGCAAGGATGCGCACCTGAACCCGGCGGTCACGATGGGTTTCGCGGTGAACTCAGGTGACTTCTCGAAGTTCGGCCCGTATCTTGTGGCGCAAACGCTCGGCGCTTTTGTGGGGGCGGTGCTGGTGTGGATTCACTATTCCCCGCATTGGATTGAGACGCTGGACCCGGGCTTAAAACGCGCCTGCTTCTGCACTGCCCCCGCGATCCGAAACTTTTTCACGAACCTGATCAGCGAAATCGTCGGAACGTTCGTGCTGGTTTTCATTGCCGGAGCGATTTTCTCAAAAGCCGTGGCGGGCACCGGGCTGGCCTCGGGGCTGGCTCCCTATCTGGTCGGGAGCCTTGTCTGGGGCATCGGGCTTTCGCTCGGCGGGACCACGGGCTACGCGATCAATCCCGCGCGCGACTTTGGTCCGCGCGCCGCGCATAGCATCCTGCCGATCGCAGGGAAGGGCGGCTCGGACTGGGGCTACGCCGGCATTCCGATCGCGGGTCCGCTGATTGGAGGCGCGTTGGCGGGATTGCTCATGCGCGCCTTCCGCTTCTAGGCTATACTCCGCGCACACACCGGGCGGGATGTGCCGGTCCCGGAACCAATTTATGGAGAGAAAATTGATGAAACGCTACTGCGTTGTGCTGTGTGTGACTGCGTTTCTTGCGGCTACGGCCGCGATCGCTCTGGCCGCCGATAGCCATAGCGCCGATATCAAAGCGCTCAAGGACAACGAGGCGCAATGGAACAAGGACTGGGAAGCGAGAGACGCCGCCAAGATCGCGTCGCACTATGGGAAAGATGCGGTTCTGATGGCTCCCGGCTCCGCGCCCGCGGTCGGAATGGAAGCGATTCAGGGCGAGTTGAAGGAGATGGTCGCCGACCCGGCTCTGTCACTCAAGTTCGCGCCCTCGGTCGTCGAAGTGGCAAAGTCGGGAGACATGGCGTACACGCAGGGCTCCTACACGATGACAGTGACGGATTCCGCTTCGAAGAAAGTGATTCACGACAAGGGCAGCTATGTAACCGTCTACAAGAAACAGGGCGGAGCGTGGAAAGCCGTCTCGGACATCGCAACGTCCGAGGGCGCGCCGGGAAGCATGTAAGCAAAGACCACATTGGCAGCCACCCTGCGTGCGACAATTCGCACGCGGGGTGCCCTCCCTGACGACGCCTGCCGTTGGGCATCCACCCTCCGTCCGATAGTCAGATCCTGCCTCATTCCTCGACACCTGCTTTGCGCCTCCCTACAAAGTTTCACGGAACATTTCGGAGGGGGTTTCCGTATTAGCTGGCAGGAAGGGCCGAGGAGGCTTCCCGAATATGCGAAAGCGAGTTCAAGTGGCGACGGTTCTGTGCTTGCTGGCGGCTGGAGCGGTGGTAACAGCGGCCCCGGCGCTGGCAGCGGGTCCGGAACGGTATCTGCACGTGAAGGTGGAAGACGCGTCGAAGGGAGAGAGCGTGAACGTGAACGTGCCGCTCTCGATGGCGGAGAAGATCCTGCCGACGATCAACAATCACGATCTGCACAACGGGCGCGTAACGTTCCATCACGCGGAAATGAACGGGATCGACGTTCGCGCGCTGCTGGATGCGGTGCGCACGGCGCCGGACAACGAGTTCGTGACCGTGAAGGAAAAGGACGCGGACGTACGCGTAGCGAAGGCTAACGGCAATATCGTGATCCACGTGGTCGACAAGGAAAAGAAAGACCAGACGGTGGACGTCACCGTGCCGATGAAGATCGTCGACGCACTGCTTTCGACGGCGAAGGACGATGAGCTGGACGTTGCCGCCGCGTTGCACGCGCTGAGCGATGCGGGAGACGTGCTGCTGGTGACCGTGCAGGACGCCAGCCAGAAGGTACGCGTCTGGGTGGACTCACGCAACACGCAGGAGTAGTCGCCGCGTCAGGGGTTGACCGACAGCAAGTGTCCGAGAGGTGACACATGATTCTGCTTGGAAAGATCGTACTCGGAATGGCGGGCACAGCCGTGGCGGGAGTGGGCCTTCTCTGCAGCGAGGGATTCGTTCAGGTCAAGGTGATCGAGAAGCAGCCGCAGGGGCACCACATCAACGTGATTGCGCCCGCGCTGCTCGGACCGATCGCGGCGCACTTCGTGCCGAGACGCGACCTGGCGAACGCGTCGGAGAAGATTCAGCCGTACCTGCCCACGATTCGCGTGGCGCTAGGCAGCCTGCGCGAGGCGGACGACGTCGTGTTCGTGGAAGTGACCGAGCCGGACCAGCACGTGCGCGTTTCGAAGTCGGGCGGATCGATCGTCGTGGATGTGGATGACCCTGGGGAAACTGTGCACGTCTCGACGCCGATTCGCGCCATAGAGGGCACGGTCGAACAGCTTGCCGCTGCCTCACCCGACCCACACTAGGTGGCAGCGGATTACCCGGACCGGCGGGTGCCACAAAGCCCCTTGTGGGCACCCGCCAAGTTCGGCGCGAATGTGGCGACGATGAAGTACGAAGGTCTTCGTTGAACATACGAAATACTTCGTAGTAGCGCATTGCGCACCGCGGCGGTCTTCTCGACCGTCAGCAAACTCCGAGTCGGGGATAAGGCATGCAGAACCTGCTTGGCAATATTCGCTACGCTCTCCGGCAGTTTCGCCACTCTCCCGTATTCACCGCAGCGGCAGTCCTGACGCTCGCGCTCGGCATCGGCGGGACCACTGCGATCTTCTCCCTGGTCGACTCCGTGATGCTGCGTTCGCTGCCGGTTTCCGATCCGGGCACTCTGTATCGGATCGGCGACGGCGACGAATGCTGCGTCGAAAGCGGACCTCAAGAACCGTGGGGGATGTTCTCGTTCCCGCTCTACGAACGGATGAAGGAGAATCTGCCGGAGTTTGAGGAAATCACCGCGTTCCAGGCGGGCGGAAACCGCATGAGCGTGCGGCGCGAATCGGACCGCACGGCCAAGCCTCTGCGGACGGAGTACGTGACGGGAAGCTACTTTTCGACCTTCGGCATTCGCTCATTCGGCGGGCGGTTGCTCTCCGAGGCGGACGACCATGCGTCGGCGCCGCCGGTCGCGGTGCTCAGCTATCACGTTTGGCAGGGCGACTACGGAAGCGATCCCTCCGTGCTTGGCTCAACGTTTGTGATCGAGAGTCATCCGTTCACGATCATTGGCGTGGCGCCGCCGGGATTCTTCGGCGAAACGCTGCGCGGCGATCCTCCCGATGTGTGGATCCCCATCCAGCAGGAGCCGCTGCTCCGGGGTGACGCTTCCCTGCTGCGGCAGGCGCCTGGCGCGTGGTTGCGGGTGATTGGCAGATTGCGGCCGGGAGCGACGACGGCGGGAGTATCGCCGCGCCTGACCGGGATTCTGCGGACGTGGATGGTGAACGACAGCGGCTATCCGGCGAATTGGATGGACGACGTGAAGCGCGCGCTGCCAAAGGCGATCGTCAGGGTCGTTCCGGCGGGTGCGGGCGTCGGCGTGATGAAGGAAAACTACTCCCGCAGCCTCCAGATTCTGCTGGCCGTGTGCGGTGTGGTGCTGCTGATCGCGTGCGCCAACGTGGCCAATCTGCTGCTCGCGCGTGCGGTGGCTCGCCGCGGGCAGACGGCCATCCGCATGGCGCTCGGCGCGTCCCGCAGCGAGATTGTTTGGCAGGCGTTGGTCGAAAGCGTGCTGCTGTCGCTGATGGGAGGGCTCGCCGGACTTTTGGTGGCGGTGGGCGCGGAGCGCTTGCTGCTCACGCTCGCGTTTGACAGCGTGAGCTTCCTTCCCATCAGCACGACGCCGTCGCTGCTGGTGCTGGCGTTCGCGTTTCTGCTCTCGCTGATTACCGGAATGATTTTCGGTGCGGCTCCAGCTTGGTTCGCGACGCGGGCCCATCCAGTCGAGGCGTTGCGCGGAGCGGGCCGCAGCACTCACGACACGACGACGTTCGCGCGCAAGGCGCTGCTGATCGTCCAGGCGACGCTCTCGGTAATCCTGGTTGCCGGCGCGACGATGCTGGCGCGGAGCCTGGGCAATCTGGAGCACCAGGACTTCGGATTCAAGACGGAGAATCGCATCACGGTGCAATTGAACTCGCCGCCGGCATCGTATACGCCGGACCGGCTCAGATCGCTCTATCGCGAACTCGAGAACCATCTCAGAGCCATGCCGGGCGTCGAGCAGGAAGGGCTCGCGCTCTACAATCCCCTCACCGACAACTGGGGCGAGCTGATTCTTGTGGAAGGCCATCCGCCGCCGAAAGTCGGCGAGGACTCGGATTCGTCGTGGGATCGCGTCAGCGCCGGATATTTTGCGGCGGTAGGCCAGCCGGTTCTGCGCGGCCGCGGCTTCACGGACGCAGACAACGAGACCACAGCTCCGGTCGCCGTTGTGAACGAGGCGTTCGTTCGGCGGTTCTTTCCGAACGAAGATCCGCTCGAAAAACATTTCGGAATGGACTTGCCCGAATTGGCGGGGACGTTCCGGATCGTCGGCGTGATACGCGACGCCAAATACGCCGGGTGGGGACTCTACCGGCCGGCGATGCCGATGTTCTTCGTGCCGCTCGCGCAGTTCACGAGCTACAAGGACGCCATGATGGCGCGAGTCGAAACACAGTCGCACTTCATCGGCGGAATGGTGCTCCTCACGCACAGCATGCCCGGCGCCGTGGAAGCGACGCTGACGAGAACCCTCGCCGATGTGGATCCGAACCTGACCATTGTCCGGGTTCGAACGATGCAGCAGCAGATCGACGTTGTCTTCAGCCAGGAACGCGCCGTAGCGGGTCTGGCGGGACTGTTTGGCATCGTGGCGCTGATTCTGGCGGCGGTCGGACTTTACGGCGTGACGGCTTATTCGGTGGCGCAACGCACGAATGAAATTGGCGTGCGCATGGCGCTTGGCGCTGGTCGCGGCCGGGTGGTTCAGATGGTGCTGAGCGGAGCCTTCCGTCGCGTGGGGATTGGATTATTGCTGGGAGTTCCTCTGGCGATCGGCGCCGGGCGATTGCTTGCGGCCCAGCTCTACGGCGTTTCGAGCTGGGATCCGGTGGCGCTTTCTGTCGCTGCTCTTTCGCTGGCAGGCTGCGCCTTCCTCGCCGCGATTATCCCGGCTCTCCGCGCGGCGGCGATTTCTCCAATGGAAGCACTGCGGATGGAGTAACAGAGGCGCGTTTCATTGTCGAGGCCGTCCTGATTGCTCAGCGGCGCGGTGTCTCAGAATTTGCCCGCGCGCCATCCGGCGCCCAGTAGGCTTCCTTCCGGATCGAAGCCTTCGCGAATCCGGCGCGTTCGAGAATTTCCATTCCGTTCGTCACCATCCGCGGATGGCCACAAAGATACGCAGTCGTGCCGGCGGCAGTCAGTTTCCATTGGTCAGCATACTTGCGGATGATGTCGTCCACGCGACCCTTCTCGCCCCGCCACGCAGCGTCCTCCCAGGGCCGGCTGACCGTAGGAACGTAGGTGAACCACGGCACGTCCGCGGCAATGGATTCGAGCTCCTCGCGATAGCCGAATTCCCGGGATCGGCTGGCGCCCTGAATCAGGTGCAGCCGAATCTCGGCCGGAAAGCGATTCTGCTTCCAATCGGCGTACAGCGTGCGGATGTAGGAAACGAAAGGGGCGACGCCCGTGACGGTGCAAAGCAAAAGATGATTCGGGTGGCCGCTCTTCAGATCGAGAGTGAAGCGGCCCTTCGCGATCTTGAGAAGGCTCACCTCGCCGCCAACCTGCAGGCTGTAAAGAGACGGCGTTAGCTCCCCGTGGGGAACCCGTTCCAGGAAGAGTTCTATCTCGTTCTCATAGGGGGAGGAGACGATCGTGTACGGGCGCTCGATAAAATCCCCGGATAACGGGACGCCGAGTGTCGCATACTGGCCCGCGACAAAGTTGTACTCGCCGCCGGGAGCAAGACGAAGCACCCAGAGATCGGGTGCGACATCGCGGCGATAGGAGACACGCGCCGTGTAGAATTTATCGGGCGAGAGCGCCATGCTGGGCCGTCCCCAGGCTGGCCGCGGACTTGCGCAGACTCGCGCGGCAGCCGAAAGCAAAAGGCGCCTCGGAAGCGATCGAGGCGCCCTTTCATCTAATTGTAATGGAATTGCCGGAAGTTTGCCCGGCGGGTCCCCTATTGCGGAGGCCTGTTCTGCATCATCTGCATCATCTGCATCATCTTCATGGGGTCAAACGGAACGGGCGTGCCGACGATCTTGTCCTTGGCGTCGGTAATCGTCTTCTCCAATACGATGGTCTCGCCCTTCTCCACCGACTTGATCAGCCCGACTGGAACAACCTTCTCGGACACCCAGACGTCGGCGCCTTCTTTCGTTTTGTAGTGTTCGCAGGTGAAGGTCCCGGCTGGCACCGTCACGGACTCGCTGCCCACATCGGTCGAATTCTGGTGGATGTCCTTAACCTGAACGGGGTGTGACTGGCCCTGTGGCATCTCCATCGGCGGCATTCCCGGCATCTGCATGATGGTCTTGATGGTTTGATACTGTTGGCCATCCACGCCGACGAGACTCTTGGCGAAGACGGGGCCCATGCGCGAATCGTTAAACGAGAACTCGACCCACACGGCGTCCTTTCCCGCCATCGATTCCTTGCCGACGATGTCGAGTTCGAACGTGGTCTTGTTTCCGTCCCTATCCACGTCGTAGACCGCGCCCGAGCCGACTACCGGGTGCCACAAGCCGCTCATAGCCGGCGCTCCCCATCCTTGCATGCCCCTCATTTGCGCGCTCAGCCCGACCGCTCCACAAAGAAGAATGAATCCACCGCACGCAATTGCGCTCCGGATTCTCATGCCAACCTTCCTTTCGTCAGAAGTAGATTTGCGACGAGCGTAGAGGCGGTCGCCGATGGCGTCAACCGCTTTTTTCTAAGGCGGTGCGGAGTTGAACTACACGAAGACCTTCTGCAGGCAGTGCGGGCCGGCGACGGCAGCCTCAGAGGTCGCGGCCCTGCGCGTCGTACATCTTCGAGAAGTCGAAGCCCGTCTTTATGGAAACGCCGGCGACAGCGAGACTGAACTCAGCTCCCTTTTCGTCGGCCGCGATCGTCGCTTCGCCCGTGGCCGATTTCTTGGGAAAAAAGATAACGATACTTCGAATGGTCTGGCCGTCCGGGCTACGCTGGATGTCCACCTTCGCGGCTTCAATCTTCTGCTTGTCCTTTTTCGTTGTGAGAGTCGCCTTCTCTTTGATCGCGTTTTCCTCGATGGACCGGAAGGGCGTCATGTTGGGACCTGCAATAATGACTTGATAGGTGTCCACAGGCTGCGCGGCTTGCTTCTCGGCGTCTTCTTCCTTCATGCTGCCTGACAAAACTGCGCCGCGCAAAAACGCCTCCCGCATCGTGCGAGACGAGAGCCACCGCACACTGAGAACGATCTGCGGGACGCCGCCCCCCATGTCCGACCCACCCGCACCGCCGCCGGCCTCCGGGGGCTGTGAACCGCCCATCCCACCACCGCCGCCACCCGGACGCCCGCCCCCTCCACCCATCGACCCGCCGCCGGCGGAAGAGCCCTGCGGAAGACCACCCTGCGAGGCTTGGAGGTCCGCCCCCGAACTCTTGGCATCGACTTGCACCGTCTTTGCCCAAGGCGAGTTCGATAGAACGTGTTGAACGTCCTTTTGATCCCATTGCTGGTAAGGCTTGTCTTTCCAGGGATCGCTGGAAGCCCAAACAAGTGCGGCTACCGCCAAGACTGCGAAACTTCCGAGAATTGCTTTTCGCATCTCACTCCCCCTTCGAAAAATAACGAGGCTGGGCACTGGGCGAACCACACGACGGGCTCCGCCTCATCTTCTCCCAAGCTTGGCTGCAAGATGGCTGGCTTTCTAGCGAACTGCTTTCTTCGCCACGATCGGAGCATCATCTGACTGCGTGGAACTCTCGGCCGCTTGCGTCGACCCGATCACCCGCTCGATTCGGTACACGGGATCGGCGCCCGACTCGAAGTGAGTTCGAGTCAACAGCTCTCCCACAAGTCCCACTGCGAGCAATTGTACTCCAAACAGGCACAGCATCATCCCCAGGACAAGCAAAGGGCCGTGCTGCACGAAGATAGGTGTGCGCCAGAAGACCTTCTCGATGAAGAGTCCGACCAAAATCGCGGCGCCGGCAAAAATCCCCAGCAGGCCCGGCGGGCCAAAGAAATGGAGCGGGCGTGTCATGTAGCGAAGCAGGAAGCGGATCGTGATGATGTCGAATAGGACGCGCAGCGTGCGCGAGATTCCGTAATGCGACTTCCCTCCCGGTCGAACGATGTTCCGGATCGGCACCTCCACCACTCGCGCGCCGTTCCACGCCGCCAGGGCCGGTATGAACCTGTGCATCTCGCCGTACAGGGGAACATCTTTGATGGTTTCGCGCCGGTAGACTTTGAACGTTGTGCCGAAGTCGTGGATGTCGACGCCGGAGAGCTTCGCCATCATCCAATTCGCCACTCGCGAGGGCAGACGACGCATCAGGAAGTTATCGACGCGCTTTTGGCGCCATCCGCTAACAATGTCGTAGTTCCCCGTTGCGAACGTGTCGAGCATCGTGGGAATGTCGGCCGGGTCATGCTGCAGGTCGCCGTCCATCGAAATGATGATTTCGCCGGCGGCATAGTCGAACCCCGCCGCCAGAGCCGTCGTCTGGCCGTAGTTGCGCCGCAGACGCAGGACCTTGACTCTCGGATCGGCGTCCGCAATCTCCGCGAGCAGCCGTGGCGTCGCATCCTTGCTCTGATCATCGACGTAGATGAACTCAACGGGCTCGTAGCGCTCGGTCATGACGTCGCTGAGCCGCTGGTGCAACTCGCGGACGCTCTCCTCCTCGTCGTGGAACGGAACGACGACCGAGTACCTGGGAGCGAGGCGGATGGGGGTATGTTCCCGCATGTCGTTAGTTTAACTCGCGATAGCTGATAAGCCGAACATCTTGTTCGGCCAAGATGCCTCTTAGTCCCGGATCGAGCAAAGCTTCGAGTTCGGTTTGCCGCTGCTGCTGCAGGCGGGAGCCGGTATTCGCCAGGTCGCGGTCGCAAATCCCTGGATGCAACATGATTTCGGTGTGGCCATCGCGAAGCGTGGCAATCATGCGACGCAGGACCGGCGAACCGATCCGCCCCGTCATCGCCACGCCAAGAAAGCGATCCGGCGAACGCAGACCGTATTCGCGCGAGATGGCGCGAAAGCACGGAGCTGCGACACGAGCCATAGCAACCGCCGTCAACTGTGTCGAAGCGCCCACACCGTCGGTTCGCATAGCCGTCCACGCATCGCCAAGCGTCTCGAAAGGGTTCCGTACTCTTGTGATTCCCACCTCGCGCGCCACGCGAGCGAGCGCCATCATCACGCGGGGGTGCGCATGCGTGTGCTTGTGAGTATCAAGGTGGGTTGGCTCGATTCCCGTTGCGCGAATTTTCTCAATTTGGGCCCGGAACTCGCGCTCGATGTGGCGTTGGCGAATCAATCCGGCGCTCACTTTGGCAACGAACGCGCTCAGCGTCGAAGGAAGTCTTCCGTCGGCATCAACCAGAGAACGAATTTCGGCGGCCGGAGCTACGGCGCGGCCGCCAACGAGAACAAGATGGCATCCGACGCCGAGTGAGTGACTTGCACGCGCTCGCGCGACCGCATCGTCGAACGCGGGAGCGTTGGCCATCAGCGTCGCGCTGGTCAGTATTCCATCGCGATGCGCGCGCACAATTCCCTCGTTCACGCCCGACGTCAGACCAAAATCGTCCGCATTCAAAATGAGTTCTTTCATTGGGAAAGAGTTAGCAGGCGGAACGGAATAATATCACGCACGCGGTGCGCCAACCTGTGGAGAAATCACCCGCTCGCACCACACGCGCGAGCGGCGTTCCCTTTGTGACACGCGACACGGACGAATGCAGCGCCTTGGGTAATTTCCACACCACTGATTTCGCCCAGGCCGAAAGAAATGTGAACGCTGCGTGACAGTTTTCAACAGTTCTGTTGAAAACCGTGTGGAAAAGGCCGCCGCAAATTTCCAAAGCGCTCTCGAATGCTAGAGTTACTGCGAATTGCACCAGGAATTGTGCACCGTGCGGAGCGACGAGGATTTTCTGGAAAAATTCTTGCAGCATACGCCTGGGGAACAAGATTAGTACCAGTGCGGAGGAGGCTCGAGCTTGATCTCGATCGTGTCTTCGTCCTTTTCGATGTCGTACCACTTGCCGTATGTGTGCCAACCTTTTGCAATTACTTGAATCAAGATCTTGCCCTGCGGGATTTCCGGGACCTTCACCGAACCGTCGTCGTTGGTCTTCAGGTTCAGCTCGGCAAGCTTGTCCTTATGAAGAGGTCCACCCGTCTGGTTGAACCGGACGTAAACGCTTGCGTTTCCAACGGGCTTGCCGTTCGGGTCCGTGATCTCGATCTTCAGCCGCGTCGTCGGCGGTTCGCTGTTCTTGTCTTTCTTGTTCGCGCTCGAGGACTTATCCGGTGAGTCCGATTGACTCTGAGGATTCGGTTGGCTTGCCGCCGGCTGAGCGCGATCCGTGCTGACCCCAAAAAGCACAACCGAAAGAGCGAGGCCGCAGCCCCACAGGCGACGCACGGAAGGCAACCGCCCGAGTTCCATGATCTTCTTTTACCGCAATCGAGCGCGCGCCTCAAGCTCTTCCGCTTTCGAGCGAGGAACGTGGCCGCGAAGATTTGACTGCCGCTCGCTTCTCCGCTAAGTATGATGGAGCTGGAGTTGCTCGCCGACTCGCACTCGAGTTCTCTTTCGGCACTCCACGGACGCTCAGGAGGCGGTAATGGGTTTTTCGACTGACGCAATTCACGTAGGCCAGGAGCCGGACCCGGCAACCGGTGCCGTGGTCGCACCGATCTATCAGACCTCGACATACGTGCTCGAGGCGGTCGGCAAGAGCAAGGGCTACGATTACGCGCGCACAGCTCACCCGAACCGCAAGGCGCTCGAACGCACGCTCGCAAAACTCGAAGGGGGAGATTCCGCGTTCGTGTTCACTTCCGGAATGGCCGCAATCGACTCCGTCTTCCGCCTACTGCGTCCCGGCAACCACACAATTCTCTCCCAGGCCGTCTACGGCGGAGTGTTCCGCCTCACCACGAAGCTCCTGGTCGACTTCGGGCTCGAGTTCGATTACGTAGACACCGGCTGCCTCGAAAAGGTCGAGCGCGCGCTGAAGCCGAATACGAAGATGCTCTATGTTGAAACGCCGACAAATCCTACGATGATCGTAACGGACCTGGCGGCAATCAGCCGGCTCGCACACAGTCGTAACCTGACGCTCGTCGTCGACAACACATTCCTAAGTCCTTATCTCCAGCGGCCCATCGAATTCGGCGCAGACATCGTCGTCCACTCGATGACGAAGTACCTCAATGGCCACAGCGACTGCACCGCCGGCGCGGTTGTTCTGACACGCCAGGCGGACGCGGAGAAAATCTATTTCATTCAGCGCTCCGCAGGCGCGGGACTGGCGCCCATGGACTGCTTCCTCGTCTCGCGTGGCGTCAAGACGCTCGCTGTGCGGATGGAAAGACACAATTCGAACGGCATGCAGGTTGCCGAGTTCCTAGCGTCGCATCGCAAGGTGCAGCGAGTCATCTATCCCGGACTCAAGTCGCATCCGCAGCATGAGCTTGCAAAGCACCAGCAGCGCGGCTTCGGAGCCATGATCTCATTCGACCTCGGTTCGCTCGAAGCTGCGCGTAACCTTTTGAATCACGTTCGGCTCTGCTCGCTCGCCGAAAGCCTTGGAGGCGTCGAAACGCTCATCTCGCATCCGGCTCTGATGACCCACGCCTCCATGCCGCCGGAAGTCCGCAAGCAAGTCGGCATCACCGACGGCATGGTGCGAATCTCCATTGGCATTGAGGATGTCGAAGACATCATCGCCGACCTCGGCCAGGCGCTCGCCAAGGTTTGACACTCGACAGGCGGTTCGACTGACCCGCGCGCGGTCACTTTCCAGTTCCTCTTTGCAGTTGAACGTGGTATGAAGCGCAATCGCGGGGCGTAATGTCTGCCTGGAATATCTTGCTTGCTCCCGCAAATTGACTCGAGGTTCGCGGTTGCAATCCCCGAGCTATCTTAGGAGGACGAACGTGTTCCTGAAGTCACGTGGAGCAGTTCTCAGCTTGTGCGCATTCTTCATTTTGACGCTTTCTTCTCCCGCCTTCGGCCAATCGGACGAAGCTGCGAAGGAACCGGCGAATCCGTTTCACGAACTGCACTTCCGGCCGCTCGGGCCGGTGGGCAATCGCACCGCTGCCATCGTGGGCGAACCCGGAAATCCGCTGGTGATCTACGCCGGCGCTGCGGCGGGCGGAATTTTCAAGACGGAGGACGGCGGGGTCACGTGGCATCCCGTCTTCGACAAGCAGGATGTGGCCGCCGTCGGCGCGCTCGCGATTTCGCCGGTCGAGCACAATATCGTCTGGGCCGGCACGGGCGAGCCATGGCTCATCCGGCCGTTTTACCCGATGGGCGACGGCGTGTACAAATCCACTGACGCCGGGAAGACGTGGCAGCACGTCGGCCTCGAAGAAACCGGCCACATCGCCCGCATCGTCGCTGATCCACACAACGCGGATGCGGCGTACGTCTGCGCCATCGGCCAAGCCTACCGCCCGCAGCACGAGCGCGGCATTTTCCGCACGACGGATGGCGGCAAGACGTGGCAGCAGGTTCTCTTCGTCGACGAAAACACCGGCTGCTCCGAACTCTCGATGGACTCGCACGATCCGCAGACCCTGTTCGCCGGAATGTGGCAGGTCGACATCAAGACGTGGAACCTCAACAGCGGCGGAAAGAGCAGCGGCGTGTACGTCACGCACGACGGCGGCACAACCTGGAAGAAATTGAGCGGCCATGGCCTGCCGCCCGCCGATCATCCCCTCGGGAAAGTTGCGGTACAAGTCGCGCCTTCGGATTCGAGCCGAGTGTACGCGCTGATCCAGGACGCGACGCCCAGCTTCTACCGCTCGAACGACGGCGGCGCAGCCTGGACCCTCGTCAACCAGTCGCACCTTCCCAGCGAGCGCTCGCCTTATTACACGCGCTTCGGCATCGCGCCCGATAATCCCGATCTGCTCTACTTCCCCTCTGTCTCGTGGAGCGTTTCGCGCGATGGCGGCGCCACTCTGGCCGACGACATCACGCGCGCCGGCGGCGATAACCACGACGTATGGATCGATCCGCTGAACCCAAATCGAATCCTCGATGCGAACGATCAAGGCGTGAACATCAGCCTGAATCGCGGCAAGACCTACGACCACATCATTTTGCCGATCGCGCAGGTCTATCACGTCTACACGGACACGCGCATTCCCTACAACGTCTTCGCCAATCGCCAGGACGGCTCGTCGTACTACGGCCCCAGCAATAATCTCGAGCTCGGCTTCTTCGGCGGCCAGATCGGCGCGGGAGATTGGAAAGCCTACGGCGGCTGCGAAAGCGGCTTCGGCGTTCCCGACCCGCAGGACCCAGACATCGTCTGGTCCGGCTGTTACAACGGCGGTCTCGATCGCACGAATCTGAAAACCGGCCAAGCACGCAACGTGGAAGTCTGGCCGGATCCGGATTACGGCTGGGCGCCCGCCGACGTGAAGTACCGATGGCACTGGACGTTCCCTATCGCGATTTCGCCGTTCGATCACAACAAGGTCTACGTCGGCAGCCAGTTCGTGCACATGACGACGAACGGCGGCCAATCGTGGACCGTCATCAGCCCCGACCTCACGACGAACGACAAGAGCCACCAGCAAAACTCGGGCGGCGTCAGCTACGACAACCTGATGACTTTCGACGGCTCGACGCTCTACGCCATCGCCGAATCGCCGAAGCAGGAAGGCGTGATCTGGACCGGGAGCAACGACGGCCAGGTCAACGTCACGAAGGACGGCGGCAAGAATTGGACGAACGTCACCAAGCACATCTCCGGCCTGCCGCCGTGGGGCACGGTGATGAATGTCCAGCCGTCGCACTTCGAGGCCGGCACGGCCTATGTCCCCGTCGACCTCGAGCAAGTCGGCGACTACAACACGTACGTTTACAAAACGTCCGACTTCGGCGCCACGTGGAAACTCATCAGCAGCTCTGTTCCGAAGTCGGTCAACTCAAGCGCGAAATGCATCATGGAAGATCCCGTACGCAAAGGCATGCTGTATCTCGGCACGAACAATGCGCTCTACGTTTCCTGGGACGATGGTGAGCACTGGATGCACTTCCGCAATAACCTGCCGCCGGCTCCCGTCTACTGGATTGAAGTCGAGCCTCGTTTCAACGATCTCCTGATCGCTACGCACGGCCGCGGAATCTACGACCTCGACGACATCACACCTCTCCGCGACTGGGACAAGGCCGAGTCCTCCGACGTCTATCTCTTCCCCGCGCGGACCTCGTATCGCCTCCGCACCATCCAGACCACGCGCGGCCGCGAATCTGAACACGTTGAAGGAGAAAATCCGCCCTACGGCGCGGACATCAACTTCTATTTGAAGAAGCCCGCCGAGAAATGGACGATCGCGATCACCGACGCGGAGAACAAAACCATTCGCAAGCTCGATGGCAAAGGCGAGGCCGGCCTCAATCGCGTCTGGTGGAATCTCGGCTATGACGAGCCCACGCCAGTTCATCTGTTGACGCCGCCCCCCGATGCGCCGTGGGTGAAGCCCGGCGCGCCCGCGCGCTTCGGACGCGCAAACCCTGAAGCCAAGAAAGAAGACTGGCGCCCGCTGGTGATCTGGGGCGTCGGCGAAGCGGGAGCCACCCTGCGCGTTCCGCCCGGACGCTACACTGTGAAACTCACCGTCGGCGACAAATCATCCACGCAGCCGGTCGAGATCCTGCGCGATCCCGGCACGCTTGGCACCGAGGCCGACATCCAGGCACAGGTCAAGCTACTGCTCGAGATTCGCAGTGAGCTCGACGAGCTGGGCGGCATGATCAACCATCTCGAACGCACGCGCCGCCAGGTAGAGGACTTGCATCACGCTCTGTCCGGCCCTAAGGCCGAGGACGCGGAGAAAGCGGCGAAGGAGTTCGAGGATAAGGTCATCGCAGTCGAGGGCCTGCTCTTCGACGTTCACCTGACCGGACAGATTGAGGACAGCTTCCGCCATCCGATGATGCTTTACGGCAAGCTCGCGAATCTCGACGGCGAACTCGGCGGCAGCGGCGCCGACCTGCCGCCTACCGACCAGCAAGTCGCCGTGAACAAAGAACTGGCGGGACAGATCGACCAAGCGCGCGAAAAAGTGAAGGAGATCACCGGGAAAGAGACAGCCGAGTTCAATCAGCAGCTCAAATCGCTCGGCTTCTCCGCCGCCATCGAGCCCTGAGCACGAGTTATCCAGACGCAAAGCCGGGGTTCCTCTCCTTACGAGCTTGCATATGCCCGAAGCCAAACGTCGCGCCAAACAGCCTCCGAAGCTGTCGGCCGGTGCCTTGTTTGCAAAAGCCGATAAGCAATGGGATAGCGGAAGGCTTCGGTCCGCGTTTCGTCTCTTTCTATCCGGCGCAAAGGCTGGGGATTCGAGCGCTCAACTCAGCGTCGGATACTTCTACGATGTAGGAATAGGCGTCAAGCGGAACCGAAAAGCAGCCCTACGTTGGTACCATCGGGCCTTTCGGCGCGGGTCCGCTGCAGCGGCCAGCAACATTGGGACGATCTTTCGGGACGAAAGGAAGATATCCAACGCCCTGTCATGGTTCCAGAAGGCCATAAACATGGGCGACAGCGACGCCAATTTGCAGGTGGCCAAGATCTACCTTCGAGAAAAGAGAGACGCCAAGAAAGCAATCACCTACCTGAAACGCACGATTGCCGCCAAGAGGAGTACCGAAGCATCTGAGGAAGAGGCGCAACGCTTGTTGAAGCAACTCGAACAATCGCACAAGGCCTAGCTAATCTGCCTTCACCGCTCGCGAGAAGTAGCGATGCATTCGGAGATCCACTTCGGGTAATCGCGAGAGCCGCAATGGCAGCGCGATAATGCGGCACGCTTAGGCCCTTTGCCCGCGCCTTCTCGGCGGACCGAGCGATTCTACGATCCACGCAAGATATTCGGGCGAGCCGGCCGCAATCGGCAGCGCGATAATCTCCGGCACGCGGTAGCTGTGCAAGCTCTTCACAGTGGTCTCGAGCGCTTCAAACCGCGAAACGGAGGTTTTGAGGATCAGCAAATATTCCTTCGCCGACTCGATCAGGCTCTTCCAGCGATAGATCGATCGAACTGGCACCTCCAACACATTTCCGCATGCCGCCAGCCGCTTTTCGACCAGCGTCCGCGCAATCTTTCGCGCCTCTTTCGCCGACCCGCACGTCACCAGCACAACGATCTTGTCCGTCATTGTTTTCTGCCCTCTGCGTCTCTGCGGTGAACAGGTTTCTCCCTGTTCTCCAGCCTTTTCTCGGTGCCCTCTGTGGTCAGTTTTCCCCGCCGACACGGTCTTTCACGGCGAAGCCGACTGTACTCTTGCGATGCGCCTCTACGCAATTCCCCCTATTCGCCCCTCTTGCGCGCCAATATACAATGCTTCGGGATTCAAGAATGGCGGCTCCCGCAATCAAATTCGGAACTTCCGGCTGGCGCGGCATCATGGCCGAGGACTTCACTTTCCCCGGCGTCCGGCGTGCTGCTGCTGCTATCGCCGGACACGTTCTCGCGCAGAAGAAGTCGCCGGTCCTCATCGTCGGCTACGACACGCGGTTTTTCTCCGAGGATTTTGCGCGCGCGGCCGCTGCCGTCCTCAAGTCCAAAGGCTGCCGCATCCTTTTCTGCAAGGAAGCGACGCCCACGCCGACCATCGCGCACGCCATCATTCACGGCAAGCTCGACGGCGGCGTCAACATCACCGCCAGCCACAATCCCGCCGCATACAATGGCCTGAAATTCTCCGGCCCCGAGGGCGGTCCTGCGCTGCCCGAAGTGACGCGCGACATTGAAGCGCGCGCGGCTTCGATGAAGGATGCCCCCCCTCCCTCGCATGAGCATGAAGAGGACGATTTCGAGCGCATCGATCCCCGCGAGCCATATTTCGGTCAGCTCGCCCGCATGATTCGCTTCGACGTGATCGCAAAAGCGAAAGGCTCCTTCGTGTGCGACGCGGTCCATGGATGCGGAGCCGGCTGGCTCGACCGCGTCCTCGCGATCCAAGGAATTTCCGCCGAGATGATTCGTACGAACCGCGATGTCCTATTCGACGGCACCGGCCCGGATCCCTCGGAGGAAAACCTCGCACCGCTGAAGATGCTCGTCACCGGGAAGAAAGCCCTCGCTGGCCTCGCCACGGACGGCGACGCCGACCGCTTCGGCATTCTCGACCACGACGGCTCGTTTGTGTCGCCGAATCACATTCTCGGGCTGCTCTTCGACTACTTGCTCGAAACGCGCGGCTACAAGCTCGGAGCCTCGCGCAGCGTCGCCACCACGCACCTGCTCGACGCGGTCGCGAAGCTGCACGGCGTGAAAGTCTACGAAACGCCCGTCGGCTTCAAGTACGTCGGCCCGCTGCTCCGCGAAGACAAGATCGCCATCGGCGGCGAAGAGAGCGCCGGCCTAACGATTCGCGGCCACTTGCCCGAAAAAGACGGCATCCTCGCGTGCCTGCTCGTTGCGGAGATGATTGCGGCGCGCCAGGCGTCGATCGGCGAACAACTCCGCGATCTCTTCAAGCGCGTCGGCGGGCAATACTGGCCCATCCGCGTGAATTTGCATCTGTCGCCGGAAGTTCAGGCCCGCGCCCTCGCAAAGCTGAAGGGCGACGTGAAGGAGTTCGCGGGCCGCCGCATCGCGCGTACCGATCGCACCGACGGGCTCAAGCTGATCTTCGACGACGGCGCGTGGGTGCTCATGCGCGCTTCCGGTACCGAGCCGCTCGTGCGCATCTACACCGAGGCCGCGACTCCGGCCGAATCGCAAAAAATCGCCAAGGAGGCGCAGGCATGGATCGCGGCGTGAAGGCGAACGACCGCACGAGACCGCCTCGGCACGCGAACCACGCGCGCTCCGCCGACGTGAAAATCGACGCATCGCAGGCGTCCTTCTTCGACCAGATGCGCGCCTTCCTCCACCGCAACGTGACGTGGTTCCTCGTTGCCGGGTTCGTTCTCCTTCTATTGCAGGATGTTTTCGGGACGCACGGCGTCCTTGCGATGCGCCGCTCTCAGAGGGAAGCCGCCGAGGTTCAGAAGGAAATCGAGAAGCTCAACGAGGAGAACCAGAAGCTCCAGAATCGCGTCCAGTCGCTCAAGTCCGATCCCTCGACGATCGAACGCATCGCGCGCGAGGAAATGGGTCTCGCGCGGCCCGGCGAGTACATCTTCAAGATTCAGCCCAAGCCCGGCGAGCCTTCCACGCCGCTCGCGAAGCCCGCGGAACCGGCGAAAAAACCCTAGACGCGCTTCGCCTCTCCCGCCGGAGCCGTGGAAGCGCCGCCCCATCCGATTCGCTCTCGCACTGACGCAAGAATCTCCGCGCCCTTGCCCTTCATACGCGTGCGCCCGATCGACAGCAGCACCATCGCCGTGAAGATAACTGCCAGCCCGAACGTCGCCATCGGAATCGACTGCGATTGCTTCTTCAAAATCGAAAATCGCCCGTACACGAATTCGATGTGGACCCAGTAGACAAGCAGCGACGTCTGCCCTATCTGGATCAGCGGGCTGAAGCCCCATTGCCCCGGTCCCCACCGGCACCACGCGTAGCTCAGAAACACGATCATCAGCAGCACGCCCACGCGCGCGAGAAAGAACTGCGGGCTCGTGTGCCAGTAGTCGTACACGGCGTAGAGGTGCCGCGGGTGCGCGTCGAGCCTCATCGAGAGATCGAACAGCCCTAGTCCCGCGACGCCTGCAATCGCCGTCGCCTTCGCCGCGTGCCGGTCCGCCCAGTCGCTCATCAGGAAAAATCCCGCCGCGAGCCCCGCGAACGCAAACGCCGCCCAGGGAAAGATCGGAAACAGCCACGGGCGCGGCGAGTCGTAGATGTGGACGCCGTTGACGTACGACTCGAGGAACCACGGCAGCCATCGCGGCCGCCATGCGTTCCACAGCGGCGGCGTGACCATCGCGATGCCCGCTGCGATCGCCGCCGCCAGAATTGCGTTCCCCACGCGCGTCTTCGTCAGCCGGCACGCGATGCCCATCAGCATCAGCGACAAACCGATGATATTGAGGATATCGACGCGCAGCAGATCGGTCCAAGGCGACCACGGCTGCCCGAGGACAAACTCCTGCACCCGGAAGAGCAAGCCCATGCCGAAAATTTCCGCGCCGCGGCGAATCGTCGTGCTCGCGATCTCGTTCGCTGAAATTCCCTTCCGCCGCATCCGGTCCGTCACCAGCGCAAACGAGACGCCCGCCAAAAACAGGAACAGCGGCGCCGGAAGCGTTCCACCGAGCTGCGACCACCCGAAAAACGCAGTCTTGCGCGCCGCGCCGCCCAGCCACGAATCGTAGCAATGCGTCTGAAACATCAGCAGGCACGCGAGTCCGCGCATCCAGTCGACGTACGCGATACGTTGTTTGGCAGGTCCCGGCATCGAATCGAGTGCGCTCAGCATCGCCGAGCGCGAACCTCAAATCAAGTTTTTCTCGGCGCGTGCTGCCTCGATTAGAATCGGGACGATGGCAACCGTGGATTCCCGGTCGTGGCAAATAAATCTCTGGACTGCGCTCGCGTTGTGGGCCGTCATCGTCGCGGCCACGGCGGTAGGCGGAACCTGGCTCGGCTTCGGAGGCCGCCGCTTTGCCATCGCGCTTGGCGTCGCGGCGCTGCTTTTCGCGTTCGAGTTCTGGCTCGCCGCGCCGCGCGTGCTCGACCGCGCTCGCGCGTGGCTCGGCGAACACGGCCGCGCGCTTGCTCCCATCATTCCGCTCGCCGGCGTCATCGTCTATGGACTCGGCGTCACCGGAAGCTGGAAGTGGACGCTTGCCGGCGCCGCCTATGCCGTGGTCCCGGCGCTCCTCCTCGCGTCGAGCGCTGGCAAACCGCCGGGGACTTGGGAGGACTACGCCGCCGCTATTTTCATCTGGCTCGCCGTGTGGCTTCCGCCGCCTTACCGTTTGCTGTATCAAGTGTTCCCGTATCCGCCGCCGCTCACACATACGCTTTCGATCCTCCTCGCGCTCTCGACGGCCGTCGCGGCATATGTCGTTCTGCGTCGGCTCGACGGCGTCGGCTACGCCATCGAATGGCGGCGCGGCTTCGGCTTCAATTTCGGCTTTCACTATTTGAGTTTTATCGCGATCGCGATTCCGCTCGGGCTCAGGATCGGCTTCCTGACGTTCCATCCGACGCTCGGCCGCATCATTTCGCTGCCTGTTTCTGCGGTGGGGATTTTATTTTTTACGGCTTGGCCCGAGGAGTTTCTGTTCCGCGGTGTTCTGCAGAATTGCCTTTCGCGGACGTTCAAGAATCAGTGGGCTGGTTTAATCATTGCCTCTGTCATTTTCGGATTTTCGCACATCCTCCACGCGCCCGTGCCGAACTGGAAATATGTCCTGCTCGCCACGATCGCCGGATTCTTTTACGGCCGCGCTTGGATGAAAACCGGCTCGCTCCTACCCGGCACTCTCGTTCACGCCCTCGTCGATTTCTCCTGGCACATCCTCTTCCGCTAACGTTGTGCCGCTGGAAGCACAGCAGTCGTCAGCTATTCGTGCGTCGTGATCGTGTAGTCGGTCGGCGGTTGAAACAGCGAAAGGTTAGGCTCTGTCAGGTTGATATTCGTTAGCTGCGTGGTCCGGTCTCCCCCGCGCGGATCGGACACCTTCACCAGGACCGGGATTCGCAGCTCCTTCGAAACCCACCTCTCCGTCACGATCTGGATGGGCGCGTCGTTGCCTTCGGTCCCCGCCGGAATAGTCCGCGTCGTTCTGGTTCCGTCCACAACGAGGCCCTCCATCGTCTGAGTTCCGAGCTGTTCAATCTTGAAGTTCGGATCCGGGGATTGCGCGGCAACCGGAGAAATGGCCGCAGCGCCTCCGCCGTTTCCCGCTCGCACATCCAACCGCCGAGCCGTCGGAGCCCCGCCAGGACCTCCAGCAACCATCGGGCGGAGCGGAGACTGCTCGCCACTGTGCTCTCGCGGATTCAATAGGTACTCGAAGCCTGCGATCGGATCGCGAATCATCACCGTAGCCAGGATCTCGGCATCGCCGTTTGAGTGCAACGGCTTCACGTAGTGTTCCGACCGCGTTCGGCCCTGCGAATCCCGCCACACTTTCGTCGTGGTCCTCCGGTCGATGTGCGTTCCGTCGGCCAGCGTCTGGACCGTTTCCGTCTCCTCAACCGCCGAATACGGCTGGCCCGTCACTGCCGGGATCCCGTTGACGACCGTGGTATCCTGTGCCGGCAAAGCTCGCCCGCACAGGGCCAGAATTCCGCAAACGCACAACAATCTGAGATAGGTGTTCAAGCTCTTCCTCCCATCCCGGGAATTAAATGCCAATACTTTTGACGTGCGCCGCTGGGCTTTCGTCTCGGCTATTTCTTCTCTGTGTCTAGCAGCGTTGATCTGTGGTCTGAGGTGCCGTCGCGCCGTCCGCGGTCCGCTAGCGCACCACGCCTTGCAGCGGGCTTGACGCCGTCGCGTACAATTTCTTCTCGACGCGCCCGGCGAGGAACGCCTTGCGCCCTGCCTCGACCGCCGCGCCCATCGCCTCGGCCATCAGCACCGGATCCTGCGCGCCCGCAATCGCCGTGTTCATCAGGACGCCGTCCGAGCCCAGCTCCATCGCGATCGCCGCATCCGACGCCGTCCCCACGCCCGCGTCGACAATCATCGGCACTTCCGTGATTCGCTCGCGCAAAATCCGCAGGTTCGCGAGGTTCTGAATCCCCATGCCCGACCCGATCGGCGCCCCCAGCGGCATCACCGCCGACGCGCCCGCGTCGATCAGCTTCCGCGCGGTGACCAGGTCGTCATTCGTGTACGGCAGCACGACGAAGCCCTCCTTCACCAGCACCTTCGTCGCCGCGATCAGTTGCTCGGTGTCGGGAAACAGCGTCTGCTCGTCGCCAATCACTTCGAGCTTCACCCATTCCGACAGTCCCACCTCGCGGCCCAGCCGCGCCGTGCGAATCGCCTCGTCGGCCGAGTAGCAGCCCGCCGTATTCGGCAGAATGAAAAAATTCTTGCGGTCGATGTAATCGAGCAGCGACTCCTTGCTGCGGTCGGTGAGATTCACGCGGCGCACCGCCACCGTCACCATCTCCGCGCCCGACGCCTCGTGCGCGCGCGCCATTTCCTGGAAGCTGCGGTACTTCCCCGTCCCCACAATCAGGCGCGAACCGAAAGCGCGCCCTGCAATCACCAGTTGGTCAGTCATAAAATTTCTCCCAGATCATTCTACTCCGGTCGTTCCGGGCCGGGCGCGTCCGCCCTCGCCGCCGACGGCCACTCGTGGTGGTGCGGGCGCGGCTCCTCGACGTCCGCATAGAGGCGCGCGATCACGTCCGCGTATCTCTCCTCGATGATCCGGCGCTTCAGTTTGAGCGTGTAGGTAAGCTGCCCGTTCGCAAACGAAAACTCCTGTTCGAGCAGCGCAAATCGCTTGGGCTTTTCGTATTGCGCGAGCGAAGCCGTCAGCCGCTCGACTTCCCGCGCGATCAAATCCCGCACCCACTCGTCCCGAATCATCTGCCCGGGAGTCGCGAGCTCGCGGCCGTTCCGTGCCGCCTCCGCGCCAACCGCGTTGAAATTCGGCACAATCAGCACCGAGGCGAATTTCCGCCCGTCTCCCACTACGATCGCGTTCGAGATGAACGGCGACGTCTTCAGCGAATTCTCGATCGGCGCCGGCGCTACAAATTTCCCGGCGGAAGTCTTGAGCAGTTCCTTCTTACGGTCGGTGATAATCAGGTAGCCGTCCTCGTCGATTCGCCCGATGTCGCCGGTCGAGAGCCACCCGTCGGGCGTGAATACTTGCCGCGTCTCCTCCGGCTTCTTGTAGTAGCCCTGCATCACGCAGGGACCCTTCACCAGAATCTCGCCGTCCTCCGCGATTTTCACTTGCACGTTCGGGATCGGCCGTCCCACAGTTCCGACCCGATTTCCGTCCATGTTGTTCGTCGACACCACCGGCGACGTCTCCGTCAGGCCGTAGCCCTGGTAGACTTCGACGCCGATCGACCAGTAGAACTCCGCCAGCTCCGGCGCCAGCGGGCCGCCTCCCGAAACGAAGCGCTGCCGCTGGTTCCCGAGCCCGGCACGAATCTTCGAATAGACGAGAGCGTTCGCGATCTGCCACTGCAGCCGGATGCCCGCCGACACGCCCTTGCCATACGCGCGCCACGGCACAGCCTCGTCCGCCACTTTCAGCGCCCAATCGAAGATTCGCCGCTTGATTCCCGATTCACGATGGCCCTTCTCCAGGATGTTCGCGTAAATCTTCTCGAAGAACCTGGGCACCGCCGCCGCGAACGTGGGGTGAACTTCGAGCAGCGCCTGCGGCACGTCCTCCATGCGCTCGACGTAGGCGATTGTCACGCCGTTGAAAAAATAGCCGTACCCCACGACGCGCTCGTAGACGTGCGCGAGCGGAAGGAATTCGAGCGCCAAGTCCGTCGAATCCACGTGCTGCCCGCGCAGCGAGTCCAGCGCGTTCGAGCTCAGATTCGAGTGGCTCAGCATCACGCCCTTCGGCTCGCCCGTCGTCCCGGAGGTATAAATCACGGTCGCGAGCTCATTCGCGTTTACGCCCATGGCGCGGCGGCGGTACTCCGCCACGTCCTCGGGCCCGGAGTTAACGATCAGCGTCTCGTAGCGCAGCACGTCTCCGCGCAGGTCGGCGGAAGCCCCGACCGAAATCACCTGCTCGAGGCTCGCGAGCTTCGGGCGGCATTCGGCGATCTTGCGCGCCTGCGCTTCGCCCGCCGTGATCAGGATGCGAGCGCCGGAATCCTCAAGGATGTAAATGAGCCGCTCGGGCGACTCGTTGAAGTAGACCGGGACATTCACCGCGCCCAAGCCCTGAATCGCGAAATCCGCGACGTGCCATTCCGGGCAGTTCGGCGCGAACACCCCCACGCGGTCGCCGGGCTTGATCCCGAGTTCGTCGAGCGCCTTCGCCAGACCCGCAATCCGCCGCAACATCTCCGCCGACGAGTACGACTGCCACCCGTTCGCCGTGCGGTACATTTGCACGTGCGGGTTCGCAAACTTGTCCACCGCATCGAGAAAGCTTTTCGTAAGAGAGGGATATTCGTTCGCCATGTCTGCCTGAGGCCCGCTGCCCGGCGGGACTTGCGCTCACTCTAGCCTATCGCCCCCGCAATGCGCAACGCATACGAGTTTTACGCCTTGCCGGGCGGTTCCGCGCGCGCCACGCGTGTGTGACTGCCGTCCGGCAGTTTTCTCCAGGTATCCCCGTTCATATCGAGCCAGTCCCCCGTCGGCTTGTCTTCACGCGGTTCGGAGCCGATCCGTAGGACGTTGCCGTCCAGATCCTCGATCTGCATCTCGTACGCCCAACCGTAATTGCTCGGCTCGTGGCGGACCTTCGCGCCCTTCGCCCGGATCTCGTCGAGCAGAACTTCCACATCCTCCACTCCGATCCACACCCACGTTCCGAAATGCCCCTGATCTCCCACACACAGGAAGATGTGGCAACGGTCACGCGAGACGGACGCGAAATCCGCGCCGCCCCAGTCTGCCTTGAAACCGAGTGCGTTCACGTAATAGTCGATGCTCGCTTGCAGGTCCCGCACGCGAAAAATCGGGTTCACGCCACCGAAAACCTGCGCCTTCGCCGTCCCTTTCGCCGCTGCTTCTGAATCCGCCATGGTCAGCCTCCTTTGCGAACTGGAGATTCTCGCGTCCCGCACTGTAATTGATGGACCCGGCCAATGGCAAATCGTTGAGCCGGGAGACGGATAGATTAGAAATTTTCAAGTAATTGATTCTGCGCCGGTTAAGGTGATTTCTAATCTTCAACGGACAGATTAGAAGCGGAGGCATGGATGCCAGGATGCAGAGCGGCAAGGAGAGGCCCCCTGCTACCGAAATCGTCCGCGACTGTATATTAGACATAGTGCCGGCCCTGTGTTTTCAACGAGTTAGAGCGATTTCTAATCGCGGAACTGTAGATTAGAAAGACGGCGGCCGGTGAGGAGCAGCTCGTGGCTCCGCGACCCAGAGACTTCGCGAGGGGCAGGCACGCCACTCTGAGACCCGGAGAAGTGTACCGATTGAAATCTAGACCCGCCCTTTGTTTTCCGTGAGTTACGGGCGTTTCCGTTTGCAAAGTGTACCGATTGACGTTTCCTTCGCCCCGACTTGGCTCCGCCCATCGCACGACGTACCCTCCCCTCCATGCCCACCGTCCGGCGGGCAACAAAAACGAGCCATGTTACCACAAAGTTATCTATTTGTCAATGGGTAACTTTTACACAGCGACCCCGGCGGGCCGAGTACTAGCCCTCGAGGAACGCAACGGCGGCTCGCGACCGCCGAGCTCGCCCGTTTTGCCCCGGGTTGAGCTAATATGCGCGCGGGAGGCCGCTCATGCCAATCTGCAGGATAGCTTCCGAGGCGCCAAAGAGGATCACGAGAAGGGTCGTTCGAATGATTTTCCTTGGCTGCATCGCCGTCGTTTCCGCTTGTTGGGTCAGCCCGTTGCAGGCGCAGTCCGGCACGACGCTCGAGGAGGGCATCAAGAAAATCATGGAGCGGCCGGAGTTTGCCCATTCCCGATTCGGGATCAAGTTCATTTCGGCCGACAGCGGGAATGTAATCTACGAGCTGAATTCGCAGCAGCTCTTTGTGCCGGGTTCCACCACCAAGTTGCTGACGGAGGGCACCTCTCTCGAACTCCTGGGAGGAGACTATCGTTTCCACACCAAGATGTACCGCACCGGCCCGATTGGGCAGGACGGCACGCTCCAGGGCGATTTAGTACTGGTAGCCGCCGGGGATCTCGATCTCTCGAATCGGATTCAGCCGGACGACACGCTGGCATTTGAAAACGAGGATCATTCGTACGGCGGACCGGACAGCAAGGGCTTGCCGGGCGATTCGTTGGCGGTGATCCGCGAGTTCTCACGGCAGGTAGCGGCAAAGGGAATCAAACGGATCACGGGACGACTGCTGGTGGATGCGACGTTATTCCCGGAGGGAGATCGGGAACTGGGTACCGGCGTGGTGATCTCGCCGATTGTGGTGAACGACAACGTGGTGGATGTGGTGGTCAGCCCGGGACCCGCCGAGGGTTCGCCCGTGCAACTGAAGACTGCGCCGCAGACGGCGTACGTCACCATCATCAATCAAGCCACGACAGGAAAGCCGGGCTCGAAGGCCACCCTCAATTACGAAAGTGAAAAACTTAACCCGGACGGAACTCGGAGCGTAACCCTGACCGGCAGCCTGGCGCTGGACGCGAAGCCGCCAATGGCGGCCTATCCGGTTCCCGAGCCGAGCCGTTTCGCCGCGACTCTGCTAATGGAGGCGTTGAAGGAACTGGACGTGTCGTCGAAGCTCGCGGCACCCGGGGATTCGATCGACTTCAAGGCGCTCGCGGCCAACTACAAGGCGGAGAACGTCGTCGCCGAACACATTTCGCCGCCGTTCCGGGAAGAGGTGAAAATCACGCTGAAGGTCAGCCAGAATCTTCACGCCAGCGCCATGCCATTCATTCTGGGCGCGCTGATCGCGCACAAGGACAAGCAAATCGATCAGGCCGGCTTCGACGAGGAAAATCAGTTTCTGGCGAAGGCCGGCCTGGATTTGACGGGAGCGGCGCAGAGCGATGGAGCCGGCGGCAACGCCTATTTCTCTCCGGACTTCATGGTCCACTACCTTCTCTACATGTCCCGGCAGAAGAACTTCGACGACTTCTATCGCGGTCTGCCAATTCTGGGAAAGGACGGCACGCTGTTCAAGATTCAAGTGAATTCGCCCGCTGCAGGCCACGTGCACGCAAAAACGGGTACGTACGCCACATATGACGCGCTGAACAAAAGGCTGATGGTAACGGGGAAAGGCCTTGCGGGTTACATGGATACGGCGAGCGGGCAGCATCTGATTGTGGCGCTGTACGTCAACATGGTGTCCGTTTCGATGGACGATCCAGAAGCCGCGCAGAAGATCGCAGGCGAGGCCCTTGGCGAGATCGCCGCGGCGGCCTACGCATCGACGCCGGGGCCCGCGGCCGCGCAATCTCGAAAACCCGGGACGCGATAGCCGACGCCGAGGGCCTTTCCCGCTGTCGCAGGTGCGCTTCTCCGCGATAAGATGCTGGCGGAGGCAAGGGTCATGTCGAAGCTAGCTACCGACGACGCAACTACAACCTACCAGCCGATACGCGCGCCGCGGGGTCCGCAGATTTCCTGCAGGGGATGGCAGCAGGAAGCGGCGATGCGGATGCTGATGAACAACCTCGACCCGGAAGTGGGCGAGAAGCCGGAAGAATTGATCGTCTACGGCGGGCGCGGCAAGGCGGCGCGCAACTGGGAGTGCTATCGCGCGATCGTCGCGTCGCTGAAGGCGCTGGCGAACGACGAAACGCTGCTCGTTCAATCCGGCAAGCCGGTGGGAATCTTCCGCACGCACGAATACGCGCCGCGCGTCCTGATCGCGAATTCGAATCTCGTCGGACACTGGAGCGACTGGAAGCACTTCGACGAGCTCGACCGCGCGGGCCTGATGATGTACGGCCAGATGACCGCGGGAAGCTGGATCTACATCGGCACGCAGGGAATCTTGCAGGGCACGTACGAGACGTTCGCGGCGGCGGGACGCAAACATTTCGGCGGCGACCTCGCGGGGAAGCTGGTCGCGAGCGGCGGCATGGGCGGGATGGGCGGCGCGCAACCGCTGGCGGCGACGCTGAACGGCGCGGCGTTCTTGGGAATTGATGTCGATCCCGAGCGCATCAAGCGCCGCGTGAAGACGGGCTACTGCGATGTGATGGTGAACGATCTCGACGAGGCGCTGCGCATTCTGAAAAACGCGGTGCGGAAGCGCGAGGCGACGTCCGTGGGACTGGTGGGAAATTGCGCGGACGTGGTGCCGGAGCTGGCGCGGCGCGGCGTCGTGCCCGACCTGCTGACCGATCAGACGAGCGCTCACGATCCCGTCGGCGGCTACATTCCGCAAGGGCTCGACGTGGCGCAGGCCGCGGAACTGCGCAAGAGCGACCCGGACGCATATCGCGAGCGCTCGCTTGAATCGATCGCGAAGCACGTCGAGGGCATGCTTGCGCTGCAGAAAATGGGCGCGGTGACGTTCGACTACGGCAACAACATTCGCACGTTCGCGTTCGAGCAGGGCGTTAAGAACGCCTACGATTTCCCGGGCTTCGTCCCGGCTTACATACGTCCGCTGTTCTGCGAAGGACGCGGGCCGTTTCGCTGGGCGGCGCTCTCGGGCGAGCCGGCGGACATCTATCGCACCGATAAGCTCGTGCTGGAAATGTTTCCGCACGACGAAATCCTTGTCCGTTGGATCAACCTCGCGCAGAAGCGCGTGCGCTTCCAGGGATTTCCGGCGCGGATTTGCTGGCTCGGATACGGCGAGCGCGACAAATTCGGGCTTGCGCTGAACGATCTGGTGGCGCGCGGCGAATTAAAGGCGCCCATCGTGATTGGGCGCGACCACCTCGATTGCGGGTCGGTGGCGTCGCCGTATCGCGAGACGGAGAAAATGCGCGACGGCTCGGACGCGGTGGCCGATTGGGCGCTGCTCAATGCCCTGCTGAACACGGCGAGCGGCGCGAGCTGGGTTTCGATTCACAATGGCGGCGGTGTCGGCATCGGATACGCGCAGCACGCGGGCCAAGTGACCGTCGCCGACGGAACGAAGGAGATGGCGGCGCGCATCGAGCGCGTTCTGACGAACGATCCCGGCATCGGCGTCGCGCGCCACGTGGACGCGGGATATCCCGAGGCGATCGACTTCGCGAAGAAGTCGGGCGTCAAGATTCCGATGATGGAAAGCGGAGAATAGAAGGGCAAACACGGAAAAGCCCTGAACCACAGATGAACACGGATGAACGCAGATAGAAGGATCGGATGCGCCGAACATATTCGCTTGAGGAAGTACAATTCGGGAGCTGAACGGGTTGAGCGCAAATGTCAGGGACGCCCGAATACGTCGGAGCCGCGCTGCTCTTGTGGTTCGCGCTCTCCTTGCCTTTCACCGCGATCCAAATAGCGAGGCGGCGGGACGCGTCTCTTCGCTTTCGCCGCGCGCTGGTGATCAAGCTACTGGCGCTATTTTTGCTGTTGGTCTTTGCTGCGCTCGACCTGGCGTTCCCGCGAAGCCTGTTTGTTTGGCTCGCGGTGGTCTCTGTCGGTCTTTCGGTCGGCGCTTCGAGATACTGTCTGCATGTCATGAAGAAAGAGCTGCCGGAAATCGCGCGCGGAGCTTGGTGGCCAGTCTAAAGATTTCGCCAAGGGCAATGACAAAAAGAAAATGGCGGAGGCAAGATGATCGTCATAACGGGGGCGACGGGGCATACGGGACGGCCGGCGGCGGAGGCGCTGCTCGCAAAGGGCGAAAAGGTGCGCGCGGTCGGTCGCGACGCGCAGAAGCTCGAGCCGCTCGCGCAAAAGGGCGCGGAGGCGTTCGCCGGCGATCCGGCAGACGCGGCCGCGATGACCAAGGCGTTCGAACGCGCGGCGGCAGTGTATTTAGTGGTGCCGCAGGGGCGCGTGGAGGATCCGCGCGCGTTTCAGGAGAGCGTGACGGATTCGTACGCGGCAGCGGTGGCCGCGGCAAAACCGGCGCACGTCGTCACGCTGAGCAGCATGGGAGCGCAACACGCGGAGAAAACCGGGCCGATCGTCGGGCTGCATAACATGGAGCAGAAGCTCAACAACGTTCCGAATCTGAACGTGCTGCACCTGCGGCCGGCGCAATTCATGGAGAACCTGCTGATGAATATCGCGCCGCTGCGGATGATGGGCTCGCTGCCGGGCGCAGCGCCAAAAGACGTCGCGCAGCCGTGGATCGCGACGAAGGATATCGGCGCATACGCGGCGACGCGGCTGATGGCGGGCGATTTTTCGGGAAGCTCAGTGCAGGAATTGAGCGGGCCGCGCGACGTCAGCTGGAAGGAGATCGCGTCGATTATCGGCGCGGCGATTGGCAATCCCGGGCTTGGGTACATGCAGGTGCCCTTCTTGATGCTGGAACCGGCGCTCGCGCAGATCGGGATGTCGAGAAAGATGGCGGCGCTGATGGTGGAAATGCTGAAAGCGGCGAACGCCGGCCTGCTCAATCCGGAACAGCCGCGAACCCCGCAGAACACGACGCCGACGACGATCGAGTCTTTCGTCGCGGAGGTATTCGCTCCCGCCTACATGGCGAAGGCGGCGGGGTGAAGACTCCCGGCAAGAACGAAAGGTCAGTCAATTTCTGAAACGGAGGAAAGATGCCGAAGAAGCCGACAGTTAATGACGCGCAGTTGATACTCCAGCTTTACGACCTGCGGCGCGAGCCCGAAATGCGGAAAGCGCGCAACTGGTGGATGGGCGAATTCTGGCCGCACAACGCGGACGACTTCGTCAAGGTCGCATCTGCGACGGGCACGCAGGAAAACAACTGGCTGCGGCAAGTGGGCGGCTATTGGGGAATCGCCGCGTCGTTCGTGCTGCAAGGCGCGCTGAGCGAGGAATTATTTCTGCGGCCGGCGTTCAGCGGCGAAATGTTCTTCCTGTTTGCGAAGGTTCATCCGTTCGTGAAGGAGCTGCGGGAAAAGCTCGGCGACCCGGAAGCGTTCGGAGACATCGAGAAGGTGATCACGCGGACGAAGTGGGGCCGCGACCGGCTGACCTTCATCATAAAGCGCGTGGCTGCGTGGCGCGACCGACTGGAGAAGAAGGCCTGAAGCCGGCGGAATTTCTTGAGCCGCGTTGGTCGATCGTCATCCAGTGGCGCCGCGGGTCAATGCGATGTCCGTGTGGACGAAGTCATCGCCTTTGCACAAAAGAGGCTCGCCAAGCACGGAAGCCAGAACGTAGGAGAAGCAGTCGCCGCAATTCAGCGCCGCGCGATGCCTTCCCTTTCCGAAGCGCGAGAAGGCTGCTCGCGCCGCGCGTCCCTGCTCGACATCCACAGCCACTAGTTCGATTCCAGCGGAGGATATGAAATGATCCACCGCTGCCAACCCCAGCGCCCCGCGCCGGCGCTCCGCGACTATGGAAACTTCCAGAAAACTCGCCACCGACATGCGACGGGAATCCGCCGCTTCGATGGCCTCGAGGAAGACACGCCGCTCGGGCTCGTGTTCCAGGATTGCCAACAATGCGGACGTGTCAATGACCATCGAATTGCAGACCGTTCAGCGAGGCAGACCGTTTTCGTCGTAGCCGATGATTTCGTCGGCCGATCGGTGATCCAGCACCGGAAGCGACTCGTACTGCTTTGCGATATCCTCAAGCTCGTCAGCCAGACGACGCTTCGCGCGTTCGCGGCGGACGCGAGCGAGGCGGTCGCGCAGGGCTTTAATCACGGCTTCGGTCTTTGTCTCTCCAGTACTCTTGGCGAGTTCCGCCGCCAGCCGCTCTGCTTCGGAGTTGCGAATGTTGAGCGCCATGTCTTTACGTGTAGTCTCTCATCTACACTGTAGCATTCTGAGGGCATAACGTCAACTGCAGCGATGCCTCCGACAAGCAACCCGTTTGATTTCATCACTTCGGTGCAGTATAGCCGGGGCCGAGGAGGACGCGCCCAGGGAGCGCGCCAGTCATCTTGCCGTTCTCGATCACCGGCACGCCGTTCACCAGGACGTACGTCATCCCAACGGAAAGCTGGTTCGGGTTCTCGTATGTGGCGACGTCGCGAATCGTCGTAGGATCGAAAATCACGATGTCCGCCCACATCCCTGCTTTCAACACGCCGCGGTCCGTGATTCTCATGCGCTGCGCCGGCAGCGCGCTGAATTTTCGGATCGCTTCGGGCAAGGTGAGCAGATGCTCTTCGCGAACGAACTTGGCGAGAATGCGCGGAAACGTGCCGTAGGCGCGAGGATGCGGGTGATCCTCGCCGAGGACGCCCTCCGGCGAAGCGCCGGAGGAATCGTTGTCGACCGAGACCCACGGCTGCTTCAGCGCGAGCTCGACATCGGATTCGTTCATGCCGAAGACGGAGACATCGGTGGCGGCGTTGTCCTTGACGAGAAAATCGAAAATCGCGTCGATGGGATCCTCATTCCACATCTTCGCGATTTCAGACATTCGCTTGCCTTGCAGCGAACGGAGCGCGGGGTTCAGGACTGAACTGACGAGAATCGCGTCGGCGCCGGGAATCTCCTGCCATTCGTTGTCCCACTCTTTCGTGGGCGTGGTCATGTCCTTGCGGATGCGGGCGCGCGTGGCGGGATCCTTCAGGCGCTCGATCAACTTTGCGTCGCCGCCGTCGTGTGCCCACGGCGGAACGAATGCAGAGAACGAATTGTTCCACGCGGTGTAGGCGTAGGTGTCGGCTTCGATGTCGAGGCCGGACGCGCGCGCATCGTCGACGAACTTCACCACTTCGGGCATGTGGCCCCAGTTCGAGACACCGGCCGTCTTCAGGTGCCAGATCTCGACGGGCGTCTTCGCTTCGCGCGCAATACGGGCCGTCTCGGCGAGCGCAGCCATGATTCCGTCACCTTCGTTGCGCATGTGAGTGGCGTAGATTCCGCCGTACTTCGCGCTCTCGGCGGCCAGTGCGATCAGCTCTTCGGTGGACGCGTAAGGAGCCGGCGCGTACTCGAGCGAAGTCGAGACGCCGCGCGCACCTTCTTCCATCGCCTGGCGAACGAGCGATTTCATTTGCTCGAGCTCGGCGGGAGTCGGCGCGCGATCAACGTCGCCGATGACGACGCGGCGCACCTGGGTCGCTCCGACGTAGCTGGCGAGGTTGATGCCCATTCTCTGTTTCTCGAGCCGCGCAAAATACTCGCGAAACGTCTTCCAGTCGGGCGTGATGCCATAATGCTCGTATCCCGCGCGGTCCTCAGCGAGCGTAGCGTCCGTTTGCGGCGCGATCGAGCCGCCTTCGCCGGTGATCTCGGTTGTAATGCCTTGATATATTTTCGAAGGCAGACGCGGATCGACGAGGATCGTCGTCTCGGACTGCCCGAGCATGTCGATGAAGCCGGGCGCGACGGTGAGGCCGTGTGCGTCGATGGTGCGCTTGGCGGGGGCGTCCGCGAGGTTTCCGATCGCGGCGATGCGGCCGTCGCGAATCCCGACGTCGCCCGAATACCAGGGCGATCCGGTGCCGTCGACGATATGGCCGTTGCGAATCACGAGATCGAAGGACGTGGAATCCGCGGGGTGCTTCGCCTCAGACGGTCTCGGCGCGAAAGTGAGAACCGCAACGGCGAGGATGCAAACACAGGCGCTCGTTCGGGCGAACATCGTTACCTCCGATGGAATCGCGCGCATAGTAAAGCAAATCCGTTCGCGCGAAAAGGCTGTTCGTTATTTTCGCGCACAGTAGTTTTTCACGACGGCACGCGCTAGTATGCGTGGCAATCGCCCGTGCCCGATCTGCTCATCACCGGCTGCTCGGAGCTGCTGACGCTGCGGGGGCCCGTCCCGCGGCGGGGACGCGCGGTGCGCGATCTGGGAATCATTCGCAACGGAGCGGTGCTGATCCACGACGATCGCGTCGCGGCTGTAGGCACGCGGCGGCGCATCGAAACTCTGCGAGCAGCGCGGCGCGCGGAAAGGCTCGACCTCGGCGGGCGCGTCGTCTTGCCCGGCTTCGTCGATTCCCACACTCACCTCATCTTCCCCGGAAGCCGGGCGGCCGAATACGAGCAACGCATCGCTGGAGCTACCTACGAGGAGATTGCGCGGGCGGGCGGCGGAATTCGGTCGACCGTTGAGCACTTGCGCCGCACGAATGCGCGCGCGCTGCACGGCCGGGCGCTCGAGCACCTGCGGGAGTTTGCGGCACACGGGACCACAACGGTCGAAGCCAAGAGCGGCTACGGCCTCGACTGGAAGAGCGAGCTGAAGATCCTGACGATCACCGCGGAGCTACATCAAGATCAGCCGCTCGACATCGCGTCGACATTTCTCGCGGCTCACGTGGTTCCCAAGGAATTTCAGCGCCGGCCTGACGCCTACGTGGAGTTGGTCGCGCGACGATGGATTCCCACCGTCGCAACAGCGGGCCTGGCGGAATTCTGCGACGTGTTCTGCGACCGCGGGGCGTTTACGGTTGCGCAGGCACGCAGGATTCTCTCCGCGGGACGAGCCTGCGGGCTGGTGCCACGAATCCACGCCGAACAATTGGCGCGCACGGGCGCGGCAATACTGGCGATCGAACTGAACGCAGCGAGCGCCGACCACCTCGAGAAGGTCGAGCAGAGTGACATTCGCGCGCTCTCCCTGTCGAATGTGGTTTGCACGCTGCTGCCGGGATGCTGCTTTCACCTGAGCCTGGCGCGTTATGCCCCGGCGCGCGAGCTGATCGAAGCAGGCGCGATCGTGGCGCTGGCGACGGATTTCAATCCGGGCACCAGCCCGACGCTCAGCATGCCGATGATTCTGTCTCTCGCGTGCACGCAGATGCGCATGACGCCCGCGGAGGCCGTCACCGCCGCCACAATCAATCCCGCCTATTCGCTGCGCCAGCACGACCGCGCCGGGTCGATTGAAGTTGGCAAATACGCGGACCTGGCGGCGTTTGACGTGGCCGACTACCGCGAAATCCCGTATCATTTTGGGGTGAATCTCTGCAGCTTGACCATGAAGCGCGGCAGCATCATTCATCGCAAGACCCGCTGAACCCATGAAACGACTCATCGAGTGCGTTCCGAATTTTTCCGAAGGGCGAGATCTGGCCAAGGTGGACGCGATCGTCGCGGCGATGCGCGAGGTGCCGGGAGTATTTCTGCTCGATCGCGAAAGCGACGCGGACCACAACCGGAGCGTCGTAACGCTGGCGGGAGACCCCGAAGCGGTGGCGGAGGCGGCGCTGCGCGGCGTGGGAAAAGCAGCGGAGCTGATCGACCTGACGCGGCACACCGGCGCGCATCCGCGAATGGGCGCGACGGACGTGGTTCCGTTCATTCCGATCGAGGGCGTGGCCATCGAGGATTGCGTCGCGCTGGCGAAGAAAGCCGGGCGCGAAATCTGGGAGCGGTACAGAATCCCGGTCTACTTCTACGAGGCGGCGGCGCAGCGGCCGGAGCGAACAAACCTCGAAAACATTCGCAAGGGACAATTCGAGGGCCTGCGCGAAGAAGTGCTTCGCAACCCCGATCGCGCGCCGGACGTCGGCGAGCCGCGGCTGCATGCGACGGCGGGCGCCACCGTGGTGGGCGCGCGCAAATTCCTGATCGCCTACAACATCAATCTGAATACGCCTGACCTGGAAATCGCGAAGAAAATCGGGAAGAACATACGCTTTTCGAACGGCGGATTGCGATACGTGAAGGCGATGGGCGTGGACCTGCGGGCGCGCAACCTGGCGCAAGTGTCGATCAACCTGACGGATTTCGAGCAGACGCCCATGCACCGCGTATTTGAAATGGTGAAGCGCGAGGCGGAGCGCTACGGCGTGTCGATCGTGGGCAGCGAAATCGTAGGATTGATTCCCAAGCGCGCAATTGAGCTGACAGCTGATTTCTACCTGCAGTTCGAAAACTTTTCGGCAGCGCAGGTGTTAGAGAATCGTATCGAAGCATCGCTGGCCGGTGTGGCGACGGAAGGTCCCGGGAAGCTGGCGGGACGGGCGCAGCCTTTTCTCGATGCCGTGGCGGAACCGACGGCGACGCCGGGCGGCGGATCGGTTGCGGCGCTGGCGGGGGCGCTCGGAGCAAGCCTCGGGCACATGGTGGCGGGGCTCTCCCGGAAGAAGAAGTCGCAAGCCGCGTTCGTCGATGCGCTGAGCGAAGCGGTGGCCAAGTTCAGCGCGGCATCGCGCGAGCTTGCAGGGGCGATCGATCGCGATGCCGCCTCGTTTGAATCGGTAATGGCGGCTTACAAGCTGCCGCAGGGCACGGCCGAGGAACAGCAGCGGCGAGACGCCGCAATTCAGCAGGCGCTGCGCGGGGCCGCTGATGTGCCGCTTGAAGTGGCGCGCAAAGCTGCCGATATATTTGATCAGCTCGGGCAACTGGAATCGATGTCCAGCCCGTCTATGAAGTCAGACCTTCGCGTGGGCCGGTTGATGGCAGCAGCGGCAGTTCGAGGGGCGCTCGAGAATGTGGCCATCAACCTCGAGTCCATCACGGACGCGGCGTTCCTGGCACGGACACGAGCGGAGGCTGAGTCGCTTGCGTCGCGCGTATCCGAAACAGCGGTCAGCGCGCGCCATTCGTAGTGCCTGCAATCTGAGGGGAAGAAAAGCATCATGAGACAGCCAATTCAAGTGACTTTCAAAATCGCTCTCGCCGGCGCGGTGTTGCTCGGCGCAATCTTGTCCGCGATTCCTCCGAGGAGCGCGGCCGATTCTTTGAGCACAGCCGTCATCGGCATGTTTCCGAAGGATGTGGGCGAGTTCGCGTACGCAGACATGAAATCCGCGCGGAAGCTGGCATGGTTTCCGCAACTGCGGGATCAGATCCTGCCAAGCCGCTTCCGCCAATTCGAGCAGTTCCTGACGGCGGCAGGCGTGGACCCGAACACGCAGGTGGATCAATTGGCCTGGGGCGGAATCACCGTCGGAAAAACGGGAGGCGAGGAAATCGTCGGAGTCGCACTCGGAACGTTCGACCCAACGTCCGCCGAGGAACACTTCAAACAGCAGAAGCTTCCGGCGTATGACGTGAAGGGATACCACCTGTATTCGTTCGGCAGCGGCCTGGCCGCCAATGACATTCTGTTCGTGTTCATCGATTCCAACACCGCCGCTTTCGGGCATCGGCCTGCGCTGGAAAAGCTGATCGACGTTCGCACAGGGAATGCGGAAAGTCTGTTCACGAACGACAAGATCTATCCCCTCATCACCAGCACGAACGGCAACGGAATCATCTGGGCCGTACTCAATGCGAACTACACGCATCTCGCGATGAACCAGTTGCTGCCGCAAGCAAACCAATTTCCGCAGGCTGCCACAATCATCGGCCGGCTGCAGGCGATGACGATCAGCGTCGACGCCGATAGCGGCATGGACGCGAAGTTCCAGGCGGTTTGCAGCTCGCCCGACGACGCAAACCTGCTGTCGGCCGCGCTGCAGGCGGGCGTCATGTACCGCCGGTACCAAGAGGCGCCAGCGAACCCGACGCTGGCGGCGGCGCTCGACCAGGTGCGCGTCACGCCGGCAGGCGATCGCCTCAACATAGAAATTCCCGTCAGCCAGGACCAACTTCTTTCGCTGATTCGAAGCAAAGTGTTTTCCGTGCAGATGTAGGGTATAAAGACGGCCGCCAGGCATCAATGTCCAGCGACCACATGCTGGCGGGGATGGTCGCGCGGTACGAAGTGAAGCCGCGGTAGAGTCGAACGGGAGAGCGAAGCGGGCGCCGAAACTACACTTGCTGCTTGGGCCTTTGCGCGGCGAGGTACTTGATCAAGATCGTCCACGGCCGGTGGTTGTAAACTTCGTGCTGGACGCGATCGACGTCGCTGCGCTGGAGCGCAGCCTTGACAGAGACGTAAGCTTCCGACGGAGCTCCGGCCTTGCTGCCAGCTGCATGGGACGGTCCGGTGGGATGCTCACTGTCGAGGCTTTCGATCGCTACTTCCACACGATTCGAGAAATCCGAGACGACCACGCGAAGAGTGGAACCACGATCGCCGTTGTGATTCGCAATCGAGAACACCTCGGCGCACGTTTCCGACGTGGCGGCGGCGAGGCCCGCCTGTTCGCGTTCGGTTAGGCCGACGCGCTGGCCGGCAAAGACCACGATTGCATCGACGGCCGCCAGCAAGCGGGAGTCGTCGTGCAAGACCACCTCGACGCGGGTGGGATCAGCGCTCATTGGAATCAGCGACACGAACGTCGCAAGCTTCGCGGCAGTCCGGACAATAGTAAAGCCCGTCGACACACAGCCGAATATTCTGTTGCGACTGGCAGAAGCAGCAGTACTTCTCGCAGGTGCATTGCCTTTCCGGCTTGTCACACTGCGAACAAAGCGTAATCACGGCACCGCTCCTTCGGGTTCTTCCGGCTCGTGCGGACGCGTCCTCTAAGTACAATACTAGGACATGCGTGGGTTCGCCACAAGCGGCTTCGCGGGCGGCATTTCAACCGTGTCCTAGCGCTCCTGATTCCACATAGTGGCTCACGGAACACAGTTTCCCGGCGCCGCCTTGCTCCGGGGACCTTCGTCTTGCTATCTTCGCCTTACCCCTTCCTGAGTGTTTTCACGACCAATCTGAGTCGCGGGTGTGCGCGCTGCCGGTGGAAGATACTCGTCCGCTGGACAAGCACCGAGGAGCCAAGAGCCGATGGAACCCGACTTTCGCGTGTCCGGAGAGATCGCGGACATGGAAACTGCGGCCCGGCCCTCGAGCGGGGCCCTCAATTGGTGGCGCAGGGCGCTAGTCCTCTTGCTCAGCGCCGGGCTAGCCGGCGGTGGCTACGGACTCTTGTGGAGATTTGCCTTCCCGGCGATGCCAGCGACGAGCCTCAGGCTGATAAGCGTTGGATTGGTCCTCTGTGTGTCGCTTGCACCACTGCTCTACTCGCTTCGACGAAGAGCCAAACGGCACGAGGTGCGCGAAAAGGCGCTCGAGGAGGAGCGGCGGCTCCTGCGGCTCTTGATCGACAGCATCCCGGACTACATCTACGTCAAAGACCAAAAGAGCCGTTTCGTCATTGCCAATCGAACTGTCGGGGAGCTAATGGGCGTGCAAAGCTCCGAGCAGTTGCTGGGCAAGACGGATTTTGACTTCTTTCCTCGCGACATCGCGGCCTCCTTTTTTGCCGACGAGCAGACTGTGCTTCGCTCCGGAAGACCGCTGATCAATCGAGAGGAAGCAAACGTCGACGCACGAGGCACGCCGAAGTGGAACCTGACGACCAAGGTGCCCCTGCTCGATGGCGAAGGCCGCGCCGTCGGAATCATGGGAATCGGCCGCGATATCACCGCGCGTAAAGAAGCGGAAGCGGAGCTCGAGAGGGCGCGCGAAGCCGCAGAACTGGCAAACAACGCCAAGAGCGCGTTCCTAGCGAATATGAGCCACGAGATTCGCACGCCCATGAACGGGATCATCGGCATGGCGGATTTGGCCCTCGACACCGAACTGACGTCCGAACAGCGGGAATACATCGACACGGTGAAGATGTGCGCGGATTCTCTGCTGACCGTGATCAACGACGTATTGGATTTTTCCAAGATCGAAGCGGGCAAGCTGGACCTCGAAGCAATCGACTTTCACCTGCCCGAGCTTCTGGAGCTGAGCCTGAAGACGCTGTCGACGCGGGCCGATGAGAAAGGCCTCGAGTTGCTTTGCGATATCAACGCCAACGTGCCGGGAGTGGTGCACGGGGATCCTGGGCGGCTGCGGCAAATCGTCGTCAATCTGGTGGGAAACGCCATCAAGTTCACGGAGAAGGGAGAAGTAGAGCTGCAGGTGGCGGTCGACGGGCAGGACGAGGAGCACACGCTGCTTCGTTTCACTGTCTCAGACACGGGCATTGGCGTCCCGCCGGAAAAGCAGGAGGCGATCTTCCATCCGTTCTCCCAGGCGGACGTCTCCACGACCCGAAAATACGGCGGGACAGGGCTGGGGCTGACAATCTCGGCGCGTCTCGTCGAAATGATGGGCGGCAAGATATGGCTGCAAAGCGAAGAAGGAAAAGGGACGCAGTTTCATTTCACCGTGCGGTTCGGACCTGCGGTCTCCCAAGGCGGACTCCCCGACGTAGCGTCGGAGGAAGCGATTAGCAACGCCAAAATCCTGATTGTCGACGACAATGGAACGAATCGCCTGATTCTCGAGCGAATGCTGGCGCGCTGGAACATGAAGTCGCGCTCGGTCGAAGGCGGCGACGAAGCTCTAGTGGAACTGAATGGCGCGGCAAGGGCAGGCACGCCCTACACGCTCATTCTGACGGACGTGCTGATGCCGAAGATGGACGGCTTCCAGCTGGTCGAGGAAATCCGCAAGCATCCGGAACTGTCGACGTCGGCGACCATCATGATGCTCACGTCGCTGGGTCAGCGAGGCGACGGAAAACGGTGCCGGGAACTGGGCGTGGCTGCGTATCTTGTCAAGCCGATCCGGCAAACGGAGTTGCATGAAGCCATCGCCCGCGTTCTCGGATCTGCCTGGGAGCTCGGCCCCGCTTGCCCCATCACTCGCCACACGCTTCGCGAGGAAGCGCGTTCGATGCCCCGCCTGCGCGTGCTGCTCGCCGAGGACAACGCCGTGAATCGGCGGGTGGTTTCGCGCCTGCTCGAAAAGCGAGGACACCGGGTGCAAACCGCAGGAACCGGGCGCGAAGCAATCGAGGCTATCGAGAAAGACCCCTACGACCTGGTGTTGATGGACATTCAGATGCCGGATATGGACGGCCTGGAGGCCACTACCGCCATCCGCCAGCGTGAAAAGGCGACTGGACACCATCAATGCGTAATCGCGCTGACGGCCCACGCCATGAAGGGCGACCGGGAACGATGCCTGGCAGCCGGCATGGACGGCTATCTTGCAAAGCCGGTCCAGCCCGAGGAACTCGATGAACTGCTCAAGGCATGCGCGAGCTGCCGGAAAGAACCTCCGCCGGTGGAAACCGCCAAATCGGAGCGCTAGCCGCATTTGCCGCCGCGCGCCGGTTTCTTGACACTCGAAAACACGCGTGCTAGGTTCGTTCTCTTGTCAACGAATCCTGAGAAATCCTCTGTGACCACTCCGGCCATTGCTGAACTGCGAAAAACTGCACTGAACCAGACCCACCGGCGGATGGGCGCGAAGATGGTGAACTTCGGCGGTTGGGATATGCCGCTCGAGTACTCGGGGATTCTTTCGGAGCACGACGCCGTGCGAACGCGAGCGGGGCTTTTCGACGTCAGCCATATGGGCGAGATCGAGATCCGCGGCGCGGGCGCGCTCGATCTGGTGCAGTGGGTGACGTGCAACGACGCGTCCAAGCTCGCCGTCGGTCAGGCGCAATATTCCGGGCTGATGAACGAGCGCGGCACGTTCGTCGACGATCTGCTAGTCCACAAGCTTTCGGACACGCACTACTTGCTGTGCGTCAATGCCAGCAACCAGGATAACGATTTCGACCACATCGTTTCGCACAACCGCTTCGACGCGAAAACGGAGAACGGCGGGCCGCGCTATTCGCAACTCGCGATTCAGGGGCCGCGCGCGGCGGAGATTCTTCAACGGCTGACGCCGGCGGCGCTCGGGTCCGTCCTCTATTATCACTTCAAGTTCGGCAGCGTGAGCGGCGTCGATTGCCTCATGGCGCGGACGGGCTATACGGGCGAGGACGGTTTCGAGATTTATTTCGATCCGCAATTCTCCGAGAAACTGTGGACTGATTTGCTGACTGCGGGCGAAGCAGCCGGAATGATTCCGTGCGGCCTTGGGGCGCGGAATACGCTGCGGCTCGAGGCCGGGATGTGCCTGTATGGGCACGAGATCGACGCCACGACGACGCCGCTCGAAGCAGGCCTAGGCTGGATCTGCAAGCTCGACAAGGGCGCGTTTCTCGGCAGCAACGTGATCGAGCGGCAAAAGAAGGAAGGCATCCCGCGGAAGCTCGTGGGCTTCGAGATGCTCGATAAACGGATCGGCCGCGACTGCTACCCGGTCGGAATCCAGGGACGGCAAATCGGCCAGGTCACCAGCGGCGGCCCGTCGCCTACACTGAAGAAGAATATCGGGATTGCGTATGTCCCGCCGGCATCGAGCGTGGCGGGAACTGAAATCGAAATAGGTATTCGCGGCCAATGGGCGCCGGCCCGCATCATCAAGTTGCCGTTCTACAAGCGGGGTCAGTAGTCTCGAGAACCGAGGAGCAAGGCATGTATCCAGCGGACTATCGCTACACGAAAGATCACGAATGGATCAAGGTAGAGGGCTCCGTCGGGACAATCGGCATCACCGACTACGCACAGCATGAGCTCGGAGACGTCGTATTCGTCGAGATGCCGAAGGTCGGTGCACAGATCAAGGCCGGCGAGTCATTTGGCACCGTCGAGTCCGTGAAAGCCGTCAGCGAAATCTTCGCTCCCGTCTCCGGCCACGTCACGGAGACGAATGCGGCGCTCTCCGACTCGCCCGAGAAAATCAACCAGGACCCGCACGGCGCCGCATGGCTGATCAAGGTGAGGCTGGCCGACCCCAAGCAGGTCGATTCGCTGATGGATGCGAAGGCCTACGAAGGCTATATCGCCGAGAAAGCACAGGAACATTCGGCCTGATGCGCTATCTGCCCAAGAGTCCCTCCGAACGGCAGGAAATGCTCGCTGCTATTGGCGCGGAATCGGTCGAAGAGCTGTTTGAAACAATCCCCGAGAAGTTCCGCCTTCGCGATCCACTTCCCTTGCCCGGCCCACTTTCTGAAATGGAGATCATCGAATATTTCAAAGCTCGCGCGGCGGAGAATGCAACTGGCTATACGTCGTTTCTGGGCGCCGGAGTCTACCAGCACCTTCGCTCGGTGGTCACGGACGCGATGGTCCAGCGAGGCGAATTCCTCACGTCGTACACTCCCTACCAGGCGGAAATCTCACAGGGCACGCTGACCGCTATCTTCGAATTCCAGACCTTGATGTGCCAGCTAACCGACCAGGAAGTGGCGAACGCGTCCATGTACGACGGTTCGACGGCGCTCACAGAGGCGGTCCTGATGGCGGAGCGTGTGACCGGCCGAGACAAGGTCCTCGTCGCACGGACGGTCCATCCCGAATACCGCCAAGTGTTGAAGACCTACGCGAAGAACCTCGGCCTCGAGATCGAGGAGATTGGCTTCGCCGCGTCGGGCCAAGTGGATCGACAGTTGTTGACGAGCGATAAGCTGAAGGACGCGGCCGCGGTGGTGATCCAGTCGCCGAATTTCTTCGGCGTGCTCGAAGAGGTCCCGGAACTTGCCGAAGCGGCGCACGCGGCCGGCGCGCTGCTCGTCACGACGATTGCGGAAGCGGTTTCGCTCGGCATCGTCCGTCCGCCCGCCGAGGCAGACATCGTCGCCATGGAAGGCCAGGCGCTGGGCGTTGCGCCAAGTTACGGCGGCCCGTTCGTCGGCGTGATTGCGACGCGCGAGAAATTCGTGCGGCAAATGCCGGGACGCCTCGCAGGACAGACAACGGACGCCGCAGGCCGGCGCGGCTTCGTCCTGACGCTCGCCACTCGCGAGCAACATATTCGGCGCGAGAAGGCGACGTCGAATATCTGCACCAACGAGGCGCTGTTCGCGCTGGTGGCGACGGTGCATTTGTGCCTGCTCGGGAAGGAAGGCCTGCGCGAAATGGCTCTGCAGAATCTTGCGAAGGCGCAGTTCGCGATCGCGGAGCTCGAGAAGATTCCGGGCGTCCGCCGCGCTTTCTCCAGCCGCGTATTCAACGAGTTCGTGCTCGAATTCCCACGCTCGGTGAAGCTCATCAACGCGGCGCTGATGCGCGAGAAGATCATTGGTCCCCTGGCCATCGGCACGCACTATCCTGAGTTGACGAAACGCGGCCTCGTCTGCGTCACCGAGACCACGCCGCGCGCGGAGATCGAGCGCCTTGCCGCGTCGATCCGGCGAATCCTCGAAAGCCCGGTGTAAGGAAAGGTAAGGAGCTGTCGCACTTGGACTCGAAACTAACAGAAACGGAAGCGCCGCCGACGACCATTCGCAAGGCCGGCCGTCACGTCAGCCAAAACGAAGGATTGATTTTCGAGAAATCGGCGCGCGGCAAGCGTGGGATGGAACTGCCGCCGCTCGACGTTCCGCCCGTCGACGCGCGTGCCGTTCTGGGCCCCGCGCTCGCCCGCGAGAGCGTCGACGGCTTCCCGGAGGTCAGCGAGATCGAAGTGATTCGCCACTTCACGCGGCTTTCCACGTGGAATTACGCCATCGATCTCGGGATGTACCCGCTCGGTTCCTGCACGATGAAATACAATCCGCGCGTCAACGAGCACGTTGCCCGCATCGAAGGGCTGGCGCTGGCGCATCCGATGCAACCGGCCGAGGTGGCGCAAGGCTGCCTGCGAATTCTTTACGATTTGCAGAATTGCTTGCTCGCAATCACGGGAATGGACGCGGCGACCCTCCAGCCCGCCGCGGGAGCGCAGGGCGAACTCACCGGGCTCCTGATGATTCGCGCGTATCTCGAAAGCCAGGGCAATCCGCGCAAGAAGGTGCTGATTCCGGATTCGGCGCACGGGACGAATCCCGCGTCAGTGGTTATCGCCGGCTACGAAGTGCAGAACATTCGTTCGAATGATCGCGGCCAAATCGACACCGACCATCTTCGTGAATTTGCGACCGACGACGTTGCGGCGCTGATGGTGACGAACCCGAGCACGCTGGGCGTGTTCGAGGAGCGCATTGACGAAATCGCGCACATTCTGCACGAACGCGGCGCGCTGCTTTATATGGACGGCGCCAATATGAACGCGCTCGCGGGCGTGGCCCGGCCGGGCGATTTCGGCGTCGACGTGATGCACCTGAACCTGCACAAGACCTTCTCGACGCCGCACGGCGGCGGAGGTCCCGGCGCGGGGCCCGTGATGGTCAAGAAAATCCTCGAGCCGTTCCTTCCGATTCCGGTGGTCGTGCGAAAGGACGACGGGCGTTTCGCCGTGGATCACAATCGTCCGAAATCCGTGGGCCGCGTGCGCGCCTACTGCGGCAATTTCGGAGTCCTCCTTCGTGCGCTGGCGTACACGCTCGCGTACGGTCCGAGCATTCGCCAGGCCACGGAAGACGCGGTCCTGAACGCGAACTACGTCCGCAAGCATCTCGAAGATCATTTCGATCTGCCGTACGATCTGCCGTCGATGCACGAGGTCGTCTTCAGCGACGCGCGGCAAAAGAAGAACGGCGTGAATACGATGGACATTGCGAAGCGCCTGATCGACTATGGATTCCACTCCTATACAACCGCGTTCCCCCTGATCGTTCCCGGCGCAATGATGATTGAACCGACCGAGTCGGAATCAAAAGAGGAGTGCGATCTGTTCATTGACGCCATGCGCTCGATCGCGCTCGAGGCCGAAAGCAATCCCGAGCTTGTGAAAACCGCCCCGCACTCGACTCGGGTCGGGCGGCTCGATGAGGTCGCTGCCGCGCGCAAGCCCGTTCTTCGCTGGAAACCCTAGGCCCGGAGGCAGCCGCACCATGACTCTCGAAAAAGCTGCACTTCTTTCGGAAACATTCTTATCGGCTGTTCGGCAAGAATCTGCGATCACCAAGCGCGTACTGAGTGCGATCCCTCCAGACAACTGCAAGTACCGCCCGCACCCCGATTCGCGCAGCGCCTTCGAACTGGCCTGGCACATCGCATCGGTGGACGTCTGGTTCCTCGATGGATTCCTTCAGGGAAAATTTGCGTTGGAGGGCGACGACAGTATTCCTGACGATTTTCAGGATTCACGCGACGTCGTCGCGTGGTACGAAGACAATTTTCCGGCAAAGCTCGATGAGGTCACAAAGCTCTCGGTGGATTTTTGGGCGACTCCCCTCGAGTTCTTCGGAATCTACAATTATCCCGCCGTGATGTACCTGCAATTTATGCTCTTCCACACAATCCATCATCGGGGCCAGCTTACGGCGTATCTTCGGCCCATGGGCGCGAAGGTGCCCAACATTTACGGCGGGAGCTTCGACGAACCGATGCAGCCGCCTCCGGCCAAGTGAACTGCTGATTGTATTTGGGTTTTTCAGGGATTGGAGGAGGTCGCGAGTGCCGCGGCTCTCGTCGGGCACTCGCGCCGCAAATTTCCTGCCTACTTGCCTTTGTCGTTCTTCGCGCGTTCCCCGGGCGTATTGCGGTGCGCCGACGCCGGCGAAACCTTCTGCTCGGTCGTGGCCTCCGCTACGGCCTTTGTGTTCGACGGGACGGCAAGTGAACGTCCGTCCGAAATGGCCGCGGCGGAATGGGTGCGGGGTTCGGGCGCCGGAGATACGACGGGCACGAGCGCGCCTTCGGCCTCCTTGAGGAACGTCAAGCCGTTCTGCGTGCCGTCCCAGTCGATCGAGATCACGTCGCCCAGGCACACCTGCTCGGTCGCCAGCAAACTCGCCAGCGGGTACACGATGTGCCGTTCGATCGCGCGTTTCAGATGACGCGCCCCGTATTTCAGGTCCGTCCCCTCGCGCAGCAGAAATTCCCGCGCCGCCGGCGTCACGCGAAACAGGAACCGCCCTTTCGCCGTCTCCAGTACGCGCTGCTGCACCATCCCGAGTTCAATTTCCAAAATCTGCTCGAGCTGCTCGCTGCGCAGCGGATGGAACACCACTACCTTGTCGATCCGGTTCATGAACTCCGGCGCGAACTTCCGCTTCGCCGCTTCCGACGCGGTCTTCTCCACCTTCTCGTCCAAACGCGGCTTCGACTCCGGCCGCACTGACGGCGCAAATCCCATCCCGCCCGTCATCAGCTCCGTGATTTCTCCGCCGCCCAGGTTCGACGTCATGAAAATCATCGTCTGCGACAAGTCGACGCGGCGGTTGTCGCCGAGCGTCAGCGTCGCTTTGTCGAGAATCCCCAGCAGCAACTGCCACAGCGCATCGCTCGCCTTTTCGATTTCGTCGAACAGCAGAAAACTGATCTTCAGCTTCTCGGTGTGATACTGCGCGAGCGCTTCCTGCGTGATCAGCGGATGCGTCTCCCGGTGCCCCAAATATCCTGGCGGGGAGCCGATCAGCTTCGCGATTTCGTGCGAGTGCTGGAATTCCGCGCAGTCCACCTTGATCACCGCGCGCGGATCTCCGAACAGCACTTCCGCCGTGGCTTCCACGACGCGCGTCTTCCCCGCGCCGGTCGGCCCCAGGAACAGCAGGTTCCCCACCGGGCGTCCCGGCGAGTTCAGTCCCGCTCGGAACACCTGGTACAAGTCCACCACCGCCTGCACCGCTTCGTCCTGGCCCACAATCTTGCGACGAAGCCCCGTCTCAAAATCCCGCGACTCCACGCTTCGTAGAGTTGGGTCGAGTTGTGCTTGCGCGCCCACGGCAATGCTCCCCTACCGGAACATTCTTCCGCTCTCCAGGCCGCTCGGTTCCGATCTCTCGAACTGATCCAGCTTGATATCGAGAGTCGAGCGTAACAGCCGCAATTGCGTGACCAGTTCCCGGCTAGAATGGGACCGGTCTGCCAGCAGCAGCATCGGCGGCGACAGATCGGCCAGGTCCAAGTTAAGGTTGCGTAGCGAATGCATCAGGTTTTGCACGTACGGCGACCGAATATCGAACAGCTCGACGCGGCTGTTCACCCGCTCGCGCAGGCGCGACCAGTCGACATCGAGGAATGGGTGGTTGCGAGATACTTTGCGAACGACGTCGTCGGTGATGCGCGGCCGCTCCCCAAGCCGTGCAAGGTGCAGCTGCCGCACCTTTCCCTGCCGGCGCACGTTGTGCACCAAAAAGTAGCTGTTCCCTTTTCTCCGAACGAAAGCCAAAACACGCCTCCTTTTCGGGCGGAGTCGCGTAGTGTACGGCCGGTCCACTACCCCGTCAATGGTACGATGCTGAGGGCTTTGTAAGGTTGCTTCGAATCGGTTATTACTCGGGAGGAACGCGCTTAGGTCCGCTGGGGGACAGGTGATTCGTCGAGCGACGCCTGCCCAGACAACCGCTTTCCCCTAGTTTATTGGATGCTCGGCGCAGGCAAAATGGCTTGAATCGAAACCACCGATGACCCAATCCGAAACAAAGACGCACTTCCAGCCGTAAACGTCACAGGGAGGCAACGAAAAGGCACATGTCATGGGACCCCATCTATCGCCTGATCAAGAAGATCCCCCGAGGGCGCGTCACGACGTACGGCGAGATCGCCCGCGCGGTTCGCGTCCCGGGCGGCGCCCGGGCGGTGGGCTACGCCATGGCTGCCTGTCCCAGCGGACGTGGGATTCCCTGGCACCGCGTGATCGGGGCGGGCGGCAAGGTTCGCATGCCTGAGCCGCACGCAAGTTTGCAGCGGCGACTGCTTGCAACCGAAGGCGTCGAATTCGACGGCGCCGCCATTGACATCAAGCGTTTCGGCTGGTCACCGAACAGGCGAAAGCGCTCCGGCGCAAAGCGCAAGAAGACTCGCCCATCGAGGTGACGGGGCTGCTCCGCATGCTTCGCCCGTGGAAAATGGGCCGAAAAAGCAGGGCGGCCCGCTTCATCGGCGATTCGCACTCGCATCACGATTGTGATATAGAAGTAGATTCCATTTTCGCAACGGGAATATTTCGTGGGCGAACCCATCATACTGGTTGAGAACCTCCAGAAGCATTACGGCACGGTCCAGGCTCTTCGCGGCGTGAGTTTCGAGGTGCAGCAGGGTGAAGTCTTCGGCCTGCTCGGGCCGAACGGCGCCGGCAAGACCACCACGATTGAAATCCTCGAAGGGATGCGCACGCCCGACGGTGGCCGCGCACGCGTGTGCGGGTTGGACCCTGAGCGCAGCGGCGAGAAGTTCAAGGAGACGATCGGCGCTGTCCTGCAGTCCACTTCCCTGCCCGACAAAATTCGCGTCAAGGAAGCAATCGACCTGTTCGCGAATTTCTATCCGGACCGCGCCGACACGGACAACCTGCTCAAACGCTTCCAGCTCGACGAGAAGCGAGGCGCCTTTTACAGCCAGCTCTCCGGAGGCCAGAAGCAACGCCTGGCTCTGGCGATGGCTCTCGTCAACAACCCGAAAGTGGTTTTCCTCGACGAGCCCACCGCGGGCCTCGACCCGCAGGTCCGGCGCGAAATCTACGACATCATCGAGCAGATGAAGCGCGAGAAGAAGACCGTCTTGCTCACGACTCACTACATCGAAGAGGCCGAGCGGCTTTGCGACCGCGTGGCGATCGTTGATCTCGGGAAGGTGATCGCGCTCGGAACGCCGCGTGAGCTAAAGCAACGCTCTGCCGGTACAACACGCATCGAAGTGCGCCTCGCGCACCCGCTGCAGGACGGCATGCTCACAAAAATGGAGGGCGTCGCCGACTGCCGAGAATTCAACGGCACATACGTGCTCCACTCCACGCACCCGCCGCACACGATTGTCGCCCTTGTGAAGCAGCTGGAGGCGCAAAACAACGAGCTGCAGAGCCTCGAAATGTTTTCGCCGTCCCTGGAAGACGTGTTCATTGAATTGACGGGCCGCAGGCTCAGGGAGTAGAGGAGAAAGTCGTGCGCAATACGTGGATACTGACGAAAATTCGCTTGCGGCTCGCCATGCGCAACAAGATGTTCCTGTTTTTCAGCCTGGTCATGCCGCTCGGATTCCTGTTTTTCTTTGCCGCTCTGTTCGGCAGAGGACGCACGGGCTGGATCGGCTACATCCTTGGCGCGATTCTGACGATGACCGTGATGGGCAGCTTCTGGGGCCTCAGCGTTCAGCTCGTAATGTTTCGCGAGCAAGGCATCCTTCGGCGCTTTCGCCTCGCGCCGCTCGGCGCCGGACCGATGCTGACGTCCAGCGTCCTCGCCAACTACATCATGATGATCCCGACGGTCGTGATTGAGATGCTTGTTTGCCGCTGGACATTCCACCTGAAAGATTTCGGCAATCTCTGGCAGATTTTTCTCCTCATTACCTTCGGCTCGTTCGCGTTCTCGTCGCTCGGTCTGATCGTCGCCAGCGTGACGAACACCATGCAGGAAACGCAGGTCATCAACCAGGTTCTCTGGACAGGCTTTCTCTTCTTGTCGGGAGCAACCGTTCCCCTCGGTGTCTTCCCCACCTGGCTTCAGCGCTGCGCCCTCTTCATTCCAGCGACCTATCTTGCCACCGGCCTGGAATTTGCCGCCACGAATCTTGCCGGCCGCCGTGAAATTATCATCGACGTGATCGCGCTCATCCTGGGATTGGGCGTCGCTTTCGAAGTCTCTCGCCGGATTTTCCGATGGGAGCCGGAGGCAAAAGTCCCCGGACGCGCCAAGCTCTGGGTTGTAGCCGCCTTGGTCCCATTCCTGATCTTCGGGACTTACGAAAACATCAAAGGGGACCGATTGGCCAGGGTCCATCAGGATTTCGACGTTCTCAACGGTCGCGCGGCGGCTCCTGGCAGCTCCGCAAGCCACTGACGCCCCTGCGTTTTCATACCAATCCAGCGTGCTCCTTTCTACATCGAATCCCCGAGGTACCCTCGCGGCCATCGACTGTGACTTATGGATACGTCGGATGAATAAGGGTAGACTCACGAAAAGCGGATTCGCCCCTTGGGGAATAATAAGGTCGGCTCCAACGCTGCCCGGCGCCGACCGGGGTGAAACGCTCGGCCACGGAATTTCGTCCAATCACATGATGGGAAACAGACGCGAAATGTGCGCTTAGGAGACTTGCACCCGCAGTTCACCAGTGGACACGATGACTACTACACAAGACAGGTCGTACTCGACTACGTTGGGGCAAGACCCCCCGAAGCCGCCGCCGGACCGTCCCGCCGAAGGCCGTCACAGGTGGTGGGCCTGGCTCATTGGCATAGTCGTGGTTTTGGCCGCCGCGTTTTGGATGTACCACCAATATCAGGCCAACCAGCAGGCGCGTCAGGCCAAGACGAACCAGCCCCTTCGCGGAGTCCCAGTTTCAACTTCAACCGTTCGGAAGGGCGACATCGGCGTTTACGTCTCAGGGCTCGGCACCGTCACGCCGATTTACACGGTTTCGGTCACCAGCCGCGTCCAGGGCCAGATCGTCGCGATTCACTACACGGAAGGTCAGATGGTTCACAAGGGAGATCCCCTGGTGGACATCGACCCACGGCCCTACGAAGCACAGCTATCTCAGACCGAGGGCCAGTTGGCGCACGACGAGGCGCTGTTGGCGCAAGCGCGAATCGACCTCGATCGCTATCAGACGGCTTTCAGCAGAAACGCCATTGCGCAACAGCAGGTCTACGATCAGGAGCAGCTCGTCAAGCAGTACGAGGGCACGGTCAAGAACGACCAGGGCGTAGTCGACAATGCGAAAGTGAACCTCGTTTATTGCCACATCACGTCGCCCATCGACGGCCGCGTTGGCCTTCGCTTGCTCGACCTTGGCAACATGGTGCAAGCTAATAGCACCACTCCTCTGGTGGTCGTTGCGCAGCTTCAGCCGATTACCGTGATTTTCAGCATTCACGAGGATTATTTGCCGCAAATCGTGCAGCAACTTCACGCTGGTCAGAAGATGAAGGTCGAAGCGCTGGATCCCACGGAAGTGAAGCAGCTCGCCTCGGGAACCCTCCTCACGGTCGATAACCAGGCCGATCCCACCACAGGCACCGTCAAGCTGCGCGCAACCTTTCAAAACAAGGACAGCGCGCTATTCCCCAACGAGTTTGTGAATGCCCGGCTCCTCCTCGATACGCAGCAGGGCGTCAATCTGGTGCCAACCGCCGCGATCCAGCGCAACAGTCAGGGAGCGTTCGTGTACGTGATCAAGCCCGACGAGACGGCGTCCGTGCAGCCGGTCACCGTTGGGACGACGGATGGCAACACGGCTGCTGTGCAAGGCGTGGAGGTTGGGCAGGTCGTCGCAGTCAACGGCTTCGATAAGCTGCAGGATGGAATCAAAGTGACGGTTCACAACACGCAAGGCAGTCGCAGCGCAGAAGCCACTGGCACGTCGACCTCCCGAGGGACAGAAACTCCTTGAGTCCGTCTCGCCCGTTCATTCTTCGGCCGATCGCCACCTCGCTGTTGATGGCGGCGATCCTGCTCGCCGGCATCGTCGCGTTTCTGCAGCTTCCTGTATCCGCTCTGCCGGAAGTCGACTACCCGACCATCCAGGTCGTTACCTTTTATCCCGGTGCCAGCCCGGACGTAACCGCCTCAGCCGTCACCGCCCCGCTCGAACGCCAGTTCGGCCAGGTGCCCGGCTTGAACCAGATGACGTCGACGAGCTCGGACGGCAGCTCGATCATCGTTCTGCAGTTCGCGCTCGACCTCAACATCGACGTGGCCGAGCAGGAAGTTCAGGCGTCCATCAACGCGGCCCAATCGTACTTGCCGACCGACCTTCCCGTTCCGCCGATCTACAGCAAGACGAATCCCGCCGACGCGCCGATCCTCACGCTGGCCCTCACTTCGGATTCGATGCCGCTCACGCAAGTGGAAGACATGGCGGACACGCGTCTCGCCCAGAAGATTTCGCAGTTGCCCGGCGTGGGACTCGTCAGCATCAGCGGCGGTCAGAAGCCGGCGGTGCGCATCCAGGTGAATCCCACCGCGCTTTCCTCCTACGGAATCAATCTGGAAGATGTGCGCACGGCGATTCAGCAGACCAGTCTCGATTCCGCGAAAGGCAATTTTGACGGGCCCCGCCAGGATTATCAGATCGACGCCAACGACCAGCTTCTGAGCAGCGCCGAGTTTCGCCCCATCATCATCGCGTACCGCAACGGCGCGCCGGTTCGGCTCTCCGATGTTGCGAACGTGGTGGACGAGCCCGAGAACCTGCGCCAGGCCGCTTGGATGAACAACACGCCGGCCGTCATCATGAATATCCAACGCCAGCCGGGCGCCAACATCATCCAGGTGGTGGACCGCATCAAGACTCTCCTGCCGTTCCTGCAAAGCAATCTGCCGGCTTCGATCAATCTTCAGATTCTCACGGACCGCACCACCACGATTCGTGCCTCGGTGAAAGACGTCGAATTCGAGCTCATGTTGACCGTCGCCCTCGTCGTCATGGTCATCTTTCTCTTCCTCCGCAACATCTCCGCCACGGCCATCCCGAGCGTCGCTGTCCCTCTTTCCCTGATTGGCACGTTCGGCGTGATGTATCTCGCCGGCTACAGCCTGAATAACCTCACACTCATGGCTCTGACGATTTCTACCGGTTTCGTCGTCGACGACGCCATCGTCATGATCGAGAACATTGTGCGTTTTCTCGAAGAGGGTGACACACCCCTCGAAGCGGCCCTCAAAGGCTCCGAGCAGATTGGATTCACGATCGTTTCGTTGACGATTTCCCTGATCGCCGTTTTGATTCCTCTGCTCTTCATGGGCGACATCGTTGGCCGACTGTTCCGTGAGTTCGCCATCACGCTGTCGGTGACCATTCTCGTCTCTGCCGTCGTTTCGCTCACTCTGACCCCGATGATGTGCTCGCGATTGCTCCGCCACACGCCCGAGGCCCAGAAGACGCGCTTCTACAAAGCTTCCGAACGCGCCTTCGATCGCGTCATCGAGTTTTACGGCCGGACGCTCCAGTGGGTCCTCAAGCACCAGACGGAGACCTTGCTCGTAGCCGCCGCCACTCTCGTTCTCACGATCTGGCTCTACATCATCGTGCCGAAGGGCTTTTTCCCGGTGCAAGATACCGGAATCATTCAGGGAATTTCGGAAGCGCCGCCGTCGACTTCGTTCGAGACGATGTCGCAGCGTCAGCAGCAGCTCGCGAGCATCATCCTCAAGGATCCCGCGGTCGAGAACCTCTCCTCGTTCATTGGCGTCGATGGAACCAACACGACGCTCAATGACGGCCGCATCCTGATTAACCTGAAAGCGCTTGAGGACCGCAAGATCAGCGCCTCGGACGTCATCCGCAGATTGCAGCCGCAAGTGGAGCAGGTGGAGGGCATCACGCTCTACATGCAGCCCGTTCAGGATCTCACCGTCGAGGACCGCGTGAGCCGCACGCAATACCAGTACACGCTCGAAGATCCCGACGCCGACGAGCTGAATCGCTGGACCACCCGCCTCCTTCAAAAGCTGAAGGCGCTGCCGCAGCTTCGCGATGTGGCCACGGATCAACAGACGGGAGCGCTCTCCGAAGCCCTCGTGATCGATCGCGTCACCGCCTCGCGCATGGGGATCACGCCGCAAATGATTGATCAGACCCTCTATGACGGCTTCGGCCAGCGTCAGGTGTCGACCCTCTACACCCAGCTCAACCAGTACCACGTCGTGCTCGAAACCATGCCGGATTTCCGGAGCGATCCTTCCAAGCTCAACGACATTTACGTGCGGTCGGCCCTCGCACCCACGGGTTCCGGCACGTCTGGTGCGAACTCAAACGGCGTCGTAACAGCCAACTCCGCATCCGGGTCATCTTCGGGCGGTATCGCCAGGGCGGGATCGAGCACCGGATCCGGCGTGCTGAACCCTCCGGCGATTACTTCCTCCAACGGAGCGGCTGTCCCGCTGAGCGCCATCGCGCATTTCGAACAGCGCACCGCCCCGTTGACCATTAACCATCAGGGCCAGTTTCCCGTCGTCACCGTCTCCTTCAATCTGGCACCCGACGCCTCTCTCGGCGATGCCACGAAGGCCATTGATCAGGCTCAGCGCGAGATCAACATGCCCCTCAGCATTCAAGCCGCCTTCCAGGGCACGGCGGCGTCGTTCCAGGCTTCGTTGTCCAATGAGCCGCTCCTGATTCTGGCCGCCATCATCACCGTTTACATCGTGCTCGGCGTTCTCTACGAAAGCTACATCCACCCGATTACGATTCTTTCGACGCTGCCTTCCGCAGGCGTCGGCGCGATCCTCGCTCTCATCATCTTCCATTCCGAGCTCAGCGTCGTCGCCTTGATCGGCATCATCCTGCTCATCGGTATCGTCAAGAAGAACGCCATCATGATGATCGACTTCGCCCTCGAAGCCGAACGCAAGGAGGGCAAGAATTCGGTCGACGCGATCTACCGGGCCTCGCTCCTGCGCTTCCGTCCCATCATGATGACCACCATGGCCGCCCTGCTTGGCGCGTTGCCGCTCGCCCTGGGCACCGGTATCGGCTCTGAACTGCGCCGGCCCCTCGGTATATCGATCGTCGGCGGTCTTCTCATCAGCCAGGTCCTGACGCTCTACACCACCCCTGTGATTTACATCTTCTTCGACCGTCTCAGTCGGCGGTTCTCCCCCGCCCGTGCCGGTGACGAAGGCCCCGAGGCGGTTCCGGCGGACTAGCCATGAGCCTTTCGTCTCCATTCATCCGCCGGCCGGTCGCCACCACGCTCCTGACGGCTGCCATCGCGCTCGCGGGCGCAGTCTCCTTCCGGCAACTGCCCGTCTCGCCGCTTCCCCAGGTCGATTTCCCCACGATCACCGTAGGAGCCGGCCTGCCCGGCGCCAGCCCGGAAATCATGGCCTCCTCCGTTGCCACTCCGCTTGAGCGCCAGTTCGGCAGAATTGCGGGCGTCACGGAAATGACGTCCTCGAGCAACCTTGGTACCACGAGCATCACCCTGCAATTTGAGCTGAACCGCGACATCAACGGCGCCGCCCGCGATGTGCAGGCCGCCATCAACGCCGCGCGCAGTTATCTCCCCGCCAATCTCCCGAGTAATCCCACCTACCGCAAGGTGAACCCGGCCGACGCGCCCATCATGATCATAGCCCTCACCTCGGATGTGTATCCGAAGGGCAAGCTATACGATGCCGCCTCCACCATCATGCAGCAGCGGCTCTCCCAGATTGACGGCGTCGGACAGGTGAACGTCGGCGGCAGTTCCCTTCCCGCTGTCCGTGTTGAGCTGAATCCAACCCAGCTCAATAGCTACGGCCTGGGCCTGCAGGACGTCGCCGCCATGCTGCGAAGCCAGAACGCGAACCTCCCCAAAGGCCAAATCCGCGTTGGTGACAAGCTCGCTGACATCGCCGCCAACGATCAACTCCTGCAGTCCGATGCGTACAAAGACCTCGTCGTTGGCTATCGCAATGGCGCCGCCATCCGCCTTTCGGATATCGGTACCGTCCGGGATGGCGTCGAAAACATCCGCGCTGCGGGCTTCGTCAACGGGAAGCCGAGTATCCTCATCATCGTCTCTCGCCAGCCGGGCGCGAACATCATTGACACGGTCGATCGCATTTACGCCGCGCTTCCTTCTCTGAAGGCTTCGATCCCCACGGCCATCAATCTCACGGTCGTGCTCGACCGCACCACGACGATTCGCGCCTCAGTACACGACGTCGAGATCACCCTGATGATTTCCGTCTGCCTCGTGATTTTGGTCGTCTTCGTGTTTCTTCGAAATATTCGCGCCACGCTGATTCCCAGCGTCGCCGTCCCGGTTTCGCTCATCGGGACCTTCGGCGCCATGTATCTGTTCGGCTACAGCATCGACAATCTCTCGCTGATGGCTCTCACCATTTCCACCGGTTTCGTCGTGGACGACGCCATCGTTGTCATCGAGAACGTCACGCGTTACCTCGAACAGGGAATGTCGCCCATGCAAGCGGCATTCGAAGGGGCCAGGGAAATCGGCTTCACGGTGCTTTCGATAAGCCTTTCGCTCGTCGCCGTGTTCATCCCCATTCTGATGATGGGCGGAATCATCGGCCGCCTGTTTCGCGAGTTTGCCGTGACGCTTTCGGTCGCGATTCTCGTCTCCCTGCTGGTCTCGCTCACCACCACGCCGATGATGTGTTCTCGCCTTTTGCGGCACGAACGGCGCGAGGGGCACGGCCATCTCTACCGCGCCAGTGAAAGGTTCTTCAACTGGATCCTCAGCACCTACGACACGATGCTCAAGTGGGTGCTCCAGAATCCCGCCCTGACGTTGGTCGTTCTTCTCATCACCATCGCCGTCAATGTCTTCCTTCTTGTCATCGTCCCAAAGGGCTTCTTTCCGCAGCAGGACAACGGCACCGTTTTCGGCGGCATTCTTGGCGCGCAGGACACTTCGTTCCAGGCGATGCAAACGGCGACGCAGCGTTTCGTTGAGATTATCAAGACCGACCCCGCCGTCGAGAACGTAATGGCCTTCACGGGGGGGGGCGGCTCGACCAACGGCGGCTTCGTTTATCTCGGCTTGAAACCCCTCAGCCAACGCAAGATCAGCGCCAGCGACCTCATCAACCGCCTCCGCCCCAAGTTGCTTACCGTTCCTGGGGCGTCGGTCTTCCTACAAGCTGGGCAGGACTTGCGAATCGGCGGCCGTCACAGCAACGCCCAGTATCAGTACACTCTTCAGAGCGAGAATGTGGACGATCTCGTCAGATGGGGCCCCATGCTTCTGCAAAGAATGCGGAAGCTGCCGGGATTCACGGAAGTCAACAGCGACCAGCAGAATGACGGCCTCCAGGCCCACCTCACCTACGATCGCGACACTGCCTCCCGGCTCGGAGTCACGCCCCAATCGATCGATACCACTCTCTACGAGGCCTTCGGACAATCGCAGGTCTCGGTCATGTACACCTCCTTGAATCAATATCACGTCGTCATGGAGGTGGCGCCCCAGTTCTGGCAGAGCCCGCAGAATCTGAACGACATCTACATCCATCCGACCAACGGAGGCGAGGTCCCAATCAGTGCCGTCACGCGCTATGAACCTCAAACCGCTCCCCTCGCAGTAAATCACCAGGGCCAGTTCCCTTCCGTCACGGTCTCGTTCAATCTCGCTCCTGGAGTCGCCCTCAGCGATGCCGCGCGCGAAATCGATAATCTCGAGCAGAGCATGGGAATGCCGCCCGAGATTCACGGCATGTTTTCGGGCGCACTCCAGGCGTATCAAGAGTCGCTGCAGACCGAACCCATGCTCATCATCACGGCCCTTCTAGCGGTCTACATCGTCCTGGGCATCCTCTATGAGAGCTACATTCATCCGATCACGATCTTGTCAACGATTCCGTCTGCAGGCGTTGGCGCCGTCCTCGCCCTCATGTTCTTCCGCACGGACTTGAGCGTCATCGCCATCATCGGGATGATCCTCCTGATCGGAATCGTGAAAAAGAACGCCATTTTGATGATCGACTTCGCCCTCGCTGCCGAGCGCAACGAGGGCAAAAGCTCCAAGGAAGCGATTTACCAGGCTTGCTTGCTGCGCTTCCGCCCAATCCTGATGACCACCATGGCGGCTCTGCTCGGCGCTCTCCCGCTGGCCATTGGCCTAGGCGCCGGCGCCGAGTTGCGCAGGCCGCTCGGCATCACCATCGTCGGCGGACTCATTTTCAGCCAGGCGCTCACGCTCTTCACCACTCCGGTCGTCTACTTGTACATGGACCGTTTCAGCATCTGGTGGCGTGGCGCTCACAAGAAGCAAGTAACCGCAGCTGGCCAGGAAGCAGACTAATTTCGATGCGTGAGGAAACAAGAAACATGGCGCGAGGACTTACATTTCGTTTCTCGACCGCGGGCTTGATCGCAGTCACGGCGTTTCTCTCCGGCTGCATGGTCGGCCCCAAGTACCACACTCCCACTGCGCAAACGCCCGCCGCTTACAAAGAAGTCACGCCCGAGAACATGAACCAGGTCGACAACTGGAAGCTCGCCCAGCCTGGCGACACCATGATTCGCGGCAAATGGTGGGAAATGTTCGGCGATCCCGAGCTAAACAAGCTCGAGGACCAAGTAGATGCGTCGAACCAGACCATCGCCGCCTCCTACGCCAGCTTCATGGCCGCGCGCGCTCTTGCCCTCCAGGCTCGCGCACAATTCTTCCCCACTGGCACCACCAGCCCTTCGATCAACAAGACTCACCAGGCCTCTAACCTCACCGGAACCAGCAGCGCCAATGCCTCGTCGTTCACGGTCTACGATCTGCCCTTTGACGCCACCTGGGTCCCCGACCTTTGGGGTCGCGTTCGCAACACTGTCCGCAGCAATGTCTACAACGCGCAGGCCAGCGCCGCCGATTTCCAGAACGTCCGCCTGACCATTCACGCCGAACTTGCCGCGGACTATTTCGAGCTTCGCAGCCAGGACGCCCTCAAGCAATTGCTCGACTCCACCGTGAAGGCCTATCAGGAATCCTTGCGCCTTACGCAGGTTCTGTACGAGACGGGCATCGATTCCCAGGAAGCCGTCGCGCAGGCGGAAACGCAGCTCGACACGACCTTGGCGGAAGATACGAATCTCGGAATCGCGCGCGCGCAACTCGAACACGCCATCGCCGTGCTCACCGGCCAGCCTCCCTCGACCTTCTCGATTCAGCCCCAGCCTCTCAAGTTTGCGCCGCCGCCGATTCCTCTGAGCCTTCCCTCGCAGCTTCTCGAGCGCCGGCCGGACATCGCCGCCTCTGAGCGCCTCGTCGCGCAGGCTAACGCGCAAATCGGCATCGCCAAGGCCGCCTACTATCCCACGGTCACGTTGAGCGCCGCAGGAGGATTGGAGAGTTCACAGTTCACGGACTGGTTCACGTGGCCGAGCCACTTCTGGTCGATCGGCGCCGCCGCCGCAGAAACGATCTTCGACGCAGGCTTGCGCCGCGCCGCCGTCCAGCAATTCGAGCAGCAATACAATCAGACCGTCGCGAATTATCGCCAGACCGTCCTGACCGCATTCCAGCAGGTCGAAGACAATCTCGCGTCCGTCCGCATCCTCTCGCTGCAGATTGACCAGCAGGACGCTGCCGTGAAGGCCGCGCAGCGCAACCTCGATATCGCCACTGATCGCTACAAGCTCGGCATCGATCCCTATCTCAACGTCATCACCGCTCAGACCACTTTGCTCATCAACCAGCAAACCGCGGTCAACCTTCGCTCCCAGCAAATGGTTTCCAGCGTTCAGCTCGTCGAAGCCCTCGGCGGCGGATGGGGCCGCTCCCAGCTTCCATCGCCCGCCGGCATCCTCAGCAGGAATGCCAGCCCCGGCCCCGGCTCTCCCGCGCAAGCGGGCGTCAAGACCGCCGGCTCCGACTCTCCCGCTTCCACTCAGCCGCCCCAGAAATAGCCGAGCTGAAGGTATCGCCGTATCGTCGTCCTGAGCGGAGCGTACCGATCTTATTCATCGCGCAAATCGTACCCTTGCGATTCCCGCGTCGGGACGCGCAGTCGGAGGATCTCTCTTTGGTTCGCGGAAAAAAGGGGTCGTGCTACCTGAAGTGGGCTTACTCGCACCGCAACGCGATCGTCGGCTCAATTTTCGTGGCTCGTCGGGCGGGAAGGTAGCAGGCCGCCAGCGCGACGACGGCGAGCGCCACCGCCACGCTCGCGAACGTCAGCGCGTCCGTTGCGCCCACGCCATACAGCCGGCTCCTCAAGAAACGGGTCAGCACCAACGAAAGGGTCATGCCGACCGTCAGGCCAGCAGCCGCCAACCGGAAGCCCTGTCGCAGCACCAACCGGAAGATCTGGCTTCGCTCAGCCCCCAGCGCCATGCGAATCCCGATCTCGCGTGTGCGCTGGCGCGTGGTGTAAGCGACCACGCCATAGATGCCCACCGCCGCCAGCAACATCGCGAGCAATCCATAGGAGCCCGCAAAAGTGGCGGCTACGCGCTCAAGGAGGGTTCCAAACTCCATCGTGACCTTCAGCGGATTCACGTTGAACAGCGGCAGTTCCGGATTCAGCTCACCCATGGCTCGCTCAGCCGGAAAGGCCATCGCCTGAGGATCGCCCGAAGCCCGCAAGTGAATCGTAGTGTCCTGCGTCGAGCGGTACGCCTGGTAGATCGAGAGATAAATCACTGGCTCGGGCGGGTACGTCAGCATGCGGTACTTGGCATTGCGGGCCAAGCCTACCACCGTAAACCATTCGTCTCCGTCTTTCACTCGCTTCCCGATCACGTCCTGGCCCGGCCAATACCGGTCCGCCAGCGCCTGATTGACGATCACCACGCGCTGCGATTCCGGCCCATCCTGATCGTTGAAATCCCGCCCCGAGATGAGCCTCGTCCGCATCGTATGGAAGTAGTTCGGACCCACGATCCCGCGGCTGATTTCCATCGACTCGTGCGGCTGCGGCTCATACCCTTCCAGCTCCAAGTAATCGCTATGAATCGTGAAACTGAGTGGCGAGAAATCGGCCAGCGTCACTGACTCCACGCCGGGCAGCGCGGCAAGTTTGGCCAGAACCTGCCGGTCGAAAGTGATGGAGGTGGCTCGCGAATAACCCGCAGGCGAAAGCTCATAGGAAGCAAGCAGCACATGATCCGGATCGAATCCCGGGTTGGACTCTCGCGCCTTTTCCAGGCTGCGCGTGAACAGCCCCGCGCAGACCAGCAATAGCAGCGAGAGCGCGATCTGGGCCACCACGAGGCCGCTCGAAAGGCGGCCCTTGTGGAACGCCGCTGACACGCTGCCTGCCTCTTCCTTCAGGACCGTCTGCAGCGACAGGCTCGAAGAGCGCATCGCCGGCAGTATCCCGAAGATCAGCGCCGTAAGAATCGAAACAGCTGCGGTCCCCAGCAGCACGCGCTGATCGACATGCGCGTCGAGCGTCAGCGGAAGAGTAGTCGGAGGAAGGAAGCCGGCCACGCTGCGGGCCGTCCAAACCGTGATCAAGACGGCGACCGCTCCGCCCGCCAGACCCAGCACGAGACTCTCCACCAGGAGCTGCCGCACCAGTTGCCCTCGCGTCGCCCCGACCGCCATGCGGATGGCAATCTCGCGCCGCCTCGCCACCGAGCGCACCAGCAGCAGATTCGCTACGTTGGCGCACGCCAGCAACAGCAAAACCACGGCCAGCCCCAGCAGCATCGGCAGCGTCTTGTAGAGATAAACGTTGGCGCCAAAAGGAGAGCGCCACAGCGGATCGAGCGAAATCTGATTCGGGCTGCCGCGGTGCTCCTCCGGCGATCGCTCCACAATCTCCTGCATCAGGAGGTTCAATTCGGCCTGCGCTTGCCGGTTTGTGAAACCCGCCCGCACTCTCCCGAGAACGTTAAGCCAGAAGGTCCCGCGTTCATCGGGGCGATCCGAACCCCACACGAATCGGTCCATCGTCAGGGGAATCCAGACGTCCGTCCGCAGCCCCGTCTTGCATCCGTGGAATTCGCGCGGCGCAACTCCGATGATTGTGTAGGGATGACGATTGATCTGCATCGTCCTCCCAATAACCGATGGGTCCTTGCCGAAGTGGGTCTGCCACAGGCCGTAGCTGATCACCGCCACTGCCGCGCCCGCGCGCTGCTCCTCTTCAGCTGGCACGAATCCGCGCCCGAGAATGGGATGGACGCCCAGCACGTCGAAGTAATTGGCCGACGTCAGCGCTCCGTAAACGCGCTCCGGCTTCCCAACCCCGGTCAGCGAAATGAAATCGTCGTGGTACCCCAGCAACCCCGCGAAGCTGCGGCTATGGTCGCGCAGGTCCCGATAATCCAGGTAAGAAAATGGCGGGCTGGGGTGGTCGCTGCGTTCGCCTCGCATCACCGTGACGGCGCCGGCCGTGCGTGTCACGCCTGGAATCGGGTTGAGCAGTGTCGAACTGATCCAGCTGAAGATCGTGCTGTTCGCGCCGATGCCGAGCGCCAGGGTCAGCACCGCCACCACCGTGAAGCCAGGACACTTCAGGAGGATTCGAAGGGCGTAACGGGCGTCCCGAATCATGTCACTCGTGTTGGTCAGGCCAGCTCGCTGATCTGACCCTCTATAGCCATCTAGCCTGACCCGGAGACCCGCTATCAGTGACCTGGATCACATCGGGCCGTGCGTCGGCGGCGGCCCGGAAGTATGATTGGCTCTCAGGAGCAGCGACCCGTGACCAAGCGTCCACCCAAGCTTCACACCCAACTCGGCCGAGCCGCTGTCCGCATCTTTGCCGCCAACGATCGCATGAACCAGATTCTGATCGAGCATCTTGACCCCGCCGCCTGGAGAGCCAAACCGCCCGGCAAGGTCCGCACCATTGTGGCGATCTTCACGCACATGCACAATGTCCGCTCGAAGTGGGTCCGGCTTACCGCTCCGCACCTGAAGGTTCCGCCGCAGCTCGACCGCGCGCGCTGCACGCCGCAGCAGGCCCGCGCGGGATTGGCCGAGAGCGCCGCTCGCTGCGCGGAGATGCTCGCGGAAGCGCTCGGCGGTCCTGGGGGTCGCGTCGAGAAGTTCCTCAGAGACGGCTGGGCTCAGCCTTGGCCGGTTGGTCCGGAAATGCTGTGCTACATGCTGTCTCACGAAGCACATCATCGCGGGCAGGTGTGCATGCTGGCGCATCAGCTCGGATTCCCGTTGCCGGCGCAACTGACGTCCAGGCTCTGGAATTGGGAACGGCTGTGGAAAGAGTGCGGCTCGCCCCGTGGCCCCGGCTGCGATTCCTAGGTGGACCGCTCACTTCTTGCGCATCCAGACGCGCCACGTGATCGGCCCTGCTTCCTGATTGCTCAGTGGACGGCCCGCCAGCTTGAGCGCCAGCTTTATCTGACCGTGATGGTAGCCCTCGTGCCAGATCATGTGTTGGAGGAAGAGGATCGGGTGGTCGTAGTGAAGGTCCATCTCCCGGCCTGACTCCACCTTGCTCTTCACCGCGTCCCGCACCGCCTTGGCGCTCTCGTTCAGCATCTGCGCGATCCGGTCAGAGTCGCGCTCGGCCGCCCACTCCTCACGGGGCAACGTTCTGGCGAACTCGGGAGCGTCCTCGGAGATGAACACAAGCCGCACATAATGGATGTGCGTGAAGAGCTCCGCGATCGATGGGCTGCCCTCCATCGCCCTGATTTCCAGCCCGCCCTCCGGGAGGGCGCGAAGCAGGTTGACCAGGATGGTGTTGTTCCGGTCCCACGAATCCAGCAGCGCCTCAAGCAAGCGTTGGTCTTGCGCATCCGCCATTTCCACTCCCCACCGATTCGGTTTTGACGGCCGGCTAACTCGTTGTCCCAGCGGCCCGCGAGATTCTATACCAACCTTGAATGGGTCGAAGTCCCGGCAGCTCGCGTGGAACTGTATATTAGACATGGTGTCGGCCCTGTGTTTTCAATGACTTAGGGCGATTTCTAATCGCGTAACTGTATATTAGAAACTCGCGATCGGCGATCCGCGGCCCGCGACCCGAGGAATGCGATTCGGACTTTTCTATGTTAGGGTTTGCAAGTACAAACCCTGAAACTTCTTTGCACTCAGGGTTTGCAAGTACAAACCCTGAAACTTCTTTGCACTCAGGGTTTGCAAGTACAAACCCTGAAACCCGGCGAAGCGCGTTGAGCCGCGAGACGGATAGATTAGAAATTTCTTTGTCCTTTGTTTTCAGGGGCTTGAGTCCGTTTCTAATCTTCACTGTATAGATTAGGATCGTTCCAGAGACAGGGGCGCACGGTGGCTCGGAATCGCGATCGTCGGTGGGCCGGAAACTGTACCGATTGAAGATTTTCATGTAATTGAGCCGCAAGGATTTGCCGCGATTTCCGTTTGCAAAGTGTACCGATTGAAATCGCGCGGTCCATGGCCGACGGTCGATAGATTTCGCTACCATTGCCAGTTCCTCCTCTCTGCCGGGCGTGTCTAGACACACGGCTACCCCGGTCGTGCGCGGACTTCTTTAAGCTCAGGGTTTGCAAGCACAAACCCTGAAGCTTCTTCACGTCAGGGTTTGCAAGTACAAACCCTGAAACCCGGGCACACAATTAATTATTCTGATGTTAAGGATGAGCCAGGCTAGCACAAATTGACGCAAAAGTCAAGTACCAGTACTGTTCAAAACTCGGCCGCCTTCGTACCGCGGAGGCTCAGGACCGGCGAGGAGCTGCCACGCGGCGAAAATGCCATCAAGCCACCGGAGTGAACCAAGAGCGCCGACCCTTCGAAAACCGCGAAGGATCGGGCACCCGAAGACCCAACGGCAAATCCTCTCGGCGGAGGCTGGGGCACCCGCCCTCACGCACCCTTCGCAAAACCGGCGAAGGGCTGCGGCACCCATTGCGTTGGAGGGAGACTCGCGGTTCGGCACGGTGTGGTATTATCCGCCCGCGCCGTGATATCGAGAAACCAAATTCACCGAACAACTAAGGGTCGGCCACCCGCCTACATCTACGATCTGTATGCTCAAGGCATCACAAATGTTGCTCAGATGATTTCAACCGCCATCGGCCGCGGTGTTCTTGCCTATGACGTGGGAGTTTATTTCAGCCAAAGCGATATCGCGCACGACCAAAGTGTCACCGGAAAGTTCGCGCCCAATCCACCGTCAACGCTGCCGATTTACATGGTTCCGGAGGGTGCACCAGGAAGAAAACCAAATCCAAAACCGTTTTGCCCAAGCGGATCATGCGTACAATAGGTTTCAGTATTCGGCTGTCTGCCTCGTCGAACAGTTGGGTCCTCGTTTTGCTGATGTTGTCAGCAGGGGCTGCACCATACCAGTCTCCGGCAAAGCCCGACTCACCGAAGGTGGTAATCGAGAAGCTAATGAAGATGACCGATGACGGCTCACTCTTGACTGCCGACGGCTGGAAGCAGGCTGGCGTTCTTTTTCTCCACCCAACGCCGCAGCCTCAACATCCTACGCTGAGGGTGATATGGAAGAACTATGCTGTCAGTTTGTCGTCAACGAATGGGGACCGCGCAGTTGTATACGTCGGCTACACAGACCTGGGGCAGATCGACAGTCGTTTGCACTATATACCATTTGACCCAACCATTGCCAAGTCGGCTGCTATATTTCATATGGTGCTCGCAAACGGACAGTGGAAAATCGAAGATCCCCAAGATTGGCCCTGGGCAAGTCTCGACGCGGCTATGCGACACGTGAAAGAAATGCGCAGGAAGGCCGTCGACCCAACCATTCAAAAAAACGCTGACGCAACCCTTGATATCCTGGCGAAATTCCGGGGTTGACGGGTTTTTCTGGTCTGGCGGCCTGGCGCTGTTCCGTCAACACCTATCGACCGGCTCGGCGTGTACGTTTGAGAAGCTCGGCAATCCCGAACGTCCACGGCTCAATCGCATCGCAATAGTCGACGCGATTCACTAGCGTCCCCAGTTCGGGCGATGAGATTGAGACAACATCTCCAACTTTGTGCGTGAAACCGCGGCCCGGACGGTCGCGGTCCTGCGTTGGCGCAAACATGCTGCCGAGAAACAGCATCACTCCGTCGGGATACTGATGCTCCGGCCCGATTGTTTGCCTGACCAGATCCTCCGGATCGCGGCTGATTTCTTGCATGCGGCTGACGGCGTGTAACGCGAATCCATCCGGGCCTTCAATCTCGAGCGAAATCTCGGCCGCGCGCACATCTTCCATGCCGAAGCCCTCGTCAAACAGCCGAATGAAAGGGCCAATCGCGCACGAGCCGTTGTTGTCCTTGGCCCTGCCGAGCAGCAGCGCGCTCCGGCCCTCAAAGTCGCGCAGGTTCACGTCATTGCCCAGAGTCGCGCCTACGACATTTCCTCCGCGCCCTATCGCCAGGACCACTTCCGGTTCCGGATTGTTCCACTCCGATTGCCGCACAATTCCGATATTGGAGCCCGCACCCACGGCGCTCATCGGCGGCGCCTTGCTGAAAATCTCAGCGTCGGGCCCAATCGCCACTTCGAGGTATTGCGACCACAGGCGATTTGCGATGAGCCAGTCCTTCGCGGCAGCCGCTTGAGCGCTTCCGGGCTTTATATTCGCTAGCCGCCGGTCGAGTTCGGCGCTCAGTTCCCGCCGCAACGCCGCTGCTTTCGCGGGATCTCCGCGAGCAGCCTCCTCAATCACACGCTCCTTGAGGCTGATCAGGAAAGTGACTCCACTTGCCTTGATGGGTTGCAGGTCGCACGGCGCAAGCAGATGCGGACGCTCCGCGGATCGCGCCGCTCCGGGAGAATCTGCCAGGAACTCGCCGAGAGAACCGAGGCGCCGGTCTACGCCGGACCTCGGCCGCGCGTTCACCGAGGCGTCTGCGTCGTTCAGCACCTCCGCCACAGTGCCGAAACGGTCCGTAATATCGAAAACTTCCCTGTCGGCAATGGCAACAACCAATGGCTCGCCGCCATGCGGCCCGGGCATCCATACGCGTCCAATGAGCGAGCCGCCATTCCGCGGCAGAATCGAGTCTGGCGTCAGTCGAGGCACGTTCACGCTTCTTATCCGGCCTGAGCTACATCGGCGGTGGGGCAATATCCGTGTTTTGTCCCACCGCAATGCGCCACTCGGCGGCATCCTTCACGAGGACGAACACGAGCACGCCCTTGCGATCCGGCAGCGCCTGCCCGTTGGGCAACGCAAGCCCCGTCAGATCCCAAAGCACGTGCAGGCTCGCAACATCCGGCCGCAGGAACTTCACCTGCATCTTTTGCACGCTGAGGCGGCTGTGGCGAAACACGGTCGCATGCGTCGCCTCGTGCTCGGCCTGAATTCGCTCGCGGCCTGTCCACCACATTCCGTAGACATTCACGAACTCCGCGTCGTCGCGAAAGAGCTGGGCGAACGCCTTCAAATCGTGTCTGTTCCAGGCCTCGATCATCTGAGAGCCTACCGCCCGGACCGCCTGCTCGTCGGACATGGGCTGAACCTCCGGTGTGGGAATGGGCCGCACTTTACCACGAAACATTCTGGCGCATCGCGCGTCCGAAAATGCGCGCTTTCACCGACAGCCTCTTGTGAGGCATCCGTACAAATAATCACGCTGGATGGAGATTCCGTCGCAAAAGCAAACTACCTGGCGTCGTTCAGCAGGACTTTGCTGACAGATTTGCGGTAATAGGGTACAAACAGAAGCCTGAAAGATCACATACCGCCACCCATGTTCCCGCCCCGTTCCAGACTCGCTGGTCCGGTCAAGCACTCGGCGCCTGATCCCGACACCGTAATCCTGACTTGCGACCGAGCTTTGACATGGCCGTGTCTCATGGGACTATTTGGCATTGGTTTGTTGGTTGCCAGCTTCTGGGTGCCACGGCTATGGGCGTACCTCTTCTTTTTGGGATTGCCCGCTCTGCTTGTCGCGTTTTATTCGGCGATGGTCCGAGTTGATATCGTTTTGTCGAAGAAGAACGCCACGCTGGCGGTGCAGCCGATGCTAGTGTCGATCCCGCTGAAACCGAACGCTCCTCTCTTCAGATTTTCGGAAATTCGCGAGTTTCTGATCGAATCGGAATTTGAACTCGGCATGGCATCAGACGAAACCGGTAAAGGCAGCAAGCCCTTCGTGTGGCATCTTACGGCCGTGACCACCAATGGCACACAGCACCGTCTGACTTGGCACTTTGCTCGGCGACCAATACTTCTCGCAGGTAAAGAGGCGTCACGAATAACGGGCAAACCACTCCGCGAACAGCCGAACCCATTCAAATCGAGCACTTGGAGCCACTGGGGCTACAACTTCCTCAGGTAGTTTCAGTCTCACCAAATGGACCTGCAGCCGGGTTACGGGAAACTTGGTCTGGGCGCAAGGCAATTTTCCGACTCCCCCGTGACTCATCCATTTGCCGAGACGCGAACTCCCTGTTTGGCTCGATTACCCGTCAACGAGAGAAGCGGCCGATGTATTCGGCCCGGGCCAGGATGTGGCCTTGCATCGCCCGTTCGACGTCTTTTTTTGTAGCGCCAGGCATAAGATTCAGCTTGGCATCAAGGGCATAGAGCTTGAAGAAGTAGCGGTGGGGTTTGCCGGGCGGGGGACAGGGCCCGCCATAACCGATTTTCCCAAAGTCATTACGGCCCTGGCGCGAACCGTCAGCCGATTGATCGTTTTTCGGAAAATTTTGCGGAAGGGCGCGCACATTCGCGGGCATGTCAAAGATCACCCAATGTACCCAGGTTCCCATCGGAGCGTCGGGATCGTCCGCGATCAAAACGAAACTCTGAGTAGCGGCAGGCGTGGCGTTCCAGTTGAGCGCCGGTGAAATATCTGCACCTTCGCAAGTGAATTGCTTCGGAATATCTCCACCAGCGATGAAATCGCCACTCTTCAATTCCAACGACACGGCAGCACCTCCAGAATGCCATAGCGAGCGCCATGCAAATTGTGACTGGGCTAGATAGGGCGCGGGCGTTACTTTTCAGCCTCCACCAGTTGGGATGAGCAGCTCATCTCGCGATCCGGCGACGTATTCCACGATGGCACAAACAGGCTGCGGGGACCTGAGTTTGCGGCATGGTCACAGTGACCCCGTAGTTCTGGTATTTCTTCGATGAAAGAAAGGGCTCGCGGTTTCCTTCAGCTTTTCTTTGATGTCACGGCGAAGAAGGCAGCAGCCTCCTGGTGTACTTGTTTGCCGCCACATTTCGGACACTTGATCTTGCCCTTTTCGTATTCCGCAAGTGTAAGGATGATTTCAAATGGCTTCTTGCAATCTTCGCAGTAGAACTCATAGCAAGGCATATGGACCCCGAAAAACGCCATACACAAAGGCCGTCCCGGTTCCGGCGGGACGGCCTTGTGCTACGCTGCGGTGCAGCGTTTCCCTAGAAGTAGAACTTGGCCGCAAGCTGAATTCGCCGCGGGTCGTAAGCGCTCCGTACCTGACCGAAACGAGAGCTCTCGATGTTCGTGGAGATTGAGTTCGGACTGAACTGCGTGTGATTGAACGCGTTGTACATTTCAATCCGAAGTTGGACGTATGTCCTCTCGGTGAAGTGCGTGTTCTTGAAGAGTTCGAGATCCCAGTTGTTGATACCCGGCCCACGGAACAGGTCTCTACCAGCGTTTCCAATCGTTCCCGGCGCTTCGGGAGCAAAAGAGTTCGCATCCGGCGCGCCCTTACCGCTGAACCACAGGTGATTACCACTGGCAGTGAGGGTGGTGCGCGGGTTGTAAATCTTCACGCTGCCAACAACGTTAGGAACGTCTGGACACGCGAAATCGGAATATGCTGGTTGACACATAAATGACTGGTATCCACTATCGATGACGTCGAGCGGGAATCCGCTCTGGAACGTCGGAAGCGCAGCAATGTTCCAACCATTGGCCAGCTTAGAGAGAGCGCCCGAACCGTGCACACCGGGGATTTGGTACAGGACGCTTGCCACAAAACGATGCTGCGCGTCGAAGCTCGAGTTGCCGTAATCGCACTTGATGCAGTACGGGTCAATCGCACGCGCTGCTCCGAGTGCTCCGAAGCCGCTGCCGCCAAACGCGCTGTTCTCAAATCCTGAACCATCGTCCAGCGAGTGAGACCAGGTGTATGTGGCGAAGAACTGCAGGCCGTTCGAGAACCTCTTGTCCAAGGTGGCCTGGAATGCGTTGTAGTTGGAGTTCCCGATGTTCGCGATCTGGTCGATCGGGCCGTATATGTTGGGATTCACCATGAAATCCTGCGGGAACATGCCCCCGAAGCTAAAGCTGTCGCATCCCGGCGTATTCACGCAGTCTGCGACGTTCGAAAATGGCGTTGGGATATTTAGCGGAGTGCCGATGCTCAGGTGATGCGCAACGGCTCCCACGTATCCTAGCGACATCTTCATTGTGGGACTGAGTTGACGCTCGATTGTCAGGTTGAAGTTTTCAGCCACGGGATCTACGTTGGCCGGGCTCTGGGTTGCACAGCAATACTGCCAGAGGGGCAAGAACGGGCTGAAGTCCACATTACGTGCTACGGCCCCACCGAACGGAAATGGATTCGATACGGATCCCCTGCCAGCAACGTCAGCAAAAGGATTTGCGAAGCCGGGGCTGCCGGTTTGACTGCCAAACGCCAGCGAACCTGCGCCGACCGAGTTGAGCGTGAAGGGAGGCATGCCCATGAACTGCAACGTGAGCTCTTCCTCGCTCCGGTTGTAGTAGATCCCGTATCCTCCGCGAATGCTCAACTTGCCTGGTCCGCCAGAGAGCCAGCCAAGATTCGGGCTCCAAGCAAAACCAAAGCGGGGTCCGAAATAACGCCAAGTGTGGTTTGTGCCAGCCGGATGAACGCCGGGGTCTCCCTGGAAGACGTAACCGATGGGAGCGTTGGTAAACACCTGCGACTGCTGGCCTGGAACGAAAGCAACCATGGCGTGATCGGAGTAGTAGTTGTCATGGATCGGCAGATCCACCGTCCAACCGATGCCATAGCTCAACGTGAAGTTCGGGCGCAGTCTGAATTGATCTTGAGCATAACTATAGAGCTCATACGAAAAGGCATTCACGATGCCGCCGCTCCCCTGGCTGTAACTGTCGGGAATGCCCAAAAGAAAATCGGCACCAGGGTTGGTTGTCGAGAACTCTCCAGCACCGTTGAAGGTGTAGACGCCGTCATTGCTCCCGTAGAACGGGTTGTAAACCAGGAATTTTCGGCCTTCGAACCCGAACTTGAAAGTGTGGCGGCCCTGCGCCATAGAAAAGCTGTCGCCAGCTTGATATGTCTGATCGATGCGAGGTTGCGGTCCGTTTGAAGAAAAGCCGAGTGAAAACAGCCCAGTGATATTGATGACGGGCAGACCTGCACCAGCCTTGTCCTGCGGCGTGATATTGAACCCAGCGGACGAAGGAAGAGTCGGTGTCACAGGGTTGACGGCCACGAAATTGAACCGTGTATATCCGGCCCTGAACTCGTTCAGCATGTGATCGTTCAGAGTATGTGTCCAGCTTAGCGTCAGCAGCTTGAAGTGCCGTTGCGCGTTCTCCGCAAAGCCCGGAAGGGTTGCGCCGGTGAACGGAATGGTGTCTACAGAGGGGCGGTTCTCTTGAAACCAAGTGCCCCAAAGCAGGTCTTTGGAAGTGAGGTTCTCGTCAATCCGGAAGAGGTACTGATTCGAAGTCAGGGTGGTAATCGGGTTGAAGAGGTAGTCGGTTCCGGAGACTTGGGGAACATACTTCGTCATGAGCGCATTCGCAACCGAATCAAAGTTCTGCGTTGGAATTACACCTGAGCTGAACAACGCGCTATAGGGCGTCGAGTTCGCAGCACACTTCACTCCACCCGACACTGGGCATGGAGCGCCGGGGCTGCTATCGCTGAAGAGCGCGATTGGAGCCAGCACCGACGACTCAGCCACAAAGGGTTTTCCTGTTGCCGGGTCAATGTCAGCTCCTTGGCCAAAGTTGCCGCCACGCTCAGCCGTTGTAAAGACTGGAACGTCGGATGCTGTTCCGGCCTCTGGTGCCCGTTCCCGAATTCCTTGGTAGGAAAAAAAGAAGAACGCGTGCTTCTTCCAGATCGGCCCACCAACTGTGCCTCCGAACTCGTTTTGATGGAAAATGGCGGCAGGTGTGAAATAGCCGCGGGCGTTCAGGAACGAGTCGCGGTAGAACTCGAACGCATCTCCGTGAAACTCGTTAGATCCGGATTTAATCAGCGCGTTTATTACGGCTCCCGAGTTCCGTCCGTACTCAGGATTAATCGTATTGGTGACCATGCGAAACTCGGAGATTGCATCAGGGCTTGGAACGATCAAACGAGTGTTTAACGGAAGATCATTCGTGTCCTGTCCATTGATGAGGAAGCTGTTTTGCTGCGATTGGCTGCCGTTCGTGGCAAATTCGCCGCGGCTATCGGATGCTGCCACAACGCCAGGCTCTGTCTGCTGCAGGTTGACCCAGTTGCGGTTGATCAGAGGCAGATCTTCGATGGCAGCGGAATTGACCACCGCCCCAAGCTGAGGCGTGTTCATCTCCACTTGCACCGGGTTGGACTCGACCGTGATCTCCTCAGTTACCGCGCCTATCGGCAACTTAATGTCTTGAACATAAACTTGATTCAGATCTAGATGGATTCTAGTTGATGTGAACCCTGCGAATCCCGTCCTTTCGGCTTTCAGCGTGTAATCACCGATCTGTAACTGAAGGAATTCGTAGGTTCCGTCTTTCGTTGAAACTGTCGTGCTCGCCACGCCGGTCGCCAGGTTCGTTGCGGTTACAGTCACGTCGGGCAGGAATGCTCCCGACTGATCAGTTATAATTCCACGAATGCCACCATAAAGATTCTGAGCTCTAGCGGGATGCGTCCCCAATGACAAACAGAGGATGCTTAGAAGCGCGCAAGAGAGAAACAATCGGCCTCTTCCCATGATTCACCTCCACGGATGTGAGTGGCCAGCAGGTGCTCAGGGCCGCCTCGATGGAGTGCCTGCCTGCACTTTGTAGACACTCGTCTCAGACGACCGGAAACGCTATGACGGGCATCACCGGTCGCAGTAACGACGGTCACGCTAATTGTCCGTCTAGCTAGGGGTTCTAAAAGGAGGATGTCGCCCGTATCCTATTTGCACGACCCAACTTAGAATCTACCGGGCAGTCAGTAAAGGTGGAACGTGAGCTCGATAGTTTGTCGGACCGGCGGGTGGGCCACTCTCCACCCCGTCGGTACGGCCTCATGGGGCTGGACGATGACGCTCCTGGTACGTACAACGGCGGAAGCTGCGATGATCCAGCTGTATTCACTGGGGTGGGGAGTGATGGTAAGACGCCGATTCACTGGGGGAAGGATGCGGATACAAGTCTGACGAATATTCTCGGAAAATCTCAATAAGGAGCCCGAGCTGATGACACAAAGCATACCAGCGCGTGTTGGATACCTCCAACAAGCAAACGAGTTTTTGCTGTCTTTAAATCTCGGTCTCGCCGTTATGCTTGAGCAACATGAAACGTCACATTCTTTCTTAGCTGAACGCCTTCAGTTTCTGATCAACGGGAAGTTGCATCTCCACCCGCACAGCAAAGTGGGAGGCTACGGAGCATTCTTTGTGTTAGCCGTTGGTGTCGCACTGTGCATTTTCTTGGTTTTCCGCTTTTTCTCCAGACGCTCTCTGGCGAAACAGGTCGTCCGTACTTTAGCGGGGCCTGTCGCTCTCGTGGCTTTTCCCGCAACATGGCTTTGCGCTGCGTATTCGGTTGGCATATTACCCGCGCTGCCAAACCCGCCAAGATTCTGGCTTTTCTTCGAATTGTCCGTCGCGGTCGTATGCGCACTACTCTACCTATACGAAAAGTGGAACGTTCCGGCGTGGGCAGGCATTCTATTACTGACGATCCACTACGGCGTCTGGGGATGGCTATTTTTGGGCGGTGTATTCTTCTGGATGGACCCGGCCAAAACAATCTTCCCACTTGTTGGTTTTTGCTCCTTTCTGGCGTGGGCCGTCTACGTTTCTCGAAGCTTCCGCTTGAAGGGTCGTCGACTCGCGTGACCCGTGGGGGGCTCGTGGCCACGCTTTCAGGAACTCGCCAAGCTTTGAACCCTGTCCGAAGTTTCGCCGAACACGACTCGCCTGATTCATCGAGCGCATCACGAAGGGGGGCTGCGAACAGGGTCTTGCGGTGCTCCGACAGGCCGAAGCGGAACTGGAGACGGTGCCGTTCTTGGCGGGAAGCACTTCTTCGGCTACAGCGAGATGGGCTTTTGGGCGTTCTTCTTCAGGTACCAGCAGGGCGGGTAGCCCAAATGAGGAAATATGGAATGGACGCAGGTCTCCGGCCCCGGCTCCCCGAAGGCAAACTCCTGCCTGCCGTCCTTGTGAGGGATGGCGTACATGCGCTGCACTTGCACGGTTTCGAGCGGGTCCCCTGGCGTGTTCTTCGAGAGCCTGTAACGAACCGAAACATAGTCGCCGGCGTAGAGAAGCGCCGCCGACGCCAGAATCGCGGCCAGCGCGCGAAAAACAATTTTGCGCAGCATCTGCAAGGATTCACCGCCCGTGCTTCGGGTTATTATACTGATAACTTGCGCGAACGGGTGTGCCCGCCCGCGAGGGTTTCCTTTTCATCCGGGGCGACTAGCAGTAGGATGAATTCTGGCGGGACTGGTGCCGGCCGATCGCCATCGGCCCGATACTTTCCTATGTACAAGAAGTATTTCAATCTGCAAGCGAATCCGTTCAACCCGAATCCCGATCCGCGGTTCCTGTTTCTGACCCCGGCGATGCGGGAAGCGTTGGCCGGGCTCGCTTACGGAATCAAACAGCGCAAGGGGTTCCTCCTTCTTACGGGCGAAGTCGGAACCGGCAAGACAACTCTGCTCAATCGCCTCCTCGAATGGCTGCAGGAAGAACACGTCGCCACCGCTTTCATCTTCAACTCGCGCCTGACCGAAAATGAATTCTTCGACTTCGTGATGGCGGACTTCGGCATCCACTGCGATTCCCGCGAAAAGAGCCAGCGCCTGCTGCGGCTCAACGAGTGGCTGCTCGACCGCTACCGCGAGCACGGAACCACTGTGCTGATCGTCGACGAAGCGCAAAACCTCTCACCGCAGGTGCTCGAGGAAATCCGGCTCCTGACGAACATGGAGACCACCAGCGAAAAGCTGCTGCAGATCGTGCTCTCCGGCCAGCCGGAGCTCGAAGAAAAGCTCCGCGACATGCAGCTGCGCCAGTTGCGGCAGCGCATCACGATCCGCTGCAAGACGTTTCCGCTGTCGAGGGAAGAGATGCTGGCTTACATCGCGGAGCGCCTGCGCATCGCCGGCTGCAACGGCACGCCGATATTTTCTCTCGAAGCCGTGGACGCCGTGTACCGGCACTCGAACGGGATTCCGCGAATCGCAAACCTCCTGTGCGAGCATTCGTTGATCACCGCATTCGTCGAGCAGATTCGTCCTGTCCCCGCGGCGATCGTCGACGAAGTCGCCCGCGACTTCGAACTTCAGAAGGCCGACTTGATCGCGAAGCAGCCAACGAACGGCGACAGCCCCGACGTCTTGATGGACGCTGTGCTCCGCAACCTTCAGGTTCTCCTGCAGGAAATCGCCAAGCAAAACGCCGCGAAGAAAGCCGCGCACGAGCAGGATCAAACCCACAATTCCTGACGCCGCGGCCGCGCGATCTCGCCGAAAACTCACCCAATGCCTTCGCCAGGATTAAAAGTTGACGCCGCACGCCTTCGGGCGTACGGTTCTGCACACATCAGTGCCGAACTTGGGAACCCCGGGGCAATTCACCTTATCAGGAGGGTTTATGGGCAAAATCAACCTCGGCCGCGTCATCCTTGGCGGGATCGTGGCGGGGATCATCATCGACATCTGGGAAGGCGTGATGCGTGGAGTTCTGCTGCAAGAACAGGCAGCCAAAGTGATGGCAGCTCTCGGAAGAACCAACGTCGTATCAACGAAACAGCTCATCGCGCTCAACATCTACGGGCTCGTGATTGGGATCCTGGCAATCTGGGTTTACGCGGCGATTCGTCCGCGCTTTGGCGCAGGCCCGAAAACCGCGCTGCTCGCCGGGCTCGCCGTATGGGCGCTGGTCTTCGCGCTGGGCGCGATGCCGCCGGTGTTCATGCATTTGGTTCCCGTCAATCTCGCGTTGATGGCGTCGTGTGCCGAAGCCGTGATGATGCTGATCGCGGGCGTTGCAGGAGCCGCTTTGTACAAGGAAGCGTAGGCTGGCCGCAGCGCGCTGCCGTGTCCAACGCCGGTTGGGGATCGATTACGCCGACGCAGGGCGGCGCGATCGCAGGAAGTCGAGATACGCTTTCATGCCCAGGCCGGATTTCGCGGAAAGCTCGAGAATTGCCATCCCGGGTCTCACCGCCAGGATATTGCGATGCGCGGCGGCGCCGTCGAACTCCGCGGCAGCGGCAAGATCCATTTTCGTGATCACCGCAACATCCGCGCTGTTGAAGATCGTCGGATACTTCAGCGGCTTGTCCTCGCCCTCCGTGACCGACATAAGGACCAGGCGCATCCGTTCGCCGAGATCGTACGACGACGGACACACCAGATTTCCGACGTTCTCGATGAACAGGAAATCGAGTTCATTGAGGCGCCAGCCCTCCAGCGCCGACTGAACCATGACGGCCTCCAGATGACAAAGCGTGCCCGTCGTGATCTGTTTCACGCGAGCATGGCTGCGAGCCAGCCGCGCCGCGTCATTTTCTGTGGCCAGATCGCCGACGATTGCGGCGACACGAAATTCAGGCTGAAGCAGTGTAAGAGTCTTTTCGAGCAGCGTCGTTTTCCCCGAACCGGGGCTGGAGACCATGCTGACCACGAATACGCCGGCATCCTGAAAACGCTGCCGAAGCGCACGAGCAACAAGGTCGTTCTGCTTGAGAACGTTCTGGCGGACTTCGATGATGCGCGTTCCGGGGCTCATTCTTCGACCTCCAGCGAAACCACTTCGAGTTCCTTGCCTTGCACGATTTCGGAGGCGATCGAGCCGCACTCCGAGCAGCAAAACCACTCAGAGGAACGAACCGGCCGGCCGGCGGCGCACGTGGGACAGTACACGATGCCGGGAACCTCCTCGACGACGAGCCGCGAGCCCCGCAGAGGCGTGTCTTCGCACGCCACGCCGTACGAAGAAAGCAGCGCGTCCTTGACCACGCCGGCGAGGAGCCCGAGGCGCAGGTGGACGGCCGTGACGTGCAGACCGCCGCGGCGCTGCGCTTCTTCTTCGGCGATCTCGACGATGTTTATCGCGATGGAAAGCTCATGCATGATCGGCCTCGCGAGCGAAACGGCCGAATGCGGCAAGTGCCGCCTGGCCCAGGCTGATGCCTCCGTCGTTCGGCGGCACTTCATGATTCGTCCAAATCGCGACGGGCGAGCCATCGAGCAGCGCGCGCACGTCTTCGAGGAGAAGCTCGTTCTGGAAGACGCCGCCTGAAAGAACGGCGGTGCGAATTTTGTGGGCTTCGCACAACGAAATGATTGCGGCGGCGAGGCCCTGAGCAACACCGCGCTGGAAGGCGCGGGCAATCTGCGAGAGATCGCGGCCGCGCGCTCGATCCTTCGCCACGGCCTGCAGCAGGGGACGAAAATCGAGATCGCCGCTTTCGAACGGAAAGGGATAGGCGTCGACGTTATTTGCCGGGCGCGCAAGTTGCTCGAGCCACATCGCAGCCTGGCCTTCAAAGCTGACTCCTCGCGTGAAACCAAGGAGAGCGGCGGCCGCGTCGAAGAGCCTGCCCGTCGACGTGGTCGTAAAGGTTCGCACACCCTTGCGAATCAGCGCCCTCGCGTCCTGGTAGCGGTCGGGGAAATCGAACGGCGGGGCGCTCAAGTCGGGCAGATCATCAATCTGGGCCAGAAAGCCTGCGGCTGCCTGGACCGGGTATTGCGCCGCGGCATCGCCGCCGGGCAGCACCGCGCGGCGGAGGTGGGCAATCCGCTCGAAGCCGGACTCGATGCTGCCGATGAAGATTTCGCCTCCCCAGATTGTTCCGTCGTCACCGTAGCCCGTGCCGTCAAAGCTGACGCCGATCACTCGTTCTCGCCACTCGCGGCGCTCCGCCAGAACAGAGGCGACGTGGGCGCGATGATGCTGCACGCTTCCTCGTTCGAACGCTTCGATGCTCTGCGCGTGAATCGTGGAGGCATACTGCGGATGAGAGTCGTGGACGACGAGCAGTTCGTCCCAATCGACCTCATACATGGAGACAAGGTCGTCGATGGTTTCCTGAAAGGCGCGAAGAGAGAGATAGTCGCTGAGGTCGCCGATGTGCTGGCTGACGAACGCCTGGCCGTCGACAACGAGAGTGACGGTGTTTTTCAGGTCCGCGCCAAGCGCGAGAATGGGCTGGCTCGTCGGGATCGTCGTGACAGCGCCCGGCGCGTACCCGCGCGAACGGCGCAGAATCGCCGGACCAAACACGCCGGCACGAGCCACCGAATCCTCGACGCGGCGTGCGATGGGGCGCTCGCCGACGAGGAATGCATCGGCGATAGCGCCCAGGCGTTCGAACGCGTCCGAGTCCTCATAGGCGATTGGCTCGCTCGACCGGTTGGCGCTGGTCATCACCAGAATCTCGGGAGCGCCGGAGTCGAAGAGAAGATGGTGGAGCGGCGTGTAAGGAAGCATCACGCCGAGTTCATGACTGCCGGGAGCGACTCCGGGGAATTCCGTTTTCGCCGGCGCGATGACGATGGGGCGCGCGATCGAAGTGAGGAGCTCTTCCGCTTCGGGAGGCATCTCGACAATCCTGCGAGCTGCGTCCAGATCCCGCGCCATCAGCGCGAACGGCTTTTCCTTGCGATACTTGCGCTCGCGAAGGGCCTGAATCGCGGCCACGTTTGCAGCATCGCAGGCGAGATGATATCCGCCCAGGCCTTTCACCGCTACGATTTTACCGGCGGCCAGGAGCGAAGCGGCTCGGCGGATGCTCTGCTCGCTCCCTCCGGTAATCTCGTCGCCGGCGCGGAGATAGTAGGCAGGGCCGCAGGCAGGACACGCAACGGGCTGCGCGTGAAAGCGGCGATTCTCCGGATCGCCGTATTCGCGAGCGCAGAATTCATCGAGCTCCCAACGGCACATCGTAGTGTTCCGGCGATCGTAAGGAAGCCTGAGAGTAACGCTGTAGCGCGGACCGCAGTTCGTGCAATTGATGTAGGGATAGCGATACCGTTCGTCCGCCGAATCGAACAGCTCCTTCAGGCAATCGTCGCAGATCGCGAGGTCCGGCGATATGCGCGTGGTCGGACGCTCGTGACGATGGCTTTCGCGGATGGTGAAATCGCTGAGGCCGGCCGGCTCCGTGATTCGAACCTCGATTTCGGCGATCCGCGCGGCGGGAGGAGGTGCGGCCTTCAATTCCCGGACGAAGGCCTCGAGGCTCCGATCTTCGCCCTCCAGGAAAATCTCAACTCCTTCCTCGCCGTTGAACACCCACCCGGCAAGAGAATTCGCGCGCGCCAGGCGAAAAACGAACGGCCGGAAACCGACGCCCTGCACAACGCCATGCACCTTGATGGAGAATGCGCTCATTCTGAGTTACTCGCCGCCGACCACGCAGCCGCGGCCCTGCCATCCAATTCGAATCACCTTGCCGTCGTCCACGAGGACGGGCACAGTGCGCTGACCGCCGGACAAGGCAAGCATGCGATCGCGCGCACTCCGGTCGGCCTCGACGTCGTACTCGACGAAATCGGCGCCGCGAAATTCGAGCCACTCGCGCATTTCCCGCGTGTAAGGGCATGCTGCCGAGCCGAAGAGTTCGAGTCTACCCACGGGAACAGGCCTCCAGCGCCTGACGGATCAGTTGAACCATCCTGCGATTCGTGTCGCGGGCGTGCATGGAGCGGCCATCCTTCGATCTCAGCAGATGCGCGGAAGCGGGTCGCCCACAAGCATGTCCACGATTCGCGTGCCGCCGTATCGGGTGGTCACGAGAACGGAGCCGGCGGGCTGATCCTGAATTTCTCCGATGATGCGGGCTTCTTCACCACCGTGCGTTTGGTGAAGCGCGTGCAGAGCGGCGTCCGCGCCCTCGGCGCCCATAACGGCAAGAAGCTGTCCTTCGTTCGCGATGTGCAGCGGGTCGAGGCCAAGAAGCTCGCAGGCACCGCGAACGGCGTCGCGCACGGGAATGGCATCGTCGCGAAGGACCACGCCAAGCCCGCAGTCTCGCGCAAGCTCGTTCAAGGACGTGGCAACGCCTCCACGCGTGGGATCGCGCATCCAGCGAATCGAGGGGCCAGCCGCGCGAGCCATCGCTTCGACCAAAGGCAAGACCGAGCGCGTGTCCGAGCGCAAATCCGCTTCGAGGTCCAGTTCGCCGCGTGCGAGCAGGATCGTGATGCCGTGGTCTCCGATCGGGCCGGAGACAAGGACTTTGTCGCCGCGCCGAACCGATGCTGGATCGACGGTGATTCCGGAGATGGGCGCGCCGATGCCCGTGGTCGAGATGTACATCGAGTCCGCTTTGCCGTGCTCGACGACCTTCGTGTCTCCCCCGACGATGCGCACACCCGCTTTCTGGGCGGCAGCAGCCATCGCCTGAATCTCCGCTCGCAGAATTTCCGTGGGCAAGCCCGCTTCCAGAACAAACGCCACCACAAGGGTCTCGGCTTTCGCGCCGGAGACCGCCAGGTCGTTGACGGTTCCGTTTACGGCGAGCTCTCCGATCGAGCCGCCCGGAAAAACAAGCGGCCTCACGACGAAGCTATCCGTAGTGATCGCAAGCGGGGCGCCGTTGAGATACACGCGGGCTGCGTCGCCCAGCGGTTCAGAAGATGTTTCGTACAGGAGGGGAACAAAGAGGCCTTCGATCAGCCGCCGGCTCGCCTTCCCACCAGCCCCGTGAGCCATTTCAATTTGCGGATCGTGAAAGCGAGTTTTGGGCGCCATCGCGGATGGGCGGAGGTCGCCGCCTAAGCCGGCGCTTCGATCGTCGTCAGCGGAGCCGTTTTCCTGTGTTCGTAGTTGTAATATGCGGCGCATGACCCTTCCGATGAGACCATTAACGCACCGACCGGACGCTCCGGCGTGCACTCCCTGCCAAACAGTCTGCACTGCGCAGGCTTGAGGATGCCGCGCAGAACCTCGCCGCACTGGGCGGCTTCGGGATCGGTGACGCGAATGCCGGGGATATCGAACTGGAGCTCTGCGTCCCATTCAGCATATTTCTCGCGAAGGCGCAGCGCGGACTCAGGAATCGATCCAAGGCCCCGCCACTCGAAGTGAGGGCGAAGCTCAAAAACATCCTCCATCGCGCGGAGCGCAACCTTGTTCCCTTCCCACGCCACGACGCGCTTGTACTGGTTTTCAACCTTTGCCTCACCGTTGCGGAGCTGGCGGAGGAGCATGACAATCGACTGCAGCAAATCCAACGGCTCGAACCCGGAAACGACGATCGGCTTGTTCTGGTCCTTGGCGATCCACTCGTAGGGACGGCAGCCGATCACGGTGGAAACGTGGCCGGGGCCGATGAACCCGTCGAGACGCATGTCCGGTGAATTCAGGATGGCGCGAATGGCCGGATTGATCGTGATGTGGTTGCAGAAGACGAAGAAATTGGGGACGCCTTCCTTTTTCGCGTGCTGGAGCGTAAGCGCCGTCGATGGCGCCGTCGTTTCGAATCCGATCGCGAAGAACAGTACCTGCTTTTCAGGATTGGCCTTGGCGAGCTTGAGGGCGTCGGACGGCGAATAGACGATGCGCACATCCATACCGCGCGCCTTATGTTCGAGCGGGCTGCCTTGAGTGCCGGGTACGCGCATCATGTCGCCAAACGCGGCAAAGATCGTGCCGGGCCTTGCGGCAGCGGCCAGACCCGCATCGATGCGGCCCATCGGGAGAACGCAAACAGGACAGCCGGGGCCATGAATCAATTCGATGTTGGGGGGCAGGACATCGCCCAGGCCAAAGCGGTAGATGGCATGGGTGTGCCCTCCGCAAATCTCCATCAGGCGGTAGCGGCGGTTCGGATCAGCGAGGCGGCGGATTTCTTCCGCAGTCTTGCTGATGAGCTCGGGGCTTCGAAACTCGTCGACGTATTTCATCTTGCGCTCCAGCCGGCGTCAGGTGACTGGCTTCCGTTCCGCGTTCTCCGATCCGTAGCCTCGAACTTCCTGCATGGCGGCTTCGCTTTCGCCCAGCATCTCAAGAATGCGCATCTGTTCGGTGGCGTCCTGCTCGCTGATCTTGGTCATCGCGTAGCCAACGTGAATCAGAACCCAGTCGCCCGGCTTCGGCCTGTCATCTTCGAGGAGACCCAGATCGACGTGGCGTCGGACGCCCGCGACGTCGACCAGCGCAAGGTTGTCGTTCTCTGTCGAGATTTCGATGATTTTTGCGGGTATGGCTAAACACATGTGACACCCTCCGCTCGGACTCTGGGGGCTCTCGTCGTCGAAGCTCATCGCATCACGCTGGCTTTCGCGTCACGGTACCGAAGGAACACTGGGCTCGTCGTTGGGCGAGACACTCCTGCCCATAGACATTATCTCCTAGTAGCACGAAGGCTCAAAACTTCCTTTCATTCTGCGCTCGAGCGCCACCCAACGGGCTGCGCTTGCGGGCATCGCACTGAATCGCTATCCATTGGTGACCCTGTTCTTGATTTCCTCGGGATTGCTTGAACCGTTGTCGTGTCCGCAGTAAGGCCCACTGCCCGCGGAATTCGTGACGAGTGATGCTTAAGCTTTTCGCGAGGCAGCGTTTTTCCCGGTTGCGGGGTATGGCCCAGCGGAGTAGCGTTTATCTTGGAGGTTAAAATCGCACCCAGGTTTTCCTACGAGGCGGTTGCTAGTCTTAGCTGATACGACGGGCAGGTTTGAAAAGCCCAGGTCGAAAGGAAGGTGCAATCATGAAAATCATAGTGATCGGCGGCAGTGGACTCATCGGGTCAAAGCTTGTTACCAAGTTGCGCGAGCGCGGCCACGAGGCAGTAGCGGCATCACCCAATTCGGGGGTCAACACCATCACGGGCGAGGGACTGGCCGAAGTGCTGAAAGGTGCCTCGGTAGTCGTTGACGTATCAAACTCTCCCTCCTGGGAGGACGCAGCAGTGCTGAAGTTCTTCGAAACATCGACTCGTAACCTCCTCACCTATGAAGCGGCCGCAGGGGTAGGACATCACGTTGCGTTATCGGTCGTGGGAACCGACAGGCTGTCCGAAAGCGGTTACTTCCGCGCGAAGATCGCTCAGGAGAAACTGATCAAAGAATCTTCGATCCCCTACTCCATCGTGCGCGCGACGCAGTTCTTCGAGTTCCTCAAGGGGCTTGCCGACATTTCCGTCGTCGGCGACAAGGTGCATTTGCCACCTGTGCTTTTCCAGCCGATGGCTGCCGACGATGTCGCGACTGGCGTAGGCAGGATCGCTGTCGGCCCGCCGGTAAAAGGCATCGTCGAAATAGCGGGCCCGGAACAGTTTCGCGTGGATGAACTAGTCCGGCGGCGCTTGGCCACCCTCAGAGATCCACGCGAAGTCATCGCCGACCCAAATGCGCTTTACGCTGGCGCGAAACTCAGCGAGAGAACTCTGGTTCCCGGCAAAGACGCGCGACTTGGTGAAACGCGCTTCGAAACTTGGGTCACTCGGCCCGCAGCAAAAGCGGCGGGCCGCTAGTTTGACTCAAAGCATGGGCGCTCGACAGGCCGAATCTTAGCTGTTCAAACGAAAGGCTTTGTTCATGTCGGTCACAAAACTGGTCTTGATGTTGGTGTGTCTGATGTCTGTCACGCTGGCCATGGAGAGGAGCAAACGCGGGGCCCACGGCAAAGTCGTTCGGCTGGTCTCGGCCTCTCAGGTGGCTTAGTACCCCCTATTGCACCCAGAGATTTTCATCTCGTTGAATCGAAACAAGACTTGGTAGGGGCGGTGGGGATCGAACCCACGACCTTCGGCTTAAAAGGCCGCTGCTCTACCACTGAGCTACGCCCCTGGAATTCGTTCCCAACATCTTACCTGAAAAGAAGCGCGTTCACATGCGGCTTGGGCGGCGTCGCAGGCCCGATATTCCCAGCCGGATAGACGGGGCAATTAACGCTGGGGCGCAGCCGCGGGTGGCGGAGACTTCGCGAGTTCGGTTGCTTTGCGGGAGACGAGGTCCATGCCGCGATCGTGCGCCTGCTCGGACAGAGCCGCCAGTTGTGAGCGAGCCTCGCCCGGAGTTACGTGCAGCTCGAGTTCACCGAGCGCGAGGCGCGCGTCGCACTCGATACCGAAGTAGCCGAGCTTTTTCGCCGTAAGGATCACATCCTGGAGTTCCCGACGCGGACCGGATAAGTCCGGCTTGGGTCTGGAGTCGGCCGTGAGCCGCGCGACTTTCACGCAAGCGTCTTCAATCGCGACGGGCAGTTTCAGGTCGGGATCCTGAATCGTCCGGGTCAATTCCTGGGCGCCCGCGATCATCTTCTGCGCTTCGTCGACCTTGCCTTCTTTCAGGAGTGCCCGAGTGAGATCGGTCCGCGCTCGAATTTCATCCATCAGCGCTTTGCTGTTCTGAAACCCGGCGAGCGACTCCTTCAGGGCGATCTCCGCAGGTGCCGGCTTGCCTTCCTCAATGTCAAGGGCCGCGAGTCCCGCACGGCTTTCGAGGACCGCGTTCGTGTCTCCGAGCTTCTGTCGAATCTCGAGCGACTCCTGCTGTTTCTGCCGAGCGGATGACAGGTCGCCCTGCGCGGTCAAAATATCGGCAAGAACCGCCAGCGATTGCGAAATATCGCTCGGCCCTCCAGCCGACCGGCTCACGTCGAGAGCCTCGTTTGCGTAGCGGTGCGCCTCTCGCAAGTCGCCTTCCAGCAAGCGGACCTGCGCGATGCTGTAGAGATCGTATTGCGTGCCATTCGGGTGGACCGATTGAAGCATCTCGCGGGCTTCCTGATATTTCTTCTCCGCCCCCGCAAGATCGCCGCGCTCCAGCAGGATGTCGCCGATGTTGCCTACGGCCGTTGCCGTGTTCAGCGTGTCGCCGCACTCTTCGAAATTCTTCTTCGCTTCCAGGAAGAGTTTTTCGGAGCGGTCGAACTGCCCTTCATTCTCGAGGGCTGTGGCCATGTTGTTCAGCGCGGCGCCGGTCTTCTCGTTTTCCCCCAGTTCGCGGAGCATCCCAAGGGCTTGCTGATACAAGTCCACCGCCGCGTCGAAGTCTCCCTCCGAGCCCCGACGATCGCCCATGATTCGCAGCGCGTCCGCCGCTTGCAGCCGATTCCCGGCCGCGAGAAAAATCTGGTAGGCCTCCTGGCACAAGGCCATGGCGGTTTGGGGATTGTCACTGTAGATACGGCCGAGGCATTGCTCCAACCGGAAGTGCGCGTAGAGAAGTTTTTGTCCGCGAGCGGCGGCCTTGGCGGCAGCCTTGTCAACCAGCGGCCGCGCGGTCGGACCGTTGGTGTAGCTGATGAGCTTGCCTTCCCAAAAATCGATCCGCGGATCATCGGATGTGGGCGGGGGGAGCTGGCGCAGCTGCTTGATTACGGCAAGGCCTTCCTCGCGGCGTGACGCACCATTCAGCGCCGCGATGAGCTGTTCGGCGTAATCAACGCTGTCGGGATAGAGGGCGTAGAGAGCCCGGTAAGCGGCGATGGCCTTGTCCGAATCCTTCAAAGTCCCGTAATACGTTCCTTCCACCAGCAGCCTGTCCGTTTCCGGAAGACTCACGGACAAATCGAATGCCTTCTTGGCTTCGGCGCGCGCCTTCTTGTCGTATCCGAGAGCGCCCCACGCGCGCGAGAGCATCAAGTGAGCGAGAGGGAAATCCGGCGCCAGCCGCTCCGCTTGTAGAAATAGGTCCTTTGCGGTGGCCACGTCCTGGTCCCGCAACTTCTCCAGCCCCAGCGAATAAAAGCGATCCGCCTCCGGATTCGACGGCAACGAAGAAAGCACGCCGACTTCTTCCGATTCGGTCACGAACGGCAAGCCCAGACGCTCGCGCAGCGCCACGCCAACTTTGGCGACGAGACCGAAGAATTGCTGCTCGCTGCCGGTCTCGGCGCCCTCGTACAGAATTTCTCCGTTCTGCGCGTTCTGCAGGCGAAAGTCGACGCGAATGTTGCCGGTCTTCGCGTCTCCAAGAGTCGCGTAGGAACCGAGCACCAGCAAATCGCTGTCGAGAGCCTTGCCGATCTTGGAGGTCGTCTCCGCGCTCAACGAATCCGACCCGGACCACGGAGAAACCAGCCTGAACTGCTCGACTTCCTCGCCCGGCACGACTCGCAACTTGTCGCCGGCGCTCAATTCTGTCCGCAGCATCTCTGTGAGCGCCGTCGACAACCAGGCGTCGTTCGTGCGGTCCGAAGCGTTGTGGAACCCGAGCACCGCAACAGAACGGCGGTGCTCCACTGACCCCACTGACGCATGAACCGGCTGAGCGGGCGGCGTGCTGCGACGAAGGGAGGCCATTACCGCCACAGCCACAACGAGCGCCAGAACGACTGCCGCGCTCAGGCGGTGCCGAGCCCACCAGCCGCGCGGCACACCAGATCGCTCGTCCACGAGTGGTTGAGGCTTTGGCTCAGCCGCTGGCTGGACCGCAGAGTCGGAAACAACAGTAGCGTCAACGTGGGCTTTCGCCACATCAGTCGCGGTCGCCGTGGGCGCGATGAAGCGGTAACCGCGCTTCGGCACGGTCTCGATGAATCTCGGATTGTCGGCATCGTCGTCGAGCGCCGTTCGAAGCCGCTTCAGAGCCGCATTGAGACTGCCGTCGAAATCCACATAGGTGCCGCTGGGCCACAAGTCCTGCCGCAACTGTTCGCGCGACACAATCTGCCCTGCCTGTTCGAGCAGCATCGCCAGAATTCGGAACGGCTGTTCCTGCAGGGGGACGCGGATACCCTTGCGAGTCAGAAGAGCGTTGTCCAGGTCGGCCTGAAAAACGCCAAACCGGAAAAGTCGCGGAGAGGTCGACGGACGATTCATGAGACCGGGGGCCGTATAAAAAACTGGCGGGAGTATAGCACACCGCCGAATTGCGGACGCCAGCCCGTGTCAGACGTGTGTCCAATTCGTCTGTTTCCAGTGAATTAGCAGGTCATAAAGTGGTCGCCACCTCGTCCTTTGACCCCCTGGCCCTTTTGCCTTTATCTGGGCCACATGGCCCGCGAAGCCGGCGGGCGGCGGCCCAAATCGACCGGGCCTCGCGTCCCATGGAGGATCAAAATGAGAAAGCACCCGATGATTGCCGGGATGGTGGCAGCAGTTGGATTGGCACTCTGCCCGAACTCGACGTCCGCACAGACCGCGACTGGGAGCATGGCTCAGGCCCAGACGCCGGCAGGAACCGTGGCGCAGGCGCAAGGGTCACGAACGCCGCCGAATCCTGGCAAGCAGCCACAAACTCCCGCGGAGCATGACGCGGCACTAAAGGCGCTTGCTGCCAAACTCAAGATGACTGCCCCGAGAAAGGGGCCAAAAATCAAGAGCACCGCTTCTCACACGGACGCGGCCATCATCGCGGTCTTGCAAACACAAAAGCACGCCGCGGATAGCGAGTTCGCCGCGATGAAGGCCGCCCCGGCCCTCCAAAGACAAAATACGGCCGGCTCGATGCCCCCGGCCCACACGGAATCGACAAAGCCGGGGTCCGTGGGCCCGACCCCGAGAGGAGCGGCGATAGCCCATGCTCCCACTGCGACGGTCGCCGCTCCGCCTGCGTCCGGCTCGAAGACGTCAGTTTCGCCGCTGGCCACGAGGCCTGCGAACTTGCAGGTTCCCGGCTGCGCGATCAGCGGCACGGCGATGGCCGTGGGCACGGTCGCGGGCGTGCAGCACGGAGCGACTCTCTCTCCGGATCCGCAGTACAACCTCTACACGATTCACGGCTGCAATTTCGGCGATCCGAGCCCTGCGAACAAAGTGTGGGTCTATGGCGTGAACGGGTTCCACGAAGATCTTCAGATTCAATCGTGGATGGACAACTCGATCGCAGTGAATTTCGCTCCGAACCTCGGTGGAGTGCTCGACCAGGACAATGTGCACCTGGTTGTTTCCCGCTCTGACGGAAAGCAGGTCGACGCCGCCGGCTTCAAGTTCTACGCGATGCGGCAGACCGTGCTGCTCACGCCGCTTCCACAAAACAGGGCGTCTCTATGGCAGGGCGGTCAGTTCTCGATCACCTACACCGCGCCTGCGACTGACCTTGCCCAGTACAGCTCGGAGGTTGCGCGGTCTTATCAGACCACTGTCCCAGGAGACCTGTTTGGCCCATTGGGCGTGGACTCCGACAAGAAAGACACCGACTCCTACGACTTGAGCCAGCTCGCACCGGGATGGTCGCCGGATTCCTTCAACGCCTCCGTATGGACGCCAACTCCGATGGACCTCTGCGGGGCATGGGACGACCATTCTCACACCGCCGGCAACGCAGGGAATTGGGATTTTGAATGGGCCGGAAACGGCATTCGCGTCACGCTGCAGGGCGCGTGGTGCAACGACCAGGAAGTTTTCCAGCAGAACTACGTTGCCACGTCGCAGTATGCGCTGCAGGTCTGGGTGAATGGGCCGCTGTGCGTTGACCCGTGGACGAACCAACCGCTCCACCACGCCGTCATCTGGAAACCCGACCTGACAATGTTCACTTGCCAGTAGAGCACGGATTGGGCGCAGTGGCGCCCCAGCGATGCAGCCTACCCGCGGAAACACGCAGAAGGAGGAGAAATGAAACGGCTCGGCGTTGTGACGATGGGATTCATCATTGCGGTGGCGCTGGCAATTCCCTTCCGCGGCAATCTTCCGGCGCAGCAGCAGAAAGTCTACACGCCGGAGGCGAGCAAGCAGGCGCCGGGAGCCAGTGCGGCACAATCAGAGCCTTGGGGCGGCAAGAAGGCGGAGCTCCTCCGCGCGCTCACGTCGAACGTCGTGAGCAGCCCCAAAATCACAACGAACCGGCCGGCACCCATCCGCACCACGCCCAGCCCCGCGGCTCTCATGGCACAGCGCCCAATCACAACCGAGGCGATGAAAGCCCCACAGGTCGGCGTCGGCCAGCCGATGTCCGCCAACACCGGGATGGGCGGTTCCCCATCGCAGCCGTCGTCATCTGCGAAGCAGAACATGCACAACCAGATGGGCGGAGCCGCCGCGTCGCCGATTGCCACGGCACCAGCCATGAAGACCGACCTATGCGCTCAAAACGCGTACGGCATCGCGACTGTGGATGGTGAGAAAACCCCGCCGGTCGGGCCCGCTGCCGGTTGGAACCCCATCGTGATTCAGGGATGCGGGTTCGGAGACACGCCCGGCCAAGCGTGGCTCACCGGCGTTCGCTATCAGGCGGCCGCGACGCGCAGGCCGAACCAGTCGTTCAGCATTCATCCTGACTGGGTTGAATTGAAGCTCTATCAGAACCATTGGACCAACAACACAATCCTGGTGTACGTCGATCCGAACCTCAGCGGATACTACGACACCCCTGGCGTCACGCTCGTCGTGACCACCGCGAAGGGCCAACGATACCAGGTGACGGGGTTGCCGTTCGTGCCCTCCTATGCAACCGAGCACCTGAAGTCGATTCCGCAGAATCTCCTGACCACCCTGATGGGCGCGTCCAGTATTCAACAAGTTGAAACCGTGTCGCAGGGCGTCGTTGCGCTCGCGAAAATCAACGACGCGCAAGGCCACCCTGTCGAGACGCTTATCTATTCGCCATCGGACGGGTCGGGCATGCTGCCGGGCCACACGCTCGCCGTTGTGCGCGAGGACGGATCGGAGCCTTTTTCAGGCGGCACGGACTCCTATGATTTCACCGGGAAAATGTGGATCGCCGGCGTGCAATTGTTCCACGCCAACCTCACAACGCAGTCGTGCGTTTCCCTGTTTCCTTGGAGCAACGGCGTCTCCACGAATGGCGGCTGGAACTTCCAATGGACGGGCTCTCCCGTGAAATTCAACATCTCCTGGCAGGAGCAAGGCTGCGGGTACAACGTCCAGGGCCAGCACGTTACCGCGGGCGTGTCCATCTACGCGCTCGATCTCGATGGCAACTATCCGGTCGGCACGGATCCCTGGGGCACAGGCCAACCCTGATGAATAGACGCAAGTCCGTGGAATCTTGGAGCCGAAGGAGAGCAGCAATGAAAAGAAAAGGCGACATCACGAATACCCAAGTTGCGAGGAAAGTAGGACGAATCGGCGCCATCGCGCTCTTGCCCGTACTCTTCGTCATCGCATTCGTTACATGCGCCGACATTGCCTCCGCGCAAACGCCTCCGGATCAGGTAAAAGCCGCTGCTCTGGGTCCTTCCGCGGTCCAAGTCACTTTCATTGCCTGCCAGTCCTCGGAAGAGGACAACTGCAATTACGGTTTTTCGATCTACCGAAATCCACCCGGGCTCTCGCAGCTGCTAGTTGGAAACGTGCCGCTCGGTTATGGCACCTACCCGGGTAGCTCGACGACTATCTGGATGGATAAAACAGTGAAGGGGGGGACGAGTTACACCTACCGGGTGTGCACCGGGGCCGCCAAAAGCGACGGGAGTAACTGCACCACAACGACCCCGGTCCTGGTTCCAGTAGGGCCACCGCCGACACCGAAACCAACGGTGACCCTCAAGGCAGCCTCTACATCGCTCTTACAAGGCCAGCAGACGGAACTGAGTTGGACTTCCACGGATGCGACCGAACTTAAGTTGGACCCCGGCCATCAGAACGTGGCCATCCCGTCAGGCTCCACGTCTGTCGGTCCCGGGACCTACACCATAACCGCCACAAACGCGGTGGGACAGGTCCAGGCGAGCGTTTCGATCAATGTCACTTGCCCCACTCCCTGGGCGCCACCCACTAAAGTGTCTGCACTCGTTGGCTCGAACATCAGTCTCACGTGGACGAATCCGAGCACGAGCCCAGACCAATGGTGTCCCGGGCCTTCCTCCAAAGTCTTGATCTATCGGATGGGAACAAGCGGGTACCAGCAGCTCGCCGAGCTCGACAAGACAAGCAATGGGGCACTTCCCAATCGCTACACGGATAGCGGACCTTTTCAGCCACATACGGGATACTTCTACGAGGTTTGCGAAGGCGCCGCTCCAAATTGGCAGAACCCTAACAACTGCTTTTCACTGTCCGGCGTCGACCACGATGGCCAGGGGTTCGGCACAGTCACAGGAGGCGCGGCGCCCGTCCTCAAAGCCACGCGCGCGAACGCCAACACCGTGAAGCTACAGCTCTCCTTGGATCAGTACGGAATTACATCTGTCGTTGTAACGCGCCAGGGCAGCGACGATCCCTGCCGTCAGGGCGGAACACTCGGCGACGGATTGCAGGGTTGCACGACAACCAAGATTGGGCCAGGCGGCGTTCCCGTCAGCCCGGCAAGCACTGTCACCGTCTTCAGCTGGACTCAGAGTCCGCAATCTGGATACCCGCCGGGATGGGTGAACACACAGACCGCTCCCTTCGTAGTCAATCTGCCGGACGACACCGCGGTCAAGCCGGGAGTGGAGTACTACTATCTGGCGCAGGTGACGTGGCTGTGGTCCGTGGAACAGGATTCCCAGACGGTTACTGCGCCGAAGAACTCTTATGGCAGTGTTTCGTTGCAGCAAAGCCTCGCCAATGGATCCATGCCTGTCAAGCAGAACGGCAATGCTCCGCCGCCTCCGTCCGGGTCGGCGCCGGCAGCTAGCTCGCCGATGGCGCGCACGATCCCGCCAGCATCTCAGACGATCGCTCCCCAATCCTCGGCTGCCGGGGCCCTCAAGCCGGAATTCGTGCAGTTGCTGTCGCACAACGTGAAGGGCAGCCCGAAGATCATGGCTCCGGGAATGGCGGACGGGAGCGACTCTGCACTGGTCGGTCTCCTGCGCCAGCAGGCGCAGGCCGCTCAATCCATTTTAGCGGAGCGGAAGGCTGGCGAGGCTCCGGCTGCACAAGCAGGCTCGGCGGGCGGCAGCGGCGGAGAAGTTGCCTTAAACCCCCAACCTCTGCCTCCCCGTACCATCACCGGGAATTCCACTCCACAAATTGGCGCCGAGCACACCATGTCCGCATCCGGAGGCACGAACAAGCCCGCCACCGCTCAGCCGACAGCGACGATGGCCAACCCGGCTCCGTCCGGTCCAACGAAACAGCAACCGCCGGGGCACCAACAGCCAAACCCTCTAGCGAAGGAAGCGAGGGCCCCGCAGCCAACCGCGCTTTGCTTGGATGGCATCGCCAGCGTCGACGGCTGGAAAACGGGCACGCCCGTCATATTTAGTCCCATGCAGTTGATGGACAACTACCAATCGACCACCTATGTGATCCAGGGCTGCGGCTTCGGGACGAAGCCCGGCGAAGTTTACCTGACCGGAATTCAGTACTCCCCGAGCGGTCCTACGGAGATTCGCGCCGGCGGACTCACGAAGGTTCGCATGAACTCCTCCCAACTTGGCCTGGAAGTCTCCGCCAACGCCTGGACCGACAAGCAAATATCCGCGACAGTCGACCCGAATACGAGCGGCTACTACAACGCCGATAGTGTGACCTTGGTCGTAAAGACCGCGGATGGAAAACAGTATCAGGCTGCCGGATTCAAGTTCCGCGCAGCAAAAGCCCCACAGCAGCTTTCGTCGATTCCTCTTTCATCCGTCACGCTGGCTCAGGTCACCGACTCCTCCGGGCACACCGTTCAAGCACATGCGTTCTCCCCGTCGGCGGGATCGGTTGTCTTGCCGGGCCACACGTTTGCGGTGGTTCGCGACGACAACGGCGCGACGTTCTCCGGCGGTACCGACACGATCAACTTGAATCAGACGCTTCAGTCCTTGGGCTTTTATGTTTCTTCGATTCAATTCTACCGCGCGGACCTGACCGCTTCCGGGTGCCAGTCAATCCCTCCCGGCGGCGGTAAATTCACGACCAACGCAAGCTGGAACGTGAGCCAGAACGGTGGAGGCGCCCAGATTCAGTGGGAGGAGCAAAGCTGCGCCACCGCTAGCACAAACGGCACAAACGCAACGGATATTGGGAGCGTTTCTGCCTACGCTCTGGATATAACTGTTACAGGGCCCCGCGGCGTCAGCCCGTGGGCAAATCAGTAGTGCCAATTCAAGGGAGGAACAGATGCGTAAGCGGCTCGTCGCAGCACTCTCGTTTCTTGGCCTGACCAGCGCAACACCGGCCCTGCCGGCGCAGCAGGCGTCTTCGACGCCCTCGACCGCTCCGCGGCAGGCGGCGAATACCAAACCGAAGACGGAACTCGAAAAGAAGGCCGTCGTTCAGCAAAACGAGATTAAGGGCGAAAAAGCACAGCAAGAGATGAAGTTCAAGAAGAGCGAAGCCGAGATGAAGGAGGCTTCGGCACAGGCGGAAATGAAGGAGAAGAAAAACCAGATCGCGGCTAAGGACAAGGCGGCCCAGACCACCGCGAAGATCGAAAAGTCGCAAAACGAAGACAAGGCGATCAAAACCCAGTTGGAGCTCAAGGCGTCACAGAGCCAGGCCGCGCAGAAAGTGAAAGGCGCCCAGACGACGCCTCAACCGCAGAATCGCTAAGACGCGCATGCGTCAAGGAGATCGCCAATGAAATGGCCATTTCGAAAGCGGCTGAGCGCCATCACACAACTACAGGAGTCGCTCGCCGAATTGCAGAAGGCCGCCATGTTTGTCCCCACGCCCTGGGCCGTCGCCCGGCAAATGCTGGAGCTCGCCCAGGTTGGGCCGGAGGACACCGTTTACGATCTCGGCTCAGGTGACGGCCGGATTCCGATTCTCGCCGCGCAGGAGTTCGGCTGCAAAGCCGTGGGGATCGAGAAGGACGCCGAATTGTTTCGCTATTCCCAGCAGCGTGTCGCGGACCTGAACCTTCGGGATCAGGTGGCATTTCAGAATGCCAATTTCTTCGAGGCTGACTTTCGCCCGGCGACCGTCGTCACTCTCTATCTCCTCAGCGCCGTCAACGGGCACCTCCAATCGCGCCTCGCGAGCCACCTTCGCCAGGGCAGCCGCGTCGTTGCGCTCGACTTCGAAGTTCCGGGCTGGCGCGCCTGCCGCACGGCCCCGGTGAAATCGGAGGGAAACGTGGATTACACGCTTCACCTTTATGTGCGTGCCGCCCCCGAGCTCTCGCGTAACACGAATCGGGACGTCGCCTTCGCCGGCGCGCCTGATCCACGAGAAGCGCGCGTCGGCCTCGCCGCCGTCGGGAGCCGATCCTGATGACTCGCCGCGCGCGTTCCCTCAGCCGTTACGCTCCGCTGGTTTTCTTGCTGGCGCTTCTTGTTGCGCCGGCCGCGTTCGGGCAGGCCGCTCCGGTGATCACATCTCTGAACCCTCCCAATGCTACGGCGGGCGGGGCCGGATTCACGCTCACCGTGACCGGCGCGAATTTCATCAATACTTCTGTCGTGCGCGTCAACGGGGTGAATCGGGCCACAACGTTTCTCGGCGCGACTCAGCTCCAGACGCAAATCCTCGCAGGTGACATCGCAGCGCCGGGCACCTTAACGATTACCGTGTTCACGCCGGTGGTTGGCGTTGCCGGTGGAGGATTCACCTCTAACGCGGCTTTGTTGAGTGTCGCCGCTGTGCTTCCGCCTACTCTCACCAGCGTCGCCCCCGGCTTCGTTGCTCAGGCCGCGTCCGAGATGCGGTTGACTCTGCTTGGAGCGAACTTTCGCCCCGGCGCTACGGTCGTCATTTCCCCGCCAATCGCCAGCGTTGCCACCTCCACCGCCAACCAGCAGGCTGCGGACATTTCCGTCGATCAGGTCTCCGTCATCAGCGGCAATTTGATTGTTGCGATCGTCAGTGTCAGCGGCGTCGCCACGCCGGCTCTCCGCGCCGTAGACGTGGTCAATGCGGACGGCACCTCGACCGGCGTGTTGCCGAACGGCGCGCCCGGAACATCGCAGCCTCTCCGCGTGACGCTTTCGAATTCGCTCGGCGCTCCGCTTTCGGTCACCACGATCGCCCTTACCAGCCCCCGCAACGGAACGCTCGTCATGCAGGGTGATGAACTCTACGGCGAAGCTCAGCTCGCGGGCACAGGCAGCGGCACCGTCATCGGCGCTTGGCTCTGGGACGGCAACGTCGTCGAACAATTCGCGGGTGTATTCAGCGGCGGGCAAAGCGTCACGATTCGCTCCCAGCATTCATTCCCCACTTCGTTTCTCGGCACGCACACGGTTGAACTCCGCATCCTTCAGCCGAACCGCGTCGGCACGCGGCCGGTCACCGTCGTCGTCAACCCCGGCAATTGGCAGATGCAGGCGTTGCTCGCGCCGCCCTATGGCGCGCATGCGGACGCCGCATCTCCGCCGCGCCTTCGCTGGGCGCCTGTTCCCGGCGCGGCGAAATATCAAGTCGGATTCTCCGTGCGTCCCTATTTCTCGACGATCGACACCTGGTACGACGCCACGGACAATGAGTGGACGGTCCCGTCGTCCGTCTGGGACCGCCTTCCCGACGGTGAAATCTACTGGACCGTTCGCACCGTCGAGATGTCCGGCGAAATGCGCAAGCCCGTTCCGATGCGCCTTCTCTACCGCTTCCCCGCGAGCGCCCTTGTAGCGTCCGGCGCGCGGCCCAGCGTCACGCCGCGCGGCTCCCAACAGCTTGAGTGGAACGGTTTGCAGGGCCACTACTTCTACCTGATCACGATATCGAGCGATCCCGCGGGCGCGCAGCTCGTTCGACGCTACCTTTCCGCGCAGCCCAAGATCGATCTTCGCGCACTCAAAGGGAAACTCGATCCCGCGAGCACCTACTACTGGCACGTCGACGCACTTACGCCTGACGGCCGCTTGATTCTCACGGGACCCACGGAATCGTTCACGCCGTTGCCGCCAAACTCCACGAGCCAGACGATCCCTGATTCGGACTCCAGCGTTGGCGCCGGCTTCGTCCTTGCTTCGCTGCGAACGCGCTCGAGTCTCGCTTCATCCGCGCCTCCGCTGCCGGACATTTCTACACTCGCAAACCGCACGCCCGCGCCGGACGCTACCGTCACGGATCCGAAGGCTCCCATCGCCCTGCAGTTCACGGCGGCGCCAAACCCGTTTGATCTCTCGCTCCAGGTCGATGGCACGGACGTGACCTCTCTCGCCGAAGTCGCGGACACCAAAGTCACCTACACACCGGCTCTCGCTCTTCCCGATGGCGACCACACCGTCAACCTGACTCTCGGCAACGACGCCACGAGCTGGAAGTTCACCGTAAAGGCCGGCGCCGCGGCAGCAGCAGCGGCTTCGGCGGGCGGTGCCCCGAGCGGCACCGACGCGGAAACGCCCGCAGGCGGTCCCGCCGCCGGAGCCAAGGGCGGCCACGAAACCAAGCGCACGGAGAATGCGAATCCGCTGATGCAGATGCAAACGCAGATCAGCTCGAACACGCAGTGGGCGTCCGGCTCGGCCCCCGATACGAACGCCATCGCGTTCGGCCAGCAGATGACTTTCCAGGATGGCCCATGGAACGTCCAGATGAACGGCAGCGGCTTGCTCAACACGACGTTCAATCCGGAAATCGAAAGGACCAGTCTCGGCCAGGTCAATAACTACGTTCTGCAGACGGGCGTCCAGGGCAAAGACTGGGGCCTCAATATCCGCTTCGGCATCATTGCGCCCGCGCTTTACCTGAATTCGCAGTTCGTCACCACCGCCGCACCCGTGCAGGGCCTTGAGACGATGATGAAAACTCCCGCCGGCACCTTCGGCTTCTATGCCAACACCAACGACCAGGCTCCCGGCGGCGGCGCGGGCATCGCGTTTCACCAGCAAATGATGGGCGCGAGTTGGGACTTGCCCCTGCCGAAGAAATACGTCGAGTTTCGCTTGATGTGGCTTTCCGCACGGGACATCGGCGCGCCAACCACCGTGCAGTTCGATTCGATGGGCAACCCGATTACCACCACCGATCCCGTCGCGGCGGCCAGCGGCGGCGACGTCTACGGCGGAATCGTGCTCGTCCACCTCTCGACGAAATGGCTGTGGAGCTCCGAATACGCCTGGAGCTACGACACTCCCGACCTTTCCGTCGCGGGAGGCCATCTCTTCGGCCGCGCCTGGCGGACCGGAATCACCGGCACGATCGGCAAGGCGAGTCTGAACGTCGGCTACGTCGACGTCGGCCCGAACTTCGGTTCGCCCGCGAATCCCAGCCTCAGTCTCTTGAGCAATCCCGATCGCCGTGGCCCCAACGCCTCGCTCACACTGCCGACGAGCGCGGGTACCTTCAGCCTCAGCGACCAGTTTGTCGAGAGCAACTATCACGACGCGAACTTCCCCGAGCAGGAGATGAACGCCATCACCGAGAGCTGGTCGAAGAATCTCAACCCGAAGACGATGCTGAGCTTCACCTCGCATCAGACTCTCACCACCACCGGCAATGTTCCGGCCAACGTAAAGGCTCTGCCGCTCGACGAACAACTGGCCCTCGAAGCCGACCAGCAGGATTTCGGCGCGAACCTCTCGCTCACGCGCCAGGTCGGCAAAGTCATGTTGAGCCTTGGCGGCTCGCGCGATTGGTTCCGCAACAACCTGATTACCGGCGCCAACTCGACCACGTCTTCGATTTTGGTTGGCGGTACCTGGAACTACGCGGCCTTCTTCCAGCTCAACGCCAACGTCAGCGTTAACTGGGTTGCGGCGGATAAAAGCACGGTCGGCACGACGCGCTCCTTGAGCGGCTACCTTCAGCCGACGTTCATCTGGAAGCGCACCGGGTTCCAGATTCAGCCGCTCGCCTCTTACAACCAGACGCAGACCGTGCTCGGAACGGGAATCTTCACGAACAATTTCAATACGGGGCAATACGGAGGCCGCCTCTCGTGGACCATGCCGGGCGAATTCAAGTTCAGCACGCTGTCTTTTGAAGGCGATTACACGATCAATCGGAGTCCACTGCTCAATCTCGATATGCGCGGCACCACCGCTCTTCTGGTCTGGACCGTCGCCTGGGGGCACAAGCAAGCCCTGTAGCTCTCGGGGCTCGCAAACGGCAAGTGGAACGCGGGGAGAACTTCAATGAAGGACGCGAAGACCTGGCTTTTCGCGACACTCTTGCTTGGCGTTTCAACGAGCCTTGCTACGGCCGCCACCGTCGATCTGAAGCCCGGCAAATACGATTTCTCCGTCACCTACGAAATCCAAGGACAGGAGCCCGGCCCGCCCAAAACCGGCCCGCGTTGCATCGTGCCCGATGATCTCGACAATCCCGAAAAAGTCTTCAACGACCGGATGGCTGCCGGATTCACCGCGGACGAATCCTGCACCGTGAAAAACTTCAAGAACGCAAACGGCAGGATCTCCTATGACGCCGATTGCTCCAACCGCATCGCGCACGTCGAAGGAACTGTTGCGCAAACGGAGTTCTCGGTCGTGAGGGACGTCAAGCCCAAGTCGGGCCGCGGCGTCTCTCTGAAGCTGACGGTGGCCGGAAAGCGCACCGGCGATTGCCCGAAATGAACTCTTCCGTCCACTCCCTTTGAACGAGACCGCCAACCCGTCCGCCGTCCAGCAGCGCTTCATACCGCGCGATCGCGAAAATTTTTTCGACGCGCAGCGGCGTAATCGTCGCGCCACCTGGCGCCTTTCCGTTCTGTGCGCTCTTTCCGCCGCGATCATGGGCATTCCGCTCGCGCTCGTCGTCACGCCGCTCATCTACGCCGTCATCTTGATCTGCGCCGACATCGTCAGCTTCTTTCAGCCGGTGCCGCCTGCCTTCTGGACGCGCGCCGACGAAGTGGCGCGCTTCGGCATGGTGGCTTTCAACCGCGTCCTCAATCATCAGCCCGCCGACCCGCAATCGCTGGTCATCGGCGCGGCGGTGATGCTGCTTCCCGGCATGCTGCTCTCGATTTCTCTCTGGCTCGGCATGAACGCCCTTCTCCGCAACGCCGGTGTCGGCGGCGCACTCTTGGCGCTCAAGGCTCGTGAACCGAATCCGTCCGACCTCAAGGAGCTTCGCCTCTCCGACGTCGTTCAGGAAATGGCCATAGCCGCCGGGATCCCCGCTCCCCGCGTCATGCTGATCGACGCTCCGGGCGCCAACGCGGCCGCCATCGGCACTTCGCCTGCCGATGCGCGCATCATCGTCTCCCGCCGCCTCATCGACGATCTCTCGCGCGATGAGCTCGAAGGCGCGCTCGCTCACCTGATCGCTTCCATCGGCAATGGCGACCTCCGCATCGCCTTCCGCGTCGCCGCCATCTTCGAATCGTGCGGTCTGCTCGTCGCCATGATCAATTCGCCGTTTGGCTCGCAATCCCGCCGCACCCTCTGGCGCCTGCTCCGGTACGGCCTCGCCGGCTCCTCCAAGGACGCAGGCGCGCAGGAAGCCGACGCCGTAGCCGAGATCCTCTCTCGCAGCGCCTTAATGGGTACGGACGACATCGATCGCCTGCTTAGCCCCGGGAAAAAATCCGCCTTTCGCTCGCTCCTTACCTTCATTCTCTTCCCCATCTTCATGACGAATGCCACCATCAAGATGTCGCTCTGGTTTTTTTCCTTTTCCATCCTTGGCCCGTCGGTGGCCCTGCTTTGGCGCACGCGGCAGTATCTCGCCGACGCTTCCGCCGTTCAGCTCACGCGCAATCCCGACGGCCTCGCGTCCTCCCTCCAGAAAATGAGTGACGATCCCGGTGCAATTCCTGGCGGCGACTGGGCTTCGCACCTCTTCATCGTCGCGCCCGGCAAAGCCGGCAGCGCAGAATCTGCCATGCCCAGCCCGCGCGAACAGCAGATCCTTGCGCAAGCCTGGGCCGCTTCCGCGCAACCTGCCGGTGCGCCCGTGGCCGCCGCACAACCCCCCGCCGATTTCCGCGCCATCCTTCCTCAAGTGATGGCCCTTCATCGCTCCGCGTTCATGGGCGACCCGCAAGCCGCTGCCCGCATTCGCGCCCTTAGCCAGGCCGCGGCCGCTCTCGATCCCGCCATCGCTTCAATGATTCCCGATCCCGCCGACCTCGTCGCGGCTCGCAACGGCGACCGCGCCGCGATGGCACGCCTCGCGGCCATCACTCGCCAGTTCAAGGCTCACGAACAGGCCCAATCGCCCGCGCCTCAGCGCAGCGGCTCCGAAGAATCCTCCGGCCTGTCGTCTATCAGCTCCCTCAGTCCTCATCCCTCGCTCAAGCGCCGCTTGAAGCGCCTCGACCGCATGGGCGCCCACGCCGAAATCGCGGCCACCGACCGCAAAGCCTGGATGGTCGGCGCTGTGATCGGATTGATCTTCGCTCCATTCCTGCTTCTCATCGCCGCCGGACTCCTGTTTCTCATTGCGATTTTCACTCTCACGAGCCTCACGTTTCTCGTGATCTGGGTTGCCGTGCTTCACAAAATTCTCACGCTGATTCCGCACCATTAGCGAATCGCGGCTCAGGAGGCCGCTGTGAACATTTCGCCCGAGCTGATTGCAATTGTGGTTGTCGCCGTCTTCGTGATTTGGGCCGTCGCCGCGTACAACGGCCTGATCGCCATGCGGACCCGCGTCCAGAATGGCTGGGCGGAGATCGATGTTCAGCTCAAGCGCCGCCACGACTTGATTCCGAATCTCGTCGAATCCGTGCGCGGATACATGCAGCACGAGCGCGAAACGCTCGAAGCCGTCACGCAGGCTCGCACGCAGGCCATGGCCGCGCCCGCCGGCAACATCCAGCAGAGGTCCGACGCCGAGGGCGCGCTGAGCGGCGCGCTCGGTAAGCTTTTTGCTGTCGCTGAAAATTATCCGCAGTTGCGCGCCGTCGAAAGTGTCCAGATGCTGCAGGAACAGCTCACGTCCACCGAAAATCGCATCGCATACGCGCGCCAGTTCTACAACGATGAAGTGATGAAGTACAACACCGCGCAGTCCACGTTTCCGCGCAACATGTTCGCCGGCCTATTCGGATTCGCCCCGGCGACCATGTTCAGCGCATCCGACTCCGACCGCGCCCCCGTCCAGGTGAAAATCTAGCCCGAGCGCCGGGGAGCGCCACCCCGGGAGCGCCAATCTCCCGATTGGCGCTTTTGCCTTTCTCTTTTCTCTTTTCCCTTTTCTCTTTTCCCTTTTCCCTTTTCCGCCTCTGTCAGTGTGAATCTCTTCCCACTCTTGCTCCGCTTCGCCCCACCAGAAAATCCAAATCCGCTCCCTGATTCGCCTGCTGGACATGCTTCAAGTAGAGCCGCAACCAGCCGCGATCCGGCAACGGCGGTGCCGTCCACTTCGCCCGCCTCGCCGCCAGCGTATTCGCGTCCACATCGAGGCTCAAAAGCCGCTTCGGCACATCCAACGTAACCATATCCCCCGACTCGACCAGCGCCAGCGTCCCGCCTGCCGCCGCCTCCGGACACACGTGCAGCACCACCGTCCCATACGCCGTGCCGCTCATGCGCGCATCCGAAATCCGCACCATATCCGTGATGCCCTTTCGCAGCACCTTCGGCGGCAGCGGCATGTTTCCCACTTCCGCCATGCCGGGATACCCCTTCGGCCCGCAATTCTTCAGCACCATCACGCAGTTCTCGTCGATGTCGAGCGATTCATCGTTGATCCGCGCGCGAAAATCTTCGATGTTCTCGAACACCACCGCCCGGCCCCGGTGCTGCAGCAAATGAGGACTCACCGCCGATAGCTTGATCACGGCGCCGTCCGGCGCTAGATTCCCGCGCAGCACCGCTACTCCGCCGGTCGGCTTGAACGGCTGCGCGAACGTGCGGATCACGTCGCGGTTCCAGCACGGAGCCTCGCGCACGTTCTCCCACATCGTTTTCCCGTTTACCGTCAACGCGTCGCGGTTCAGCACGCTCGCTTCTCCCAGCTCCCGAAGCACCGTCGGCACGCCGCCCGCATAGAAAAAATCCTCCATCAAGTACGTCCCCGAAGGCTGAATGTTCACCAGGCACGGCAGACTCGACCCGAGCCGTTCCCAGTCCTCCAGTTCGAGCGGCACGCCAACTCGGCCCGCCAGCGCCACGGAATGGATCACCGCGTTCGTCGACCCGCCGATCGCCGCGTTCAGGCGAATCGAATTCTCGAACGCCGGCCGCGTCAGAATCCTCGACATCCGCAGATCCTCATGCACCATCTCGACGATCCGCCGCCCCGTCATCTGCGCCAGCGTGTAGCGCCGCGCGTCCACCGCCGGAATCGCCGCGTTCCCCGGCAAACTCATCCCCAGCGATTCCACCATGCTCGCCATGGTCGACGCCGTTCCCATCGTCATGCAATGGCCCTTCGACCGGTGCATGCAGCTCTCGGCTTCGAAGAACTCCTCGATCTTCATTTCGCCGGCGTGCACCTTCGCGTCCATCTGCCACACGCCCGTTCCCGACCCCAAATCGTGCCCATGAAACTTGCCGGAGAGCTTCGGCCCGCCCGACAACCCAATCGTCGGCAGATCGCACGACGCCGCGCCCATCAGCAACGACGGTGTCGTCTTGTCGCACCCCATCAGCAGCACCACGCCGTCGATCGGATTCCCCCGAATCGATTCCTCCACGTCCATGCTCGCCAGATTCCGGAACAGCATCGCTGTCGGCCGCAGTTGCGTCTCGCCGAGCGACATCACCGGGAACTCCAGCGGAAAGCCGCCCGCCTCCCACACGCCGCGCTTCACCCATTCCGCGATGTCACGGAAATGCGAATTGCATGGCGTCAGCTCCGACCACGTGTTGCAAATTCCGATGATCGGACGCCCGTCGAACAAATCGTGCGGGTAACCCTCGCTCTTCATCCAGCTCCGGTAGACAAACCCGTCCCGGTCCTGCCTCCCGTACCATTCCTGACTTCTCAGCTTCTTCATCGCTCTGTCCTCAATCCCCGCGCATCGCGCGGCGTCCGATGATATCGCCCTCACTCGGGAACTCCAATCTCCCGATTGCGGATTTTCTCCTCACCGGGCTGCTGCTACCCGATTCCCAGCGCCTGCCGCACCGCCCACGCCTGAAATTCCTGCGCCAGCCTCTTGACGCTGTCCCCCGCGCCGCACCACACCAGCTCGTGATCCCTTTCGGTGGGCTCCGCGACCTTCTCCGTCAGTATCGCCTCGAAAAAGTGCCCCACTTTTCGATACTGTGTGCGCTCATCATTGTCCACGACGAACTCCGCGGCGCAGCTCAGCTTCTTGACGATCGTCGCCGCATACCCCAGCTCTTCCAGAACTTCCCGTCGCAGCGCCGCCTCCAACCCCTCTCCCGGCTCGACGCCCCCGCCCGGCAGAAAATATCCCTTCCGCGTCCGCGTCAGCGCGATCGCGCCCGAGGCATCGCGAGCGATCGCGTAGGCGCACAGCCGCTCGACGCATGTCACGCCGTCCTTTCGCTCCCCAAACTCGAGCATTTCACTTCCTTATCACGTTCGGCCGTCGGCGTCACCTCCGCAGCGAACCTCGTCGACCACCCACGCAGGCAAGCCACAACGTCTCGACGCGAACGGGTGTACAATGCCCCGCAAATCCCCGGGCGAAAGAGAGCCCTCTCACGTTCTTGGTTGGAGGTGCACCATGGGCCCACGGCGATTCCTTGCCGCCGCACTTGTCGTTTCCCTGATTTCGTTCTCCCTCCTCGCCCGCCTCCATGACGTCACTGCAAGGCTGGCGCCGGCCCGCGCAGACGCCCGGCCGTTCGTGCAAACCTACGCGACCCTGCCTCTCAGCTTCGAGCCCAATCAAGGCCAGACTGATCCGCGCGTCAAGTTCGTTGCCCGCGCGCAAGGCCTCACTCTCTTCTTGACGCCCACGGAAGCCGTGCTGTCCCTCCGTCGGCCCGCTTCCGTTGACAGTCACGGCATCCTGGCCAATCGCCGCCTTTCCGCCGCAGCACGCCGACACCAAAACGAAGATCGTCGCGCGACGTCCGACGTTCTCCGCATCCGCATGATCGCTGCGAATCCCGCTGCCGAAGTAACCGCACTCGATCCCCTCCCCGGCCGCACCAACTACTTGATCGGCAACGACCCCGCAAAGTGGCGAACCAACGTCCCCACCTACGCGCGCGTCCAATATCGAAACCTGTACCCCGGCATCGATTTGATTTTCTATGGCGATCGCCGCCGCCTCGAACATGACTTCGTCGTCGCCGCCGGCGCGAGCCCCAGCGCGATCACGCTCGGCGTCGAAAATGCGCGTCACGTCGAGATCGATGCCGCAGGCGACTTCGTCCTCGCCGCGCCCGGCGGAGAACTTCGCCTCGAAAAGCCGCGCGCGTATCAAGAAGCCGCGAACGGCCGAACGGAAATCGCGGCGCGCTACGTCTTGCAGGACGACGGCCGCGTTCGCTTCGCCGTCGCCAACTACGACGCCACCAAGCCCCTCGTCATCGACCCCGTCCTGGCCTACTCGAGCTACTTGGGCGGCGCCAGCGATGACATCGGCAACGCCATCGCTCTCGACTCGAGTGGCAACGCCTACATCGCCGGCGAAACAGCCTCGGCCGATTTCCCGGCGACAGGGCTCGCGTACCAAACCAGCTTCGCCGGCGGCTCCGAAGACGCCTTCGTCGCCAAATTTGACACCACAAAATCCGGTGCGGCCTCGCTCGTCTACTCGACCTATCTTGGCGGCAACGACCAGGATCAGGGCTTCGGCATTGCCGTGGACGCCTCCAAGAACGTCTACATCACCGGCGACACCGCCTCGACAAACTTCCCGGTAAAGAACTCGTACAGTTCCTCGCTCACCGGCGCCACGACCTTCGACGCATTTCTGACCAAGCTTGACTCGACCGGCTCGACGCTCCTCTATTCCACCTACCTCGGCAGCCTGTCCGACGAGGCTGGGTATGGCGTCTCTGCCGACTCCGCAGGCCACGCCTATATCACGGGCCTCACCAACGGCGTCTTCCCCACTACGGCTACCGGCTATCAACAGACGCTTCCCGGCGGCGGTGTCTACTATGTCGCCTTCATGTCGAAAATCGACACCGCGCTGTCCGGCACCGCTTCGCTTGCCTATTCCACCTATCTTGGCGGCACCAATCAGGAGACCGACGGCTACGCCATCACCGCCGATTCCGCCGGCCATGCCTACGTTACCGGCGCCACCGCCGCCAGCGACTTCCCCGTCACCGCCAACGCCTTCCAGCCCGCTCTCGCTCCCCTTGTCTCCGGAGGCAGCGGCTTCGATTCGCTCATGACCGAGTTCGACACCACAAAGTCCGGAGCGGCCTCGCTCGTCTACTCGACCTACCTCGGCGGCGGAAACGAAGATGACGGCTACGGAATCGCCATCGAGCCAGGCTGCGCGAGCGCCTGTAACGTCTACGTAGCCGGCACAACGATTTCTGCAAATTTCCCCACCACCGCCAACGCCTTCCAGCCCAAGCCCGCCAGCGGCTTCCAAGCCTTCGTGACGAAGTTCAATTCCACCGGTGGTCTCACCTACTCCACCTATCTCGGCGGCAACTCCGGCAGTGGATACGACATCGCCTTTGCCATCGCCGCCGACAGCGCGGGCGACGCCTACGTAACCGGGCGCGCCGATTCCCCTGATTTCCCCACTTTCCGCGCCTTCCAACCGACATCCGGCGGCGGCAGCGGCGACGCCTTCGTCACCAAGTTCGGCTCCACGGGAACCATCCTTTACTCCTCCTATCTCGGTGGCAACGGCACCGACCGCGGCTTTGGCATCGCGGTGGATACTGCCGCCAGTCCCGACGCCTACATCACCGGCTTCACCCATTCGTCGAATTTCTCAACCTCGGCGAGCGCCTACCAGTCCGCCTCGAAGGGCGGAGACGACGCCTTCCTCGTCAAAGTCGACGACAGCGCCGCCGACTTCGGCCTGCTAAGCAGCGCCGGTGCCCTCGCCGAATCCCAGACCGTCACGCAGGGCCAGACTGCAACCTTTAGCCTCGAGGTCGTCCCCGTCAGCGGCTTCACCGGCACCGTCACCATCACATGTTCAGGCGCCCCGGCCTTGACCACGTGCACGCCTCCCGCGCCCGTCACTTCCACCGACTACCAATTCAACGTGACAATCACCACCACGCCCAGAAGCGGCTCCGTCCCCGGTGGACCTTCGCCTCAGCTTCCGCGCTTTCCGCTGACGTGGCTGCTCGCCGCTCTCGTCGCCTTCGCCGCGTCTCTCGCGCTCCGCCGCGCAAAGCTGCGCCGCGCGATTCCCGCGGCTGCTCTCCTTCTCTGTCTCGCGTTCGTCATCGTCGGTCACTCGGCGTGCGGTGGGGGAGGTGGCGGAGGGGGAGGGGGAGGAGGAGGTGGTGGTGGTGGCGGTGGCGGCACCATTCCCGGCGCTTACCCCATCACCATCACGGGTACGTCGGGCGCGACCACGCACACGATAAGCATCACCTTGAACGTCATCCGGTCCTAGCCGCGCGCTTGCGCCTCGTGCCGCGAACGAGTCTTCCGCGGCGGATTTTCATTTCCTCAAATCCCTGAAATTTGTCCGCACAGCGTCGATTCGCTCGCGATAGGCCACCGCGTCGCCGTACGGCAGGAAATGCGAATACCGCGAATGCGGCGACCGGACTCGATGCGCATGTTTGATCGGGCACCAGTGCTGTTCGGTGCGCGCCGCCACTTCCACCACGTACGCCATCAACCCGTTCGCGTACGCGCAGTATTCGCAGTTCAGCCTTTCGAGCGCGTTGAGGTAGCACAATTTTCCGCGGTCGAACATCAGGTAGTCTCCGCGCGCCACTTTCGGGATTCCGTAGATCGGAAAAGAAAATGCCTGGTACACCGTCACGAAGAGATCGAGCAGCAGAAACGGAATGATGCACGCGTAAATCAGCGGCGCCGTCAGCCCGACGAAAAACCGCGAATGCCGCACGTACCGCCACAGCGAAGTCTTCAGCCGCCGCTGCTCGCGCCGCATCTCCTCCGAAAACCACACCACTCCTTCGCGCAGCTCGTAGAACGGCGAACTCGTGTCCTGGTCCGATTCCGCGCCCGGAGAAAGATGGACGAGACGCCGGTCTGAATCGTTGCGACGACGGTCTTTCACATGTCACCTCGCGCGGCCGTGAGATCTTCCCGCATCATCCCGTTGGATGCGCGGGTGACCACCAATGTAGCGCCGCGCTTCAGCCTAGTGGAAGCCCTGCGACGACGAATAGCTCCCAGGGCGTGACCTGGGCCCTCATGGGGCTAGGCACGCTGACCAACAGCACGCCCACATCGGTGACATACACTGCGCCCGCCACTTTCACAGCGTGGTCGACGTGCTCGACGGTTTCGGTCCAGTCCACGCGCGGCAGCTTGCCCGATTCATCACTGTACATTGGAGATTCGCGCCGTGAGAGATTTCACAGGTGGTTTCGTCGGACTCCTCTGGTGATGGAAAGCCGCGAGCGTACACGCACCGGAACGGTTCGCGTGCGGCTGCTCTGGCGTGACCGCCGTCACTGACAGCACCCCAATACGTGCTTACTGTCCCGAGCAGTGTCTTCCTTCCTAGGAGGGTCCCATGTGCTCGCGCTCGTTCTCGTTTCTGGCTCTTCTTCTCTTGACCCTCTGTTTCCCCCTGATCGCGCGAGCTTCGGAAGACTATGACGCCCTAATGCTTCAGGCACGGACGTTGCTGCCGGAGAATATGGCCGCCCTCGAACAGCGCGCCAACGCGGGCGACGCTCAGGCTCAGCTTTTGCTTGGTCTCGCCAACCTCTACGGGTATGGGAAGGCGGCGATTGCATTCGAGGGCCCGGGACCTGACGAACACACGGCAGTCATGTGGTTCCGAAAGTCGGCTGCGGCTGGAAACCAGGCAGCCGTCAACTTCCTTGCCATTTGCCTGGACGAAGGCAGGGGCATCACGGCGGACCGCCAGGAGGCCGTCAAGTGGTATCGGCAGGCAGCCGAAACCGGTGACATTCACGCCGAATTCAACCTCGGCACGCTGCTGCAGGAGCTGGGCAACACCAGCGAGGGAAAGCAGTGGGTCATCAAGGCCGCTGAGGACGGCAATGTGGTGGCCTTCGAATATGCGCTGGCGACCTTCTCCGATTCCAGCGCCGCGATGAGTTGGCTCCGCGGACTCGCTGAGAAAGGCAGCAGTGCCGCCGAAGTGACAATGGGCGCGGTTTACGCTCATCTCATCGAAAACAAATCGCTGAACAAGGCTGTGCCGCGCGACTACGCGGAAGCGGTCAAATGGTACCAACGAGCTGCCGACCACGCCGACAGCTACGGCCAAGTCTCATTAGGCTCGATGTACTCTCACGGTTACGGAGTGCGTGAAGACAAGGCCGAAGCCGCAAACTGGTACACAAAGGCTGCGGATCAGGGCAATCCACAAGCTGCGGCGAATCTCGGGCACCTTTGCGAAGAGGGCCGTGGCCTGCCGAAGGACAAGGTCAAAGCCGAAATGTGGTACTCGCTCGCAGCGGAGGCGAAAGACCAAGCGTTCGGTGCGGTGATAATGCCTATCCACTGGAAGAGCGCCGAGGACGGCCGGCGCTACCACGAACTGATAGAGCAGTGGAAGCGCGACCACCACAAGTAAGGGACTCCATGCCGAAAGCAGCTTTTGTGTAGCTTGGTTTCCTGAGGTTAGTGGCCGACGAGCCAGGATTTGATCGTGTGCCAGATCACTTGCCCGTTGACCGCCGCGATCCAAGTCACATGAACGCGTGACGCCGCCCACAGCCAAACAGGAGCACATCAGGATACCCATTGGGCACGTGTTTGTGTGTCCAGGAGATCCCGATGCGGCAAAAGACTTTCTTCTTCGTGACGCTTCTCTTTGCTTGCTGTGTGCTTGCGGCGGTTGTTACCACGAACTTGAAGGCGCATTCCGGCAGTTCCTGGCCAGCACGTCCCGCTCTGTTGCTCGCCGGGCAAAACTCTTCAACGGGAGTATCGCCCTCGATGCTCTCTTCGACGTTTCTAGGCGGCAATGCTGACGACGAAATCGACGGTCTCGCAGTTGACCTAGCCGGAAACGTCTATGCGGTCGGCACGACCAGTTCTGCCGATCTGCCGGTCACGCCCACCGCATTTCAGAAGACCGTCTCCGGCTCGCACATGCATGTGTTCGTCGCCAAATTCGATCCGACAGGAAGCGCTATCCTTTACCTCACGTATCTCGGCGGCAGCGGCTCGGATCAGGCCAGCGGTATCGCCGTCGACGCACAAGGCAGCGCCTACGTAGTTGGCGTCACGGATTCGCGAGATTTTCCTGTCACCTCGGGCGCCGTGCAACCACAATTCGGTGGCGAAGATATTCTTGGCGACGCCTTCGTCACAAAACTGGACCCCACCGGCTCGTCGCTTGTTTACTCGACGTATCTCGGCGGAAGCAACGATGATGTGACGACAGCAATTGCCGTTGATGCGCTGGGCCAAGCCTATGTAGTTGGCGCGACACGGTCGGGCAATTTTCCGGTTTCCTCTGGCGCTTTCCAGCGAAGCTACGCAGGCGGGGCGGGGAACGTCTCCGGATCAGGCGGTGATGGATTCGTCGCCAACCTTAATGCGTCTGGAAGCTCGCTGCTCTACTCCACGTTCCTCGGCGGCGACGCTGAAGACAGGGTGTTCGGAATCGCGTTGGATCCGTCCGGGGACGCCATTGTCACAGGCGGCACAAATTCCCGCAATTTCCCAACAACTTCAGGCGTTGCGCAAGCGACGTTTGGCGGGAGTGGCGGCGAGTCGGACACGGAGGGCGACGCATTCGTGGCTAAATTGAATCCGTTCGGATCGAGCCTGGTTTTCTCGACCTTTCTCGGCGGTTCCTCGGCGGACGTGGCGGGCAGCGTTGAATTGGACGCCGCGGGAAACATTTACGTGCAGGGCAACACCAGCTCACCAAACTTTCCCACGCATTTGCCGCTGCAAGCTTCGCTCGGCGGGAAAACCGATGCTTTCCTGGCAAAGCTCGACTCGGCGGCTTCCACACTTTTGTATTCGACATATCTCGGAGGCAACAACACTGATTTTGTTTTCGGCATCGCGGATCCATCCGGCAATGTCTACCTGACCGGCGAAATCGCGTCCTCGAATTTTCCATTGGCGAACGCCTTCCAACCCTATTTCGGAAATAGGGACGCGCTGATCGCGAAAATAGATCCAAGCGGGAGCACGCTGGCCTATTCCAGCTATCTCGGCGGCGGCGATTCGGATTTTGGCAACGCCATCGTGCGCGACGCCTCTGGCAATCTATGGATCGCCGGGTCCACGTTTTCGCAGAATTTCCCCCTGCTATTTGCGATCCAACCGACGATGGGCGGAGGGATGTCTGACGCGTTTCTGTCGCGCTTCGCCGAAATCCCAACACCACCCGTGAGTGAAATGGCGGATTTGAAGATCACCCTGAGCGCGGATCACACTTCCGTTTCGAATGGAGACTCGTTGACCTACACCGTCACGGTTGTGAACAACGGGCCTGCATCCGCCGCAAACGTCACGATCTCCCAAGTTGTTCCCTCACCTCTGAATTTCGGCTCCGCCTCCGCAACTCAAGGCACATGTTCAGGCGCGTCCTACGTCTCCTGCAACTTGGGCTCGCTTAGTTCACAACAAGTCGTGACCGCTACGATCGCTGCCTCAGTGCCCAGCGAGTTCCAAATCTCCATGGGCGGTCCGGTGGTCGCCACCGCCGACGTGATGAGTTCCACGAGTGACGCGAATCTGGCGGACAACAGTGCTCAGGCGACCGTCACTGTCACCATCCACGGCTCTGGAGGCGGTGGAGGAGGCGGAAGCGGCTGCTTCATCGCCACTGCCGCGTACGGTTCCTATCTCGATCCTCATGTGCAGGCTCTTCGCGAATTTCGCGACCGTCATTTGCTCAGTAATGCCGCCGGTCGGATCTTCGTTCGTTTCTATTACCTTCACTCGCCGCCGATTGCGGCGGTGATCGCGCGATCCAATGCTTTGCGGACCGCGACACGCTGGCTGCTCACCCCAGTGGCTTTTGCGATCGAGCACCCGGTTCTCGCAATCATGCTGGTGATCTTCCTGTGCCTGATCGTGGTCTTTATGTTCGCGCGCCGCGGCTCTGTTGTTACTTGGCGCCCGGTGGCGCAACGCCCACATCCTCGATGACGCGGGGAAAGACGTTAAGCTGCAAATCGCGGAGAAAATTGCACGGACAAAGGTGCCCTCCGACCAATCAACGCGGCAGCCGGAGGCTGGCGTCGCGGCGGATTCATCTGCGCCTGGAGCTTATCAGCTGGTTGGCAGCCACCCGTCCAACCCGCTTGGAGTAATCTTCCTCACCTCCAGCCCGGATGGAGCTGCAATATACGTGGACGATTCCTTCGCGGCAAAAACTCCGGCGACATTGAACGTTAAGGCAGGAAGACACTACATCCGAGCCTTTCTGAGTGGTTACAAGAACTGGTCTCAGCAGATCGAGATTAACGCTCGCTCGTCAGGTAACCTCACGATCGCCCTCGAGAAATCGAGCAAACGGGGCTGGCGAAGCCCCGGCTCGCCTGCAACGTCTTCAAACTAAACCCGTTAGCGCGCTTCATTCCCGTTTTTCGATTGCTTTTCGCCTTGTCAATCCGTATTTCTGCGAATTTTCAACCGCCTCAGAATATGCTACCGTGACTCATTTTATGATTACGCTAAACAATGCGAGGACGGACGGAAGCCCCGTCACACCGGCTCGCGAAGTCATTTCCATTCACTCAATTACAGAACGCCGTTTTCTCTCTCTAATCTATACGGAAAATATTAGAAACGGACTCAACCCACTGAAAACAAGCCACATAATTTTTTCTAATCTACCCGTCTCCCGGCCCAACGCGCCCTGCGCGCGTAGAACCTCTTTGCCTCCGTGCTTCCTTGCCTCCTTGCCTCCAGAATTTCTAATATACAGTTCCGCGATTAGAAATCCCCGTAAGTCATTGAAAACACAGACCCGAGGTGCGTTCTAATATACGGTAACGGAAGGTGCCCACAGCCGATCCAGCCGCTGTCGCGGCGCGAACAACGCGAACAACATGTTGACTCGAATCCAGGAACGGGACAATCATCGCCTTCCGCTCGTCGGCGGCACTGGGGGTAAGTCTCACATGCCAATCGTTCGACACCAGATGCACTCAGGAATCGCGTCCGCAGCAACCGCGCTCGTCGGCCTCGTGCTCTTCTCTTCCCTGGCCTTCTCCTCAGGGGGTCGGAGCTTGAGCTCCGACATTACGCCTGCCCTCCCCGCCGGGGCTTCAGCCCCTGAAGCGGAGAAGGACCTGCGAATCTACTTCGTCGACGTGGAGGGCGGGCAGGCGACGCTGTTCGTCACGCCGGCGGGGCAATCGCTGCTGATCGATACGGGCTGGCCGGACTACCACGGCCGCGACGCGGACCGCATCACCGCCGCGGCGAAGAAGGCGGGCATCAGCCGGATCAATTACGTCCTGATCACGCATTTCCACACGGACCACGTGGGAGGCGTTCCGCAGCTCGTCGAGCGAATTCCTGTGGACACGTTCATCGACCACGGCCCGAACCGCGAGCCCACCGACAAAGTGACCGAGGAAGGCTACGAGGCGTATCAGAAGATCCTGGCGAGCGGGAAATACAAGCACATCGTGGTGAAGCCCGGCGACGCGCTGCCGATCGAAGGAATTCACGCGACGGTCCTGAGCGCGGACGGCGCCACGATCTCCGATCCGCTGCCGGGCGCCGGCGCGGAAAACGCAGCGTGCAAGGAAACTCCGAAGTATCCCGAGGACCAGACGGAGAACCGGCGGTCGGTGGGAACGCTCTTCACGTTCGGCAAGCTGAGAATCCTCGATCTGGGCGACCTGACGCACGACGAAGAAGTGCAACTGATGTGCCCGGCGAACAAGCTCGGGAAAATCGACATCTACATCGTCTCGCACCACGGATGGGAGCAGAGCAGCAGCCCCGCGCTCGTCTGGGGGATCGCGCCGCGCGTCGCGATCATGGACAACGGCGCGAAGAAGGGCGGGTCGCCATCGGTGTGGGACATCATCGAGAAATCGCCGGGGCTCGAGGCGCTGTGGCAGGTCCACTATTCCGATGAAGGCGGCGCGGCGCACAATGTGCCGGCGGAATTCATCGCCAATCCCGAAGGGCCGGACGCGGGCAATTACCTGGAATTGATCGCGCATCCGGACGGCAGCTTCGCCGTATTCAATTCCCGCACCCAAAAGACGAAGGACTATTCAGCGCGATAAGCAAAAGGCGAACCACAGAGGCCGCAGAGGAAAAGCCGGAGAGCCAAGCGCTTTAGCGCCGGGCATCGGGAAAATCCCGGGGCTCAAGCCCATCTCAAGTTCGGATGCTTTTCCGCTGGACTCATTGGACGCAGGGTTCGCAAGCACAAACCCTGCGCCCCGAGTCCAGCTCCCCCCTGCTGAAGCAGGGGGCTCCCGCCCAAGAAGGATTTTCCAGCGCGATGAGCAAAAGGCGAACCACAGAGGCCGTGGAGAAAAAGCCGGAGGGCCGAGCGCTTTAGCGCCGGGCAGCGAAAAAATCCCGGGGCTCAAGCCCATTTCAAGTTCGGATGCTTTTCCGCTGGACTCATTGGACGCAGGTTTGCAAGCACAAACCCTGCGCCCCGAGTCCAGCTCCCCCCTGCTGAAGCAGGGGGCTCCCCCCAAGAAGGATTTTCCAGCGCGATAAGCGAAAGGCGAACCACAGAGGTAACGGAGAAAACGCTGAAGGCACGGAGAGAGCACCGCTGACCGGACGCTAGGCGGGATCGGGGAGCGGCTCGATGCGGCCGAGCAGGAATATGTATGAGGCGACGCCGAGAAGAAGAATGATGGCGGCCGCAGCGAACGCCCACGCGAACGAGTGCGTTCGCGCGGCGATGTAGCCGGTGACGATGGGCGCGACGATCGCCGCGAGCTGGTTGCACGAGTTCATGATGCCGCCGAGCGTGCCCACGCCGCGCTCCGGCGCGAGGAGCGCAGGAATCGACCAGCCGACCGGCGACGCGGCGCAAAGGCCCGCCGTCGAGACGCTGATCCAGAATACCGCCGCCGCGGGCGTATGCGCGTTCGCGGCGCCGATGATTCCGAGGCCGAGCGCCGTCCCGCCAACCAGCACGGATTGCCGGACGCGGCTGGCGTCCCACCCGCGATGAATCAACGCGTTCACCAGCCATCCGCCAATCACCATCTCGGTCACCGTGCCGACCGCCCAGGGAACGCTGGTGTACAGCACGGAATGGCCGAGGTCGACGCCGAGCCCGGTGGAGAGGTAGCTGGGCAGCCACGTCAGCAGCAGATAGAACGTGTAGTTGTAGGAGCCGAAGCCGAGGACGAGCCCCCACACCTTGCGGCGGCCGAGCAGGTACGCGAGAGGAATGCGGGCGCGGTCTTCGGGCGCGCCTTCCACGTGCGCGCCACCGTCCAAAATGAATTTCCGCTCGGCGGCGGTGAGTTTTTTGTCCGCGCTAGGGTTGCGATAGAAAAGGCAAAAGAAAATGAAATAGACGAAGCTGACGATGCCGGTGGCGGCGAAGCTCCAGCGCCAGCCAAAGCGCAGCAGCAGGAAGCCGATGAGCGGCACTCCCACGGCGGGGCCGAGTTTCGCCGCGCCGTCGAAGAGCGCGGTGGCGAGGCTGCGCTCGCGTTCGGGGAACCAGTAGCCGACCGCTTTCGCGCTGCCGGGGAACGTGGGCGCCTCGCCCACGCCGAGCAGCAGGCGCGACGCGAAGAAGCTCCCGATGCCGGTGGCCATCGCGGAGCCGAAGCAGGCGGCGCTCCAGAGGAAGCTGCTGACGCGGCCGACGAGGCTGACGCCGAAGCGGTCGAGCAGGAGGCCCGACGGGAGCTGCAGCAGCGCGTACGTCCAACTGTAGGCGCTGAGGAGATAGCCGAACTCGACGGTGGTGATGCCGAACGAGGCGTGGAGGGCGCTCTGCGAAACGGAGACGTTGACGCGGTCGAAGTAGTTGACGAGCACCCCGAAGCCGAGGAGCGCCGCGATCATCCAGCGCCGCCGCGGCACAGGTTCGCCGGGCGCGGTCAGGGATGGGCGCACGTTGGCAGCGGTGGGGTTCATGGCGCCGTCGGCGGGAGAGATTGTAAACGACGGCGCGTATTCTGCGAGCGTTTTGTCAGCGCGCGGGCGCGCAGGACCTGGAAGCAGCGGCGCTCAGTCGGCCGAGGGCACCTGGCGGGCTTTCAGGAGCGCGCCGCCGCGCTTGCGCTTCCAGACGTAGTCCTTGCGCAGCTTCTGCTGATGCTTTTTCAACTGGTCGACGATTTCGGTGAACGCCTCCTTGGCGCTGGCGCGTACGTCCGCGCCGTTACCGGTGGCGTGCAGGGTTCCCGTCGGCAAAATCAGGTTCAGGGACAGATCGTATCCGGCTTTTCGCGGCGTTTTGCCGAGGATGCCGTGAAGCTTGACGAGGTCCGGAGAATACCGCTTCAGCAAACGATTCAGCTTTTCGATGTGGTGCTTCGATTCATGTTCCATTTCCTTGCGCAAGCCAGCGTGGATGTTGCTGTAGCTGATTTTCATTCGAGCACCTTTGTAAGAGCAGGCCGAATTCCTGACGGGGCGTCCGCATGGAGGGTCAAGCTGAGAATAACTCTCCGCGCAGCGGGTTGCAACTGCGCAGGGACGAAATGCGAGGGCGCGCGTGTGGCGGGCGCGGATTTCAGGCGGGCGCGTTGACTTCGCCGCGAGCGTCGTCATAGGCTGATATGAAGCGAGTCCGCGCACATATGCCGCCAAAAGCCAAGCCCGAAGCCGAGCTCGCGAAGCCCGGGAATGTGCTGGTGGGCCTCGCCGGGTGGTCGTACGCTGACTGGAATGGGCTCGTCTATCCGGCGCCGCGGCCACACGGCTTTCACGAGGCGACGTATCTGGCGGAGTTCTTCGACGCGATCGAAATCAACACCTCGTTCTACAGCCCGTTGCGGCCCGAGCTGGCTTCTCAGTGGCTCGAGCGAGTCTCCCGGAATCCGCGGTTCCTTTTCACGGCGAAACTGTGGCAGAAATTCACGCACGAAACGGGAGCGGGAGCCGAAGACGAGAAGGCGGTGCGCCTCGGCTTCGACGTGCTCCGCGAGGGGGGCAGACTCGGTGCGGTGCTGCTGCAATTTCCTTTTTCGTTTCACCAGACGGCGGACAATCTCGCGCGGCTGAAGCAACTGCTCGATTCGTTCGGTGATTATCCGCTGGTCGTCGAGGTTCGTCACGCATCGTGGTCGCAACCGGAGTTCTACGATCTTCTGCGCGAGCGCGGCGTCGGCTTCTGCAACATCGACCAGCCGGTGATTGGGCGGTCAATCAAGCCCGGCAGTCGCGCCACATCGACGATCGGATATTTTCGGCTTCACGGGCGGCGTTACGACACCTGGTTCAGCGACGATCCCGAGACACCGCGCCACGAGCGCTACAACTATCTCTATGGCGAGCAGGAGCTGCTGCCGTGGGTCGAGCGGGCGCGCAACGTCGCCGGACACACGAAGGTGACGTTCGTCGTCGCGAACAATCATTTTCAAGGCAAGGCCGCCGTGAACGCGCTCCAGTTCATCCATCTGCTGAGCAATCAGAAGGTGAAGGTCCCCGATACGCTGCGCAGCCACTACCCGCAGCTCGATTCGATCGCGAGCGAACCGGCCAAGGAACCGACGCTCTTCCCGCTGCCGCCGCGATAAGGCTCTCTATGACCATCCGCAACGCGCGCCCATCCGATGCTCCCGCCTGGGAAGCGATGAGATGCAAGCTCTGGCCCGATGGCGCTGCGGAACATGCGGATGAGATCGCCGACTTCTTTGCAGACGGCGCCAAGGAGCCTTGTGCGGTTCTCGTGGCGGAAGATGAACCCGGGCGCCTGATAGGCGTAGCTGAGCTGTCACTTCGGGATGACGTGGCGGGACTCGCCGGCGAGCGAACGGGATACGTGGAGGGGCTGTACGTCGTGCCTGAATGGCGCTCTCGCGGAATCGCTCAGAAACTGCTTCGCGAGGCGAAACTTTGGGCGTACAAGAACAATTGCACGGCTTTTGCGAGCGATCGCGCGGAGCGAGTGATTATCGACAAGCGGTTCTGACCGGAGAAACGGTGCAGTTTGCAGTTTGCAGTTTGCAGCGACAACCTACTTCTTGAAGAGGTCTTCGAAGGCCTGGCGCGCGTTGCTGGGACGCTGGGCGGCCGAAGGAGCGGGCGTGTTCGCCGCGTAGTTGACGGGCGCGGTATCCTTTTCGACGGTCATGCGGAACTCGAAGAACGTACATTCGTTCTTCGCGTCTTTCTTGGCGATCCGCTCGGGAATCGGCTGCGTGCACTCGAACTGCTTGCCGGTGTCAAAGTGGACGCACTGCTTGCAGCAGTGCAACTCGGTGTGGCACCGAGGACATTGGCCGGCGGGATCGAAGCCCGGTGCGAGGACCGCGCCGCAGCTCGAGCAGCGCGCCCGCATCACCGTGCCGACCATCCGCGGCGTGCGCGGACCCAGCAATTCCTGCTTCGGCCTCGGCTCGCTGGGACGCTCGCTGCGTTCGCGCTTCTTCTCGCGACCGTCGCGATCGTCGTAGCCTTTCTGCCTGTACTTCCGGTCCATGAAAACCTCCGCGAACTAACCCGACTTGCCCCTGGCGTCAACCACGCGTACTCGGCCGGCGTTTGCTGAAATTTGCTGAACGATGAGTCGCCGCTCCCGGCTCACACGCAAACCAGACGCCCTCACGGAATGAGCCGGACAAAAGGAACCTTCCACGTGAGTTCACGCGCGGTTCTCGCCTTGAGGCTGCAGCCGCTGCCCCGGCCCGGCGTCACGGACGGACTGCCTCTCTGCGTTCCGCCCACAATTTGCAAAAACCCTCAAACGGCAAATCAGGACGCAGAAACTTTCGGGGTTGACCAAAACCGGCGAGCAGGGATTCCGCAGCGAGATAGCCGCTGCGTACTGCTCCTTCCATTGTGGCAGGCCAGCCCGTCCGTGTCCAGTCGCCTGCGAGAAATAAATTCTTTACCGGAGTCTCCTGCGCCGGCCGCCACCGGTCCACGCCCGGCTCCGGAGAGAAGGTCGCGTTGACTTCCTTGACCACGGTCGCCCTCAGCAGCTTCGCCTCTTTCGTGGCCGGCAAGACGTCCGCCAGCTCGCGCCGGCACAGGTCGATGATTTCCTGGCGGGAACGGGGCACGAGATCGTACGAAGCGCTGATTACAAGCTGCAAGTACTGGCCGTCCGTCGCAGCCTCACGAACGGCCGCACCCATTGGACGCGGCGCCGCGCCGTTGGTTTCATTTTCCGCGCCAAGCAGCGATTTGTTGAAGATCCACTGCGTCGTATGGTCGAGCAACGTCAGGAACGGCTCGGTCATCACCGGCCGGTCGAACCAGAGGTGCACGCCCGTGATGGGCGACGTCTTCAAGTTCCGCACGCTTTCGAACACTGCCCCGCGCTCGCTCATGGCTGCCGGAAGCAACGCCAGCGCCGCATCGTGCGGGACGGCGAGGATGCACGCGTCCGCCGAAACCTGCGAGCTGTCGTCCAGCACCGCGCACTCGAAGCGATTCCCGTCCACCTCGATTTGACGAACGCCGCACCGCAAGCGCACTTCCCCTCCCTGATGCGCGACCGATTCGCGGCAACCCTCGTACAAATCCGCGAGCGGTACCGAAGGAATTCCCACACGATATCCGGCCTTGCTACCGAGAAAGGCCTTCCAGAAAACGTCGATACCGTAGCGCGCTTCCGTCTTGGCGAGTTCTTCGTCGAGCGCGCTGACGAGCACGACGCGCCAGAAACGCTCGATCGCGGCGGGCGTCTGCCTCATGCGACGCAGCCAGTCGAGCATCGAGACGCGCTCGATGTTCGGGGGCTGCCCGCCAGAGCGCGCGATAGCGAGCATCGCCTCCGCGATCGACCGCTTATCCGCGAGCGTCAGCGCTCCGAACAGGAGGAACGACGGCATCATGTGGAGTGGCGGCGGCAACGGCGATGCTTCGATCGTCGAGCGCCTTCCCTGTGCGTCCATGAAATACAGCCGATCGTAAAACCGAATCTTGTCTTCGGCGCTGACGCGGCGATAGAAGTCGGCGAGGTTGGTGCAGCAGCCGAGGGTGACGTGCTGGCAATTGTCGACTTCGCTGCCGTCAGGCAGCGTATAGGAAGTAGCACGACCTCCGAGATGCGGACGCTTCTCCAGCAAGCGGACGCGCCAGCCGGCCTCAGCCAGCGCGACGGCGGAGGACAGGCCCGCCAGTCCGCCGCCGATCACCAGAACGCTTTGCGAGGGCATCCTTTTTCCACCATCCGCTCATTCCCGCCGCGAGGAGAAATTGAAATTTCTCGGCGCCCGAAAGCGAGACGCGCGACGAGAACACGTCGAAGTCACGCTCTTCGATACGCGCGAGAAGACTGCTGTACGTTCGAACGAGGGCCCGCAGCGTCGCCCGGCTGTCCGAATCCACCTTTTCGATCAGCTGCGCGCCCTCTTCGTAGAAGCGCCAGGCGCGATCGGCCTCGAACTGGAGAAGCTCGCGCAAATGCGGTGTGAGCGGTCCGCGCAGATTCTCGCGACGACAACGGAAGCGGTCGAGATCCTCCTGCGGCAGATACACACGCCCTATCTCAAAATCGCTGCGAACGTCGCGAAGGATATTCGTGAGCTGGAATGCGAGGCCGAGGCGCTCGGCCAGATCGGGCGCCTTCGGATCCTGGAAGCCAAAGACGTGGAGACACGTAAGCCCGACCGTGCCGGCGACGCGGTAACAATATTCGGAAAGGCGATCGAACGTAGGGTAGGAAGCGATGGTCAGGTCCATCTCCGCGCCAAGAATCAGGTCGTGGAAATAGCGCGTCGGGATCGAGAAGCGCGAAATCGTGTCGGCCAGAGCCGGGAGAATCGCGTGGCCCGACGTTTTTCCGGCCGCGATTTCGTCGAGCGCCGCCCGCCAGCGAGCCAGGCCGCGGCGCTTCGATTCGATGTCGCCGGGCTCGTCGGAGACATTGTCGACGAGCCGATTGAACGCGTAGAGCGCGCAGAGCGCATTGCGCTTGGCGCGCGGCAAGCCGAAGAACGCAAAATAGAAGCTGCTGTGCGCGGCCCGCGCGATCCGATTGCATTCCGCGTAGGAGGCGGCCGTCGACGCGCCGCTCGCCGAAGCCGGAGCGTTCGTCTCACCGCCCGCTTGCTTCGACGATCCCTCCTCGCGCCCGGAAGACACGAACTTCGAGCCCAGCGCACCGCCGAGGAGCCGGAGTTGCTTCCATTTCGCGATCGCCGGGCGGCGGTTCAGCGTGTCGTAGCCTTGCGCCTCGATCGCGTCCAAAACCGCGAGGCCGCCCCGACTGAAGAGTTCGATATCGACACGAAGAGCGGGGTCCACTCGTTGGGGGAGCGGCAGGCCCGCCGCGAACAGTGAGCGCGTGCGGGCAACCAGATCCTTCATCAACGCCGCGTAGCGCCCGTCAAAGCGGCGCTGAACGATGTCGGCCTCCGAAAGCCCGTGGTCCGCTACGGCGTCCAGCGGGATGTAGATGCGGCCCTTCTCGAGATCGCGCGAGACGTCCTGCCAGAAATTCGCGAGCTGCAGGGCCGTGCAGGTGAAGTCGGAAAGGCGCTGCCGTTCCTCATCGCGATAACCGCACACGTACAGCACCAGGCGTCCGACGGGATTCGCCGAATAGACGCAGTAGTCGAGAACTTCGTCCCACGTCATGTAGCGCTGGACCCGCTGGTCCTGGCGGAAGGCGCGCAGCAAATCGCTGAAGGGCTTGATCGGAATATCCTTCTCGCGAATCGTTTCGCGCAGCGCGATCAGGACGGGATGCGAAGGCGACCGACCGGGGAAATAGCACAGGCGCAGCTCGTCTTCCCACGCGCCGAGAAGTTCGAGCGCGCGCGGCGGATCCGGAACTTCGTCGCCGAGATCGTCAGCCCAGCGGCAGTACGCGTAGACGTTGTAGAAGTGCCGATGCAGGTGGCGCGGAAGGAGCCAGGAGGCGACGTTGAAGTTCTCGTAATGGTGCGTGGCGAGCCAGTGCGTGTAACGCTGCGCTTCGTCCGGCGGGCAGCCCGCCGCGGGAAGATTCTTCGCAATTTCCAGTTCCGGTGTGGCCAGCATGGAAACCTGGTTATGAGACGCTTCGACCCCGTTCCCCGGGCACGCCTTCGGCGAACGCAAAAGGCGAGAAAGGAATTCGCGCAGTTCGGGCCGCGGCATACCGCGGGTGGCGCGAGAAACGCGTCAAGGAATGATGGCGGTCTTCAACTCGCCATTCCGGTGCTTCATGTGCTCAAAGACGTGCGGCAGCTCGGTCAGCGGAACTTCGCCCGTGATGAAGTCGCTTGAGCGAATGTCGCCGCGCACGATCGTGTCCAGCGCCTCGCGGATGAAGCGCGGCGTGTGATGGAACGTGGACTTGATCGTGATTTCGGAATAGTGCAGCGCCGACGGGTCGAAATTGACCTGCGTTCCGCGCGGGCAGCCGCCGAAAAGGTTGACGGTTCCGCCCTTCCGCACCATCTGCAACGCCCACTGCCAGGTGGTTGCCGATCCCACCGCTTCGACGACAGCGTCGGCGCCGCGCCCGCCGTCGGTCAACTGGCGGACCAGGGTCACCGGATTGTCGATTTCCGACACGTCGAAGGCGGCGATCGCCCCGAGGCGCTCGGCCGCGTGAACCTGACTCTTCCGTTTTCCAAGCGCGATGACGCGAACGCGGCGTCTCGACAGGATGCGAATGAACTTCAGGCCGATGGGCCCACATCCGACCACGACCGCCGTGTCGCCGGCCTGAATCCCCGTCTCGTGAATGCCGCGAAGGACGCAAGCCAAAGGCTCGACCATCGCCGCATCGACGAACGGAGTCTGGTCGGGAATTTCCAGCATGTTCTGCCGAACGATTCTTCCGGGGATGCGAATGTACTCCGCATAAGCGCCGTTATTGAACAGGAGGTCTTCGCAGAGATTCGGCTGCCCCTTGCGACAATAGACGCACACATTGCAGGGCGCGGAATTCGAAGGCACGACGCGCATTCCCGCGCGCACACCGCCGTTGACAGCTCCGCCCTTCAGCTCGACAGTGCCCGCGAGCTCGTGGCCGAACAAAGCCGGCGGATGAATCATCCGCGGATGCGATCCCTGCTTCCAGACTTTGAGGTCCGTACCGCACGTGAGGGCGACTTCGACCTTTACCAGTACTTCGTCGTCGCCAACGGATGGAATATCCACCCGCTCGATTTTCATGTCCTCACGGCCGTACAGCACAGCCGCCGTCATGTGTCCGTTCGGTTCCATTCTCATTCGTGAGTTATCACCACTTTCAACGTATTATCCGCCGGGCGCGCGGCCATTTCCAGCGCGTCCGCGATCCGCTCCAGCGGGAATCGGTGCGAGATCAATTCCCTTACCGGCAACCGGCGCTCGAAAACCAGCCTTGCCGACTCCTCCTGGTCCTCGACCGAAGCGCTATAGCTTCCCAAAATCTCCTTCTCTTCCACCCCGACTGCCGCCGCCGGGAACCCCAATTGCATGACCGGATCGTTATGAGCAAACAGTAGCACGCGCCCGCCGGGCCGGGCGAGGGAGAGGGCCTCCGGCACTAGTGATGGGTTGGGCACTGCGACCAGGACGGCGTCCGCGCCCCGACCCTGCGTCTGGCGCCGGATTTCATCGAGCAGGCGCCCTTCGGCGGGGTCATAGGAGTTAGATGCACCAAAACGCTCGCTCGCTGCGCGGCGTCCCGGCATCGGATCGCTGGTGAACACCTCCCCGCCTTCGAGCTTCGCGAGGAGCATCAGCAGCATGCCAATCGGTCCCTGGCCCATCACCAGAACTTTTTCGCCCGGCGCCACACGGGCCCTTCGGACCGCCTTCAGGCACGTGTTGACGGGCTCTACGAAAGTGGCGTCTTCGAAGGTGGAGTCAGGCGGCAACGCGATCATTCCGCGCTCGACAATCCACGGCATCGCGCGCACATATTCGGCAAAACCGCCGCCGTTCGGGTCAAAACCGGCGGTGAGTCCGACTTTCTTGTATCCCGCGCACTGCGAGAAGAACTTGCGCTCGCAATAGAAGCAGCTTCCACACGGAATGTGATGGAAGCTGACCACGCGGTCGCCCGGCTTGAACGTCGTGACGCCGCGGCCGACCTTTACGACGGTGCCGGCAAGCTCGTGGCCGAGTATCTGCGGCGGCTGAACGAATCCGTGATGAATTTTCTTGATGTCGGTTCCGCAGATTCCGCACGCCGCCACGCGGAAGAGCACTTCGCCGTCGCGAATCTCCGGGATCGGCACGGATTCGACCACCACGCGGCCCTTGCCGCGATACACGCCCGCCCGCATGTGGCCCGAATGTTTTCGTTCGGGTTCGCGCGCGCCGATTTGTGCGACAGTCTGGCTCATCGAATGACCGCCGACGTGTTCGTCTCCAGGGCAGCCGCGCGATCCGAAACCATCGCGATGTACCGCTCCAAGAACTGCGCGAGCGATTCCGCGGCGCGCTTGCTCTGCTGACCGAGCTTCAGCAGGTCAGGCAACACGGCCGGGTGCAGCGCCACTTGGCCGACGACGCGCGGAATGCTCAGCTTGCCGTCGTCCGTCAGCACTTCACCCATATCCAGCGGCAAGTTCTCGTTCGAGAGATCGCTGACGGCTCGAACGGCAACCGCCGGAATGCCGGACGCAGCGGCTTCGAGAAATATTTCAAAACTCTCCATCTCGACGGCATCGGCGGTCAGGCCAAGGTGCTGCTTCTCTTCGGCTCTCGCGATGACGCGGTTCGCGCTGTGAAACTGATCCACAACCGTTGCTCCACACTCCTCGGCGAACGAAACGAGCGCGTTGCTGCTCTTCAGAGTCTTGCTCTGCAAGTCGGCGCGCGGGACTTCCGAGTACACGGTGCGCGCCGCGAGCACCTGCGCGATCTGGTAATTGGGCCGCAGGGCTCCGGCAAGCCCCGAAGAAACGCAGAGGCTGATCGAATCGAATTCCGTGCGGATCACTTCGGAAGCGCGCAGCGCCGCCTGCTTGGGACCGACGCCCGTCAAGACGACGCCGACTTCCGCTGCACCCACTTCGGCGAAAAACGCCTCTGCCCCGCCCCATTTCACCGCGCGAAAACGATGCATCGCCCGCCAGGGGGCGAATTCGTTTTCGAGCGCGAACGTAACCAGAATCTTCACGCGATTCCTCATGCCGCCGCACGCGCGACGGCGGTGCTGCCCGCTCGGCCGCGCACGTAGCCGTTCTCTTCGTACCAGGGCACCGCGCGCTCGAGCGCCGCTTCCACTGAAGTCGGCTTATATCCGAGTTCGCGCACGGCTTTGTCACTCGCGACGAACATACGGTGACGCGACATCTTCACGCCTTCGACGGGAATCTGGGGCTCTCGCCCGGTCAGCCGCGAGAACCACTGATCGGCGTATCCGGCCGCCAAGGCGACGGCGTGAGGCATCTTAACGCGCGGCGCGGGGCGTCCCGTGATCTTCGCGAGCGCGTCGAGAATCTGCTTCAGCGTCATGTTGCACGCGCCCAAAATGTATCGCTCGCCGATCCGGCCGTTTTCCGCCGCGAGCAGATGCCCGGCCGCGACGTCTTCCACGGCGACCACGTTCAGGCCCGTGTCCACGTATGCCGGCATCTTTCCGTTCAGGAAATCGACGATGATGCGCCCGGTGGGCGTGGGCTTCCAATCGCCAGGCCCGACCGGCGCGGTGGGATTCACGATCACCACCGGCACGCCGGATGACGCCGCCTTGATCGCTTCGAGTTCCGCGAGGAACTTCGAACGCTTGTAGTGTCCGATCATCTGGCCAAGCGAGGCCTGGGTCGCCTCGTTTGGCAGAGAGCCGTCACCGGTCGGGACGGCTATCGTGGCAACGGTGCTGGTGTAAATCACCCGGTCGACGCCCGCCCGCCCCGCGGCTTCGAGAAGCAACCGCGTGCCCTCGACATTCGTTTGGTAGATTTCGTCAGGGTTACGCGTCCAGAGGCGGTAGTCCGCAGCGACATGAAAAACGCGGCGAATGCCCTTCATCGCGCGGTCGAGCGAAAGCGCGTCGCGCAGGTCGCCCTCGGCCCGTTCGACGGACAGCCCTTCAAGCAGCCGCGCGTTGCTGTTACGGCGAACCAGAACTCGAACGGGATGCCCTGCGTTGACAAGTTGCCGGGCGACGTGGCTGCCCACGAACCCGGTGGCACCCGTGACAAGGGTGGTCATAAAATGCGGAAAACCTCTTCCCGCTGCGGTGAGACGGGCGCGGAATGCTCGATTCCGCGGTGGCCGTTTCCGTTGCCGTGCCCGTTTCCGTTGTGGCCGTTGCCGTTCGACGTGGCGGGCTTATCTTTCAGGATGCCGCCCATCTTCCCCGAAATCGTCCACTGGAGCATTTTCCACGTGTCGCCCAGCTTCTTGTTTCCACCGAGAACCGCCGACGCCTCGTAGCCCGCGTGCACCATGCAATCCTCGCAACGAGGATCGCGGCCGCGGCCGTATTTATCCCATTGCACGTTTTCGATGAACTCTTTGAAGGTCGGATAGTGCGCGTCCGTCATCAGGTAGCACGGACCCTTCCAGCCGCGCGGATTGTAGGTGGGATTGCCCCACGCAGTGCACATCAGCTCGCGCTCACCGCGCAGATACTCCATATAGATCGGCGACGTGACGATGTTGTAGCGCTCGAGCAACTGGCTGGCGCGGCGGAACTTCTCGCGAATCTCCTCGCGCGACATGAAGATTTCCTTGGTCATCACGGCCGCGTAGGAGTAGGCCGGCGAAAGCATGTGGCCGTCGACACCAAGCGTTTGCAGGTAGGCGAAAAGCTCCGCAATTTCTTCGATGTCGGTTTCCTTGTAAATCGTCGTGTTCGACGTGACCAGGAACCCGGCTGCCTTCGCCGCTTTGATGCCCTCCACCGCCTCGCGAAACACGCCGTCGCGCTCGACGCAGATGTCGTGCGTCTTCTCGAGACCATCCAAGTGCACGTTGAAGAAAAACCGCGACGTCGGCTTGAAATCATGCAGGTGCTTGCGGATGAACATTCCGTTCGTGCAGAGGTAAATGTGCTTCTTTCGCGCCAGGATTTCGCGCGTGAGCCGCCCGATTTCGGGATAGATCATGGGCTCGCCGCCGCAGATCGAAACGATGGGCGCGCCGCACTCGTCAACGGCCTTGAGGCACTCCTCGACCGTCAGGATCTCGTTGATCGTCGACTTGTACTCGCGAATGCGGCCGCAGCCCGTGCACGTCAGGTTGCACGCGTGCAACGGCTCGAGCATCATCACCAGCGGAAATCGCTTGTCGCCGCTCATGCTCTTGCGGGCAAGATAACCCGTCATGCTGGCGGTCAAACTGAAAGGAACCCTCATCCATTACCCCCGATGTCCGTTTGGATGCTTCATCGCATCCGCAGGAACCTGCACGCCGATGAAATTCTTGCGCCCGTTGCGCAGATTGTCATACCGCGCCAGGGCGTAAAGCGGGAACGAATTCCGGTACAGGTGATATTTCAGATAGAACACGCAAGGAAAGCCGGTGCCGGTGAATTCATTTTCATCCCAGGAACCGTCCGCGTTCTGGTGCTCGACGAGCCACGCCACGGCTCGCTCGATCGCCGGATCGCTCGGCTCCGCCACCGCGAGCAACCCGATGAGTCCCCACGCGGTCTGCGACGCGGTGCTTGGGCCTTTCGCCTTCATCGACTCGTCGTAATACGAAAGAATCGATTCGCCGAAGCCGCCGTCGGCTTTCTGCACGGAACGCAGCCAATTCGCGGCCCGCTGGCAATCCGTCTGCTTCGAAAGCCCGATCGTCTCGAGAGCGCGCAGCACGCCGCTGGTTCCGTAAATGTAATTGACGCCCCAGCGCCCGAACCACGAGCCGTCGGCCTTCTGATCGTGCCGCAGGAAGGCGCAGCCGCGCTGCACTACCGGATGCGTCGCGGACCATCCCATCTGCCCCAGGCACTCAACGACGCGCGCGGTCACGTCCGCAGTCGAAGGATCGAGCATCGCGTTGTGATCCGCAAACGGAATGTTGTTCAGGAACTGCAGATTATTCTCGTGATCGAACGCGCCCCAGCCGCCGTCGCTGTTCTGCATGCTGACGAGCCATCGGAGACCGCGGCGAATCGACGCCCGCAACCGTTCCGGTTCAGGGTCCGCCACGCGCCCAAGCGCCATCAGAACAAACGCCGTATCGTCGACGTCCGGGTAAAAGTCGTTGCGGAACTCGAACGCCCAGCCGCCCGGCTCAGCCTTGCGGTTTTTCACCTGCCAATCGCCGGGCCCGAGAATCTGGTTCTCGACGAGCCATCGCTCTGCCGTGACGAGCGACGGATGCGCCGGATCGACTCCGGCCTCTTCGAGCGAAACCATGGCGATCGCCGTGTCCCACACGGGCGAGATGCACGGCTGGACGCGAATCGCTCCATGCTCTTCGATCTCGTAGCGCTCGAGGAAGCGAATCTCCCGGGCCGTGAGCGGATCGGCGGCGTCGCCATTCTCCGCGAGCAGCGCGTAGATCGAGTTCATCATCGCGGGATAGATCGTCCCCAATCCCTCGCTGCGTTCCAGCCGTTCCAGCATCCACTGCCGCGCGCGCGCCAGCGCCGTCTTGCGCGTCGGATTCCAGGGCAGACGGTCATACAGCTTGCAGAGGCGATCCACGGCGAGGAAAAAATTCTTCCAGGACAAGATGCGCTTGTCCCACACGAACGAGACGGGCTTCGCGCCGGGAACCTTGAAAAGTTCGTCGAAAGTGACGCCTTGCGGCAGGCGCCAGTTCGGCCGGAGCGATGAAACGATCGCCATCGGAATCACGATCCCGCGCGTCCAGGACGACATCTCGTACAGGTTGGCGGGGAACCAGTCGGGGAACAACACCAGCTCGGGCGGAATCGCCGGAACGTAGCTCCAGTCAATCGCACCCACCATTGCCAGATAGAACCGGACGTAGGAATTGGTCGCTTCAAGGCCGCCCAACTCGCGAATCTTGCGCCGCGCGGACTCCATGTGGGGCGCCATCGGGGAATCGCCCGCCAGACGCAGCCCGACATAGGCCTTGACCGTGGCGTTCAGCTCCGCCGGACCGCCGTAGAAAATATTCCATCCGCCGTCCGGAAGCTGCCGTTCCCGCACATACTTCGCAAGCTTCGGAGTTTTCTCGGAATTCAGTTGGCCCAGGACGTGAAAGTAGAGAATGTAATCGGATTCGAGGGTGGTATCGGCCTCAAGCTCGGCCCACCAATAGCCTTCCCGGTTCTGCGTTCCCAGCAGGCAGCGCGTGGCAAGGTCGATCGCACGCTGAACGGGCGTCTCCGCGCCGGCAGGGATGTTGCGCGCCGGAGCCGTCGCGGTTGCGTGCGAGGTGCCGACATTGCCGGCCTGCGCTCGCATTTGTGTCATCAATCCCTCAGACATTGCTTATTGCTCGAGCCGCCTCTAAAACCCTTTCCCTTTGGCACTCGCCCTGCCTCAGCCCTGGACAACAGATATAGATCTGCCCAGACGGCACGCCCGGAACACTCACAGGACCGCCAACTCTAGACTGCGATTTTGCCTTGTTTCAACGTTAACCCGCGCGCCGGCTGCACCCCACCGCCTGACTATCCGGACGCACGTTCCAGCCCAGGTCTGGGCCATCCCCGAGGACCTGCGGCTGCCAATCCCCGGAATTGCAAACACTTACGGCCTCCCAGCCATTATCTTTTGTATTCTGAGCGGGGTCAACCCCAAAACGGGCCCCATGCCCCCCAACCGTGACCTACGTTGGATGGCGGGATTGGACCAGAAGCTGCCTGACAAAGATTTGCATACTCGTCGGAAGGGGCTGTCCCAAAGGCTGCAGGAATTTTGTCCTGCCGGGGATTCCTAACGAGGCCGCCGGGGAGCTACTGTTTTCGGGATGCGGCGAACGCAAGACGAAGGCGTTCGCTAAGGCCAGCGCGGATTGTGCCGACGGCTTGAAGTCCGGATTGGCCGGGTCCAAAACCATCAGGAACGCGTCGGGGCGCCAGAACTCGACGATGGCGTTGCTCTCGATGATCACAGCGTGGTCTCGCTCGAGAGCGGCGTTCAGACTTGCCAAGGCGTCCCCGAGCCGGCGGCTCTTTGTCTCGACCCAAAGCGAGCGGCGAGCTCCCGCCGCAAGGAATCGCCCCGAGTCCGTCGCTCCCGAGGCGCTTGTCTCCTCACGAATCGCGAACGCATGCTCGTTTGCCGCGCACCCGCACCCGGGACCATTGACCGGGCAGCCAGAGTCGCAGTGCGGCGTAATCTTCACCGCCGTCCACTCGATGTCGCGGAAGGATTGAATCAAGTCCACCGCGAGCGCCGTCTTGCCGACCTTCCGGCACTGCCCGCCCACGACCACGAGTGTCGCCGAAAAAGGCGGCGCCATCGGGTTCCAGATCATGGTGTCTCGCTTTTACGCTGGCGCTCTTCGAGTTTGCGCAGCCGCTCGGCCAGCTCCGGGAGCCGCGCGAACCAGGCATACTGCTCCTTGAATTTCTCGAGTGGCCGCGCCGGCGTGCCCCAAACGGTTTGACCGCTGCGGATGATCTTCCCGGTCGGAATTCCTGCTTGCGCGCCGGCGATCGCGCCATCCTCCAGCTTGCAGTGATCGGCAATCCCCACCTGTCCGCCAACCACGACGTTCTTCCCCAGGGTGCTGCTGCCTGAAATTCCGGTTTGCGCCGCGATCACGGTGTTTTCACCGATTCTCACGTTGTGCGCCACGTGCACGAGGTTGTCGATCTTCACACCGGCGCCGACTTCCGTGGACTCAAGCGAGCCGCGATCCATCGTCGCACCGCAGCCGATCTCCACGTCGTCTCCGATTTCGACGCCGCCGATTTGCGGAAACTTCCAGTAGCGGCCTTCGCCGAAGACGTATCCGAAGCCGTCGCCGCCGATCACCGCGCCCGAATGAACTTCGACGCGCTTTCCCAGGTGCGCTCCGGCGTACAGCGTCACTCGCGGATGCAGCCAGCAACTCTCTCCGACACGCGCCCCGCGGCCGAGGAAGCAAAAGGGCTCGATTACCGCGTTCGCGCCAATCTCGACGTCGTCTTCCATCACCACGTACGCGCCGATTGCGGCGCCCGCGCCCACACGCGCGCTCGGCGGGACGATCGCGGTCGCGTGGATCATGGGAAGCGGCGCGGCCTTCGGAAGCAGCAGCGCCGCCGCTTTCGCGAAGGAGAATTTCGGGTCTTTCACTTCGATCACCGTCTTCCCGGGAAGCTGCGTCCCGGCGACGGCGAGTGCGCACCGCGCCGCCGACTCGGCCGCCCGATCGAGATGGCGCGCCGAATCGACGTAAATCAAGTCCTCGGCGCGAGCACGCTCCGGGCTCGCGATTCCGGCAATCCTGGCGTTCGCGTCTCCAGTAACCGTTGCTCCCAGGTGGCGTGCGAGTTCAGCGGCGGTGCAAGTCATAGGTGCCTCTCGGTTAAAGAATTCCCGCGTCGAAGCGCGCCGCGGGGCGCGCGGCCGAAACCTAAAAGGGATAGATCGAACGTTCGCCGGGCGGCCGCGTTTTCCAGCGCTTGTGAGCCCACAACCACTGGTCCGGATTCTCGCGCACGTAATTTTCGATCACGCGCGTGAACCGCGCCGTGTTCTCGCGAATGTCGGTGTCCTCGTTGCCGGTGCGCGCCAGGTCCACGGCCGGCTGAAATTGCAGGCGGTACTTCCGCAAAGTCTGATCCCAACGAAGAAACCCGGGCACGACGGCAGCCTCCGTGCGCAGCGCGATTCGCGCGAGGCCCGATGTAGTCGAGGCGGGAATGCCGAAGAAATCGACGAACACGCCTTCGTCGAGCGAGGTGTTGTGGTCGCTCAGAATTCCCACCGTCCCTCCGTCTGCGAGCACTTTCAGAATCGCGCGCGCGGAGCGATTCTTGTCGATCGGACGATTTCCCGAAAAGCAGCGGTAGCGATTGATGAGCTCGTCCACCCGGCGATTCGCGATCGGCCGAACCAGAAAATGCAATGCGTGGCCATAGAGCGCATGCGCGAAAGGCGCGAGTTCCCACGCGCTCATGTGGCCCGTGAGAAACAGCACGCCCTTTCCGCGGCGGGCGGCGGCGTCGAAGTTTTCCTCGCCGTCGACGACCACGATGCTCTTGATTTTCTCGCTCGTATACTTGGGAAATTGTGAGAACTCGCCCGCCATCCAACCGATTTGACGGACCATTCCGCGGATCACTTGCCTGCGCCGCTGCTCGCTCCAATCCGGAAATGCAAGTTGCAGATTGAAAATGGCGGCGTCGCGTAACGGACGCCGGAAGGCGTATGCCATCGCGGCGAAGCTCGCGCCCACAAAACGCGCCGCCGGCCTCGGCAAGATTCCCAGCGATTTCAGGCCTGTCCATGCCGCCAGGTACTCCAGCTGCTCTCGCATCGCGTGCCATTATGCGCGAGGCTCGAAGCCGGACGCCAGAGGCTGGGGCAAATCGCGTCGCGTACTGAAAATCCCGGTGGAATGTTAGACTCATCGCGAATTGGACGACTCCATCGAAGCGCGGCGCAAAAAAGTGGTGGCGATCGGCGCGACGGCCTTGGCAACGCTGATTTCGCTGTTTACTCACCTTGGAACGATCGGCCTCGTCGGGCCCGACGAGCCACGGTACGCGTGGATCGCGCGAGCCATGGCGGAAACGGGCGACTGGGTTACGCCGAGGCTCTACGGCAGTCCGTGGTTCGAGAAACCGATTCTCTACTACTGGGCCGCTGCGCTCGGATTTCGATTGCACTTCTCGGCCGAATGGGCGGCGCGATTGCCGTCGGCGTTCGCGGCTCTCGCGGCGGCCCTGGCTGTCGCGTGGCTCGGCTGGAAGCAATACGGTGTCGGAGAGAATTGTCCGCTGAGCCCTGCTCTTCTCGCGCCGCTGTTTTTTTCGACGAGCGTCGGCGCAATCGGATTCGCGAGGGCGGCGACGCCCGACATGCTCTTCGCGGCGTCGATCACACTCGCGATGGCGGCCGCGGCAGACGTCCTTCGGCGCGCGGGAGCGCTGCGCGGATCCGCGAGCGTCACCGCGGCTGATGGACGCGACGACCGCGTTGCGCTCCTGCTCTTCGGCGCGTTTCTCGGGATGGCTGTCCTCGCCAAGGGCCCCGCGGCGATTCTTCTCGCGGCGGGCGCGATTGGTTGTTGGGCGCTCGCAACGAAACGCTGGGCAGCCGGGTTTCGATTGCTGCATCCGTATGGCGTCGCGTCGTTCTGTGCTATCGCGCTGCCCTGGTACGTGATGTGCGCGCGCCGAAATCCGGACTTCATGCACGTTTTCATTTTTCAGCATAATCTCGAGCGCTATCTCACGCCCGTGTTCCAGCACCGCCAGCCGTTCTGGTTCTTCATCCCGATTACACTCGTTGCGATGCTTCCCTGGACCGCGCTCCTGATTCCGGTTGTGGGCGATGGGCTCCGCGCGTGGCGCGAGAAATCGTGGCGCGACTCGCCCGCCGTGTTTTTCGCGTGCTGGGCTCTGTTTCCCATTTTGTTTTTCAGTTTTTCGCAATCGAAGCTGCCGAGCTATATCCTGCCCGGCGTTCCGGCACTTGCGCTCGTCATCGCGATCAGCACCGCGCGGTTGCTCGAACGAAACGCGCGAGGCGATCGGTGGATTTTCGTTTTGCTCGGGGTCACGTGGCTTGGGCTCGCGGCGGGAAGTTTTGTCTGGCTGCATCGCTTGCCGGGCGACGTGGCTGAATCAACGCATGCGCCGATCGTAGCGTGCGGCGTTGTGGCAATCGCGGGCGCGATTGCAGTTGCCGCTCTCGGGTTCTCGCGCAAGCGCGCGGCTCTGTGGGCCTGCACCGCGTGTGTATGCCTCCTTGTCGAAATTGCCGGAGCCGCTGTTCTGCCGCGGCTCGATCCGTACAATTCGGCCCGCGCGGTGGGCACGATACTTCGCGCCGATCTTCGGCCGGACCGCCTCTTCGTCTACGAACTTCCTCGTTCGTGGCAATACGGACTGGCGTTCTATCTTGAACGAGAGATGCGCGAATGGTCCCCGGACGATCCCGATGCCGCGCTGGTTTTGACCATGCCGCAGGACGTCCCGAAGGTTGCGCGGCTGGGTAACGTTCACGGCGGGCTCGAGCTGGCGCATCAGGGAATCGTCTACGTGCCGATTCCGGCGAGACCTCGGCCCCTGCACTGAGGGGACGCGACTGATCTGTGGCGAGGCTATTACTCCGCTGTCGGCGGCAGGTATTGCAGGAAGAAGTTCACGACTTGGTTTTCGTAGACTTTGCGATCGTCGTCGGGCATATCGCGGTAGCTCAGTCGATCGTTCACCATCTGCTTTGGGTCGGGCGCCTCCGCGAAGAGGCGGGCTGTATCGGCAGCCAGCGCCGGACGATCGGCGGATTGGATAAAGAGCTTGGGGACACCGCGCGTACTTCCCAGGCGCGTGGAGACAGGAGGCTCGCGCCGGTACTGATACTCGACCATCTCGAATCCGAAATTGCAGAAGTGTCCCACGTACGGCAGCGCGGTGAGTCCCGAGCGGTTCACCTCGATCTGCACCAAGTCCCTGGGATCGTCGTAGGCGTCGTCGACGGCGAACGCGGCGATCCTGGGATCGGAACTCGCCACCTCCAGCGTGACATAGCCGCCCATGTCGATACCCCACAGTCCGAAGCGTTTCGGCGCCACGTCGTCGCGGGTCGAAAGTGCTTGAATCGCGGCGCGCAGTTCGCCGGTCTCGCGGTAGCCGAGCGTCGTCACGCCCTGGGTGGAGCCGTGGCCCATATAGTCGAACAGGAAGACGTTGAATCCGTGCTCCTGCAGGGCCGTGACCAGCGTCAGAACGTCGGCGCGCTGCGAAGTGTAGCCGTGGGAGACGACAACGGTGGGAGCGCCGCGGAGGCCCGGAAAAAACCAGCCCTCGCGCTGCGTTCCGTCGGCAAGCGTGAACGAAAACGTCGTCGGGTGGCCCATCATGACGCTCAGGTCGAACGTCGCGGGCGTGCGCGCCGGTTTCAGGATCTGGTAAAGGAGAAATCCGGAAATCGTCGCGACCGAGACGATTGCAAAAAGGATCAGCGCCAAGAGGCCGGACAAAAGCTTGGCGAGCCGCGTTGTAGGATAGCGTAGCTCTGAAAGGACGGCCATCCGTTAAGCGAGCGCGCGAAAGAAGCGCCTCGTCAAAATCGATGTTAGCACAATTATCCGGCTTCCCCGTGCCGGTCTCGTGACGGTTCGGACAATCCGAGCCAGTTGGGTTCTCCGAGCGGCCGAAGATATAATGGATCGGCTGCGGGGCATTCGCGAATCCATGCAAATTCTCGACCTTCGGCAGGTCCATTCCCGGTCTCTCGAAATCCTGTTCCAGGAAGAGACACGGCGCTGGCGCGATGAGCTGCATTGGGACTACCGCTCTTCGGTGGACCTGATTCGCAAATTCATCGACTCGCACGCGCTTGGGGGCTTCGTCGCATTCGAGAACGGGCATCCAGTGGGCTACGGGTTCTACGTCCTCGAAGACCACAAGGGATTGATCGGCGGACTCTTCGCCTCGTCGCAATACCCGCAAGAGCCAATCACTGAAAAACTGCTGACGGAAATGATGGCGTCGCTCCAGGTGACGCCGCACTTGCAGCGCATCGAAGCACAGCTGATGCCGTTTGGCACGGAACTCAATCCGAAGTTCCTTTCGAGGTATTTCCGGCTGCACTCGCGGCAGTTCATGCTGCTCAACCTCAGCGAAGCGAAGCTCGAGCGCCGCCCGCCTTCGACCGGGCTGCGCATCGAGCAGTGGACGGACCGCGCGTTCGAATCGGCGGCGCGGCTGATTCAGCTCTCGTATGCGGATCACGTCGACGGCGAGATCAACGACCAATATCGCAGCGAGGCGGGCGGGATGAAGTTTCTCCGCAACATCGTGCTGCTGCCGGGCTGCGGACAGTTTCTGCCGGAGGCTTCGTTCCTGGTGCGGCCTGGGACGGGCGAGCGGCCGATCGGCATGGTGCTGACTTCGACGGTCGCCGAAGGCGTGGGCCACACGACGCAGGTCTGCGTGATGCCCGGCTACCAGGGCCACGGGATCGGGCGCCAGTTGATGGAACATTCGATTGAGGCGTTGCGCCGCGGTGATTACGAATCGCTGTCGCTGACGGTGACCTCGATCAACAAGCCCGCCGTCGAGCTGTACGAGCACCTCGGCTTCCGGACGATCAAGACGTTCGCCGCGGGCGTCTGGCAGGCGTGATCCAGCCTCCCCTAGTCGGGGAGATGGAACAAACCAAACACCAACAAAGCGGCCCCAGCGATCAAGCATGGCCAAATCAAGTAAGCAGGCCATGGCAACCAACCGTGCTTGGCGCGAACGCGCAGGTATTCGAGGACTGTGTTCCAGCTGATCCATCTGAATTTGTATCCCGCTCTCGTCAATTTCAGTTGAACGTGAGCGAACAGGACGCCCTGGATCCCAATGAATACGAATCCCAGCACCACAGCGGGATCGTGGCGCAGCATTTCCGCGATCATGCGCAGATTCTCTTGCAACGAGTTTTTCCTCCCTCATTTCTTGGCGCGGTCTTTCAGGAGGCCTTTGAGTTCGTCCATGAATTCTTTCACGTCTTTGAAATCGAGGTAGACGGAGGCGAAGCGAACGTAGGCGACCTTGTCGAGCTTCTTCAGCGACTTCATCAGGAGCTCGCCGATTTCGGAGGTGGTGCGCTCACGATCGGCGGCTTCGCTGACGAAGGCTTCGGCTTCATCGACAATGGCCTCGAGCTTGGTGACGGGCACGGGGCGCTTTTCACACGCTTTGAGGAGTCCCTGCAGGATTTTCTGGCGTTCGAATTTTTCGCGGCGGCCATCTTTCTTGATGACCATGTAAGGAATTTCGTCGATGCGCTCGTAGGTGGTGAAGCGGCGCGAGCACTTCAGACATTCGCGGCGGCGGCGAATCAGGTCGCCGGTGCGGGCTTCGCGCGAGTCGATCACTTTATCGTCGAGGTGCGCGCAAAAAGGGCATCTCACGGAGTTTGGTCTCCCTCGTTGCCTTGCACCTCAGGGGTTAAAACCCCTGAAAGAAAAACGAGCTTCATGTCGGAGCTAAAGCTCCGACCCCCTAAAATGCCGGTGCTCGTCGCAAGCGGCAAGGGCGTGCTTCGGCGCGACGCGCTTGAGAAAAGGACGAGCTCTATGTCGGAGCTGAAGCTCCGACCTCCTAAACTGCCAGTGCTCTTTGCAAGCGGCAACGGCGTCCTCGAACGCGACATGCGTGCCACGTGGGTTCTACTTGTCATGGAGACTCTCGCTCCCGCCGCGTTCGGCTTCGGCGAGCAGGGCAGCTTCGCCCGCGCGCTCTTCAGCTTGCGCCATACGGCGCAGTTCACCCATCGACCATCCCTCACGAAACAGCAACGGCAATCCGACCAGGCAGCAGCCGGCGAACGAAATCAGCCAAACCACGATAGCCATCGTGGCGGCCGGTTCTTTTTCTACTCCAAAGATCAGCGTGAATACAAGGAACGTGGCGAGCTGGGCGCCTCCGCCAACACCGGGCAGCTGCACGGCGGAGCCGACCATCGTGAATGCCAGGACGAGGAGCGCGCCCGAAAAAGTGAGCTGCGCGAGCTGGCCGCCGAATGCGTGCGCGACCCAGAGATAGATGACAGCGACGCCGATCCAGTGCAGCGCCGTGTAGAACACGAGGACGCCGAGATCGGCCCAGGTGCGAATTCCCTGCAAGCCGTCGCTGAAACCTTCGAGCAGCACCGCGACTTTTTCACGCCAGCCCGTGCGCCACTTCGGATTCTGCAATCGACGCGCGAGCCATGCCGCGCCCCGGTAGCGGAAGTACGTGAGGAACGAAACGGCAGCGATGAGAAAGACGAGCAGGAACACTCCGGCCGAGCGAGCGGCGGTCATCATGGGATCGTTGGAACCGGGCATCAGGCCGCGGCGCTCAAAGAGCAGAAGCGCGCTGCCCGCAAGGACGGCGGTGGCGGCCATGTCTGACACACGCTCGAGGACGTAGACGCCGAACATGGGCGGAATCGGCAGACCGTCCTTTTTGGCAATCAGCACGGGGCGAATCGGCTCTCCCGCGCGACCGAGAAGGAACATGCAGGAAAATCCCATCAGAGTCGCGCCGTAGACGTTTCCGAAGTGCGTCTTGCCAAGCGTGCGCGAGAATCGCATCCAGCGGAGAGCGCGAACCGCGAAACAGCCGTAAATCGTGACCAGCGCCAGGAAAAGCAGTTCGAGCCGGGCATGGCGAATGGACTCCGCGACGACCGACCAGGAGAAGCCCTGGATCGCGATCGAGTTACGGAACTTGTAGAGGAAGAACGCCAACGCGGCAACAGCGAGCAAGAGGAGGAGGTATCTTCGGGCGGAGCGTTGCATGGGCATCGCACCGTAACAGTTTGGCGCAGAGGGCGTCAAGGAGACCCCGGAGGTAAAGGAGGTAGATGAGGTAAAGCAGGTGGAGGAGAAAGACCTGAACCCGCGGCGCAACGAGGAGCGGTTCTCGGAATTTTGGCGATTAGACGGGGGTGCCGTCGTTTGTTTTCTATGACTTACGGGGTGTTCTAATATTCGAATTTGGCGATTAGAAAAGAAGGGGCTAGTGGCACTTCGGCTCTGCTCAGGGTAAGCGAGTGACGAGTGGCTAGAGAAGACCCGGCGGAATGAGCGTGGTGTCGCCCTGCCGAAAAGTGTACCGATTGAGATTTTGCATGTTATTGATTGGCAGGGAGTTACGGGGGTTTTCGTTTGTAAAGTGTACCGATTGAAGATCTGCCACAGAGACGCAGAGCTCACAGAGACCTGAAGGAAGGAGGCAAGAGAAACCGGCAAGGCCAGACAGGGACAGGCAGCTTCCGCATCCCCTCCTGGCCGACGTCCCGTCTCCGTGTTGTCCATTTTGTCGAACATAAAAACGGGCCACGGTAGCACGGAAGATGAAAGATGGGTAGGTTCAAAAATCGAATGGTACTCCTAGGACCACAGAAAAGACGGGAGATAGCAGACGGGCGGACGAAAAAATATTTGCGCGGCGATGCTATGCTCCGGGCCGTGACCCGGGCAAATGAGGCTGACCGAGTTGGGCTGTGCGCGGAGTGCGTGCACGGGCGGCGGATTGAGTCGGACCGAGGGGCGGTGTTTTGGTTGTGTGAGCTGGCGACGACGGATGCGGGGTTTCCGAAGTATCCGAGGCTACCGGTGATAGAGTGCGAGGGGTTTGAACGGGACAGGGAGGGTTTTGGAACCACAGATGAATACGGCGATTGAGTGCGGCCGGGACGGAGTGTTCGATGAGTTCGGCTGAAGAGGTTCAAAAGGAATCGCGGTTCACGAGCGGAACCGCAATCGTGTGGTATATCGCCGCGGCCGTTCTGCTGGTTCATCTGCTGACGGCGAGCCGCTACGGATACTTTGGCGACGAGATGTACCACATGGCGTGTGGCGAGCACCTGGCGTGGGGATACGTAGACCAGCCGCCACTGATCGCCGTGTTTGCGTGGCTGACGCGACACCTGTTCGGAACATCGGTGTTTGCGGTGCACCTCTTCCCCGCGCTGGCGGGGTTCGTGCTGGTGTGGCTGACGGGCCTGATCACGCGGGAACTGGGCGGCGGACGCTTTGCGCAAGGGCTCGCAGCCACGTGCGCGGCGTGCGCCGGCGTTTACTTGATATTGGACCACCTCTTTACGATGAACGCGTTCGAGCCGCTACTTTGGATGGGGTGCGCGTACGTGGTGATCCGGATCATCAAGACCGGAAATCAGACGCTGTGGGTCTGGTTCGGAGTGCTGGCGGGGATCGGCCTCGAGAACAAGTACTCGATGGCCGTGTTCGGGTTTGCGGTCGTCATGGGGCTCTTGCTGACGAAAGAAAGGAAAGCACTCGCGAGCAAGTGGATCTGGATCGGCGGATTGATCGCGTTTGCGATCTTTCTGCCGAACCTGATCTGGAACTTCCAGCATCACTGGCCCTTCCTCGAACTGATGCGCAACATTCGCGCCGGCGGGCGAGATATGCCTTTCACTCCACTCGGTTACATCCGCGCGCAGATTTTTCTGATGACGCCGGTCACGTTTCCGGTATGGCTGCTCGGCGCGCTGTACTTCTTTTTCTGGGAGCGAGGCAAGCCGTTCCGCGTTCTGGGCTGGGCGTTCATCATCCTGCTCGCGTTGTTCATCGTGCTGCACGGAAAGGATTATTACGCGGCGCCGGTGTTTCCGATGGTCTTTGCCGGGGGCGCGATTGCGATCGAACAGTTGTCGCAACGCAGCCGCATGGCCTGGGTCAAGCCTGCGAGCGTGGCTTTGATTCTGGCGGGCACGCTTGCGCTGCTGCCGCTGTTTGTTCCGGTGCTTTCGCCGGAGGGTTTTCTGCGGTACCAAGCGAAGCTGCCGTTCAACATTCAGCCGGACGAGAAGAGCATGCTGTCGGAGCCGATGCCGCATTACTACTCGTGGTGCTTCGGCTGGGACGAGATGGTTCGAGCGGTGGCGGAGGCGTATTCTCGCGTGCCGGCGAGCGAGCGGGCGGACACCGCGATACTTGCGGATAATTTCGCCGAAGCGGGCGCGATCGACCTGATTGGGCCAAAATACGGCTTGCCGAAGGCAGTGAGCGGACACCAGAGCTACTGGCTCTGGGGACCGCGCAATTACTCCGGAAACGCGATGATCATCGTGGGAGATAGGCCGGAGGAGGCAGCGCCGTGGTTTGACGAGGTGACGGCAATCGCCCAATTGCACAATCCGTATGCGGCGCCGTGGGAGAACCGTCCCGTGCTGCTCTGCCACGGCTCGAAGCACTTTCACTCACTGGCCGAGGTGTGGCCGCAACTGAAGAACTGGGACTAGGACGCGTCGCGCGCCAGCCGGGAACGACCGGCAGATTTCGGATTCTAGCGGCGGGAGAGGAGGGGGCGGAAGGCGGCGTGGTAGCGCTCCGTGAGATCGACGTAACGATCGGGGCGGGAGGCGGAGCCAGTCAAGTAGTCTTCGAGCTGGTCGAGGAAGGCGTGCCAGCCGGCGCCGAGCCCGACAACGAGTTCGGGACGAACGCCGATATGCGAGAAGCGCACCTTTGTCGAGTTGGCGTCGGCTTCCAGCTCCCACTTCACAAGCGAGTCGCCCCAACTGAAGGCAAGTTGGCGCGGAGGGTCAAAGGAGCAGATGATTCCTTCGAGGGGATCGTCGGGCGCGAAATCGACGCGAATCGCGCCGCCGACTCGGGGATCGAGAGTGACGGGATATTTCATCCATTCGGTGAGCTCGGATTCGTTCGAGACGGCGGACCAGACGCGGCCGATATTTTGATCGTACTTGCGTTCGAACTCGATGCGGTAGATGACGGCAGCGCCGGCGATCGAGTCATTGGCCATTGGCGCCTCCTCGCCGACAAGGGCCGGCACGAAATTTTCGGACGATTCGAGCGGCGCAGGGGCCGAGTTATTTCGTGTGAAAAGAGCGGCGGCGGCGAGAAGTTGCTCGAGCTCGATTTCGGGGCTGGCGGACTGCGATTCGAATTTCACTAGGATAGGCTCCTGGATACGGCAGATTTTTCGGGCGCGATTGTGTGGTATGGAATCGAAGACGGCGTCAACAGCGCGTGAACTGTATGTGAAAGATTTCAAAATGGAGATTCGACATTTTCAATGGAAACGAACGGGGTGTCGGGTTCGAGCGGCGGGTGGCGGTTGTGCACCGCTCCGATTTCAAATTTGAAATAATTTGAAATTTGAAATTTCAAAGGAAGATCAGACCCCTCGCTGCGGCGCTGAATCAATCGTCCCTACGGGACTCACAACCGATTTTGCGGGCCCTTTACGTTCCCGGCACTCCGCTGCGCTCGTGCCGGGCTACGTACGGTCGCCGCTCCGCGGCCGAACTGCCAAACCGCGTACCTGCGTAACGGAGATGCGTGGCCTTGGCGGTCGCTTGTAATTGCAGGGGCAGGACAGATAAGATGCGGCCACGAGGAACCGCGAGGCGAATTTCAAATTTGAAATTTCGGATTTCAGATTTGAGAGGAGCAAAGCACCGAACCAGGGCCGGATCAGGGTCTGCCCGCCCAGGCGGGCAGCCAAGCGCGAACCGTGAGAGTTTGTCAGGTTCAGGGTTTGTGGCTGCGAAGTCAGAGACCCGGCACGGAACTTTTTGGCAGCATTTTGCGTTCCATTCAGTGAGGCCGAAAGGGATGCAAGCTGCGAGGATGACGACGATTGGAGCCCGACGCCCAACTGGTACAGCAATGTCTCCGGGGCGACGGGCCAGCTTGGGCAGAGCTGGTGCGGCGGCACACGCGGCGAGTGTTCAACCTGTGCTACCGGTTTACCGGCAACCCGACGGAAGCCGAGGACTTGAGCCAGGAGGTTTTCCTGCGCATCTATCGGACGCTGGCGAGCTACCGGCCGGCATCCGGGGCGTTTCCGACGTGGCTGACGAGCGTGACGCGCAATCTGCTGGTGGATCACTACCGGCGGACGCGGCGGGATCGCGTGACGGACTCGATCGAAGACGCGATGCCGCAGCTCGAAGAGAAACATTCGACGGCGAGAACGCCGGACAAGCTGGCGCAGGCGGCGGAGTTGAGCACGCAGTTGCAACGGGCGCTTTCGCGACTTTCGCCGGAATTGCGGGAGGCAGTGATCCTGCGGGACTTGCAAAGTCTGGAATACAGCGAGATTCAAACCGTACTGCAAGTGCCGGAAGGAACGGTAAAATCGAGAATTAACCGGGGCCGGATCGAGCTGGCGAAGATTCTGGAGGAAATGGGGTTGCGGCCGGCGTAAGAGTTTAGGATCAAGCGAGAAGAGCGATGGACTGGAACTGCACATACACGGAAGAAAGGCTGAGCGATTACCTGGAGGGAGCGCTGACGGCGGAGGAGTCCGCGGCGTTTTCCGCGCACGCGAGAGTGTGCGCGAACTGCGGGCCGCTGGTAGCGCGCGTGAGCAGCCTGGTGAACCAGATGCACCGGCTCGAGCCGATGGAGCAGCCGGAGCATCTCGTGTCGAAGATTCTGGACGCGACGCTGGGGCCGCAACCGAGCAAGGAAGGGTGGCGCCGTTGGTTCACGTGGGCGCCGGCGATGCTGCAGCCGCGGTTCGCGATGGGGATTGCGACGGTGGCGGCATGCTGCGTGATCGTCGTGCAAGCGGGCGGCATAACGCCGGGCAAACTGCGGAGAGCAAACCTGAACCCCGCCGACATGTTCCGCTCGGCAAACCGGCAGGCGCACTTGACGTATGCGCGCGGCGTGAAGTTCGTGAACGATTTGCGCGTGGTGTACGAGATTCAGTCGCGGCTCGAGCCCGCGCCGGCGCCGGCGACAATTCCGCCTTCACCGCGCCAGGAACCTGAAACCAAACCGCAACCTTCCAATCCGCAACAGAAATCCGAAACGCATCCAGGCCACAGCGAAGCTCGAAGCGAGAGGATTTTCGCCTACATCGTCTCGAGCGACCTGACTGTGGCACTTGACGGGAGCCTGCCATGAAATGCGCCGTTCACACCGAAGCGGACGCAACCGGCTTCTGCCGCAACTGCGGCAAGCCACTGTGCCCCGAATGCACGCGGGAAGTGCGCGGAGCGCTCTATTGCGAAACGTGCCTCTCGGGAATGCTGGCCGGACCGGAAGCAACGTCAACGGCAGCGCCGCGCGGGGATTCGCGTCCAGGAACGGCGGCGGCCCTGGGCTTCATTCCGGGGCTTGGCGCCGTGTACAACGGCGAGTACATCAAGGCGCTGATTCACGTCCTGATTTTCGCGTCGCTCATCGCGGCCATGGCGGCCGACATGAACGGATCGTTGCAGGCATTCGTGATCGTGGCTTTCGTGGCGTTCTGCTTCTACATGCCAGTCGACGCCTACCGGGTGGCGAAGGCGCGCAGCGAAGGAACGGCGGCGCCTCCGGATCTGATGCAGGGCGCAGGAAAGAAGCCGATCGGCGCGATCGTGCTGATCGGGCTGGGAGTGCTGCTGCTGCTGGCGAACTTCGGATACCTCGAGCGCGATTGGTTTGCGAAGGCATGGCCGGTCGGGCTGGTGGTACTGGGCGGATGGCTGTTGATGGACCGGCTGAAGGGACAACAGTAGGAGACTCTTATGGCGGACGCGCAGAAAACCGTTTGCCGGTGCCCGCGGTGCCGGGTGCACGGACTGCTGGGACCGATCGTGCTGATCACGGTCGGCGCGCTGTTTCTTGCGGGCCAATACTCGCGGTACGGTTTTTTCGATCTCTGGCCGATTCTGCTGATCGTGATCGGCGGCGTGTTGGTGGCGCAGTCGCTCGTTTCGCACGAGGGTCACACCGGCTCGTGAGGAACGTGTGAGCGACTCACAACAACGAAGGTCGATATTCTCGGGCCTGCTTCTCATCCTTCTGGGCACGCTCTTCCTGCTGTACCGCTTCGATCCCGCATTGAGACTGGGAACGCTGATCTGGCGATTCTGGCCGGTGCTCATCATCCTGTGGGGCGTGGCCAAGCTCTTCGACCACCTGGCGGCGCGGAGCAGCGGTGAGCGGACGACGGTACTAACGGGCGGAGAAGCGGCGCTGCTGATTCTGGTCATCTTCGCGCTGGCAGGGCTGGGGGTTGCGGATCGCGTCCGCAAACGGCATCCCGATTTCGATTTGCGGTTCAACCCGTTCGCCGAGAAGTATTCGCGCAGCGAAGAACTGGCGGCGCAGAAGGTTGCGGCCGGCGCGCACATCGCGATTCAAACGGCACACGGAAATATTTCGGTCCATGCGGGCGATGGGAACGAGCTGAGAGTCACGGTGAACAAGTCGGCTTCCGATTCGAGTGAATCGGCGGCCGATCAGCGCATGGACGAGGCGAAGGCCGTCATCGAGCCAACGAGCGACGGATTCAGCGTTCACCCGTCGAGCGGGGCAGGCGCGGTGACTATGAACCTCGACGTGGAGGTGCCGAAGACAGCACACGTGACCGTGAACGCCGACCACGGCGACGTGACCGTGGCAGGCGTGAGCGGCGTGGTGGACGCCGGGAACCACAACGGCGATATCGAGATTCACGACGCGGGCTCAGACGTGAATGCGACACTCGATGGGGGCGATCTGCGCGTAGCGAACGTCGCAGGGAACGTGAGCGTGAGCGGCCACGGAAACGAAATCGACGTTTCCGATGTTACGGGCGATGCGACGCTCGACGGCGAATTCTTCGGGCCGATCCGCGTGCGGAATGTGGCGAAGACGACGCACTTCGTCTCGCAGCGGTCGGACCTGACGCTGATCCACATGACCGGGCGCATGGAACTCGATTCGGGGGACCTGCAGGTTTCCGACGTGGCGGGATCCGTAAAGCTGACGACGCACAACAAGGATATCGACGTCGAGAATGTCGCGGGACGGCTCGAGATCGCCGATTCCCACGCCGACATCAAGATGCGGTATGCGCAACCGCCCACTGATGCGGTAAGCGTGACGAACGACTCGGGAGAAGTGAGCCTGACGCTGCCGGGCACAGCGGGTTTCGAGATTTCGGCCGTTTCACGAAACGGCGAAGTCGACAGCGAGTTTGCGAGCCCAACTCTGCAACTTGCGAACGACGACAACGTGGGGAAACTGAACGGCAAGTTCGGCTCGCACGGGCCGAAGATTACGATCGTCACGAGCTACGGGACCATCTCCCTACACAAACGAAGCTGAGAGTTGTAACCTAACGACGGGAGTCACGATGCGACGCGCATTTTGGGTCGCGGTTGTGATGGGAGGAAGCGCAGCCGCGGCGCTGTGTTCGATGCCGCGGTTCGAAGCCTCCGTACCGGCGGGAATCATCCTTCCTGTTCGCCTCAACAATTCCATTTCATCGAAGAAGGCCAAGACCGACCAGGTATTCACGGCCAGGCTCATGCAGAACGTCCCACTCCCGGATAGGGGCAGGATTCGCGAGGGAGCGCGAGTGCTGGGCCACATCGTCTCCGTGAGCGCGGCGACGCCAAGCTCAGGCGCGCGAGTCTCGTTGAAAATTGACTCGCTCGTCGTCTCCGGCCAAACGATTCCGATTCGCACGAGTCTTCGCGCCATCGCGTCACCGCTCGAGGTGGAGGACGCAGAGCTTCCGGCATGGGGAGCCGATCGCGGGACTTCCTCGAACGCGTACACGACGATCCAAGTTGGAGGCGAGGTCGTGTATCGCGGAGGCGGCCATGTGATGAGGCACGGCGAAGTGGTCGGCGAGCCTGTTTACGATGGGGTGCTTGCACGCATTCGTGCGAACGTCGACGGGGAATGCCGAGGCGCGATCGACGAAAATGAGGCGCCGCAGGCGTTGTGGCTGTTCTCCTCGGATGCATGCGGCGCGTACGGATTCGCGGGAATGGAGATCGTCGACACCGGGCGCGCAAATGCAAACGGAGAAATCGTGCTCGCAACGAATCGTGGGAATCTGAATATACGCAGCGGAACGGGCATGCTGCTTCGAGTGAAGGCGCTCAAGCAGTAGCAGATGCCGCGGTGAGCGGCGTCGCCCGCGCGCAACCTACGCGGTGCCGCGGAGACGGGCGAGGGTGCGGAAGAATTCAGGGAAAGAGACGGCGGCGCAGTCGGCATCACGGATGGTGGTGTCGCCTTCGGCGCCAAGCGCGGCAACCGCAAGCGCCATCGCGATGCGATGATCGCCCTGCGGGTCGACTTTAGCGCCGCGAAGTTTGCCCTCGGCGCAACCTTCGACGCGCAGGCCGTCCGGAGATTCCTCGACGCGCGCGCCCATCTGACGCAAGCCCTGCGTGAGGGCGGCGATGCGATCGCTCTCCTTAACACGCAGCTCCTGCGCATCGCGCACCTCAATTCCCTTCTCCGTGAACGGGCCGAGGGCGGCGAGCAGCGGCAACTCGTCGATCATTTCCGCAACTTGCGGGCCTGAGATTTTCCCACCTTCGAGCGCTGCGTGGTGAACCGCGACGTCGCCGACAAGTTCTCCCTCACGCATCTGCAACGACGCGACGTTGATCGCGGCGCCGATTCCAATCAAGAAGTCGAGCACCCGCGTGCGAGTGGGATTGAGGCCGACGTTGTGAAGCATGAGCGCGGAATCCGGAAGGACGAGCGCGGCGCCGATCATGAATACAGCAGCGGATAGATCGCCGGGAACCGTGAGTTGGCGGGCCTGGAGTTTCGGGCGCGAATGAATGCGCGCGACTCCCTTTTCGGTTTCGACGTTGGCGCCGAATTCGCGGAGGGCGAGTTCGGTGTGGTCGCGGGTACGAACGGATTCGCGAACGGTGGTGACGCCGTCAGCGTAAAGGCCAGCAAGGAGAATCGCGGATTTCACCTGAGCGCTCGGGACGGGAGTCGTGTAGTCGATGGCGTGAAGGTGGCCGCCGCGGATTTCGATTGGCGCTCGATCACCGTCCTGCGTGCGAATCTCTGCGCCCATCTGGCGCAGCGGATCGACGATGCGGCGCATGGGACGGCGGCGCAGCGAAGCGTCGCCCGTAAGCCGCGACGTAAACGGCTGGCCGGCGAGGACACCAGCCAGCATGCGCATCGTGGAACCGGAATTTTCGGCGTCGAGCGGGCGGCGCGGGGCTTTCAGACCGTCGAGGCCGACACCCGAGATGCGGATGCGGTCGCGGCCGGCGTCGATGGCGACGCCCAAGTGGCGGAGGCACTCGAGAGTGCTGCGGCAATCCGCGGCGGAGGCGTAGTTGAAGATTTCGCTCGTGCCCTCCGCGAGCGCGGCGAGAATCGCGTAGCGATGCGAAATGGATTTGTCACCGGGGAGTTCGACGACACCGGAGACAGTCCCACCGGGCGAAATAACCTGCCTTGCCATCGGGCAATCGTAGCATGCTATTTAACCGGGTCTTTAGTTCGGCAGAGTCACCCTTATTGCGCCATGCCGTCCCAGATCCAGAGTAGAAGATCCACCGCCGAAACCGCAGAGACGAGGAGTCGTTGCCCTCGTTGGCCGAGCGGTCCAGCACCCAGTCCGAGCAGCGCGGTGCGGGCACCGACGCGAAGGCAAAATAGCTCAACCGGATGGTAGAAGGGGTATCCACCTGTGAACGCCGCATGCCACAGGAGGAAAACGACAAGTCCACTCGAAACTGCCGACGACAATACAGCTGTCGCTGTGAATGCGGTTCGCCATCTTGCTGCTGGCCCGTCTGCTTTCAGGGATCGAAACCACTTCCATGCAGCATAGAACCACGAGGCCGCAGGGACGGCTGAAACGATGAGTGGTCCGAGGAAGGGCAGCATGGTAAGTGAAATTATCACGGACTCCCATGACTCCTTCCTAGCGGAGGTCGGGGCGGCCGGCGCCCTTTTCCCAAACCGGTAACGTTGTCGGCGCGAGGTTCCAGCCGCGAACGGACAACTTTACGCTGGGGATACCGCTGGCAGCAGCGGTCGGATACTCGATGTCGATTTCGCGGGTCTCGCCGGGCAACAAGGAAATGTAGTTGTCACTGTAATAGGCGGGGAGAACGCGCGAGCCGTCGCTTCCATTCACAAGCGTGAGCTTGTCGGCGAGAGACGCATACTTTCCGCTATTGGTCACGCGCACGTGAACCTGCACGGCGTCTCCCGAGCGGCTCCAGACAGCGTTGAACCCCAGGGTCGTCGCCGGGAGACGGTTCAAAGCCCGATAGGACGAACTTTCCGCAGCAAGCCAATAAAGGTTCTGCGAAAGCAACTGACCGCCCTGGTTCCGCAGTTCGAGCTTGACGAGGACCATGCCGTCTTTGAGCAGCGGCGCGAGATCTAGCTTGAAACCCTCGGTGACGGAATCCGCGGCGGCGTCTTTCGCCTCTTCGTGATGAAGCAGAGATTTGTCGTCGAGCGAGAAGACGTTTGCGGTTACGGAGATGCCGGTGAGCGGAGCGGTAGTGGTGTTTACGACGGCCACTTCGTAATCCGGCAGATTGAGTTGCACGTGAATCGGCTCGCAAGCCTCCTTGACACCGTAGAACGAGGCCTGCGTGTCGTAATCGTGACTGAAGATTTCCCACATATTGCTGGGCCAGGCGGGCTGCGTCATCCAAAGGAGGCGGCCGCTGTTCGGCGCCCAGAGATGCGCGTCCATTCCTTCGAAGATGGCGCGATGATCGACGTAGTTAAGCATCTGCGCCTTGCGCTCGAAGTCCTCGAGGTTGGTGGGCGCTCCGAATTCCGCCTGCAACTCCGCCATGAACGGAGCGACATCACCGTTTCCGCTGTGGTGCCAGTCGTGATAGGCCCAAACGTCGTCGATGGGCCACTGATCCTCCTTCGGCGTCCAAGCGCGGAAGGATTCGAGCGTGGACATCGAAGCCGTGCCCGTCTCAACGGAGAACCCGTGGTTGAGTGTGGTGAAGTAAAGCGCGAGATCCTGATATTTGTACGGGCCGCTATTCTGCAGGTTGACCTGATTGGAGCTGGGCGAATAGTAGCGGGTGCCGTCAAGCGTAGTGATCAGGTTCGCCAGGCCCTGATTGATGACGGGCTGCGGAACGCCTTCGTTGCGGCCGCACCACATCACGATCGAAGGATGATTGCGGAAGCGGAGAATGGTGTCGCGCGCGTTTTCGAGGAAAAGCGCGGGATCCTCGGGTTCAACATTGTAGTTCTGGGTCGAGGCCCAGAAATCGTTCCAGACGAGGAGGCCATACTCGTCCGCGAGATCGTAGAAGGTCTCCTCAGTGTTCTGGCCGACCCAGTTGCGAATGATATTGAGGTTGGCATCGCGGTGGAGGCGGAAATAGGGCTCGAGGCGCTCGCGGGAGACACGCTTGCGGGAATCGTCCATGCCCCAGTTGCCCCCGCGGCACGCGATTCGGACGCCATTGATCTTGATGACGAGATAGGGCGCGGCTGTCGTATCGCTCACCGGCTTGATCGCGGGAGAGGACTCGGCAGCGGGCAGAAGGGACGAGACCCAGGAACGCCAAAAGTCGCGGTACTTTTCGGGAAGCCACGGCGGAGGCGGATCCGTTGGGGGAATCTCGCGCATGCCGTCGTGAGAGACGTCGACGACGCGCGCGTCCAGATGCTGGATTCTGGCTTCGGCGGGCGAGTAATCAACGCGGCGGAGATGGCCGGTTGGGTCGAGCAGGCTGAGTTCGTAGGTGATTTCACGAATGCCGAAATTCAGGTGCTTCGTGTCGGATGTTTGGCCGTTTTCATTGAACGTCAATTTGAGGTGATACAGGTCTGGCCTGCCGTAGCCGTTGGGCCACCAAAGGCGAGGATGCTGGACTGTGAGTTGCGGGAATTCGCTCGCGGCGAGGCGAACGGCGCTTGCGCCGGGTGGCAGAGTGAGATCTTTGCCAACGGTTGTTTCGCCGAACGAGGCGTGCAGGGTTCCGTGGACCGTGGTGCCGGAAGTGTTTTCGAGGGGAACCGTGATTTCGACGTTGGCGGTGCTCGTATCCGGCAACGGGAGCGACGTGACCACCTGCGCGTCGCCGATTTTTACATCGCCGGCCGCAACGAGAGTGACGGGCTGCCAGATTCCGGTGTCGCGGTCGCGGACGGCAGGAATCCAGTCCCAACCTTCGGTGGCGACGAATGTGGGGCCATCGAGGCACATGATGCCGCCGTTTTCGCCGGGACCACCTTTGATGGATTGCTCCTGCGGGATGCCGGGATGCGGGGGCGGAGAAACGCGGACCGCAAGCGCATTCATTTTGCCCGGCTTCAGCGCGTCGGTGACATCGAAGACGCCGCGAATGAAGGCGCCTGTGATCGTACCGAGCGACCGGCCGTTGAGCCAGACTACTGCTTTGTAATTAATGCCGTGGAATGTGAGCGCTACATGGCGGCCGCTGAGCGAGGACGGCGCTTTGAACTCGATGCGATACCAATAGTCCTGCTTGTTCAGTGTTTCCGGAATGGCGAGGTTGTTGAGGCCGTAATCGGGATCGGGATAAACGCCGCGATCCACGAGAGTGGTGAGGACCGTGCCGGGGACGGTAGCGGGATACCAGCTCCTGGCGTTGAATCCCGGCTGAGAAATCTGCGCGCCATCGGCGGTGATCTCCGGCGCTGGAGTGAGGGTCCAGTTATTCGCGAGGGTCCAGCGGCTTTCGCCGTCGGGCTGCAGGGCTTCGCGCGAAGACGGCAGAGCGCGCGCGACAGGTTTTGCAAACGGGGCTTTGCTGACCGGCATCGTGTCCGGATCCTGCGGAGCGCGATAGCCGGCCTGGCCGCGCGTCTGGACGGGCCAGGATTTCGAGCCTTCTTCAAATACGATGAGTCCGAAATTCGGAGGTTGCTGATCGAGCTGCTTGATTTCGTTTGCGTCCAAGGCACGTCGCAATAGGATGAGCGACGCGATTTTGCCGCCGAAGTGGCGGCCGTTGGGCCACGGCGGCGTTGCCGGGGCCATCAGTAAGGATGGGCTCACGCTGCCGAGATCGAGTTTGCCGGCAGCAAGCAGCTCGCCATTGGCGTAGAGATGAAAATCGGAGCCGTCGAACGTGGCAGCGATCGAGTGCCACTTCCCTGGCGGGAGAGCAGCCTGGGATTCGATGCTGTTGTCCTTGCCGATCCACAGGATGAGTTTGCCCGTTTCTGCCCCAAGGTAGCGCGGGTACTCTTCGGTGGGGCTCCCGAGGCCGGCGATGAGAACCGGAGCGTCGAACGCCTCTTCAGTGCGAATCCAGCAGTAGAGAGTCCAGGGCGAGTCCGCTCGCGTGACCGAATCGTGCTCGTCGAGGGGTTTTTTCAGGCCGTCGCCGTCGCGGAGAAAGACGGCGTTGTAAGGACCATATTGCGGAGGATCGTTCGTCGTGATCTGAGCGCGGGCTGCGGCCACGTATGCGAGAGAACCGGCTGAAAGAAGCATGGCGAACACAAGCGCGACGTGGCACAAACTGGGAAGACGCTGACTCATGGGATCCTCCGGCTCATGGCGCGCGAAGAGTGCCAAATCGACATTCCAGGCGTGCCGCGCCTCACCCGGCTCGCGCGGGCAAATCATACTCCAAAGACGACGCGGGAAGATGTGAACGATTGCCGAGCCGTGGTAGGGTAGGCGCGACGAGGCCGGTGTTTCTCGTGGCAATCGCGAACCGCGACAGCAACTAGATACCCCGAAGGGCTAGCAACGGCGTCTAATGCTGTATCCCTTACGGAGGGGAGCAACACGGACCGGGGGTAGGGCATCCAGTACCATTGATGAGAGGGTCCGACGGTACTATCCATGAGGGAAACTAGCGGCCTATTTGATTCAAGGGTGACCGCCGGGTATCATAAAAGTCCCATGCCAACGATGTGCCGCAGAGGTTGTGTAGCAGTTCTTGCCTTGGTACTTCTGGGCCTGGTTCTTCCCCTTCGCGCAAGCGACATCCCGCAGACGATTCCCGTAAGCGATATCAAGGCGGGGATGAAGGGCGTGGCCTACACGATTTACGAAGGCGACCAAGTGGAGAAGGTCGACCTGGTAGTTTTGGGTGTGATGCGCGATGCCCTTGGCCCAAAGGAAGACGTTATTCTGGTTCAACTCCTCGGCGAGCGGGCGGAGCACTCCGGGGTCGTGGCTGGGATGAGTGGCAGCCCCGTTTATTTCGACGGAAAGCTGGCCGGAGCACTATCACTGAAGCTCGGCATCTTCACTAAAGAAGCGATTGGCGGCGTGACGCCAATTGCCAGCATGCTCGACGTCGAGAAGGAGTCTGCGACTCCCGCGGCGCCGGCAACAAAGCCCAGCCCAGAAGCAACGACCACCGACGTGGCAGCTCGCGTTCCGCTGCCGGCCGATTTCGTGCGGTTCACGAGCGCAGGCGCGGGCCAATTCCTGGTTCCCATCGAGACGCCGCTGATCGCAGCGGGACTCTATCCGCAGACGCTGGCGCAATTCGACAAGCAGCTTTCGTCGTGGGGCGTCGCAGTGATGGCGGGCGGGACAGCGCCGGCTTCGCCCGAAGATGCGCAACTGAAACCGGGCGACATGCTGGGCATCGATTTGATCCGCGGCGATCTGTCGCTGAGTACGGGCTGCACGGTGACGACAGTGGTGGGAGACCGGGTGATGGCGTGCGGGCACCCGCTCTTTGGGTTCGGTTCGGTGGAGATGCCGATGTCGCGCGCGCACGTGCTGATGACGTTGGCGTCGTCGATGGCCTCGACGAAGATCATCGATACCGGCGGAGTAATCGGCACACTCACGGAGGACCGCACGACCGCGATCGCGGGAAAGCTCGGCGCGGGGCCGCCGATGGTGCCGATGGAAGTGTCCCTCGACACGCCGGGCATCAAAAAGGACTTCCATTTCGAGTTGATTCAGAATCCGCAATTGACGCCACTGCTCGTGGCGCTCGCGACGTACAACGGCATCGTGGGCAGCCCGGCGTACGGCGAGGGCTCAACTTTGCAGCTCGACGGGGCAATCGATCTGAAGGGGCACACGCCTGTGAAGCTGGAGGATTTGTTCGCGCCAACGGATGCGCCGGTGCCGAGCGGTTTCTTCGTCGCCACGGCGGTGCAGGGCGCATTTCAGCGAATCTACTCGAATCCCTACGAGGTGCCGCAGATCGAGGGAATCCACTTGCGCGTGACGGCTCTTGCTGAACGCCGTTGGGCCAAGATCGAAAACGCGTGGATCGAGAAAAGCGAAGTGCAGCCGGGCGAGACGGTGGCCGTGAAGGTGCTGCTGCGTCCGTACCGCGGGTCCCCGTTCATTCAGGAAATGCCAATCACGATACCGGCGGAAGTGGCGCGCGGCACACTGCAGCTGGTGATCAGCGATGCGGACACGGTAAACCGGAATCTACAGTTTCTGGCGTCGAGTTCACAGGGTCAACTGCCGGGCCTGGAGGAGCTGATCAAGCTGGTCAACCGGGAGCGGCACAACGACCGTCTGTACGCCACGCTTCTGCAACCAACCCCGACACTGCTTGTTGAAGACAAGGAAATGCCGAACGCGCCCGTCTCTGAAATCAGCGTGCTGAACGAGCACCAGAATCCCGGAAGCGCGCGCGTGGTGTGGCAATCGACCGCGGGTGAATGGTCGGTCGGAATGCATCAGGTGATCGCGGGCGAGCACTCGCTGACGATCACCGTGAAGTGAACCTCCCCCAAGAGGAGATCTGATGATGAAATGGCGAATAATTGCCGTGTGCGTCCTGGCGGCGGGATTGGCCACACCCGGCCTCACTTACGCGGAGCACACGCGCTATTGGCGGCAATCAGACGCCTCCGACTTCGAGAAGGGCACGGCGAACGGCGTGGCGATTCGCAGCGACGGCAAGCTGATGCCCGCGCCGCAGTTCAATCCGCTCTCCGATCCGGACCTCGCGTACATCTGGGAACTGCGGTTCGACTCGCGCGGCCGGCTCTACGCCGCTGGTGGACCGAATGCGAAAGTGGTCCGCCTGGATGAAACAGGAAAAGCGACGACGGTTTTTGAGTCAACGGAACTTGCGGCACAAGCCATCACGTTCGACGCGAAAGACAACCTGTACGTGGGGACATCGCCGGACGGCAAGGTCTACAAAGTGACGCCAGATGGGCAGAAGAGCGTGTTCTTCGACCCGAAGACAAAGTACATCTGGGCCCTGGCCATCGACAAACAGGGCGATGTGTTCGTCGGCACGGGAGACAAGGGAGACGTGTTTGCGGTGTCGCCGAGCGGCAAAGGCGGAGTCTTTTACGAGAGCAACGAACGGCACGCGCGGTCGCTGGCTTTCGATTCCAAAGGGGACCTGCTGATCGGAACCGAACCGAATGGCTTGATTCTTCGCGTGCAAGTGGATCATAAGACTGCAGAGGAAATTCCGTCGGCGGGAACATCGTTCGTCATCTACGAGACAAGCAAGAAGGAAGTGACTTCCCTATCTGAGGACGCGAGCGGCAATCTCTACGCGGCATCCATCGGCGAAAAGAGCCGGTCGACCGGTCCGACGGTGCCTCTTCAGTTGACTCCGCAACAGGCGCAACCGATTGTCACGTCGCAAGGAGCAGCCACTCTGACAATCACGCAAGGCGTGTCTCAAGGCGGGCCGACCGTGGCTCCGTTGACCTATTTCGCGTCAGCAACGGGCGGCGCCGAGGTGGTGAAAATATCGCGGGATGGGTCGCCGCAGACTCTGTGGACCTCCCGCGAGGATCTCGCGTTTTCGACCGGGCTTTCGCCCTCGGGGAAACTGCTTCTGGGGACGGGGAACAAGGGGTCGATCATCGAGCTGGAAGGAAACGATGTCTATTCGACCATCGCCAAATCCGCCTCGGAGCAGGTGACCAGCCTCGTGGAGGGGGCGGGCGGCAAGATGTTCGTGGCGACGGCGAACCCGGGGAAGATCTTCACGCTCGGTCCGGGATACACGAGCGACGGCACTTTCGAGTCTGACACGTTCGATACCAAGATTTTTTCGCACTGGGGGCGCGTGACCTGGTGGGGTGAAAACGGAGCGGCGCAAGGAAAGGTGGCGTTCTACGTGCGGTCGGGCAACACTTCGAGTCCGGAGAAAAATTGGAGCCCGTGGGCCGGGCCGTACAAGGACCCGAACGGCGTCGCTGTCAATTGCCCGCCGGCGCGGTTCGCGCAGTGGAAAGCCGTTTTTCTCGACACGGATGGCGGCGGGGCGCCAAGCATTTCCTGGGTCAGCCTGGCGTATCAGCCGAAGAACGTCGCCCCGGTAATCGAAGACATCGCCGTGCAAGATCCTGGAATCCGCGTTCAGGGATTCGCGCCGCAGCCTGTGGGACCCGGCGCGTTGATGAACGTGCAACTGCGGATGCCGCAGCGTGCGGGAGCCTTCTCACCGGCCCCGATGACTGCGGAAGCGATGGTCAAGCCGTCGAAAGTGGAGGTGCCTCCGCAGGGGTTCGAGGACAAGGGTTATGAGAGCGTGTTGTGGGGCGCACACGACGACAACGACGACGATCTCGTATTCACGATCTACTACCGCGGCGAAGGTGAAAAAAACTGGCGGCTGCTGAAAGACAAGATCACGCAGCACTACTATTCATGGGACACCACAACCATGCCGGACGGCGCCTACTATCTGAAGATCGTCGCTTCGGATTCTCCTTCGAATCCTTCGGACGAAGCGCTCTCCGACGAACGGGAAAGTGACCGGCTCGAAGTGGCCAATACGCCGCCGCGGATCGCAAATCTGCGGGCCGAGTCGCATTCGCCGTCGGAGATGATTTCGTTCGAGGGAGTGAGCGCAGCCGGCGCGCTGGCACGGGCGCAGTACAGCGTCGACTCAAGCGATTGGCAAGTGGTATTCCCGGTCGGGCTGCTTTCCGATTCTCCGAAGCAGAATTACCAGATTCAGCTTACGAAGCTGGCCCCGGGCGAACACACGGTTGCCGTGCAGATCTCCGATCGCTTCGACAACACGACGTCCGCGAAAGTGACGTTTACGGTTTCGGGCAGCGAGAAATAGGCCGGGCCAAGGCGCTTAGTTGGCCCAGTTGCGGGCCGTGGCGAGAGGCTCGAACCGGTCGACGATAACACCCGCGCCAGTGAGCCCATGCTGTCCCACGAGCGGCTCTGCATGAACCACACGCGCGTTGCAGCGTATCCGCTCCGAACTACGGCCCGTGAGCTCGGCCGGCAGCGTAAAATACATTTCGAGTTCTTCGCCCACAGCAACCCTTTGGCGGGATACGAAATACACTCCGCGCTCCGACAGGTTGACGGTGTGCCCTTCCGACGTCCCAAAGTGCGCATGCGTCGAGGCACCCTTGGACGAATCAGCGAATCGGATGGTCGAGTCGCTTGCGCTCGTTCCATTCTTGATGACTCGAAACCGCAGCGGGACCGCGCATTCCTTCCGGGGCGCGACGCGTCGTTCATGATTGGACATGGTTTCTCCTCGGGCCGATTGGTAACTGGAATGACTGCCGGAAGGGGTTAGCCAGAGAATGGCATTAGCGTAAGACAGGGTCAAGGATTTTAATGTTTGGCGGAAGCGACGAGGTCAACCGGTGTGCCATAATGCGCCGGAGAAATTCCCATGACGACACAGACAAAAACTGCTGTTGGGCCTGATCTGAACGCGATCCGCGAAGCGCACCAGCGGATCTCGGCGCGAATTCATCGCACGCCCGTGCTCACGTCCTCGTCGCTCAACGAGATGGCCGGCGCGGAGATTTACTTCAAATGCGAGAACCTGCAAAAGACGGGCTCATTCAAGGTTCGCGGGGCTACGAATGCCGTCTTCTCGTTGAGCGAAGGGGAAGCGAAGAACGGAGTTGTGGCGCCGTCCTCGGGTAATCATGCTGCGGCGCTGGCGCTGGCGGCGCGGTGGCGCGGGATTCCCGCGTGGCTCGTCATGCCGTCGAATTCGTCATCGACGAAGAAGCAAGCCGTGCAGGCGTATGGCGGCCAGATTACGGAGTGCGAGCCGAACGTGGCGTCGCGCGAAGCAACGGCTGCCGAAATAATGAAGCGCACCGGCGCGCACCTGGTGCATCCGTACAACGATGTTCGCGTGATCGCAGGGCAAGGAACGGCGGCCGTGGAGCTGCTGGAGCAGGTGCCCGGGCTCGATGTTGTGATCACGCCGGTGAGCGGCGGCGGATTGCTGAGCGGCACGGCCATCGCGACGAAGAGTTTGCGACCAGAGGTCCGCGTGATCGGCGGAGAGCCCCGGAACGCGGACGATACGGCAAGGTCGCTTGCATCGGGCAAGATCGAGCCGGCGGCTACAACAGAAACGATCGCGGACGGGCTCCGCGCGACGCTCTGCCCACTCACGTTTGGAATTCTTCGCGAGCGCGTGGACGATATCTCGCTGGTGTCCGAGGAAGACATCATTTCGACCATGCTGCTGCTGTGGGAACGGATGAAGATCGTGGTCGAACCTTCAGGGGCGGTGGCGGCGGCTCCCGTTCTGTTGCGAAGAATCGGGGCGGAAGGCAAGAAAGTGGGAGTGATCCTGTCGGGCGGGAACCTCGATCTGCACCGCTTGCCGTGGATGAAACGCTGAAGGCGCTGACCCAGAACAGACCGCGAGCATTACCCTTCGTCGGGGCGCCAATCGGAAGGCGGGAAGGCAATCTTCCAAAAGTCGGGCGCCGGCGTATCGAACTCGATCGGAGTTTGAAATCCCTCGGAAATTTCGCGCGCGGGACGCGCGACCTTGCAAGCGACCTTTTCCTTCGTCTGACCGTGCTCCAGCACCAGGCGGGTATCCTGCGGAAGGTTCTGGCCGACGATGACGACCGCTCCGTGATCGTTCACGCTGAGGGTAGTCACCTCGAGACTCGATTGCTTTCCGTGCAGGGCGACATGGATGTTGGCTCGGATGCGAAGCATTACGCGCTGGCTGCGGCGGCGCTCTTGAACCGCAATGGAGGGCTTTTCCTTCGGCCGATCCAATTTTGCCGGTGGGCCGAACGGCCGCGCGGCAGTCGCGCCGTGCTTTGCGGGCGAATCCGATTTCTTCGGCGGCGGAACTCTCAAGCTTTCAAGTTTCAAGCTCTGCACCCCGGAAGCTAAAGCTCAACACCCCAGAAGCCCATTTCGGGCGAGACCAACTCAACCCCCAAATCCCAGCCATCGGTCCGCTGCGGCCCTTTCCAGACGACGACAGCCTTCGTGGTCCTATTCGTCGCCAAGTTCGTAAGGCACAGCCCCTGTTGCACGTCGATTTCCTTTGGGCTGACCAAAAGGCAGCCGTAATTGTTAACGACTCGCGTAAAGCCAGATTCGAAGTGCAGTGGGCCAATCTTGCCGTTCCACTCGATGGAGACCGGCACGCGAGAATTCATGCGGGGGCCCCGTCTTTTCTGTCTCATCCGAATGTCTCGCGGCAGGTCAGCTGCAAATGCCATTTTGGTCGACTCTTCGCAATCCGCAGAGGAATCGGGAGTTAGGCCTCTGCGTGAGCATTTCTGCGTCATCAATCATGCTAGGGAGTCGGCGTGGCAGGGTCAATGGTACGGGACGACAGGTCGCGCCTGTACGGCCGGCCAAATGTGTACAGCGAAAGAAAGGGGATGAGGATGGCGAGCGCGAAACAACAGGTCAGTCCGCGGAGGCGAGACGCGTTTCTTCCTTGTCCAACGCTTTCCCGAATCGACGCTGGGTCCAACTTTGGAACGAATCCATGTAGGTGTAGAACACGGGCGTGAGATACAACGTGACCAGCTGCGAGAAGACCAGGCCGCCGACAACGGCGAGGCCGAGCGGCCGGCGCGAGTCGGCACCCGCACCGACTCCAAACGCGATCGGCGCTGTGCCCATAAGCGCGGCCATTGTGGTCATCATAATGGGGCGGAAGCGAATCAAGGAACCTTCATAGATTGCTTCAGCGGCAGATTTGCCGCCGTCACGCTCGCGCTCGATGGCGAAATCCACCATCATGATGGCGTTCTTCTTGACGATTCCGATCAGCATAATCACGCCGACGAAACCATATAGATCGAGGCTCATGTGGAAAAGCTGCAAGGTGAGGAGCGCGCCGAAAGCCGCTGAAGGCAATCCCGAGAGAATCGTGATCGGATGAATGAAGCTCTCGTAGAGGACTCCGAGGACGATGTAAATCACGAGAATCGCCATCACGAGCAAGATTCCGAGGCCGGTCAGCGAATCTTCGAATGCGTGTGCCGTCCCCTGGAACTGCGTGCTCACTGTGGAGGGCAAGGAATCGTGGGCGAGCTTCTCGACTTCGGTCACGGCATCGCCAATCGCGAAATGAGGGACGAGATTGAACGAAATCGTCACGGCGGGAAGCTGCCCGAGGTGGTTGACCGTCATCGGCCCGAGATCGGTGCCGAGTTTTGCGACGGCGTTCAGAGGCACGAGCGTGCCCGATTTCGATCGAATGTAAAGAAGCGAAAGAGCGGCGGGGTCAGCCTGATACTTGTCCTCGAGCTCCATCACCACCCAGTACTCGTCGTTGGGCGCATAGATGGTTGAAATCTGGCGTTGGCCGTACGCCGTATAGAGCGCATCTTCCACCTGCTCTGCAGTAACGCCAAGCGCGGAGGCTTTGTCGCGATCGATGTTGACGTCGACCTGCGGATTGCGGTTTAGCAGATCGCTGGTGACGTCACGGAGCCCCGGAAGTTGCGCCATCTTTGCTTCGAAGCCGGCCACGGAGCGATAGAGCTCGGCCGTGTCGGGACTCTGGAGAGTGAGCTGGTACTGGCTCTTCGTCAGTTGTCCGCCGACTTGAATGGGCGGCAAGTTCTGCATGTAGGCGTTCACGCCCGTAACCGTGGCGAACTTCGGACGAAGCTCGTCAATGATGTCGTCAATCGACGCATGGTGGGCAAACAGCGGAGCGAGCGTCCGAATCGCGCCGCCGAGAAACGGCGTATCTCCGAACTTCTTTTCGAGGCCGAGCATCGTCGCGCTGGGAACTTTCGGCCGATCGTTCGGCTGCTTCAGGTGAATGAAGATGACGCCCGAATTGCTGGATGACCTGCCACCGGTGCTCGAGAAGAAGTCGTGCGTGTACGGATCGTCCAGAACGATCTGATTGAGCTCCGCTTGATGCTGCTGCATTGCGTCGAATGAAATCCCTTGTGCACCTTCCGTGGAGATGAAGATTTCCGAGGCGTCCGCAGGCGGCAGGAAATCCTTGGGAATCGTCGCGAACTGCCAGACCGTGATCGCGAGAATGACTCCCGAAATCGCCATAACCGCTACGCGATGACGCAGCGCCCATTGCAATGATGTGTCGTAGCCCTTCAGCAGGCGGTCAAAGAAGCCCTCGAGGGCTGTGTAAACGCGGCCATGCTTCAAGCCGTGCTGCGACCGCAGAAAACGGCTGCAGAGCATCGGAGTGAGTGTGAGCGAAACGAAGCCCGAAACCAGAATCGAAACCATGATCACGACGGAAAACTCGTGGAGCAAACGCCCCATGATGCCGCCCATGAAAAGAACGGGGATGAAGACGGCAGCGAGCGAAAGGGTCATAGAAACAATCGTGAAGCCGATCTCCTTCGAGCCGGCCAGCGCGGCTTCCATGACTCCCTTGCCCATCTCCATGTGGCGCACGATGTTTTCGAGCATCACGATGGCGTCGTCCACAACGAATCCAACGGAGAGCGTAAGGGCCATCAAGGAAAGGTTGTCGACGGTGTAGTTGAGCTCGTACATCACCGCAAAGGTGCCGATGATCGACATTGGCAGCGCGATGCTGGGAATCACCGTGGCCGAGACATTTCGCAGGAAGAGAAAGATAACGAGGACGACCAGGACGACCGCCAGAAACAGCGTGAACTTGACGTCGTTCACCGAGTCGCGGATGGTGACCGACCGGTCATAGAGAATCTGCATGTCGATCGACGGAGGCATGACGGCGCGGAACTGCGGAAGAAGCTGTTTGACGGCGTCAACGACCTCCACGGTGTTCGTGCCGGGCTGCCGTTGCACCGCGAGCACGATGGAGCGCGTACTGTTCCACCAGTTTGCGACGCGGTCGTTCTGCACGCTGTCATATACCTTGCCAAGATCTTCGAGCCGCACCGGGGAGCCATTGCGGTAAGCGACAATTAAAGGCCGATAAAGAGCCGCGCGCGTGAGTTGCCCGTTCGCCTGCAGCGTGAACGCGCGCTCCCGGCCGCTAAGAATGCCGACCGGCAAATTCACGTTCGCGTCCTGCACGGCCGTGTAAACGTCGTCGATGCCGATTTCGCGCGTCGCCATGGCCTGCGGATCGAGCTGGATGCGAACGGCATACTTCTGTGACCCGTAAACCTGCACCTGAGCGACGCCCTTCACCATCGAAATGCGCTGGGCAAACATCGTCTCGGCGTACTGATCGACAACGTAAAGGGGCTGGGTCGCCGAACCCATCGCGAGGTAGAGGATCGGCTGATCCGCCGGATTCACCTTCTGATACGTGGGCGGCGTCGGCATGTTCGGCGGAAGCTGCGGAGCCGCCCGAGCAATGGCCGCCTGCACGTCCTGGCCCGCCGCGTCAATATTGCGACTCAGGTCGAACTGCAACGTGATTTGGCTTGAACCCAGCGAGCTCGTCGAAGTCATCGAGTCAATGCCGGCGATCGTCGAGAACTGCTTTTCGAGCGGAGTGGCGATGGCAGAGGCCATCGTGTCGGGATTTGCGCCGGGGAGACTGGCCGATATCTGAATCGTCGGATAGTCAACGTTGGGCAGATCGCTGACGGCGAGTGATCGATAGCCGAGGACGCCAAAAAGCAAGATCGCCGACATGACGAGCGTCGTCATGATGGGGCGGCGAATGAATATGGCAGCGATGCTCATGGATGCGGCGTCAGCGGCTCGACGCTTCGCCCTTGATCTGAACCTTGATCCCTGGAATCAGCCGGAGCTGCCCGTCGGTGACGACTCGATCGCCCGCGGAGACGCCTTGCGAGATGACCGAGTCCGGACCGATGGTGCGCGCCACCTTGACGGGACGCGCCTCCGCCGACATGTCCGGCCCCACGATGTACACGAAGTCTCCGGACTGGCCCGTCTGAACGGCCTGCGACGGAACAACGATCGCGTCTTCCTGCTCCGTCAGGCGCAGCGAGACGTTTGAGAATTGCCCTGGCCACAAGCGGTGGTCGGGGTTCTGGAACGTACCCTTGAGCTTGATCGTTCCCGTGGTGTTGTCAACGGAGTTGTCGACAAACGTCAGGATGCCGACTTCCGGCGTGGTGTCACCATACGGGGTGGCTTCCACCTGCAAGTGGCCCCCGGCCATATATTTCTTCACGACGCTGAGGTACTGCTCGGGGACCGCAAAATCGACATAGATCGGCGTCACCTGATTGATGACGACGAGGATGGGCACGTCGTTCTGCTTGACGACGTTGCCCGGGTACACCTGCACTGCTCCGGTTCGGCCGTCAACGGGAGAAAAAATCTGGCAATAGTCGAGCTGGAGCTTGGCGGCTTTCGCGGCTGCCTCGTCCGCCTGAACCGCAGCCTCTTGTGCAACGGCCGTGGTTTTCATCTGGTCCAACTGCTCCTTGGGCGCGACTCCGGCCTCGAAGAGCTTCTCGTAACGCTGGGCCTGCACCTCATTGAGATCGGCCTGCGCCTTGTCATGAGCCAAAGTCGCCTGCGCCTGATCGAGCGCCGCCTGAAACGGACGCGCATCCAACGTGAAAAGCAGGTCGCCTCTCTTCACGAACGCTCCCGCCTCAAAGTGCACCTGCTCAAGGACGGCGTTCACCTGGGACTTGATGGAGACAGTGCTGTAGGCCTCGGCCGACCCAATAGCCGACAATTCGATTGGCACCGTTTTCTGCGCGGCTTTCGCCACGGTCACCGGGATCGCCAGATTCGGCGCCGTTTCCGCGGTGTTGGTCGTGCAAGCGCTGCCGCAAGCCAACAGCGACAAGACGCCGAGAAGAGTCGCGACGCGTTTCCGATTCGTGGGTATCATCGCCGAGCTTCCAAATTCCTTTTCAAGCAAACGCATATTTTCTCACGGAATCCGAGTTGTTCGCTCACACCATTTTTGTGCTCGAAAGGCGGGCGGAAGCACACGACAATCGCACCTCCCAGCCGGAAAATCGAGGCCTGACCACCTCACACCCCAGCCATTCGTTGTGGATTAGACGCGCGAAGCGCCCGCCGGTTTCGCAGTTTTTAGCCTGCGGCGGCCTGGTCGAGGAGCCAAAGGACGCTCCCCGCCGGCCGGATTCTCGCGGCAGGATACTTGCTGGTCTGTGGATTGCGTTCATTTCGAAGGGCGGAGACAATCTCGGCCTTGTCCTTGCCGACTGCCAGAAAGAGGGTGCGCCTGCCCCGATTGAGCACCACCGGAGTCAACGTAAGGCGGCGCGGTGGCGTGGCAGCCACTTCGACGGACAAGACCCAGCGCTGTTTTTCTTCGAGCGCCGCCGATCCCGGAAAAAGCGAAGCCGTGTGGCCTTCGGTTCCAATACCAAGGAGCTGGAGATCGAGCTCGGGCGCCGCGGAGCCGAAGAAATTGCCCAGCTCCTGCTCGTACGTTTCGGCTGATTTCTGCGGCGTGGCTGACACAGGGATGGGATGGACGTTCGACGGAGCAATCGGCACGTGAGAAATCAGTGTCTCGCGCGCCATCCGGAAATTGCTGAGGGAGTCGTCGTGCGCGACATAGCGCTCGTCGCCCCAGAACAGGTGGACGCGGTCCCAGGGCGTCTGGCTGCGATAGGGCTCCGATGCCCACAGCGCGTACATCCGTGCGGGCGTGTGCCCGCCCGCGAGCGCAATGGCGAACCGGCCCCGCTGGGCGACAGCTTCACGAACAGCGCCCATCGTTTCGTCCATCGCAGCGCGACTGAGCGCATCGAGATCGGGGGAAATGCGAATGTCCATGTGCATGGTTGTTTCGCGGAAGCGAACTCGAAACTGGTCCGAGCGTCCGACTAATCTTTCGCCGCAGTCTTCACGGCGTGGCCGCCGAATTCGTGGCGCATCATCGCAAGCAACTTGTTGGCGAATGGCTCCGCGTCCTGCGAGCGGAAGCGTGCGTCGAGCGCGCCCGAGATGACAGGCGTAGGTACGCCTAGTTCTACGCCTTCGATCACCGTCCAGCGCCCTTCGCCCGAATCGGTCACGTAAGCGCCGATACCTTCGAGCGTGGGATTCTTCGACAGCGCATCCACCGTCAAGTCGAGCAGCCATGAGCGAATCACGCTGCCGAACTGCCATATCTTCGAGACCTGAAGCAAGTCGAGGCCGAATTCATTCTTGTGCCGCAGCAGGTCGAGACCTTCGGCGTAGGCCTGCATGATTCCGTATTCGATTCCATTGTGGACCATCTTCACGAAATGTCCTGCGCCCGCCGGGCCCACGCGGCCCCAGCCCTTATCCGTGCCAGGCGCGAGCGTCTGAAAAATCGGCGCAAGCCGTTTGACGACTTCTGCGTCGCCTCCGACCATCATGCTGTAGCCCTCGGTGAGCCCCCAGACACCGCCGCTGGTGCCGCAGTCGACGAAATTGATCTTCTTCGGTGCGAGCGCCGCAGCGCGCCGAACCGAATCCTTGTAATACGAATTGCCGCCATCAATGATCGTGTCGCCCGGCGCGAGATGCGGCAGGAGCAGTTCAATTGTCTGGTCGACGGGCGCGCCGGCAGGAACCATCAGCCAGATGGCGCGGGGCGCTTTGAGCTGCGCGAACATTTTGTCGAGCGAATCTGCGCCCGCGGCTCCCTTGTCGACCACGCGCTGGACCGCGCCGGCATCGCGGTCGAAGCCCACGACGCGATGGCCTCCGCGCACCAGGCGCTCCGTCATGAATCCGCCCATCTTCCCGAGCCCGATCATTCCAAGTTCCATGTCAATCCCTCCCGGCAGTTCCGAATTTCCTGTCGCTGGCCGCCTGGTCCGCGGTAACGCCCAGGCGTGCGAGATCATCGCGGAGTTGGCTCACATTCTTGAACTGAATCGTCTGAATTCCCAATTCGCGCGCGCACTCGAGATTCAGGCCCCGATCGTCGATTAGAATGCATTCGGCCGGCTCGCGCTGCGTGATCTTCAGCGCGAGCGTGTAGATGCCCGCCTCCGGCTTGCGCACTCCAAGATAGCAAGAGCTGAAGAACGCCTCGAAGCAGTCCCGCAGTTTGAACCGCCGGATGCGATATTCGTTGATTTCGAGCGATTCGTTGTTCAGCGTCGCCATCAAGTACTTGCGCGAGCGCGCCAGCGCCTCGGCAAATTCCAGCGAGTCTGGATAAGGCTGCGATTGCTCGAACATGAATTTCTCGAAATCCTCGGGCGTGTACGGACGCGGACGGTAGAAAACAGTTCGCCGGAGATAATCTTCCAGCGAAAGCGCGCCCGTTTCAAAGGCGTCGAGGACGAGTTCGTGGCGGTCTTCGAACTCAGCCGGATCGAGCTGGAATTTTTCGATGGCCCGCTTCCGGGCGTCGCGGTCCCACCCGTTGGTTAGAATTACGCCGCCGTTATCCCAAAAGAGAGCGGTCACTTCCGCCATGAACCACCACTCCTCGAACTTGACGCGCCACCATTATCTCCATCCTCGCCTCGCCGCAGAAGCAGATTCCTCTGCCGCGCGCGCGGCCGAATATTATGATGATGGGGCCGGCACAGAGGGCGCATCCAAAATGCAGACGCCGAAACTCTTCACGATTGGCCACTCTACCCGCTCGACCGACGAATTCATCGGCCTGCTTCGAGCCAACGGCGTCGAGCGGGTGATCGACATTCGTACGATTCCGAAATCGCGGCACAATCCCCAATTCAACAGCGACGCCCTCGCCGCAGCGCTTCGGTCTGCCGGCCTCGACTACGTGCACCTGAAGGCCCTGGGCGGATTACGGAAGCCGCTGCGCGATTCGCGCAACACTGCATGGCGGAATGCGAGCTTCCGCGGATTTGCGGATTACATGCAGACACCGGAATTCGCGGACGCTTTGTCGCGAGCCGTCGATCTCGCAGTCGAAAAGCCCAGCGCCTTGATGTGCTCCGAAGCCGTGCCGTGGCGTTGCCATCGATCGCTGGTGGCTGACGCCCTGGTCACCCGCGACATCGAAGTGCTCGAGATCGTCAGCAGCGCGCCGCCAAAACCCCACAAGTTGATTCCGTTCGCGCGCGTTCGCGGAATGCAGGTTACGTACCCGGGAGGCGATGACGGCGGTCTTTTTGAAGAGCCTGCGTCCGGCAAGGAGAGAAGCTCGTCGGGCCGTCCGCGCTCGGCCTAGTGGACGGGTGGGGCCTCCGCGGCCGCGCCGCGCGGGCGCTTCATGATGAAGGCCATCGGAATCAGGCAGGCGACCACAACGGCCAGAATCGACACCACGTCCTTATACGCCAGCGCCGATGCCTGCTGCTGCAGCAGCAGACCCACTCTCGCGTACGCCTGCCGCATCGCCTGCGCCGGACTCAGCCCCTGGCTTTGTAGAGTCGCGGCGAGGCCGTCGACCATTTGCCGGAACCTCGGATTGCCGTTCTGCATGTGCGCGGAGAGATAATTCTGCCGGGTTTGTGCGGTCCGCGTAATGAAGGTGCTGATCAACGCAATTCCGATGCTGCCGCCGATGTTGCGCACGAAGTTGATCATGCTCGACACCTGATTGTTCTTCTCGCGCGGAATATCCACGTAGGAAAGCGTGTTCGATGGAATGAAAATAAACGCGAGCCCCAGCGTCTGATAAATGCGCAGCATTTCTGCGGTCATGAAATTCATGGTCAGGACCAAATGCGTCGACATGTAGAACAGCGCAGCGGCGGTGATCGTGAAACCGGCGCACATCACGCGCCGCGCATCGAAGCGCGAGACGAGCGCGCCCGAGATAGGCATCGTGAGCATCATGATGAACCCGCCGCCGGCGAGCGCCTCGCCCGCCATCACCGCTGAGTAGCCCATCAGAAGCTGCAGGTATTGCGGAATCAGGACCGTCGTGCCGTACAGGACCATTCCCAGCACGAACATGAAGAACACAGCCGTCGCGAAGTTCCGGTTCTTCAGCAGGCGCAACTCGACGATCGGTTGCGGATGCCGCCACTCCCATATCACCCAGGCGGTCAGGACTACGACGGCGATAATGAGCAGCGTCGTGATCAGATGCGAGTCGAACCAATCCTTCTCCTGCCCCTTGTCGAGAACGAGTTGTAGCGCGCCGACTCCCAACGACACGAGTCCCAGGCCGACGTAGTCGATGCTGGCGCCGCGCCGCTTTTCCCGCTCTTCGCGCAGATAGGGCGGGTCTTCGACGAGGCGATGTGTGAGGTAGAGCGAGAGAATACTGATGGGAACGTTGATGTAGAAAATCCAGCGCCAACTGTAGTTGTCCGTGATCCAGCCGCCGATTGTGGGCCCGATCGCCGGCGCCACAACCACAGCCATACCGTACACCGCAAAGGCCATTCCCCGCTTCGACGCCGGGAACGTGTCCGCCAGGATCGCTTGCTCGCTAGGCTGGAGTCCTCCTCCTCCCGCCCCCTGGAGAATCCGAAACACGACGAGCATGCCAAGGCTCGGAGCCAGCCCGCAAAGAAAGCTGCTTGCCGCAAAGAGGGCCACGCACGACATGTAGAAGCGTTTGCGGCCGTATCGCGTGGCCAGCCAGGCGCTGACGGGAAGCACGATTCCGTTCGACACAAGATAGCTGGTGAGCACCCACGTGGATTCGTTCGAACTCGCGCCGAAACTGCCGGCGATGTGCGGAAGGGCGATATTGGCGATGGAAGTATCGAGCACTTCCATGAAGGTCGCGAGCGTGACCGTCAACGCGATGAGCCACGGATTGTACCGGGGGCGCCAGGCGCTATGATCGATGACGATTGCGTTGCTAGCAGCTGCCAAGAAAACAGTCCTTGCGTGTCGCAAACGTTCGCGTAATAATATACATTCATGTATGTATCTTGTAAAGACTAAGACCCGCCACGTCGCGAGGCGGACCACTGCCACGACGCGGACCCGAGGGTCGGCGCGGCAGTGGGCACGCACCGCAGCCACGCGCGAGCGGCTGCTCGCCGCCGCCGAGCGGATCTTTGCTCGCGACGGCTTCTCTGCCGCCCGCCTCGAAGACATCGCCGCAACCGCCGGCTACACGCGCGGCGCCTTCTACGCCAATTTCGATGACAAGGAAGATCTGTTCTTCGCGCTGCTCGAGCATTGGGTGAACGAACGGGTCGCCCAGGTCAATGCTCTTCTAAGGAAGTGCAAGGACGCGGACGCGATGCTCCGGGCTTTGCGGGAGTATTACGCGCAAAATGCGAAGAACCGCCGGTTGGCATTGCTTTCGCTCGAGTTCGCCCTGTACGCGGTGCGGCACCCCAAGGCCCACGCCGGCCTGAGGGCTCGCCGGCGCCGCCTTCGTTCCTGCGGCGGCGGGATTCTGCGAAAGGTGATGCGAGCGCTCGGGCGCTCGCTGCCGATCTCGACCGGCGCCGCTTCGACCGGTCTGGGCGCGCTCTCCACCGCCCTTCTTCTGGAGCATCTCGTTGACCCGAAGGCGGTCAGCGAACATGACATGCGCCACCTGCTCGCGATGTTCTTCGACTCGGTGGTTAGCGAAAGTACGTAGCAGCTGCCGCGGGCAACGCTCCTGCAGCGGCTGGCGTAGAGTCAGGCCTGGCAGTTTTGTTCAGGCAGTGCGCGGGCCGCGGAGGATTCGTACCGGAAACAAAATAATGGCACGGACAAGTTCGAGCACGCCATCAACCGCAATTCCCAGGATACGGAACGGCAGCAAGAACAGCCATACAATCGGGTATAGGACAAGAGCCAGCAACGCGATCGGCCAGCACAAGACCAGCAGGATGCACCACAACAGGAATTTCACCATAAGACCCCTTGCCACGTTTAAGTACGCAACCCTCGGGGATTCTGTTCCGCCAGGATTCCAGCAAGATTATACGCCCGCGCGTGGACTCGGCAGAGCGCCTCTTCCGGACGCGGCGGTTTGCATCAAGCGCGTGGAGGCGGAGAGGCTAGTGATCGGAGCGAGGCTGTTCGTCGGGCTCGATTTCGATCGTGCGCACATGAATTGTGTTGGTTTGAGGGTCAAGCGTCCCAGTGACACGGACTTTCTTTGCCGCCATATCCTTCGTGATGTTCTGGTCGTCGAGCTTGTAGACCTTGCTCTTGTTCTGGAGGACGAAGCGGCCGCCGCGCTGCTTGACGCAGTACCAGACGCAATCGGCGGCAGTGCTGCCGACGCTCTTGGACTGCAGCATTTCCTTATGCGATTGGCTCAGCGAGTGGACATTCATCGCGCATTGTGAATCGGCGATGTAACCCTTGAACACTTTTTCGTCCGAAGCGTGTGTGAGCAGAACCGAAGCCGCCGCAAGCAGCACGCTGCCTAGAATCGGAATCGAACGCTTTGTTCGCGTCATTTTCCCCGCCTCTCTTCGCGGAAACATGCACGCAAATTCACTTTGCGGCCGGTTCGACGATGAATTTCATCGTCATCTGTTCGTGGTTGACGCTGCATATGACCGTGCATACGACCAAGTATTCGCCCGGCTCGTCGGGAACCTTCAAGACGAATTCCTGGATGCCGGGCTTCAGGAGCAAGTCCCAGCCCGGCACAGGCGCGCGGTCACTGGCCCGAAGCAAAGCGAAACCGTGCACGGAGCCGTCCCGGGCGTGATTCTTGGCTTTGATCGCGGTGATCCGAAGACGCACGATCTCGCCCGCAGTGACCGTGATTATGGGCTTATCCTGTCCCTGAATCCTGTAACGGCTGTCGTGGTCGGCGATAACTTCCACGACGCGCTCCGGCTGTTGTGCGAACGCGCCCGGCGAGATGAGTAAGGCACCTATCGAAGCGACCGCACACAGTCGAACGGCGAAGCCGCGTCGCAACTGGCCAAGGTTGAAGGCTGCTTGTCGAATCGCCCGTGGCATCGGAGAGCTATTGGGTCATGTACTTCAGAATCAACCGCATGTCTTCGTCGGTGATGGTCGCACGAACCCTCATGTGACGAATGATCGTCGCCATCATTCGCGCCGGAAACTTCTGAGGAGCTGCGTGACAGCGCCCGCAGTTCGCGTGAAACCGTTTCTCCCCCTCGATGCGAGGCGACAATTCGGGGTTTATCGGAGGCGCCGGTTTCGAGCCGGCCGCCGGCTTCGCAGTCATAGCTGCATCGGTGCCTGCGGTTGCCTTCGCTGGCGGCAAGACGCTCGAAACCGAGGTCGACGAAGCCTGTTCCTGCGCCCCGGCAAGAAGTGTTGCGCCGATGGTGGCGGCGACAACCAGTGCCAGCAGATAGCGCTTGCGCATCAGCTCATTCTCCGTGGCCCAGGGGCACCGCGAAACGATAGGTGAAGCCCAGAGTCCAGACATTCTCGTTGCCCCAGGAGCTGAACTGGCGGCCGTAGCTGCTCACGCCCCGGAGGTTGTCGCGGAAGTAGTAGTTGATGCCGAACTCGAATTCCTGGGTGTTCCACGGAGGCAGGTCCCCCCAGCCTCCACTCGAATAGGTTCCCGTGAAGAATTGCTGCATCCGCGCTACCATCTGGATCTTGCGGAACTGATCCTGGGCCTTGGGAATCTGGCTGAGTCGATATGCGGACTCGACCCAATAACCGCTTCCCTGGCTCGACCGCGCATACTCGCTGCGCAGATCGAGCGGAACCGCTGAAGGCTGCCACTCGAAATGGAAGCCGAAAGAGTTTGACCGGTCATCCTGCAAGAGATGTTGAAACGAGCCGCCGATTTCGAGGCGCGGACCCGGAAGAAAGATTCCCACACGCCCGCCGGCCATACGGGAAGAATCAAGCGGCGACACCGTGCTCAGCGCGGAAAAATAGGCTGCGTAGTTGAGGTTCACCTTGTCGCTGAGCGGAAACCCGCCGCGAACCATCGCCCCGGTCCCCGCACCGCTTGGCCCGGTCGCGATCGGCAATATCAGTGGATCGCTCTGCAGGTCGCGAATCCAAATCGGATAGAGCCGCTCGTTGTAAATGCCAAATGGAGTGAGATAGCGGCCCACGGTCACCGTCATATAAGGGTTGGCGATGTAGTCGAGCTGCAGGTAATCGACTTCCTTCTGAACGACGCCATGGAAGGAGTTGCTGCCCGGCGGCGTCGAGAGGTCGGACTCGAATGTGTCGCGTGATTCGACGAGCCAGCGGTCACCCAGCGGAATCAAGAAGACGGGTGAGACGAGCGGATCGAGATGAGGCTGGCCGCCTTCAAACGGCGCAATGAACCCCATGCCGGCGCTGAAAACCGGGACCGGCTTGGGCATATCGTCAAATTGCACGTCCTGGGATTGAGCCTTTGCACCCGACGCACACATCGAAACCAGCAGCACGACTCCAAGGAACAGTTTCAGCACGCCATGCCATGGCTCGTTGTGCCAGCCCGGTCCACGCCTGGAATCGGCCCCATCGTTGAGGTGGTGGCTCAGTTTGGTCGACATCGGACTTACGGGCGCCTTTGGCACTAAGGATGACCCAGGGTATTCGCTTATCATCGAAGGGGCCGTCGTTCGCGTCAATCCGCCAGCGCCGCGCGGGTGCTGGAGTGGTAACAATTCCCGAAAATTGTAGGCCCTGGACTCACGTGGGGGCCGTTGGCCTCCGAGGGCGTATCTCTTTCAAAATGCGTTGGTTGCGGAAGGACCCATTCAACCCTGTTGCGCCTGTGACAACCAGGTACTTCCCGCCCATTGACGCGGGCGTCTTCCCGGAACAGAGTCAATCCATGCATTCCCGAAGAGCCAGGCGCGATTTCGGCTACAGGTGTGTGGCGGCATTGCTTGTGGCGGGGTTGTGTAATGTGCCCGGCGCCATGGCCACGACCGACCGGCCGCTGGGCACGGTGACGGACGCCGCTCGCGCGCATCTGGATGGGGCGTCGGCAGTCAGCGGCGCGACCCTCTATGCCGGGGATGCCGTCGAGACCGACAGCCAGGGTGCGCTCCGGCTTCGCCTGGGAGCGGGACAACTCTACTTGAGCGCGTCGAGCTCGATGAGCCTCGAGGAACGCGCAGGCATGGCCAGCGTGACTCTGGCAAGAGGCTCGGCCAGCTTTTCACTGCCTGACCCATCGCAGTTCGAGCTGGAAACCCCGGCGGGGATCCTCCGCGGCTCGGGAACGAAGGCGACGCGCGGTCAGGTGAGCATCACGAACGCGCACGAAATTGTCGTGACGGCGACCAACGGCGATTTGGTGTTGGATAATGATGGCGAGCTTTACACGATCCCGGAAGGCAAGGCGTATCGAGTGGTCATCGACGGAGATTCAGCCTCGGCCAACAACGACAGCCCGCAGAACACGCAGCACCGCAAGCGCCGGCTTCTCTTTTTCCTGATCGGCGGCGGAGCGCTGCTGGCCACAAGCGCCATCCTGTGGCACCACGTCTCCGAGAGCCAGTACACGCCGAACTAGAGCCGCCTTCCTCCCCGCACACTCGTTCTAGAGTGGACCTTCATTCCGATAAATTCTGCCGCCCTTCATCACAAAGACGACCCGGCGAACCGCGGTGATGTCTTTGAGGGGATCGCCATCTAGGGCGATGATGTCGGCCTGGATCCCTGGCGCGATCGAACCGATTTCGTTCTCCATCCTTAAGGATTCCGCGGCGCGATAGTTCGCGGAAACCATCGCGTCCATCGGATCCTGACCCGCGTTGACGCGATCGATGAACTCTTCTGCGTTGCGGCCGTGCGCACCGGCCACAGCGTCCGTGCCGAAAACGATCTTCAGGTCTTTGGTCGCCAACGCCGATTTGAACAACTCCTGCATCAAGGGCAAGACTTCCTGCATCTTCGTGAATCCGTCTTCGGTGTAGTTGCCGATGCCGAGGAACTTCGCTTTGTTATCGAGATAGTTGTGGATCACGAGTCCAACCTGAGGATCGAAGAACGTGCCGCGCGCCGCCAGATCGCGCAGGTCATCAGGGGTGGCGAATTCGCCGTGCTCAACTTCGGTGCAACCAGCATCGGCGGCCGCTCGAACCGCCGTTCGGTAGGCGTGCACCAGGCTGCGTAAGCCTTGCGCCGTCGCTTCGCCGCACACCGCGCGCAGTTGCTCATCGTCGAATGTCCGGACGCCACCCTCGCGAATGCTCTTCGACGCAAAGATTTTAATCACGTCCGCGCCCTGCGCCTTCAGCCGCCGGACAGTTTCGCGGAGCTGTTCCGGCGTGAGCTTCGAATCGGTGATCTGCTCGAGGGAAGTCAAAACCCTGGGGCCCGGCAGCCCGCCGCTATTGATCGCCGTGCGCAGGTCTTTGTCCTCATGCGAGCCGAGACTCTGGATCGTCGTGAAGCCTGCCCTCAACGTGACCCAAGCGTTGGAGGCGGCCGCCAACGCCGCTTGCGACGGCGTCTCGCTCTTGTCTTCCGCGCGCCCGTTCGGCCCGAAGTGCCAGGTGACGTGATCGTGCACGTCGATCCACCCGGGCAGGACGGTGAGGTGGCTCAGGTCGTATGTCGCAGTCCTTTTCCCGTGTGGCTCGACGCGTAGAATTTTGTCGCCTTGGACGATGATGTCGACGCTTTGCGAGGCGTGCCCTTTGCCGTTGAGCATCGTACCCGCGTGAATGATGACGGGAACTTCCTGGGCGTGCGCCAAGGCCGCACACAGAATCGACAGAACAGCGAGGATGAGGATTTTCATGAAGCAGCCTCCCAGTCAGACGCGACGTTCATATGAGCCTTTCCCTTCCACGCATCGCCAATCCGAGCGCATGAAGTTCGTCCGCCACGACCGGACGGTACTTTCCTTTCGGCAAATCGCCAAGCTGCAGCGGGCCCATTGCCACACGAACCAAGCGCAGGACTTCGATTCCGAGCGCCTCGAACATGCGACGAATCTGGCGGTTCTTCCCTTCGTCGAGAACAATGACGAGCCACGCGTTCTTCTCGCCTACGCGCAAAACCCTGACGCTTTTTGCACGCAGCAGTTCCCCGCTCTTCGAGCGGACTCCTCTGACGATTTTTTCGAGCAGCGACGCGTCCGGAAGAGCGGTGATCTGGACGTGGTAGACCTTGTCGAGATGGGTTTCCGGCGCAGTGATTCGCGCGGCCCACTCGGAGTCGTTCGTCAGAAGGAGCAGGCCTTCGCTCGCTTTGTCGAGCCGCCCAACGGGTGCGAGCCAGGAGGCTTGCTGTGGCAGACATTCGTACACGGTTTCGCGACCCTTTTCGTCAGAGGCGCTGGTGATTACGCCGCGCGGCTTGTTCAGCATCCAGTAGATTTTCGTGGTGGAGCCGACCGCGCGATCGTCCACGGTGATGCGGTCGCGATCGAGTGAAACCGGCGTCTCAGGATCGCGTTGCGCCAGGCCATTCAGCGAGACGCGCCCTGCGCGAATCAGCTCGGCCGCTTGCGAGCGGGAGCAGTAGCCGAGTTTCGACAAGGCTCGTGCGAGTCCCACGCGGCGGGCCTTGCTTCGCCGCGCGGGCGCTCGCGATCGATTGAGCGATGCGGATCTCATTCGCCGCTCGCGTGGGCCTTGGCCAGCTCGTCGAGGTAATCCGGCTTGCTATCGTCACGCTCGAGGTGCGGATAGCGCGCCCCACCGTGGTAATCGACTTCACACGCCTTGTAGTAATCGTCGACGACAAGAAGCAGGGAGATCGGCGCGGAGCTGTCTTTCGCCGCTTTGATCGCATCTTCGAGCAGGTCGTGCGTGTAGACGCGGCCGTTTATGCCGACGATTTTCATCCCTGGAGTAATCCCGGCTTTGAAGGCCGGGCCGCCCACGATCGAGTCGTTCACCGTGCCGTCCTGACCGACCTGCAAGCCAATGGAATACTGGTCGCCGGGTCCGCCGCGCCGCTGCCGCCCTTTGGGCGCCTCATCGCTCATGACGAACTTCCAGCCGCCATTCTCGATTCCACCGAGCGGAGGATTCGCAGAGGTGGAATTCAGCCTCTCGTGCAGGAAGCCCGCCCAATCGTAAGCAACAACCGAATTCAGCGCGCTGACGACGTCGTCGAACGTATAGGTTTTCACTTCGGGGCCGTTGTTCGGTCCGCCGTAGAAGAGATGCGTGAAATCTTCGAGAGACTTCTGCCCGTGGCTTTGCTGATGGATGAGCGTGGCGACTTCAAGCCACATCAGATCGCCTTCGTCGTAGTAGTCCGTCCCGCGGCGCCAGTTCGTCCACCCGCGCGAGAATCCGAGCTCCTGTCCGACGGCGGTATCGACGAGCGGGCGCCAGGTGCGCCCGGGCCGGCCCGGTCCCAGCTCGGCGGAAATGCTCGCGAGATTGCCCCGGTACTCTTCCGGAGTCCACAGACCACTGCGGGCCGCGAGAAGCGGGCCGGCAAACTCGGTGAAACCCTCGTAGTCCCACAGCATGTCGGTTTTCATCGGTACTTCGAAATCGGGCGTGGTCAAATCGGCGGGGCGACGGAACTTTCCGCTCCAGGAGTGCGCATACTCATGCGCGAGCAAGCCTCCGAGCGACACGCCTGCCTCCGGCGAGAGAAGCGCGCGTTCGGGGAGACGGCTATCGTTGCATTCGTTGTGTTCGAGGCCGAAGTGAGCGACGTGGTCGCTGAGAGTGAGCAGAAAATGGTATTCGCGATAATGGCGCGAGCCGAAGAGTTTGCCGGCCTCCGCCACGAGGTTCGTCATGCCTTTCTGCGCTTCGGGGCTCAGGTTGAGCGCGATCTCGCTATCGGCCACGATGTCGAGCTCGTGGTGAACCGTCTCGCCCGGAGGCGTGATGTCGATCGCGCGGTAGTATTGGCCGGTGATGACGGGCGAATCGACGAGGCGCTCGAGCGAAATCGCCGCGAACTCAACCTGATTGCCGGACTGACTCTCGACGTGCTGCGGCGTGCCGAATTTCCAGCCCTCGGGCAGGATCAACGTGGGCTTGAACATGATTTGACTCGAAGGCGGGCCTGAGGGATAGAGAACGTTCTGGTTCCATTCGATGACGAGGAGCTTGTCCGTCGCCGAAGCCGAAGAGGTGGCAAATCCTCCGCTCGAGGGTTCGAGATAGTCGAACGCGACGTCGAGATGATCGACGCCGGCGGGGACGTCGACGTGGAACTTCCAGAGGTCAATCAGATCGCGCTGCCAGGGAATGACCTTCCCGTTGGCGGTGATCTTCAGTCCGGTTAGGTTGCCGATCGGACCGTCGGGGCCATGCTCGCCGGGAATCCACTTCGGATAGTACAAGGCGAACGGCCCGGGCTTGACGGGGATGCTCTCGTGCGTGCGGACGAGCTTTTCCGGAGCCTGCGTGGCATCCACGGTGAGCGAAATCGGTCCGGATTGGGCGAAAACAGAGGGCGACGCAAGTAAGAGTGCAGCGACAACCAACAGCAAATTGCTGAAACGCTTGGAGTTCATTCGAAGTAGCTCCCTAGAGGTAGTCTGGTAGACCCCGGCCGTGATGCGGCGGCGCGCATCATACCGCGAAGAAACAAGGGTTGCATTCCCGATTTCGCGCTGGGCGCGGAATCGCGAATTTTGGCGATTAGAAGGGGGTGCGGTTGTTTGTTTTCTACGACTTACGAGGGGTTCTAATATTCGAATTTGGCGATTAGAAATCTGCCGTCGCGGGGCCTGCGGACCTGAAGAACAGGTCCGGCGGAGCCCGGCGGCGATCGGCATCAGCGTTCCACGTCTCAGCCTTTCACCAAACTTCAAGGGCATTATACCACGCGATGCAAATCGCGCCGCCGGCAGGGGGTCATGTAAATAGCTGGCGAGCAGAGGTTTATGCGTCTTCATTCCTACCCTGAGAGATGCGATTTCGAGCCCCTGAAACCGCGTGCGGCTACAGCTTTGAGACGTTGACGTAGTAGAGGTCGGTGGCGACGTCGAAATCGTCCTTCTTGAGCGGCGTCTTCATCTTCTGCCACTCCATAGTCGGGTGGATGATCTGCCAGTCGTCCTTCCTGCCCACACGAACCGGCATCGCGAAGCCGGGCTCGTCCGCCTTCCAACGATACGAAACCGTGCCGGCTGCCTCGTCGAATTTCAGCTCGAGGGCCGGGATATCGGTGTGGCGCAGGTACTGGTTGAAGAGTGGCGTCAGATCCATTCCCGTTCTCTGGTTGAAGAAGGCGACCATGTCTTCCGTCATGATGTTCTTGTACTTGAAGTGCTGAAAGAGATCGTGGAGCAGCTTGAACCATTCCGGGTCGTTGTTGATGACGCTGCGAAGGGTGTTAATGAACAGCACGCCTTTGAAGTACTGGTCGGCCGGGGGATCGGCGTTGACGCCGCGCTTTTCGATGATCGGCCGCTCATTCTTCACCTTCGGTTTGTAGCCGTTCAGGTACTTGATGGCGTCGTCCTTGCCCCACCGGTATTCGACGTAGAGCGCTTCCAGATACGTCGTCCAGCCTTCGTGAATCCACATGTCCGAGCGGTCGGCGGCCGTGATGGCGTTGCCGAACCACTCGTGCCCGCTTTCGTGGATGATGATGAAATCAAACTTCGGGCTGATGCCGACGCCGGTCCAATCGCGTTCGAGGTAGCCGTTCGCGAAGTGATTGCCGTACGTGACGGCGGTCTGGTGCTCCATGCCGGAATAGGGCACTTCGACGAGCTTGTAGCCGTCTTTCTTGAACGGGTAGGGGCCGAAATAGTGCTGATATGCCTCGAGCATGCCCTTGGCCTGCGCAAACTGCGGCTTGGCCTTCTCAAGGTCTTCCGGAAGGACATAGAAATCAAGCGGGAGATCACCGAGACGATCGGAGAAGTGCACGTAGTTGCCGATGTTGAGCGAAACATCGTAATTGTTGATCGGATAGTGGACGTGCCAGTCCCATCGGGTGTAGCCGTCGCCCAGATCCGTCTTGCCAACGAACTTCCCGTTCGACACATCGACAAGATTGCGGGGAATGGCGACGCTGATGTCCATGTCTTCCACTTCGTCGCGCCACTGGTCCTTGTCGGGCCACCAGATGCTGGGGCCCTGGCCCTCGCACGCGGTGTAAATCCACGTGCGGCCGGCAGGATCTTTGCCGAAAGTGAAACCCCCGAAGCGCCCGTTCTGAGTGGGAGTTCCGGAGTAGTAGAAGTCGATCGAATAGACGCGACCCTTCACCAGCGTCTGCGGGAAATCGATGAAGACGGAGCGGTACCGGCGCTCGTACTTCAGGAGAGTCGCGCCGAAGAGAATCTTGTCGATATTGAGGCTTTGAACCAAGTCGATCTGAATGCGGGAGTCGTCCTTCAGCATGCGGAAGCGAATCGTATTCTTGCCGGCGATCGTCTTCTTGTCCGGATCGACCCGAACGTCGAGATGGTAGTAGAGCAGGTCGTTATTGGCGCGGTAGGGCCCGTATTCGCCCAAGAGGATATCCTCCGGCGTAGGGGTGTGGGGAGTCTGGGACTGGCGCGCCGCAGGCGGTTGCTGTGTGGTGGCAACCTGCTGAGAAGGGTGGCCAAGCGGCGCCGCGGCAAGAAACAGGCATGAAGCGAGAAGGGCTGCAGCGGAGGTACGGAGAGTAGGGCGCATGGGGTCGCTCCGGCATTTTATACTTTATACTGTCGTTCCGCCCGAACAGTATCACTCCAGCGCTCTTGAAAACCAGAGAAAGTAGCCGACCCAATCTTGCCGTCCCGGCCCATTCCGCTCGCTGCCGAACGGTTGACACAGCCAAGGTTTAATGGGAGAGTCGTGCGCCTAACGTCCATGCCCATGCCTCTACTTGCGCTTCTGATTGGGTTTTTCGTCGGCCTCCGCTCGTTGACGCCGCCGGCAGCGACGGCTTGGGCTGGTCACCTCGGCTGGATGAAGCTGGGCAGGGGCCTCGCGTGGCTCGGTACGCTGCCCGCCACCATCCTATTCACAGCCCTGGCGCTTTTCGAACTCGTGAACGACAAGCTGCCGAAGACGCCGAGCCGCACGGCACCTCCGGGATTGATCGCGCGCATCGTCATGGGCGGCTTCACGGGAGCGTGCGTGGGCTCGGCAGGTAACATGGGACTCGTTACCAGCGCACTCCTCGGGATCATCGGCGCGCTGGTGGGGACGTTTGGCGGCTACCAGGTGCGCACCCGGCTGGTGAAGGCGCTGGGCACGCCCGACTTCGTGATCGCCATTATCGAGGATCTCGTGGCGATCGGTGGCTCGCTGTGGGTCGTTTCGCGGTTCTGATTTCCCAACCAACGCGCTAGATTGAATCTCCGATTCGCGGCCGGGAAACCGGCGGGTTACGCGCCGGGTTTCTGCATCGCTGCGCCCAAGACTTTGCCGGGACCAGATTCCTGAACGAAGGCGATGATGCGCAGATTCTTCGGGTCGGTGCCGGGCTTGAGCTTCAGCTCCACGTCCCGGCTGAAGGTTTTCCCCTTGTCGAGCTTGCCGACCTTCTTGATCTCTTCGACGACGGCGACATACTTGAGATCGCGCCCACTGTTTTCACCGCGCAGAACTTGCGATTCCGCGTGATCGAGAGCGATGGCGACAAAAATGTCCGCGTTGTGCGTTGCGGCGCTGCCGTCGACGTCGATGTGCGCGCGAACGAGACCTGGCTGAGGGTCGACGCTCAGTGAGCCAATCTGCACGGCGACTTTCGGTTCGGCGGCGGCCTTGGCGAATGTCTCCTGGATCTGTGCGGCGTCACCGCGCAGGACCGTGGTTCCGTCGACGATGATTTGCGGTGTGTAGGCTGTGGCCAGGCCGAGGGCTCGGACGTACTCGCTCTGTCGATAGGTGAAGGAGGGCGAAGAATAAGGGTCCTTCCAGCCGTCCTGATCCCAGTAATCGACATGCTCGCTGAGGACGATCACGCGCGCGCCGCGGAAGGGCTGCATGGTGTCAATCCGCTGGACCGACGCATCAGCGGGAGGGCAACTCGAACAGCCCTCTGACGTGAAGAGCTCGAGAAGGACGGGAGCGGCAGAGGAATCGCGATTGTCAGCCGAGCGTGCGTATTCGCCCGTCACGATGCAGGCGAGCGTCGCCGTGAGAATGAGAGTCCAGCGGATGAATTTGCCTCGCGTTCGACCAACGAAGAACATGCTTCCCTTCCCTCCCCTCTCTGAGGCCGCATCGAAGCTCAGACTTCGGAAGCGCGGCGAAGACCGGCGGTTTGCTGCTCCGCGACGCCTGCGGACTCGCGACTCACCTTCGGCAGAGCTCCGGCGAGCAGCAGCGCTGCTCCGGCCAAGGCGAAATGAATCGCCAGGTAATTCAGGCCGTTCGCGATGTCGGAAGCCTTCGCGATGGTCAGCGGCACGTAAACGAACAGAATCAAGACTAGCACGGTTATTCCGAGAACCATCGCCGCTGAACGCGCGAGCTTGGGAATCAGGAGGCTCAGGCCGCAAATAATGAAGATGGCGCCCGTCGCATAGGCCCAGAAAGCGTGCGCGGGAATCCACGCTGGCATGATCACGGAGATGGCGGCGTTTTCCTGAGGGATGCCCGGGGCGAAAGTCGGATTCAGGAAGTGGTCGACGCCGAAGACGACGATGGCGATTGCGATCACGACGCGCGCGACGGTGATGATCCAGTGCATGCTGCGCGCCCGCCACTGCACCGTGTGCGACGCGGCGAACGCGGCGACCCCGGCGCTCAACGCCGAGTCGCGGAGAAGAATCGTGAAGCGAGTCTTCTCAAACGGCGTTGCCAGCGACGCGGGCACATGAATCATCAGCACGAAAAGGAAAATCATCGTGGCCAGCAACGAGGATGCCAGGAACGCGTAGCGGCCGACGGCGATGCTGAGAGCCGCGGCGATGAGCGCGGTGCCGACCAGATAAGCCCAAAACAAATGCCACGGCATCCACGACGGAACGGCGGTGGCGACGAATTTCGCGGCAATGAAATGGTCAGCGCCGAAAATCGCCATCGGAATCGCGAACAACAGGGGGCCGAACTGTACGAGCTTGTCGAGCGCGCCTGTATGGCGTGCGGCGTTCTTGATTGCGGCGGGCAGACCAATCACCAGAATGGCCAGGCCGGCGAAATAGGGCCAGAACACCCCGCTCGGTATCCCGAGTACAGCGAGAGCGAACGCGAAGGGGCAGCTCATGAATCGTGGCAATGCGAAGCCGGCCATCGGCTTTCAAGCGCTGGACTGGTTTTCACGTTATCCACGAAAGCGGCGAAGGGGGCACCCCAAGTGCCAGATGCCCCTCCGCCTTCTACCGGGGCGAGCGATAGAAGCTGTATCCGAGACCGAACAGCAGTGCGGCAGCGGCGGGAGAGTCGGCGTCGCACAGAGGCGTGCTCGTTGCCGTTGCCGAGAGATGTCCACCGAGCGTGTCCGGGGTCGGAACATAGGAATTGAGTCGTGCCGGCGGAAGCCAGTTGGCAGCCGGGGGCCCAACCCAACCGCAAGTCAATTGAATCTGAAGGATGAAGTGGTCTTCTTCAATAACCACTTTGGCTAAATCTGTTATGACCACTATAATCGGGGAATGAAGGTTGTCGTTGGCGGAATCTCGCCTCTCATTGCGGTGGACCGCAAAGCCGCGAAGCCGCTGCACCGGCAGATTTACGACGCCTATCGCGCGAGGATCCTCAGCGGGAATTTGCGCGCCAGCCAGTTGATTCCGTCGACGCGTGCGCTCGCGTCCGAACTGGGTATTTCCCGCATCCCGGTGCTGACCGCCTACGCGCAACTCCTGGCCGAGGGGTATTTTGAAAGCCGCGTGGGCTCGGGCACGTTCGTGTCGAGTTCCCTGCCGGAGCGATTGATCCCTCGCGAAGATCGCGGCGCGGTGCGAGCCCAGGCTCGGTCGGGACGCCGAACGATCGCCGCGCGCGCCGCGGCTCTGCCGCGTTACGAGAGACCGCCCTGGATCTATGGCCGAGGCGCATTCAATGTCAGCCAGCCGGCCTTTGACGCCTTTCCATCTCACGTGTGGTCGAACCTTGTGGCGCGCTATGCCCGCAATTTACACGTCAGCGGATTGCAGTACGGCGGGCCGATGGGGCTCCAAGAATTGCGCGAAGCAATCGCCACATATCTCAGGACGGCGCGCGGCGTGCGATGCGAGCCGCAACAGATCATGGTAGTGAGCGGGTCGCAGCAGGCGCTGGATATCTCCAGCCGAGTGCTGTTGAATCCCGGCGCGCCTGTCTGGGTCGAGGAGCCGGGATACTGGCTGGTTCGGGACATTCTGACCGCGGCGGGCTGCCGCCTGGTGCCGGTTCCCGTCGATGAGGAAGGCCTCGACGTGGCTGCGGGAATCAAGCGGTGCTCGAAGGCGCAAGCCGCGCACGTCGCGCCATCGCATCAATATCCGCTCGGAGTCACGATGAGCGCTTCGCGGCGCCTTCAATTGCTGGACTGGGCGCACAGGTCCGGATCGTGGATCGTCGAGGACGACTACGACAGCGAGTACCGCTACGAGACGATGCCGATCGCGTCTTTGCAGGGGCTGGATCAACATTCTCGCGTCATCTACGTCGGGACGTTCAGCAAGGTTCTGTTCCCATCGTTGCGTCTCGGCTACGTTGTGATTCCACCCGACCTAGTGGAACGATTCATCGCGGTGCGGCATGCGATGGATATCTGCCCCTCGCATCTGCACCAGGCGGTGCTGGCGGATTTTATTCGCGAGGGGCATTTTTCGCGGCACATCCGGAGGATGAGGCAGTTGTACGCCGAGCGGCGAAGGGTCCTGGTTGGCGCAATCCAGAATGAATTCGGCCCGTCGCTGAAAGTGCTCGGCGGAGAAGCCGGCATGCATCTGCTGCTGATCCTTCCGGACGGCTGCAGCGATCGGGAAATCTCAGCGCGCGCCGCGGAGAAGAACCTATGGCTCTGGCCTCTCTCCCCTTGCTATCTCGGCAAGCAACCGCGACAGGGATTCATATTGGGATTCGGAAACACGACGCCGGCGGAAATACCGCGAGCCGTGCGCGGGTTGAAAGGCCTCCTTTCCCCCGCCGGCGTAGGATCACGGTCATGAGAGCCGGTGCCGGAGCCCTGTATTCCGCGTCACAGGCATAAGCGTCAGGCGTCACAGCAAAGCGGCCCTCCGGCGAATATCGTGAGAATCGGCTACATCCCCGAGCGGGGGTGCCTCATGGTGACCGAAGAGTATCTCGTCGTTGCGTTGATCGTGATTGCGATGGCCTTTCTGGTTCGCCGCCTGGCGGCGGCGTCTCACGCGTGGAGGTATCACGGTCTGATGGTGGTGCGGTGCCCCGAGACCCGCCAGCCCGCCGCTGTGCACGTCGGAATCTTTCGTGCGGCGCTCAGCGAGTTCTTCAACAAAGGCGAGGTCCGGTTGAGTTCGTGCTCGCGATGGCCCGAACGACGTGACTGCGATCAGGATTGCGTTTGCCAGATCGAGCGGGACCCGAAGGATCATCGAGTGTGGGACATGGCCTCGGAGTGGTTCGCGGACAAGAAGTGCGTCTTCTGCGGCAAGCCAATCTATCCGCTGAGCCACCTTGACCACGCGCCCGCACTGATGAGAATCATCGACCGCAAAACCGTCGAATGGAAGAACTTACCGGCCGAGCAATTGCCGGCGGCATTTTCCGAATGCGTGCCGGTCTGCTGGGGCTGCCATATGACCGAAACGTTCATGCGGAAGTATCCGGCGAGAGCGGTGGTCAGGCCCTGGCGGCACTAAAAGAAATTGGCGGGTGAGTCTGTAAGCCGGATTCTGTCTCCGGCCGTGCCGCGAAATCGCAGCGCGGCCGTGAGGCGATCATTCCTCTAGGTCCCGGATCGCTCCGGGACTCAAGCAGCCTACCCGAGGGTCGCGGCGTCACGTTCTTGCGAACGGGACGCTTGCGGGCCGGGCCAGCCCTCCCCTCCTATTTGGCCTTGCTCCACGCGGGGTTTTCCGTGCCTCACGTGTTGCCACGCGAGCGGTGGGCTCTTACCCCACCTTTTCACCCTTGCCAAATGCGCTCGACCGAAAGAGGCGAGCCCTCGGTGTTACCTCAGGCCTGCCGCAGGGGTGCAAGCTCACCGGCGGTCTATTTTCTGTGGCACTTTCCGTGGCCGCGTCTCGGAAGGCGCTTGCGCGCGATTCGAAACGCAACCCCCTGGCGTTACCAGGCGCGTTGCCCTTCACCCTGAGACTCCCGAAGGAGCCGAAGGGATATCGGAGTCCGGACTTTCCTCCCGCCGACCCTTTATCCGCCTTGCGGCGAACTCAGGGCAAGCCCTTCGTTAGCCGACAGCGAACTCAGGGCAAGCCAGCGATCGCCCGACTCACCCGCCGGATCCATTATAGCGTGTGATGGAGGGCGGCAGCGGAGTTTTGTCGTTTGCCGCGTCGCGTGGACGCCAGCGTGTCACCGCGTTAACGTATATTAGAAGCGGTGCCGGGCGAGTGTTTTCAACGAGTTAGGACGATTTCTAATCGCGCAACTGTATATTAGAAATCGCTTTCCCTTCGCCTTCGAGTTCCGGCCGGTTGACACACCGGCTTCCGCCTCCCTTCGTGTCCCCTCCTTTCTCGCGCGCGCCATTCGTGGGCGCACTCACCCATCGTTGTTCATAGCACAAAACGGGCGGGGCGGCGGGAGTACGTGAATCTTGCTTGCGATGCCGAGCAAGGAAACGTTGACGGTTCGCATCGCGGTGTCTTGGCGAGACTTCGAACTCGGGGATAAAACGCGCGGTCGCTGTCGCTGCATCGTTTGCTTGCTATGCTAAGCAGGGTGGAGGGCCACAGGCGGCGTCGAGACCGAAACCACCCACGCTCCAAGAACGGGAGCATGGGGCACCCGACGGTTGGATTCCTTGGCCGAGAATGATTGATTGGGAGAGGCTTACGCTCCTGGGCGGAGAAACCCTGGGGCACCCGGCGGACGCCTGCGTCAAAACGGTGTCTCTAATCCTCGTGGCTTGTTAATGAGGAGAAGCTCGTAAGTTCCCGCCGCACGTTTCTGAGAATTAGGAATGACCTCTCCAGTGTTCACGTCAGTACGGCGTACTTCGTCGTACTCATCCACAGCTTCTGGCGATTTGCCGGGCCTGGGGTCCGGGTGCCATTCATCGCGAATCCGCCAGCGGCCGTGGGAATCCGGCTCTATAAAAATGGTCTGAAACGTAGTCTGGCCTTCAATCGTTTGAGCAACGATCCGAAGCCTTCCTCGTTGGTGACCACTCCAATGATCCCAAATGAAGGCATCAATCTCCCGTGAAATCTTCGACCGCTGAGCGAGTGGAACATCAAGAGTGATTCTGAAAGTACCCGCTTCGTCATATTGGTTTACGTCGGGTTTGGCTTGCTGACCGCCAGCCCGCACTCCCCCTGGCCATGCGAGCCCGAGGAGCAAAAGTAGAACTAACGAACGACGGGACATCGATGAACTATCTCCAATCCATACCTTAGTTTATGCCGGGTGCCCCACGTGTCGCGGAGTGGTTGGGCCAAGCACGTAAACGCAAGCCTCTGTCGGCGACGAACCGAGGTCGAAGAATCCGGCCGCTGGGTGCCCCAATCGTTCGCGGTTTTCGAACGGTGGGTCTGTTCCGCCCGAGCTCATTCGCCGGGATCGAGCGATAGTAGCACTGTTCCTGTGCGCATGTAGAAGCGGTAGCTGCTCCAAGTCCAGTCTTTCGGGTTCCGCACGAGACCCCGCTTCACCGGGTTCCTGTACATGTAGACCGAAAACACCCACGCTCCAAGAACGGGAGCGTGGGGCACCCGACGGGTGGATTTGTTGGCCGAGAATGATTGATTGGGAGAGGCTTACGGTCCCAGGCGTCAGAGTTTGTGTCAACAATCCCTGGAACCCGGAGCAAAAATGCGAAACGCTAGCGTCACGTCTCTGTCACGACCTCGTAGCCACATGATGAAGCGAACTGTCGTGTTCTTTCAAACGCCGTTGCCATGCGATGCCGTACTTTTTCCGTTGAGCAGTCAAGTATCTTTCCTTCTTCGATTACTCCCTCCAAGGCCATGTGTAGTTTCCAGTGTCCGGGCGATTTCTCGCTTGGGCTCACATCGAACGGGAATGTTATAGTCCCGTCGCTGTCCTCGTACTTCAGCGTCCGAGCGACCCGACCGAAAGAAACTTTAAACTCCCCCACCTTCATGGCATGTCAGGATACCATCAATAGATAATGCGCCACGTTATGCTGTCTAAGCTTCCGTTGGCCCCGTTCTGCAACAACTGAGCGAACTCAATATTTAGAATGTATAGCCCTCGCCATTTCCTAGGAAGACGTCTGCGGTATCCCCGATTGCTCCCTGTGCCCACACCGACGATTCTTGAAACATCAGGCTCGGATTGTCTGCGGCAAGGGCGGCTTCTGCTTCGGGCGATAATTGAAGGACTTGTGATCCGGAGGCCTCCGGCGGGGAGGCCCACCTTTCGGTCCCGAAACATCGGAATCGCGAAGGGTGGGCATCCCGCCACCAATGCTGAAACGGGTGGCCGCCAGGGCTGCTTTCAACTGGAAGCCACACCGAGCAGAGACTGCGGTCCTAATGTTTGTCGTTATCGCGATCGTGGTCACCTTCGTTCGAATTTCGAGGGAAGCGGACGACGCCGTGGATGGCCTGAGAGCCGAAATGGCCGGTGGCAGGTCCTATTAACTGTAGGGTAATGTTCGAAAACGCGACCTCTGTTCCTCCGTAGACGCAGACCTCCAGCGTCGATGGCCCCGTCTTCTCGAATGGCGCTGGGCTTCCGTTCCCGGTGATGCTCGCCGTGTTACTCACCATAAAAACAGGGGTCGGGGCGGGAGCCTTAAAGGAGGGGCAAAGGCTGGTGTCGTAGCTGATGGTGCCGGTCATGGTGATGTGGTGAGTGTGAGCGCCGCGGGTGTCAGGGTTTGTGGGATCGACGTTGCCGTCTGAAATGCCGTAGTCGGATGTCTCCATGTTCATGAACGCCGAGAAGTCGGCAGTATGCGATTCGTGGTGCAGACGCAGCGACCATTTGCCGCGCATTTCGTAAGGGCCGCCTGCGACATTCGAGGGCGTGTAGTCGTTAATCAAACCGCTGAGGTGTTCAGGGATGCGATTCTGAGCCGGAGTGCCGGTACTTCCTGCCAACATCAGCACTGCAAAAATGCCCGCCGCCAACCACGATCGTTTGCTCTTCATGGATAACCTCCAGATTTCAGATTTGCTCTTTCATTGCCGAGATAGTTCTTGGGCAGCAAGGCGTGCCGGTATTCGCGCAGGAGATTGCAGCACAAGAAGTCCGTCTCGGCGATTTCACACTTGAAGGACCTGCGGCTCCTGCAATGGAGCCAGACCGCAAGATCAAGAAACGCCGCAGATCGATGCGCATTTTTTGCTTCCTTAGTGACGCGCGACATAGACGTCGCTTCCGAGGGCGTTGGGCGCTCCCGGGGCCAGCTTCGCCGGGGAGATGAAGACGACGAAACGGCCGTCGGCGCTGATGACCGGTTTGCCGGAATCACCATTCCCTTGAGTCCCGTCCAGAGCTACAGAAACTCGTACGGTAGAAGGTGTGCAGCCGGAAGAAACGCCGATGCACGTGTCGTGCACAAAGACATCGCTTGCTCCGTTGGTGTCTCCAGCCGCCAGGTCATTGGCCGCCGATGCGAACGCGATGTACCGCCCATCGGCGCTGATGGAGGGAGCGTCCGGGTTTACCCCGTCGCCAACCGGCAAAACGAGCGTTGTTGTGGGGACGCAGCCAGAGGGAGCGCCTATGCACATGTCACGGAGGTAAAGCCGGAGAACGCTGGTGTCAGGGATGCCCGGCACAAGGTTGCTGGCGTAAGAGACGAAGGCAACGTATCGCCCGCCAGTGCTGATGGTGGCTCCCTGACTGTATGCGTCTGCTCGGCCGCCATCGATGGCCACGGTAATCAGGGTTTGGGAGAACGAGCAGTCCGCGGTTGCGCCCTGACAGGAATCGAAGAGCCATAGATTGCTCAGAGAATCCGGCCAGCTGTAGGGATCGCTATCGCTCCAGTTAAAGGCGACATAGCGCCCATCGGGGCTGATGGCGGGACGATATGCCTCAGCCGCCGGTGCCTCCCCTGCCCCGTCGGTACTAAACACCACGCCGCTTGGCACGCAGTCAGAAGAGGCTCCAGCGCAGGTATCGTTGAAGTTCACGTCGCCGATATCCACGCAATCGTTTGCCCAATTGCAGCCGTAAGTTCCGAAGGTAGAGGCGGCGAAACGGCCATCGGCGCTGAGCGAGACTTCGCCCACTGTGTAACCGCCGGTGATCACTCCGCCCGATCCGTAGACCGTCCAACCGGCGGGGACACAGCCAGCCGGCCCGCCGAGACACGTATCGTAGAGTACGAATTCCGCCGTGGAGCTGAACCCTATGAATCGTCCGTTGGCGCTGATTGCGGGCTTGTAGGGGGCATCATTCCACGAGCCGTCAGGAGGAGTGGGAGAACCCGGCACCGGCGTTACGGACGGCACACAGCCGTCTGGCGCGCCAATGCAGGTATCGCGGAGCAAGAGAGCTGGCACGCCCGATGGGTTGGCGCTGGGGTTGGCGAGGTCGGACTGAAAGACCACATACCTCCCATCGGCGCTGATCGCCGCGAACACGTTATCGCCAGTTGGCTGGGTGAGGCCGGTCCCGATATCGGAGCGATCGATCACTCCGATGGCGCCTGACGGGATTGCTTGAACCTGAATGGGCAGCGTGCTCGTGGTGCCTCCGCCGGGCGATGGATTGGTGACCGACACCTGGACCGTTCCCGGAGAAGTCAAATCGCTCGCGGGAATGGCGGCCTGGAGCTCCGTGCTGCTGACGGCCGTGGTCTGCCGGTCCAAGCCGCCCCATTGCACCACGGAGCCCGCCACGAAGCCCGTGCCATATACGGTGAGGGGGAATCCGGGCCAACCCTGTGGCACGGACGCATCCGAGGCCGAAACCAGTGTCGGCTGCGGGTTGCTCGTAGCTTGAGTTACGGTGAAAGGGAACTGGTTCGATGGCCCTACGGTAGGGTCCGGATTCACAACGGATATGGAGATCGTCCCGGCGGTGGCCAGATCACTCGCCGAGAGTGTGGTCACGAGCTGTGTGTCGGTGAATGAATTGACTTGCCGCGGGCTGCCATTGATCAGAAGCGTTGCTTCAAACGTTTCGAAGTTTGGACCGCTGAAGATGTTGCAGTTTGAACAGTTTATTGTCACGACCACGGGCGCCGCGCCCGCCGATGCAGTGTCGGGAACGACGGATGAGATTTGCGGAGCCGGATTATTGACGCGGAATTGCAGTGGCACTGGATTGAGGGAGCCGCCGGTCTGAACATAAACGTTTACGTAGCCGGCGCTACCAATCAAACTCGACGGAATTGCGGCCGTCACTTGCGTGCTGCTCACGAGCGAGGTGGGAACGGGATAGGCTAATCCAAAAAGGACGACAGTCGAGGAGTTGAAGCCCGATCCGGTGACTGTCAGCGTGAAATCACTGGAGCCGGCAACGGCACTCGCCGGCGACAGCGACGGTATCGAGCGAGTCGGATTGCTGGGCGGCGGAGTCGGTACGATTGCCTCACTCCTGCCGCCGCACGCGGCCAAAGCGACTGTCAGGCCCATCAATAGGGCGACCGCAAACGTCCTGTTTTGTCTCATCCGTCCCATGAAACCTCCACCTATGTCACTGAATGCCGCTCGCGCGGCAAGAACGGCCCGGGCGACCTTCATGTACACGCCTTCCTCGTCAGTGACGCGCCAGATAGACGTCCTCATTGGAGGGGTTCCCTGGCCCCAACTTCGCCGTCGAACTGAAGACAACGAAGCGTCCATCCGCGCTGATCGCGGGTCCAAACGAGTCGCCATTCCCCTGCGTGCCATCCAGCGCGATAGAGACTCGGGCAGTCGAAGGGGTGCAGCCGGTCGAAACCCCGGCACAAGTATCGCGCACGAAAATATCCTGCACTCCGTTGGTATCGCCCGGGACCAAGTCGTCCGCCGCCGAAGCGAACGCAACATATCGTCCGTCGGCGCTGATGGAAGGGTCGGTCACGGCGTAGCTCGAGTCGCCCGCGACGGCAATCAACGTAGTTGCCGGCGTGCATCCGGAGGGCGCTCCCGTGCACATATCGCGCAAATAAACTCGAAAGATACCCGGTGTGACATTGCCCGGCACGAGATTGCTTGCCGAGGAGAGGAACGCCACATATCGGCCGCCCGCACTGACGAAGGCTCCAAAACTGATTCCGTCCGACGGGCCGCCGTCATGGGCCACGGAAACCACAGTGCTGGACGGTGAGCAACTCGCCCCCGCACCTTGGCAAGAATCGTAGAGGGTCACATCGGTAGTGTTCGTATTGAAAACAACGAAACGGCCGTCTGGACTGATGGAAGGATGAGCTGTGCCCAACAGACTCGTGCCGGACTCATTATAAGCTTCGACGAACGAAGAAATCGCCTGAGAGCCGGGTGTACAGCCAGACGACGTTCCAGCGCAGGTATCGTCTAGAAAAACCCGGGCACCGTCGCAAACATCCCAATAGCCGCAGTCGAGATCTCCCGAAAAAAACACGGCGAAGCGACCGTCTGCGCTCAATGAAGCCTGGCCGTCTTGCCCATTTGAGGAGTCATCGATGATCCGAGTGCCGGGAACGCATCCGGCAGGAGCACCCGCACAACTGTCGTACATTGAGATGCCCGCATCGGAAACAAATGCCACGAAGCGGCCGTCGGCGCTGATCGCGGGCGTGCGATCCCAGGCGGGCGAAATGAACGTCAAGGATGGCACACAGCCGGCCGGCGCGCCGATACACGTGTCGCGGAGGAACAGGTTGTCTTCGAATTCAGTTTGGGTGTTCGGAAAGAGGTTGTCAGCCGAGGAGACAAGAGCCACAAACCGGCCATTGCTGCTGACCGCCGGAAATCCACTGCCACCGTCTGGTTCCGTAAGATCCGTTCCGATGTCCGATCGCTCGATTACCCCCGTGGCATTCGGCGAAAAGGACTGGATCTCGATCGACAACGGGCCGGAGGCGCCTCCACCAGGCGACGGATTGCCTACGGACACCTGGACCGTTCCCGGCGAAGTCAATTGGCCGGCGGGGATTGCTCCGGCGAGTTCGGTGCTGCTAATCACCGTGGTCGGCCGGTTTACCCCGTTCCATTGCAGGACGGAGGCCGCGACGAAGTTGGTGCCGAACACATGCAACTGGAACCCCGGCCAACCCGCCGGAACGGACGGGTCCAAAGCGGAAGTCAACGCCGGGGCAGGGTTACTCGTAAATGGAGTTACGGTGAACGCGACCTGGTTGGAAGGTCCCGCCGTCGGCGCGAGATTTGCAGCGGAGATCGTAATGGATGTAGCCGTAGCGAGCTGGTTGCTTGGAATTGTCAGCTGCAGTTGCGTGGGCGTTTGTGACTGGGGCGGCTGGGCACTGCCGTTGATAAGCAAGTATGTAGTAGCCTCAAAGCCCGAACCGTTTATCGTCAAAAGCACGGGTGGGGACCCCGCCATCACGGTGTCGGGGGAGATGGAAGTGATCTGGGGGGTGGGATTATTGACGCTGAACTGAAGCCCGTTCGACGCGTTGGAATCCGCGTTCTGAACCGAGATAGTGACGACCCCGGCCGAAGCGATGAGCGACTGCGAAATTGCCGCCGTCACCTGCTGGCTGCTGACAACGGTGGTGGGAACGGCTTGCCCATTCCAGCCCACAACGGCGGAGGAGCCGAAGTTCGATCCATTGACGGTCAGCGTGAACGCATCTCCGCTGGCGAGAACGCTCGTTGGTGATAACGAAACCAACACGGCAGCCGGGTTGGACAGCGGGGGTGGTAAGGTTCTCTCGCTCCCACCGCCGCACGCAGCCAAAGCGACGGTCAGGCTCACAAGCAGGACGACACGAAGCGTCTCGATTTGTCGCATCCGTCCCATAACTGCCTCCTCGGCTGTTTTTCCGAGCGCCGACCCGCCCGAGCGCGCCGACATTGGCCTGAAGCGGTTTGAGGCGCAATGGCGGGCATATGGTCTACAAATGGTTTGGTTCTGATGGTGCAGGTCTTTGAATTCAGGAGAGTTACATGGGAACGCACTTGGTCCGGCACATACTCCTTCGGCCTCAAGACAATTGGTGCTACACTCCCGGCCTCTCGAGACCCTGCTATGGAAGTGACTGGCCGGAACCGCAAAATGCGCTTCGGCGCGTTCGATGTGGACTTGCGTTCGGGCGAATTGCATAAGCACGGCATCCGGCTAAAGCTTCAGGACCAACCTTTCCAAGTGCTTGTGATTTTGCTGGAGCATGCAGGCGATGTGGTTACGCGCGAGGAATTCCGCGAGAAACTCTGGCCTGCAGACACTTTTGTTGATTTCGATACGGGTCTGAACAGCGCGATCAAGAAGCTGCGCGACGTGCTGAGCGATTCAGCCGAGGAACCCCGCTACATCGAGACTTTGCCCCGCCGCGGCTATCGCTTCATCGCTCACGTGGAAAACGGCGTGCCGCCCGCAGGAGCCACGGTGGAATTGGACCTGGGGCCGGCTCTACCATCGCGGGCGGCGCACGGAACATGGAACAAGCGGCGCGTTGCCGTGGCGGCCGGTGTCGCAGCGTTGTTGATAGTCGCCGGCATCGCGGTATGGCGGGCATATTTCGTCCGGCCTGTGCTGACCGAGAGCGATGTGATCGTACTGACGAGCTTCGTGAACAAGACCGGCGATCCCATTTTCGACAACCTCGACAAGCCTCTCGAAATGAAGCTCACCGAGTCCCCATTCTTGAGCCTCCTCCCGGAAGGATTGGTCCACGAGACGCTGCGGACGATGCGCCAGGATCCCAACGAGGCAGTGACACGAGAAATCGGCATCGAAATCTGCAAACGGCAGGGGCTCAAGGCCGTGGTGGTGCCCGAGATTGCCGCCTTCGGAGACAGATACCTGATCACGCTTGAAGCGATCGACGCCCAGACCGAAAAGGTCATCGCGAGACGGCAAGAGGAGGCGGAGAGCAAGGATAAGGTGGTCGCGGCGCTCGGCAGGGCAGCTTCGGATTTGCGGAGACAATTGGGCGAGAGCCTGAGTTCTTTGGAAAAATACAACACGCCGCTTGATCTGGCGACCACGAGCTCGCTCGAGGCGCTACAAGCCTACCGAACGGGCCTGACATCGTATCGTTCGGGGAATATTCGCGAGGGCATCGCCTTCTTTGAGAGAGCCGTCGAGCTGGACCCCAAGTTCTGTTCTGCTTACGTCATGCTCGGTGGCGCGTATCACGGCATTGGCGATGAGGAAGCTTCGAGGAAGAATTTCGCCCGGGCCTTCGAGTTGAAGGACAGCCGTCTGACGCAAGAAGAGAATTTTCTGGCTACCTCCACATATTATTGGAACATAACGGGCAACCTGGATAAGGAATACGCGGTACTTGTTCTGTACCAGCAGGCGTATCCGCGCAGCGTCAATGCCGCCGACTTACTGGGGATCAATTACGAGGAGCGCGGCAAAATGGAAGAGGCGCTGCGGGAATTCGACTGGGCGATCGACCATTCGCCGGCGCCCGCCGTCTATTACTACACGAACAAAAGCCAAGTGCTCCTGAGCATGGGCCGCTTTGACGACGCCAAGAAAGTCCTCGAGCTGTGGCAACAGAAGGGGTCCCTGTTTTCCTATCAACTCGATATGCTCTACCGGATCGCCTATATCGAGCATGACAGCGCAGCGATGGAACACATTGCGGGAGAATTTCCAGCCGACGATACCGGCTGGCTCCAATTGCAGATGCAGTTCGCGTTCCTGCGCGGCGACCTCGGCAAATTCCGCTCGCTCAGCCAGACGCTTGTGAACCTTCAGACCCGCGCGGGCCGGATGGAAAACGTTGCCGACGAACTTTCTGCGCACGGCCAGCTTGAATCCTTTGTTGGGAACTACACGCTGGCGCGCCAGCTCTGCCGCAATGCTGGAGAGGGCGATAGAGAGAGCCCTGACGCGCTCTGGCGTTGTGCCGAGGCATTCGCAGATGCCGGCGACCTAACGCGCGCGGAAGCGTTAGCGGCGAAACTGGACCGGATTCGACCTGAAGACACAATTCAACAGAACGTGTTCCTGCCGGTCGTTCGGTCGGTCATCGAGCGGCAGCGAGGAAACGCGGGCAAGGCCGTGGATTTGCTGGCGGAAATGAACCTGAGCCATTACAGCCTGGACGTCAACTACCAACGCGCACAAGCGTACATGGCTGCCGGAGATCCCGCGAAGGCGGTCGCCGACCTCGAGAAGCTTCTGGGTGAGCGGGGGGCGGGTTGGTGGCAAGTGTATGCTCCGCTGGCGCAACTGGGTGTGGCGCGGGCCTATGCGATGCAAGGCGACCGCGAGAAAAGCCGCAAGGCCTACGACGATTTTTTCACCACCTGGAAAGACGCGGACCCCAACATCCCGATACTTCGCCAAGCCAAGGCCGAATATAAGAAGCTCACCGCAACCGCATCTGCCGCCGCTTCCGCATCGGCGGAAGAAGCAAGATAGGTTCGTTCTCCTGAGCGCCCGCCCCTGATGGAATCACCGGAAGTCTGAGGTGCGCCTTGTCTGCGCCGCGGCGCGGCCGCGGATTCGATTCAGATTTGAAATTCACATTTGAAAAGAGGATTGGGAAACACGCCAATCGAGAGATTGGCGCTCCCGGGAAATGCCAAGGCAAAGGCGCGCCAATCGGGAGATTGACCTCCCAGGGCTAGATCATTTTGAGGATGCTGGCGCAGGTCCAGTGATTAATCATGCCGTTCTCGATGGCCCACTCGGCCATGCGGATGGCGTCGGCGGTGTTGTCGGGATCGCCGGAGATTCCGGAAACTCTCTGCCATTCGTCCCAATCCTGAAATTGCAGAATGCCGTACGACATTTTGCCGTTGGAATCGATACGGTCGACCGCTTTGCCCATGCTTTCGCAAGGGATCAAATGCTCGATGGCGAGGTCGGCGGTGACGCGGTTAGTGGGCGCGCCCACTTCGAGTTTCGAATGTCGCCAATAGGGGCGGCTGTCATAGCTCTGGGCCAGGAACATGGCGCGCGCGTAAATGAGATTGGGCGCGGGAGAGTCGAGGTCGTACCGGGCGGGCGAGACGATGGCCTGCGCGTGGGGGCCGACAGCCGAGATGGGCGCGGAGGCGGGCCACCGGTCGAAGACCGGCGGATTATTCTGGGCGTGGTCCACCGCCTTCCGAGACATGAAGAAAACCAAGCCGGGGACGAGAATGAGGATCAGGAGGGCGTGGGATTTCGTGGAACCGGCGGGTGGTTGGGGCATGGCGCGCGCGGGAATGCGGCGTTTCGGCAAGCGAGCGGCGCGTCTTTGCGAGGCCATTGGACCCGGCTCCTAGGGAAGGTTTAGGGAATCAAGCGCGGGGAGTATTATAGGCGAATAAAAGGCGAAATGTCAAGCCGAGGCGATGTCCCCTATTCGGTCAGGCTTCAGACTAACGCGTTAATCCGGAGCGACCTCCCGCTGTGGCGCCTTAGCGGGCGCGCCGACCTCAGTCCGCATGACGAGGAGCATCACGCGGCCGCTCACTTCCTCAGAGAATTCGACGCCATTCCTTTCCAGAGTAAGTCGAATGCCTTCCACCTGGCGTTCGCGGGGCACGTCTCCCAAGGCGCAGTTCACCTGCAAGAGAGCGTTTTGCGGCGCGCCGGCTAATGGGAATAACCGGATGCGGACAACGGCGAGGCCGCCGGCTGCAGTGGGCCCCAGATGCATAAGCGTTCGCATCACCGAGCCTTCGTGCATGTACTTCCACGGAGGGTTGGCAGACCGCAAGGCCTCCGGAGCGAGACCGTAGGAATCAAAACTCACGAGCGCGCTTGCGAGCCAAACTCCAGTCTCGATCACGACGCCTGCGGGAGATTTACGTGTAAATGTGCCAGCTGCCATGACGGACTTGTCATGCGGAGAGAAAGTGCCCGCGCCGCTCAACTCAAAGGTGTCGCCGCTGGCTGTCTTGGCGATGGCGGGGCAGGCGTCGGCATGATCGGGATCGCACAGGAATCCGGAAGCGACTAGAAACGTGTAATTTCGTGAAGGCTCTTGGGCGGAAATCACGCGGGCCGCGAACGTAAGTCCCAAAGCGAGCGCGAGGCTCGAGTGGATAAGGATCTGAAAGGTCCGATGTGCGGAATGGCGTGGCATCTTTTCCTCCCTTCCCCGGCAGTGAACTGAATTGGCTGCTTGTGCGCGCCACGAATTCGTCTTGCAGTCTGCGCGTTGGTCGTGACGCCTGCTCGGGGTCGGCATGGCGCGTCCCTCTTTGTGGCCGTCGAGGCGACTCACGCCGGCCCCCTTCGCAGTTTTCTTGCGCAGTCTGCGAATCAGTGGATTCCGACAGCAGCCGCCTGGACTGGGCCACCGCCGTAACTGTACCTGCCCACGACGATTCCGAAGATATTTTCTTGCATCGCCCGGCTGTAATCACCGGGGAACCCAATGATGGTCGGTGTGCCGGGATCCTTGGCGCGCCAGAGCGTGGCTAACTCATTACCGTTGGCATCCATGCTGACACCCAAAACGTTCCCCCGGTCATTGATCCCGTATGCTACGCTAGCCCCTATTTGGGTTCCCGAAAGGGTCGCAAGTGGAGTCAACGTCCAAACGGACTTCGTTTGGGAGGCATTCTTCCAGACGACGGCAAGCTGTGTATTCCAGTAGTCACTGCTTACGTCTCCGGAGATTTCGCCCAGATTGTTGATGGAGAGAGCTTCGGTGTAGACGAAGTCCGCAGGCGCTGGCGAGCTTGATTGATGGGGAAGCTGTCGAATCTGCCAGCCCTTACCGCCTTGCGCAGGGTTCCAAAACACGGCGATTTCGTCGTAGGCGTCGCTCCATCCGTCTCCAACGATCTGGCCGAGATCATTCACGCCCCAGCCGGACCAATTATTTAGAACCGTATTCTCGAAGACCGCCCCGGATTGCTCCAAACCGCCGGTGGGAAGCGCGTGAATCACCCAGCTTACCGTCGGCCTGCCATTATGCCATTTGATGACTGGTGTCCAGGCAACGGGGGTCGCCCACCAACTAGTCTGGTCAGCGTTCCAACGATAGCTGTTGCCGACGATGAGGGTCCCGGAGTTGTTGACCGCGATTGCGGCGCTGCCGTTATCGCCAACGAGAGTTCCCAGGTCAATCCCCTTATGATCGCCAACCATCCAGGCATAGGCTCTGGCCTCGCCATTCGCGTCCTGGACGTGCCCTACGATCAGGCCGGTGGCGGCGATGCCTCCACCTTCACAGCACCAAGGTTCATTACTGCTTACACCGCTCTCAAACCACCTGGGGTGGTTGGGATCAGATAGCGACACGCCGATCATCCGGATGTCTCCACCCGGGACGTCGCCCCAGCCCACAGCAACACCTGAGTCGTTAATGTCATGCAGCTCGGCCCACGTTCCACCAGGGTAAGGGCCAGCGACGATGATTCTTTGAGCCCAGGTTCCTTGTGCGATGCCGATTGTCAGAAGCATAGCCGAAAACGAGATGCTGAATAACTTACGCATATGCTCACCTCCAACGATCAAGAACGTGTGCTCCAACCGTGTCGCGAAATCTGCGAAGTTCGTCCGTCCTGCGTACAAGCGCCTCACCCAAAGGGCATCACCTTTTGTACGCCATAATGCTGACGCCTCGTTTGCATGTCGATGCACGCGAGGTAACAGCAAAGTGAAATGTGTACCGAAGGATGGCTTGCTGAGCAGAGCTGACCTCTCCTGTCGGGCAGTGTTACTCCCGAGAGGTCAATTGCCACCATGCTGAACAGGAATCATCCTTCCCCCCTAACTGCTCCATCCAGACAGCATTTGTCAGTGACGCAGAGGCCACTTGCACGTGACCTTGAGCACACAGACAAACCGCTGCCCTCAAATCGTCAGCTAGCCCAGCTCCTGATAAACCAACTTCCTGACGGCTTCAGCCGTATGTCAGGCTAAACTCCTAGCACTCTCACAAGGGAGGGGCGCATGAGTTTCACAAAGAACCCAGGCAGATTCGCAGGCTTGCTGTATGCGCTCGCGTCAATCGCGGGCTTCTTCGCCATGATGTATGTCCAGAGCAAGGTGATCGTGCACGGAAACGCAGCGGCGACGGCCAGCAACATCGCGGCTCACGAGATGCTCTTTCGCCTCGGCATCGCCGGCGAGCTCATCGGATACGCCGGCTTTATCTTCGTGGCCCTGGCTTTGTATGACCTGCTCAAGGGGGTCAACCGGCGGCAGGCTTCAATGATGGTGATATTGATTGTGGTGTCGGTTCCGATAGCCTTTGTGAATGAGCTGAACTCATTCGCTGCGCTCGTCCTTGTGCGAGGAGCTGACTTCCTGTCGATATTCGAAAAGCCTGAGCGGGAAGCTTTGGCTATGCTCTTCCTCAGTCTGCACGGCAAGGGATTTGTTGTCGCCGAAATGTTTTCGGGTCTGTGGCTCTTTCCCCTCGGACTGCTTGTGTACAGATCGCGATTCCTGCCGCGGTTCTTGGGCGTCTGGCTCGGCCTCGGCGGCCTGGCCTGGGTAATCCTGAGCCTTACGAGCGTGCTGTTGCCCCAATACGAGGACAAGATGTTTACCTACTCTCAGCCCGCCTTCTTCGGGGAGATTGCGTTTATGCTGTGGCTCCTGATCAAAGGCGCCAAGCCGCCAGCGATGGACGTCATAGCCTAATCTTCGGCGGCCGCTCAGGCTGCACTACTGGCGAACGGGCACGGCATCCGTGCCCCTGCCGAGAAAAACCAAGGTCAGCTGGAGGCGAGGAGTTTTTCGAATTGGGGTTCGGTGAGGATGGGGACGCCGAGGGATTTGGCTTTGTCGAATTTGGAGCCGGGGTCGGTGCCGACGACGACGTAGCTGGTTTTCTTGCTGACGGAGCCGCCGGCCTTGCCGCCGTGGGAAGCGACGAGGGCTTCGGCTTCTTCGCGCGTGCGATTCGCGAGCGTGCCGGTGAAGACGAAGGTCTTCCCGGCGAATTTCGCGCTGACAGGCGCCTGACGCTCGGCCTTCATGTTGACGCCGGCGGCGCGCAGGCGGTCGATGAGCTTGCGATTCGCGGATTCGGAGAAAAATTCGCGGACGCCTTCGGCGATTTTCGGGCCGACTTCGTTCACCTCTTCGAGCTCTTCCGCCGAGGCCTCCGCGAGCTTTTCCATCGAACCGAAATGCGCGGCCAGGAGCTGCGCGGTGCGTTCGCCGACAAAGGGAATCCCGATCGCGTAGATGACGCGGTCGAGGCTGCTCTTTTTGCTGGCGGCGATTTCGTCGAGAAGATTCTGCCCGGACTTTTCGCCCATGCGCTCGAGATTCGCAAGGGTTTCGAGGTCGAGCTTGTAGAGGTCGGCGAAATCCTTGACGAGATGTTTCTCGAGGAGCTGGTCGACGATTTTTTCGCCTAGGCCGTCGATATTCATGGCGTGGCGGCTCGCAAAGTGGAGGATGGACTCACGCATCCGCGCGGGACAGGAAACATTCACGCAGCGGTAGGCTACTTCACCCTCGGCGCGATGGACGCGCGTGCCGCAGACCGGGCACTTCTCCGGCATCTTGAACGGCTTTTCTTCCGTGCCGTGCTTCACGACTTTCAGGACGTGAGGAATCACTTCGCCGGCGCGCTCGACGAGGACCGTGTCGCCGGCGTGGACGTTGAGGCGCGCGACTTCGTCGGCGTTGTGGAGCGTCGATTTCACGACGGTGACGCCGCCGATCTGGACCGGCTCGAAAACGGCGAAGGGCGTGAGGACGCCGGTGCGTCCGACGCTGACGAGGATTTCCTTGACGACGGTGGTTTCCTGATGCGCGGGATATTTGTAGGCGATGGCCCAGCGCGGCGCGCGCGACGTGAAGCCGAGTTCGTTCTGCAGCGAGATTTCGTCGACCTTGATGACGATGCCATCGATTTCGTAGGCGAGCTTTTCGCGCTTCGTGTCCCACGTTTCGATATAGCGCTCGACTTCTTTCAGCGAGTGGCAGAGCTTCCAATCGTCGCTGGCCTTGAAGTGCAGCGCGGCGAGAGTTTCGAGAGCTTCGGAAAGGCGCTTCTTCGGCACGCGGCCGTTGACGAGCAGGTAGTAGGCGAAGAAATCGAGCCGGCGCGAGGCGGTGATTTGCGGGTCGAGGACGCGGACCGCTCCGGCCGCGGCGTTGCGCGGGTTCGCGAAGACTTTCAGGCCCTGCGCCTCCTGCTGCTCGTTCATCGCTTCGAAGGCCTTGCGCGTCATGATGACTTCGCCGCGGACTTCGAAGTCGCCGCCGAGGCCGGCCTTCTTGAGGAGCGCGGAGTCGACGCTGAGCGGAATCGAGCGAATCGTCTTCACGTTGAGCGTGACGTCCTCGCCGGTGGTGCCGTCACCGCGCGTGACGCCGCGAATGAGCCTTCCCTTCTCATAAATCAGCGAAAGGCTGAGGCCATCGAATTTGTGCTCGACGACGTAATCGACTTTTTCGCGGCCGGTAAGCTCGTGGACGCGGCGGTCGAAGGCTTCGAGGTCTTCGAGGGAGAAGCAGTTGTCGAGGCTGACCATCGGCGTGGTGTGCCGGACGGTCTGGAAGCCCTGGCGCGCCTGGCCGCCGACGCGCTGCGTGGGAGAATCGGGCGCGATCAGCTCGGGATGCCCGGCCTCGAGCTGCTTGAGGCGGTTCATCAGGCGGTCGAAGGCCGCGTCCGAGATTTCGGGATCGTCCTGAACGTAATAGAGATACTCGTGACGGCGGATGTCTTCGCGCAGGCGCTCGACTTCAGCGGCGGCGCCACGATTCCTGGCCATACGAACCTCAGTCGAGGGATGCAGTCCGTCAAAACCGCTAGCTATTATACAATGCGCGATTGCTTCAACGGCGGGACCAACGATGCCCGAAGGAATCAAAAACGCGATCCTGATCTACAACCCGACGAGCGGGCGGAGGCGCAAACGCCGTTTCGAGGAGATCGAAAAGGCGACGCGCATTTTGAAGGACGCCGGGATTGCGGTGCAGATCGCCGCGACGACGGCGCCGGGGACCGCGCGCGAAATGGCGCGGCTCGCCGTGGGACAGCGACAGGACCTGGTGATCGCGTGTGGCGGCGACGGCACGGTGAACGAGGTGATCAACGGGCTCGCGGGAAGCCAGGTTCCGATGGCGCTGCTGCCGGCGGGCACGGCGAATATTCTGGCGAAGGAACTCGGAGTGCCGTGGGACATCCCTCAGGCGGCGCGGCTGATTCCCGGCGGAATCATCCGGCGAATCGCGCTGGGGATCGCGAGCCAAGTGAACCAAGACGGTGGACGCTATTTTCTTTGCGTCGCGGGCGCAGGGCCGGACGGAGCGATCGTCAACGGCGTGGATGAGATTTTCAAGAAGAACGCGGGAATCCTGGCGTACTGGGCGGAGGGAATGAAACAACTGGTGCGCTACGATTTTCCGGAGATGCGCGTGCGGTCGGGCGGGCAGGAACGGAAAGCGACGATCATCGTGGTGGGACGCACGGCTCATTACGGCGGCCCGTTCAAGATCACCACCGGGGCAAGCCTGTTCGAGGATTCGTTCGAGATGCTGACGAATTCGACGCGGAGCCGTCTGAAGTATCTGATGTGTCTGCCGGCGCTATGGCTGGGGAAGATTCGGAGCGTCGAAGGAATCGAGATGTGGAAGGATACGGAAGTGATTTGCGAGCCGGTGGACGACCGGATGGTGTTCGCGCAGGTGGACGGCGAGCCGGTAGGGCCGCTGCCGCTGGCGTTTCGGATCGTGCCGGATGCGCTGTCGATTGTGGTGCCGGCGGAAAAGAAATAGGCCGGACCTGAAAACCGCAAGTCCCTTACCAGCGTTCGGTGTGACAATCGAAGGAAAAGCATGGAACCGGTGACGCATGCACTTGCTTCGCTGGCGCTGGCACGCGCGGGCCAGAAGCGATTGCCGCGATTCGGCACGGCGATGATCGTGGCAGCGGGGCTTGCGCCGGACCTCGATTTCGCGAGCTACTTCGCGGGCCCGGGCGCGTTTTTGGGGCTGCACCGCGCCGCGCTCCATTCGCTGCCGGGTGCAGCGGTGGTGGCGTGCGCGACGGCCGGCGCATTTTGCGCGTTCGACAAGCGGCGACGTAGCGGCGGCGAGGAGGACACAGGCGCCTCTTTGAAATTCGCGCCGGCGCTGATCGCGTCGGCGGTGGGCGTCGCAGGCCACATGCTGCTCGACGTGGCGAGCGGGACCGGCGTGCAACTGCTGTGGCCGTTTCGGGCGGGCGCGTATGCGTGGGACCTGCTGACAAATCTGGACCCGTGGATTCTGATCGGGCTGCTGGTCGGGCTGCTGCTGCCGCACCTGTTCAGCATGGTAAGCGAGGAAATCGGCGATCGCAGGAAGCGCGTGCGAGGACGCACAGGGTCGATCGTCACGCTGGGGCTGCTGATTGCGTACGGCGGCGGGCGGGCGGAGATGCACAGCCAGGCTGAGGAGCTGCTCCTTTCGCACGAGTATCACGGGCAAGTGGCGCTGTCTGTGGGCGCGTTTCCCTCGTCGTCATCGGTGTTCGACTGGCGGGGCGTGGTGGTGACGGACAACACGATCGAGGAAGTGGAAGTTCCGCTGGGGCCGAACACGCGGTTCGATCCCGACCGCAGCGTCGCACACTATAAGCCGGACGATTCGCCCGCGCTGCGAGCGGGCCAACAGGCCGCGTTGACGCAAACGTACTTGAAGTACGCGCGGTTTCCGCTGGCGCACGTCGAGCGGAAGGAAGACGACTACCGGTTCGAGGTGCACGATTTGCAGTTCGCGTCCGACGACCTGAGCCCGGCGAACATTTTTGCTCGTGTGGACATGGACAGCGGGTGGCACATTTTGCGGCAGGAATTCGTGTTCGCGGCGTCGCCGAACCCGTAGCCCATTCAAACCTTAATTGCAGACCGAGGTTTCCGCCGTTCCGGCGCCGAGATTCCTCAGCCCTCGCCACTTCGCCCGATTTCCGCGCGAGTCGATGCTACCGGGCGCGGGAAATCGGGCTGCTCGGTCTTCCGAATGACAGCTCGCTTTTGGGGGGCGGACATCAGGAAGTTGAGGCGATCAGCCAATGCCGCCATCAATCGGGTTCGGGCGCGTGGTGAAGGAAGAGGCGGCTCACGACGTACAGGATGAGAATCACCAGAATCGCGATGATAGCGAATGCGCCGCCGTGCGTGACGAGGAAAAGCAGCGCCTGCTTGCCGTACTTCACGCCGAAAATTCCCTCCGCGAAATAACGCAGCCCGCGGCCCAGCAAAAGCGCGATCACGAAAGTACGCAGCGGAACCTGAAAGACTCCCTCGGCCAGCACAAAAACCTTGAATGGAAACGGCGGCGGCAGAATCGCGGGGATAAACGCGCTGAGGAACGCATTGCGCTCGACCCATCGCCGCGCTTTCGTCGCACCCTTACCGGCGCGGCGTCGGAAGAAGGCTTCGCCACCTTTCTTGGCGAGCAGGTAGAGCCAGATGCAGCCGGCGAGCGAGCCGAGTGCCGCCATCGCCGCGTAATAGGGCATGCGCGCGGGCTTCTCGCTCGAGAGCTCGATGACGAGCGCGTCGGCGACGAATGGAAACGAGAGGACGGAAGAATCGAGGAAGGTGACGACGAAGAGCCCGCCGCCGCCCATCACGGCGACCAGCTTCTGCAGCCACGGCGGAAATTTGAGGGGCTTCATCAGTGGGCAGTCGAAGCGAAGAAAAGATCGGCGACGCGCTTGGCGAGATCGCTGGGACCGAGGTCCACGCGATTGCAGAGGACGATGATCGTCAAGCGATCCTGCGTGAACCGCTGAATCGTGGTGCGAAAGCCTTGCGTTCCACCATCGTGCCACATCCGCGCGTGGTTCCTGTAGGGATCGAGAAACCAACCGAAGCCATACTGGGCGAGCGCATTCGCGGGAACGTTGGCGTTGGCTTCGGCGTCGGCCGCTGCTGCGGTAGCGCGCGGAACGTTCACAGGCGTGAGCGCGGGCTGCATTTCCGCTTCGCCGAGCAGCGTGTGATGGGCAAGTGCGTCGTCCCACTTCGCGAGATCGGCGAGCGAGGAATAGACGCCGCCGTCGCCGAGAGTCGCGGACGTGGGGCTCTGATCCGTCTCGCGCCATTCGCCGCCGAGCATCGAGTGGCCGAAGGCGCGATTCGCGACTTCGTTCGTCCCTTTCACGAAGGCGAGCGTGTTGTGCATCTTCAGCGGCGCGAAGATGCGGTCGCGGAGGAAGCCGCCAAAGGGCTCGCTCGAGACTTTTGCGACGACGAGGCCGAGAACCACGTAGCCTGAGTTGCTATAGGCCCATTTTGTGCCGGGCTGGAACTTACCGACGCTCTCGTGCTCGAGAAGCTTCAGGACCTCGAGATCTTGAATTTGGCGCGTTTCAGTCCAGACCCACGAGTTTCTCGGTGTTTCGACAGCGAGCATCAGGTCTTCATAATCAGGAAGCCCCGAGGTGTGGTTGAGCAGATTGCGTATCGTGATGGACTTCCCGTAAGCGGGAAAATCGGGAAAAACATCCGTGAGACGCGTCTCGTACGTGAGCTTGCGATCGTGCACGAGCAACATGACGGCCATCGCTGTGAACTGCTTCGTGCAGGAGGCGAGGCGGAAGTTGGTCTCGGCGTCGATTTTCGCGCGCCTGCGCAGGTCGCGAACGCCGTAGCCGCGCTCGAAAACGGTACGGCCATCCTTGCGCCAAAGAATGGCGAGGCCCGGCGCATCCGGCTTAGTGACGGCTGAGAAAATCGCGTCGATCTGCTGTTGGCTGGGAGTACTCGCGGTGGACAGCAGCGACGGCGCGATCATCAGGCAGAGCAACAGAGCGCCGATTCCGAGGAGTCCTTTCATCATCTCGCGATTGCCGACCTCAATTCAGCGTTCCGCGCAAGCCGATTGCAGTGCACCATTTTCGCGCAAAGAAACATAGCACAGGCGCACGGCCGAACGGCAAATTGCTGAATCGCGACCGCTCGGATAGAATCGCTGTTTGACATCATCCCCACAGACCCTGGCGCTGCTCGGCGATCTGAACGAACGCCAGCGCGAAGCTGTCCTCTCGACCGAAGGTCCCGTGCTGGTGCTCGCGGGCGCCGGAACCGGCAAGACGCGCGTGATCACGTATCGCGTCGCGCACCTGATCGAGAAGGGCGTTCCCGGCAGCGCGATCCTCGCCGTCACATTCACGAACAAAGCCGCCGACGTGATGAAGGAGCGCATCAGCGACCTGCTGCGCTCGGCCGGGCGGGATGCCTCGGATGTATGGGTATCGACGTTCCATTCCTTCTGCGCGCGGCTGCTCCGCCGCGAGGCTCAGCGAATCGGCCTGCCGCGCGATTTTGCGATCTACGATGACGACGATCACGCCGCGGCGATCAAGCGCGCGATCGCGCAACTCGATTTGCCGGCCGACGAGTACCCTCCCCGCAGCCTGCGGGCGCAAATCAGCCACGCCAAGAATCACGGGATCACGCCGGACGAAATGGAAGCGGACGGGAAGCAGGTGCACAACGACACGCGCGAGAACGTGGCCAGGGTCTTTCGCCTTTACAACGAGATGTTGCGCCAGGCCGGCGCCGTGGATTTCGACGATTTGCTGCTGCGGTCGGTGGAACTGCTGCGCGAACACGCGGAAGCGCGAGCGGCCTGGAGCGCGCGGTTCAAGTACATCATGGTCGACGAGTTCCAGGACACGAACCGGTGGCAGGAAGAGCTCGTGCGACTGCTTGCGGGAACGCGGAAGAACGTTTGCGTGGTGGGCGACGAAGATCAGTCGATCTATGGATGGCGCGGCGCGCGCGCGGGAAACCTGAAACGTTTCACGGAGGATTTTCCGGACGCGAAGATCATCCGCTTGGAGGAAAACTACCGGTCGACGCAGACGATCCTCGACGCCGCGGCCGCGGTGGTGCGGAACAACTCGGAGCGGCTGGGAAAGACGTTGCGCGCGACGCTGGGATCGGGCCGCGCCTTGCGTTTCTTCGAAGCGCACGATTCGACCGGCGAGGCGGAATTTATTTGCGGCGAACTATCGTCGATCGTGCGGAACGACCCGGACGCACACGTGGCGGTGTTGTACCGGACGGGGGCGCAATCACGTTCGTTCGAGGAGGTCCTGCGGCGGCTGGGCGTGCGGCATCGCGTGGTGGGCGGGTTCAGCTTCTACGAGCGCGCGGAAGTGCGCAACGCGCTTGCGTATGTGCGCCTTCTGTTTCATCCCGAAGATGACATTTCTTTGCTGCGCGTGCTGAACGTGCCGCCGCGCGGGATCGGCGCGGCGACGGTCGCCGCGCTGGAAGCACGTGCCCGGGAAACCGGGACTTCGCTTTGGGAAGTGATTCGCACGGGCGACGTTTCAGCCGGCAGAAAATCAGGCGCGCTCAACGCATTCCGCGAAATGATCGGGGGACTGCAGGAAGAGTGCACGGAACTGCCGCCCGCGCAGATGATCGAGCGAGTACTCGACCGGACGGCCTACCTCGCGTGGGTGGAGCAGCAGGACAATCTCGAACACACGTCGCGCGCGGAGAACCTTCGCGAACTTTCAAATGCGATGGCTGAAGCGACGGAGCAAGGACAGACGCTGGAAGACTTGCTCGACCATGCCGCGCTCGTGAGCGACGCCGACGAATACGACTACCGCGTCCCTGTCTCGCTGATGACGCTGCACAGCGCGAAGGGCCTCGAATTCGACGCGGTATTTCTTGCGGGGCTGGAAGAGGGCCTGCTGCCGCACAGCCGGTCGTTCGACACGACGGCAGAGATTGAAGAGGAGCGCAGGCTTTTCTACGTAGGCATGACGCGCGCCAAGAAGTCGCTCCTCATATCGCGCGCGATCTACCGGCGCAGCTACGGCGAGGACCGGCTTCGTGCCTCGCTTCCCTCGCGATTCCTGGCGGAGATTCCACCCGATCTCATCGAGCCCGCGGCGGGGTCGCTCTCCGAGCCCGGCGAAACGCGGCGCTACGAGGCCGACCCGGAGTACTCGCAGGAATATTTTCGGAGGCGCCGGCCGCCGACGCGCACTCCCTACGGCCGCCCGAAGCAGCCAGCGCGAAAATCGGCGGACCCGTTGGTGGGCACGCGCGTGCGGCATTCCAAATACGGCGTGGGGACGATCATCGACGTGGAAGGCGAAGGGGAAGACCGCAAGCTGACCGTCAGCTTCCAGGATTATGGCGCGAAGAAACTGATTGAGCGGTTCGCGCACTTACAAGTCGTATAGCCGCAGTTTGAGCGGGCGGACCGGAACAACCCTCCGGTTGCAAATCTCGTCTTGAGTGAGAGCGGAAGGTTGCGCGGAAGGGCTGCGAGCGTTAGAGTTTGGCGACTCTCTTACGTGGAAGGTGGCGTTTGGACCCACAGCTTTTCCGAAGGAAAAGCATCGACCAGCTGATCGCCGACTCGGAAAACCCCGAGAAGCGGCTGAAGAAGTCGCTCGGATGGCTGAGCCTGACCTCGCTGGGCATCGGCGCCGTGATCGGTTCCGGAATTTTCACGGTGATCGGGACGGCGATCGCGGGGCAGAAGCTTCAGGTGAGCTCGATCCTGAACGCGCCGCTTCTTGAATACCTGATCCACCACTCCGCGTCTTTCGGGCGGCCGGGAGCAGGACCTGCCATCGCGCTGTCGTTCGTGCTGGTGGCAATCGTTTGCGGATTTGCGGCACTGTGCTACGCGGAACTCGCGGCGATGATTCCCATCGCGGGCAGCGCCTACACCTACACGTACGCCACGATGGGAGAGTTGATTGCGTGGATCATCGGCTGGGACCTGATTCTTGAGTACGCCGTTTCGAACATGGCCGTGAGCGTCGGATTCTCCGCGCACGTGGTCGACCTACTCGATTGGTTCGGGATTCACCCCAGTCTTCGCTGGATCTCGCCGGCATACCTGCCGAGCGGCCTTCCCGACCTGCAGGGAAACATGCTTTACCCTCCGGGCTGGCACTTCGGATTCAACTGGCCGGCATTCATCATCGTGATGCTGCTGACTATGGTGCTCGTGCGCGGCATTCGCGAATCGGCCGAAACGAACAACGTGATGGTGCTGCTGAAGATCATAGCAATCCTGGTGTTTGTCGGCGTCGCGGCGCACTACATTCATCCGGCAAACTGGCATCCGTTCGCTCCGAACGGCTGGCCGGGAATCCTAACCGGCGGTTCGATCATTTTCTTCACGTACATTGGATTTGATTCGGTTTCGACGGCCGCCGAGGAGTGCAAGAACCCGCAGAAGGACTTGCCGATCGGGATCATCACGACGCTGATCATCTGCACGATTCTTTACATCGCGGTGGTGGTGGTGCTTACGGGGCTGGTGCCGTGGCAAACGCTGGTGGACGACGCGGCGCCGGTGGTCAACACGATGAAGCGGCTGCATTTCGGGAACGTGCGGCTGGTGGTGTTGTTCGGCGCGCTGATGGGCATGATTTCGTCGCTGCTCGTTTTTCAGCTCGGACAGGCGCGCGTGTGGTTTGCGATGTCGCGCGACGGCTTGCTGCCGGGCATCTTCAGCCGCGTTCACAAGCGATTTCGCACTCCTGACTTTTCGACGTGGGTCGCGGGCTTTCTGGTGGGAATTCCGGCGGGATTGCTGGACATCGGGACGCTCGCGGACCTCTCCAACATCGGCACGCTTTTTGCGTTCGCGTTGGTGGCCGGAGGCGTCCTGATTCTTCGATACCGCGAGCCGAATCGGCCCCGCGCCTTCCGCGCACCCGGCGGACTGCTGGCTCCGATTGTGACGATTCTCACGTGCCTTTTGCTGATGGCGGGCCTGCCCATCACGAACTGGATACGGTTCTTTGTGTGGCTGGCGATTGGGCTGGTCCTGTACAACCTCTATGGACGCCGCCACAGCGAACTTTCGAACGCGAAGCTGCGAGCAGCCGGCTCGAAAGGAGATGCGCAGTGACGTGGCCGCGGCTCTGCGCCGGCGCCGTCGTACTCGCGGCTCTCGCTGCCGCAGCGCTGAGCTCGTCCTATGGTTGGGGCGAGAACGCCGAGCGGCTTGCCACGAACAAGGCCATCGACACGCTGCCGCAGGAGATGGGGACGTTCTTCGAGGCCAACCGGCAATACCTGGTCCAGCATGTGACCGATGCCGGAGAGCTGGATGCGAAGATTGCCGCGGACGAACACAAGAGCTTTATCCAGCTCGATCACTACGGCCAATTCCCCTATTCGGCGCTTCCCCGCGTCTACAACGCCGCCGTCGCGAAGTATGGCCGGCACACGCTCGACACCTACGGCCTCCTGCCGTGGCAAATCGGACTCTACAGCAAGAAGCTGACGGACGCGCTGCAGTCTCACGCCTGGCCCGAGGCGAAAGTGTCCGCGGCCGCCCTGGCGCACTACGTGTCCGCAGCGCACGATCCATTCAACACGACCGTGAATTTCGACGGCAAGCTTTCCAACCAGCCGGGAGTGCGGGGCCGGTTCGGCACAGGACTGGTCGATCGCTACCAGCTCTTCTTCTTCATCAAACCCAACGAAGCCGCTTTTGTTTCGGATCCAACGGACCACGCGTTCGAAATGGCGCTGAGCGCTCATTCCTGGCTCGAGAACATCCTGCTGGCGGATCAGCGCGCCCACGCGAGCGTGGGAAGCTACACCGACGAGTATTACGATCGCTTCTACACGCAGGCCGGCGCGGTTCTGGTGCGGCAGCTTTCGGACGCTTCGACCGATATCGGGTCGTACTGGATGACCGCCTGGATCAACGCGGGACGGCCGCCGCTGCCCTCCGAATGACAAGGCACCTCTGACTGTGACTGAACCCACGAGACAACCAACCGTCGTCGACGCGCTTCCGAAGGCGGAAATTCATCTTCACCTCGAAGGCTCGATCCGCCCGCAGACGGCCGTCGAACTCGCGGGGCGCCACGAAGTGGAGATCACGCCGGAAGAAGTTGCGGCGCGGTACAACTATTCGAACTTCGCCGGCTTCATCGAGGCGTTCAAATGGGTGACGTCCTTCCTTCGCGACCCGGACGACTACCGCCTGATCACGCATCGTTTGGCGGAAGAGCTGGTCCGGCAAAACGTGGTCTACGCGGAGATCACGATTTCGGCGGGCGTCATGCTGCGCCGGATGCAGAACGTGGAGGCCAACTTCGAGGCGATCTGCGAGGTAGCGCAGAGCGTGCCGTTCCGACGGCTTCGCACCGCCTGGATCTTCGACGCCGCGCGGCAATGGGGCGCCGATGCGGCGATGGAAGTGGCACGCTGGGCCGCGAAGCTGCAGAAGCCGGGCGTGGTCGCGTTCGGCATGGGAGGCGACGAGCTGGCGTTTCCCGCTGCGAATTTCCGCCCTGCGTTCGATTACGCGCGCAGCGAAGGGCTGCGGCTGGTGTGTCACGCGGGGGAAATCGGCGGGCCGGAATCGGTGCGCGAGGCAGCGGAGATTCTGGGCGCGGAGCGGATCGGCCACGGGATCGCGGTGATGCGCGATCCCGCGCTGGCGGAGTCCTTCGCGAACCGGCGCATCGTGCTCGAAAACTGCCTCACAAGCAATTTGTGCACCGGGGCACTGGCGAAGCAGGCTGACAAGCCGGGCGCGACCCTGGCCGATCACCCGCTGCGGAGGTTTCTGGAACGCGGGCTTGCCGTGACGCTCTCGACGGACGATCCGGGAATGTTTCACACGGATCTGCTCACGGAATACTCGAAGGCGGCTTCGCTGGGCCTCTCGAACGAGCAGCTCCTGAACCTTGCGGAGCAGAGCTTCAGCGCTGCGTTTCTTCCGGCGCAGGACAAACGGAAATTGCTGGAGGATTTTCGGACGGCGGCAAAATCCGCCGGACTGGTATAATTCCGCGGCAAGGACGAAAATGAAGGCACACGTTTGGGTCATGCCGAAGTCGACGGTCCTCGATCCGCAGGGGCAAACCATCCAGCGCGCTCTCGCGTCGCTCGGATACTCGAAGATTCAGGACGTCCGCCAGGGAAAATTCTTCGTGCTGCAGCTGGACGGGATGAATCGCGAGGAAGCGCAGAAGCAAGTCGAGCGCATCGCCAAGGACGTCCTCACCAACCCGATCATCGAGGAATTCCGCTTCGAAATCCTGGAGTGAGCAAATAGCTCCCTCTTTTGGACTCCCTGGGACCGGAAATCTCATGTCGTGATAATGTCAGCATATGTGCCTGCCGGGAGGACTCCTCGACGACAGTCCACAAGTTCTTTCCGGAGGCGTCGCCTATTATGCGGACTTCATCGACCGCGAAGATGCGGATAGGTTGTTCGCTGCATTTCTGAATTTGAAATGGGCGCAGGAGACGTTCAACACGCCGCGAAAATACCTTTGGATGGGCGTTCCCCCGGCCTCGCCTCGACACATTGTGCCGACAGAGTGGACGCAGGAAGCAGGCGCGTGAAGGCGCTTGTGGAGGAAAAAACGGGCTGTTGCTTCGATAGCCTAAGTCTGAATCTGTACCGAGACCATCGGGACTCTATCCACTGGCATAACGACCGTGAGCACGAAGGGCTGTGGAGTTTCCCAATCGCGAGTGTTTCATTTGGAGCGGTCCGCAGGTTCAAGTGGATGAGCGGTAAGGACGGAACTACTACGCAGCCTCTTGCGCACGGAAGCCTTTTAGTCATGCCTCCCGGGTTTCAGGGCGATTACGTGCACGCCTTGCTCAAGCAGACGAGGGCTTGCGGCCCGCGAATCAACCTGACATTTAGGCGGAGGGCCACAGAATGGAAAAAGGGATATCGAGCCTTCGGACGCAAGAAATGAGAGCCAAAATGGCTGAGGAGCAAGATCCGAATCACAAACTTCCTCCGGAGCAAGAGAAGGCCCTCGACTACGCGCTCGAGCAAATGGAAAGGATCAAGCGGGAAGTTCAGAGTGTGGGAGGGGATGAGCAGGACTGGTCTTGGCTAGATTTTGGAAAGGACTACGTACCGCACGATTACCAATTCGATTCCCCTGACTTCTTTGACTTCCTGAAGAAACGGAAATACGCCACGTACCACGATGCGCAGATGGACGGGTACGTGCCCCGAACAAAGGACTTCTTTCTGCTGACAGGACACTTCGTACAGCGGATGGGTGTGCTGAAAGCGAACCAGGAGATGATCGCGCGCCTCAAGAGAGGAAAAACCAACGAAGGTGCGCCCCTCGCCATGAAAGACAGCCGCTCTGGCTATAAGCCTGTCGGCCTCAGAGACTTCAAAGTGGTACGTCCGGATAGGCTTGCAAAGCTAAGGGCTGACGGGTCTTTGCAGCGCTGTTTGGATGCCGGGACAATCTTCGAGGCTCAGTCAGGAGCCTACGTGGAACTCATTGAAGTGTATGCCCATCCGGATATCGCCGCGCACTTGAAGAAAGCCATCGCGGATACTTATTCCACGATCATGGCCGAGTGGAAGCGCGATGCGAGGAAACCGTCGGCTGTCCGAAGGGCACTTAACTTTTTATCATCCAAGGGCGGAAGAGGGCGAGCACCCATGACCGAGTAGTACTGAAGGTTCGAATTTACCCAAGTCTTGCATCCATCCAGCCCGTGGCTACGCTATTTTCCTACCTCTTGGGGTAGCTTGGTTAGTTACGATTTTTCCGCCACTGCACTTTCGACAATCCACTTCCTTGCCGGAGGCGTCTCTGACCTTTCCGGTGCCGCCGCAGTGAGGACACTCTTGCACAATCACTATGCGGCGAATCGTATCACGAATTGCGGTCTGAACAATTCGTCCCGTCCGCGCGCGCATTTTCAAACTGAACCACTGCCCCGAGACCTCGCCCCTCCCACTTGGATATCAAAGTGCACTGATCCGAATCTACCGCGGCCCTCTCTTTTTTAGAATCACTCCCAGTCCACTGTTCCCGCGCGGATATTGGAGTGTGCTAACCTAAGTTGTTGAAGTGCCGGGCGAGATGAATTCACGCGGCGCCCTCAGGAGCTGCTACGATGTGCGGAATTGTCGGTTACATCGGGCCCAAGCGAGTTGTGCCCCTGATTCTTGACGGCCTGCGCCGGCTGGAATACCGGGGTTACGACTCGGCGGGCATTGCCGTCGTGGGCGACAACGGCAAACTCGACATCCGCCGCGCGCCCGGCAAACTCCGCAATCTCGAAGAATCGATCCGCATAACTCCCATGGAAGGGGTTTACGGAATCGGCCATACGCGCTGGGCCACACACGGCCGGCCGACCGAAGAAAACGCGCACCCTCATCGCGATTGCACGGGCGATATCGTAGTCGTGCACAACGGGATTATCGAAAATTACCTCGAGCTGAAGCACCAGCTCGTGCAGGAAGGCCACAAGTTCCAGACCGAGACCGACACGGAAATCATCGCGCACCTGATTGAAAAGTTTTCGAAGGACGCGCCGTTGGAAGAGGCGGTGTTGAAGGCCGTGAAGGTGATGGGCGGGGCGTACGCGCTGGTAGCCGTCTCGACGCGCGATCCGAACAAGATCGTTGCCGCGCGATTGGGGCCGCCGATCGTCGTCGGTCTCGGCGACCACGAGTTCTTTGTCGCGAGCGACATTCCCGCGCTGCTCGAGCACACGCGCAGCGTCTTCTTTCTCGGCGACGGAGAAATGGCCGTCCTTTCGCCGCAGGGAGTTCGTCTGCTCGACTTCGAGAGCCGCGAAATCAAGCGGCAGCCGCAGCACATCGCCTGGGACCCGATCATGGCTGAGAAGGGCGGGTTCAAGCACTTCATGCAGAAGGAGATCTTCGAGCAGCCGCGGTCGGTGCGCGACACGCTGCTCGGGCGAATTTCGCAAGTGTCCGGGAAGGTTTTTCTCGACGAGATGGACATCAGCGACGAGGACTTTCGCAGCTTCCGCGACGTGAAGATCGTCGCCTGCGGGACGAGCTGGCATGCGGGCCTCGCGGGAAAATTCATGATCGAGCGGCTCGCCCACCTTCCCGTCGAAGTCGATTATGGCAGCGAGTTCCGGTACCGCGACCCGATCCTCGACAAGCACAGCCTCGTCATCGCCATCAGCCAATCCGGAGAAACGGCGGACACCCTTGCGGCCGAGCGCGAGGCGCGGCAAAAGGGCGCGAAAATCCTGGCGATCTGCAACGTCGTCGGGTCCATGCTAACGCGCGAGGCCAACGGGACGATTTATACGCACGCGGGACCGGAAATCGGCGTCGCATCCACGAAGGCATTCACGGGACAGCTCGCGGCGCTGGCGCTGACGGCTCTCCATCTCGGGCAAGTCCGCGGAAAACTCACAGCGGCGGCGTCTCAAACCGTGATGCAGGAATTGACGCGCATCCCGCATAAGATCGAAAGCATCCTGCAGCGCGACGCCGAGATTGAGGACCTCGCAAGACAGTTTTTCCGCCATACGGATTTTCTGTATCTCGGGCGCGGGATTCATTACCCCATTGCGCTCGAGGGCGCGCTGAAGCTGAAGGAAATCTCGTACATTCACGCCGAAGGCTATCCGGCCGGCGAGATGAAGCACGGGCCGAACGCGCTGATCGACGAGAATCTCCCCGTGGTCATCATCGCCACGCGCGACGAATCGGACCCGGCGTCGATGATGCGATACGAGAAGACCATCTCCAATTTGCAGGAGGTGAAGGCGCGCGACGGCATCGTGATCGCCGTTGTCACGGAGGGCGATCGGCTGGCGCGAGAGAGCGCGAATCACGTGATCGACATTCCCGCTGCTCCCGACCTGCTCGCGCCGATTCTTGAAATCGTGCCGCTGCAACTCCTCGCTTACCACATCGCTGTGAGGCGCGGCTGCGACGTCGACCAGCCGCGAAATCTCGCGAAGTCCGTCACTGTCGAATAGTGGGTTTCGATTCCTCTCGCGCTGACTTAAAATAGCGGCGATATGGCTCGCACAGTTCTTGGGCTGCGCCACGCTGCGCTGCTCTCGCTCGCGCTGTCTCTCTTTGTCGCTGCGCCACTCGTAGCGCAGGAAGCCAAGCCCGGCTCGGGAAAGCTCGATGGGATCGCGGTCAGCGGATCCACGAAGTTCCGGTCCGACCAGATTGCCCCTGCCACCGGCCTGAAGGCTGGTCAACCGGTGACGCGCGAGGATATCCAGCGGGGCGCGGACGCGCTCGCCAATCTCGGTCCTTTCTCGAACGTGCAGTACCGCTTCTCCACCACAGACACCGGCGTTCGCGTCGAATACCAAGTCACAGATGCTCCCGCCCTTCCGGTGCTTTTCGACAATTTTCCGTGGTTCACCGATAGCGAGATCGTCGCGTTGATCAAAAGCTCGGTGCCGTTGTTCGACGGCACGGCTCCCGAGCGCGGCTCGATCCTTGACGACATGGCGAACGCGCTCAGCCGCCAGCTCGTGGCACACGGCACGGTGGCGAATGTTTCCCACGAACTCGTGACCCTGCCGGACGTCGGCCGGCAGTTCGTCGTGTTTCACGCGGAAGGCGTGTCGCTGAACGTCAAGAGCATCGAATTCTCAGATCCGTTGGCCAGCAACGATCGCGCGATTCAGGATCGTCTTCCCGACCTCGTCGGCAAGCCGTTCTCACGCAGCGCCATCCGGCTTTTTGAGCTCGAGCAGGTCCGGCCGGTGTACCTGGCTCACTCGTTTCTGCGAGTGGCGTTTGGCGAAATAAGCACGCAAGTAGAGGGAAACAACGTCGTGGTTCGCGCGCCGATCGATGCCGGCCCGGCATTCACATGGAACGGCGCCACTTGGATTGGAAATACGACGGTGCCGTCGAGCGACCTAGACAAGCTCGTGGAACTCAATGTTGGCGGCAGCGCCGACGGCCTGAAGATTGAGGCTACCTGGGAAAGTGTCCGCCACGCCTTCGAGCGGCACGGGTACCTCGATGTCGCGCTCGACCCCGTGCCGGCCTACAACGACGCCGTGAAGCGCGTCGGCTACTCCGTGAAGATCACCGAAGGGACGCAGTATCGCATGGGCAAGCTTGTCCTCACGGGACTCTCCATGGAAGGCGAACGCCGGCTCCGCGCCGCCTGGAAGATTCCCGCCGGCTCCGTCTTCGATCAAGGGGTCTACGAGCAGTTTCTCGACACAGGGATCAAAGAGGCCTTCCAGGGACTCCCCGTTCATTACGAGAAGATCGGGCGCTTCCTCCAAAAGGATTCCGCCGCCGGCAAGATCGACGTGCTGCTCGATTTCCAATGAGCGGACCTGAGCTATACTGACAGGCGAACCATGGCCGCTCCATCTCCCATCCCGATTCCCTCGGCAGAAGAAGCTGTCGCGCTCGAGAAACAGACGAAATTGTTCGACGCGCTGCGCCCGCTCGAATCCTTGCTGGTGGCATTTTCCGGCGGGGCCGACTCGGCATATCTCGCGTGGGCTGCAACCAAAGCACTGGGCAGCCGGGCGCTGGCCGTGACGGCTCTCTCCGCGAGTTTTTCAGCGCACGACCGGGAACAATCCGAGCAGTTCGTCCGCGCCACCGGCATTCGCCATGAATTCATCGAGACGCGCGAATTCGATAATCCGCTGTACGTGGCGAACGGCGCGGACCGTTGCTACCACTGCAAGGACGAACTCTTCGATCGCATGGAGGCGCTGGCCCGCGACAGGGATTTTGGGGCCATCGCCTATGGCGTCAATGCGGACGATACGAGCGACTTCCGCCCGGGCCATCGGGCTGCGCACGAGCATCGTGTGCTCGCGCCGTTGCTCGAGGCCGGCCTCCGCAAGGACGAGGTTCGCTTTCTTTCGCGGCGCGCCGGCCTTGCGACGTGGGACCGCCCCGCATCCGCGTGCCTCTCCTCGCGAATTCCCTACGGGATCACGGTGACGCCGGAATTGTTGCGGAAAGTGGAAGAAGGAGAAGCCGCGCTGCGGGAACTCGGATTCCGCCAGTTTCGCGTCCGCGCCCACGGCGAACTGGCGCGCATCGAGCTTGCGCCCGATGAACTCGCGCGTGGCTTCGAGCCACAGGTCGCGGCGCAAATCGCAAATCGACTCAAGCAGGCCGGATTTGCGTTCGTCGCCCTGGACCTCGAAGGCTACCGGCAAGGCTCGCTGAATTCGCTGCTCAAGGCGAAATAGCGGCTGGTCCTGGCGTCCGCTCCGGCGCGGAACTTCTTCTTGCGCTTCTTCGTATAATACTGATAGGAAGGCACCCGAAGGACGAAGGCGCCTTCCGCAAAACGACATGAATCATTCGATTCACAGAATATGCGCAATGGCGGTGATTCTGGCCGCTTCGATGGCCACCGGATGCACTTCGGAGATGGGCGCCGAAGGAAGCTTCGACCGCACGCTCAAGATCGATGGCCCCGTGCAGCTTGAGGTCACCACCGGCAGCGGCGACGTGCACATTCAGGCCGGCGCGGCCGGCGAAGTACGCATCCACGGCGATATTCGGGCGCACGGATGGTCACCCGAAGGAGCTCAGGCAAAGCTGAAAGAAGTTGAGACGAATCCTCCGATTTCGCAGGACCACAATCTCGTTCGCATTGGCGGCGTGGGCCTGCGCACAGGCAACATTTCGATCGACTATACGATCGTCGTCCCTGCAAACACGCAATTGCACAGCGTGGCGGGATCAGGCGATGTGCAAGTGAGCGGAATCCAGGGTCCCGCAAGCTTCACGTCGGGATCCGGCAACGTTTCCGCCTCTGGCATCGGCAGTGACGTGCAAGCGCTCGCAGGCAGTGGCGACATACAGCTCTCCGACATTCAGGGCCAGGCGCAGGTGACTACCGGGTCCGGTGACATCGAAGTTCGCAACGCGAAGGGCGCCGCGCGGCTGCATACCGGCTCGGGCGACGTGAAGGTTTCGCAGCCCGATGACAACGTGGTGGCGGCGACCGGCAGTGGCAGCGTCACCGTCGACGGCGCGCACGCCGACTTGCGCGTTCAAACGGGCTCCGGTGAAGTTTCGATCGACGGCAATCCTGGCGAATCGAACTATTGGGACCTTCACGCCAGTTCGGGAGACGTAACGCTGCACGTTCCATCCAATGCGAGCCTCCGCTTGTACGCCCGCACGAGCTCGGGCGATATCGATGCGGGAATCCCGATCGTTCTCGAGGGAACCGCGGGCAAGCACGAACTGCGCGCGCGCATCGGAGACGGCAAAGCCCGCGTCGAAGTTGAGACTTCCTCCGGAAAGATCGCTCTGCGCTGAACTGCCAAGAGCTCCGGCCTTCCGTCAAACGAATCCGCACGCCGCGACATTGAGCGCGCTAGAATAGGCGCGATGCGCGGCTTCCTCGCTCTCAGCCTCGGCGGACTCCTGGCGTTTGGCTCCGCGGCCCTCGCTCAAACATCGAAAACAGACCCGCACTCGCACGCCGCCGCCGCGGCTTCTGCCGCCGACGCCGCCGCTGAGGCGGCGCTCGAAAAAGTGCTCGCGGCTTCCGGGAGCGACCGCGCGGCGCTGGTCAGGAACCTTCAGCAATATCTCCTGCAGTATCCCGACGCTCCGCGCAAGCCCGGTGTGTATCGAGCGCTCGTGGAAGCTTGCCAGCAGCTTCAGGACGACACCTGCGCCCTGAATTATGCGGAGCGGCTGATCGCGCTTCAGCCCGACGATTCGGACATGATGCTGGTGGCGGTCGGATACCTGCAACAGAAGGATGATGAGCAGAGTCTCCAGCGCGCTGGGGGTTACCTCACGCGCGTGCTGGATCGTGTCGAAAAGTTGCCTCCTGAAGAACGGTCTGCGCGAGAATCGCTCGCGGATTGGCAGGAGAGGCAGAACAATCTGCGCACCGTCCTTTACTACGTTCGCGGGCAGGTGGAAGAGAAGCAGCGCGACTACGGTTCCGCGGCGAAAGACTTGCAGATGAGCTACTCGATTCGCCCCAACGCCCTTGCCGCGAAGATGCTCGGCGAAATCGCCGAACGGAAAAACGATTTGGCCAAGGCCATCGAGCAGTACACGCTCGCGTTTGTGCTTCCCGAAGCCGGGCCGGCTGGAAAGGTCGATCGCCACGAAGTTCGCATGAAGCTCGGGAACGCGTGGCGCCTGGTCCATGGGAGCGACGAAGGACTTGGCTCTGAAATCCTCGCCGCCTACGACCGCCTCGGCGCTCCGCCGGCAGAAGATTCTCCCGCTGCCCACAACAGAAATGCGAATGATTCGTTCGCCTTCGTTCTCCGTCGTCTGGACGGCACTCCGATGTCACTTTCCACGGTGAAGGGTAAGGTCGTCGTGCTGAGTTTCTGGGCTACGTGGTGTGAGCCGTGCCGGGAACTCGAGCCGATGTTCGCCGAAGTGGCGACGGCCTGGGATGGCAACTCAGGTGTGGTGTTTCTCGCCGTTAACACGGACGAAGATGAGTCGCTCGTTCCTCCTTTTCTCAAGCGCGAGAAGTGGAACGTTCCGGTCGTCTACGCAGACGGCCTCGACGACTTCATGAAGGTGGAGACTCTCCCTACGGTCGTGATCCTCGACCCCACGGGGAAGGTCGTCTACCGCGTCGGAGGGCTGGTCCGGCAGGGCTTTACCGTCTCTCTCAGCGCGGCAATCCAGAACGCACTCGGCAACCCATAGGCGCATGCATTCCCAGTCGGCTGGCCGCGCTCAGAGTTGTGCAATCTCAGTGCGCGAGCCTTGCTGTTCCGCGGCATCTCGCGCCGCCAGAATCGTGTTGATGTGGATGCGCACGGTATCGGACAGGCTCCTCGCATACCCGCCCGCCAGCGTGATTGCAACCGGGACGCGATGGCGCCGCGCGTAATCGAAGACGAGCGCGTCCCGTTGCGCCAGGCCTTCCATCGTCAGCGCCAGCCCGCCGAGCTGGTCTTCGCGGTAGGGGTCCGCACCTCCCACGTAAAACAAAATCTGAGGCGAGAAATCGTGGAATGCGCGGTGCAAATTCTTCTCGAGAATCGCGAGATAGTCGGCGTCGCCGACTCCGTTAGGCAGGTGGATGTCGATCGTCGACGGCGGCTTCGGGTACGGATAGTTGTTCTCCTGGTGAATCGAGAGAGTGAAGACCGTCCCGTCGCCGCCGAAAATCGCCGCGGTCCCGTTGCCGTGATGAACGTCGGTGTCCACGATCATGGCCGTCTCGATCGCCCGGTCGAACTGCAGCCGCCGGATCGCAATCGCCACGTCGTGAATGACGCAGAATCCCTCGCCATGGTCCGGATAGGCATGGTGAAACCCGCCGCCGATGTTCGCGGCCCAGCCGTCTTCAAGCGCGCGGCGTCCCGTCAGGATCGAGCCGCCCGCGGCCAGCCAGCAGGCCTCGATAAGTTCCTTCGAGTAAGGAACCTCCATGCGCAGAATCTCCGTGTGGCTCAGCCTGCCTGTCTTGAGCTTGTAGACCCACTCCTGCGAATGCACGCGGAGAACATCGTCGTCCGTCGCCGGTTCGGGTGCGAGGATGTCTTCGGGTTTGGCGAGGCCCTTCGCAAGAAGCCGGTCGTGAATCAGCCGGTACTTCTGCGACGGGAAAACGTGAGCCCCGAGGTGCAAATCATAGCGATCGTCGTAAACGAGTTTGAATGGAAGCACGAAGTTGAGACTAGCGCGAACTTTTTCGCAACGCAAATGGCCGAGGCAGTCAATCCGGTTTGCCTGAACGCGCGTACTGCTTACGTTAGACCTTTGTGGTAGTCTAGTTTTAGGCATGCGTCACGTTCAGGCCATTCTCGTGCTGGTCGCGCTGGCTTCGTTGCCGCTCGTGCTGCTCGGGCAGTCGGCGGCGCCGTCTGGGTGCAACGGTATGTGCTGCATTCGGCATGGCGCGTCGCGTTCGGGAACAGGCGCTTCACACGAAGGAATGTCGTGCCACCGCGGCGCCACAGCGCATTCGTGCCAGTGCAACATGAAGTCGCAGCCCGGCTTGCAGCCCGCGCTTCTCGCGCCACTGCCACCGACGATGCTTTCCGCCTCGCTGGCAGGCCCGGTTCCCGTCTTCGCGCGTAGAGCGGTCGTTCGAGATCTGCCAGGCGCATTTTCCGGATTCCTTCCCCCTCCTTTCGAGCCCCCTCGAGCCTAACCGCTGTCCCGCTGCCTCAAAAAAATCCAATCCTCTCAGGGGGACTCTCATGCGAAAGTTCGGGCCTTATTGGCTCGCCGCCGCACTGTTCCTTCTATGCGGCGTGGCGCGAGCCACTGTTTTTGGCAGTATTCGAGGAATTGTGCACGATCCACAACACCGCCCAATTCAAGGCGCCACCGTGACGGTGAAGGCGAAAGCATCGGACTGGACAAAGAGCGCGACGACGGACGCGAACGGCGAATTTCTGTTGAACGCCGCCCCCATCGGCGAATACGTTGTCACCGTGACCAGTTCAGGGTTCTCGCCGGCGGAACAGGACGTCGTCGTCGAGTCCGGAACCGAGCCCATTCTGCATGTCCCCCTGAGCGTCGCCGGCAAGAACGAAACCGTAACAGTCTCCGGCGTGACCGAGGTTCAGCCAACGGATTCTGCGACGCCCACGACTCTCGTGAGCCGCGAGGACATCGAGCAAACGCCCGGCGCGGATTTGACAAACAGCCTCGCGATGATCACGGACTACGTGCCCGGCGCTTACGTCACTCACGACATGCTTCACATGCGCGGCGGCCACCAGACCACATGGCTGCTCGACGGCGTTCCCGTCATCAACACGGCGATCGCCGTGAACGTGGGCCCGCAGTTCGACCCGCAGGACATCGACTACCTCGAAGTGAATCGTGGAAGTTATGGCGCGGAGTACGGCGATCGCACATACGGCGTCTTTAACGTCGTTCCGCGCACGGGCTTCGAGCGGAACAACGAGGCTGAACTCACTCTGTCGGCTGGGAATTTCTATCAGACCGACGCGCACCTGAGCTTCGGCAGCCACACGGAGCGGTTTGCCTACTACGCCAGCGTAAACGGCAATCGCTCGGACTTCGGCCTCGAGCCCCCGGTTCCCGATCCGGTCCACGACGCGGCGAACGGCATTGGTGGCTTCGGCTCGCTGATCTTCAACGTCAGTCCGTCGAATCAACTCCGTCTAGTCACGTCCCTTCGCCGCGACTACTACCAGATTCCCTACGATCCCGATCCGAACGACATCGAGAATGGGTCGATCCCGGAAAATGGGTTCACGCCCCAGTGGCCAAGTATCGGCCTCCGCGACAGTCAGCGCGAAGCCGACGCTGGTGTGATCTTCTCCTGGGTCCACACCTTCAGCCCGCACCTGTTGACGACGATCTCGCCCTTCTACCACTACAACAGCGGAAACTACGCAAGTTCGCCCAACGATGTTCCCGTCGCGACGACGGAAGACCGCGGCTCGACGTATGCGGGAGGGCAAGCCACCGTGCAGGCCGACTTCGCACGAAATAATCTGCAAGCCGGATTCTTCAGCTTCTACGAGCGGGACAACCAGACCTTTGGCGCCATCTTCAACGACGGCAGCGGCAACGCACCCATTTCGGATGTCGAGCGGCCCGACGCCGACCTCGAGACCTTCTTCATCGACGACAAGTTCCAACCCTTCTCCTGGATGACTTTCTCCGCGGGAATGAGGCCGACACGCTTTTCCGGCAATTACGCGAATGGTGTCAGCGAAACATCGATCAGTCCGCGCTTCGGCGCGACGTTCACCGTTCCGCGTCTTCGGTGGACCTTCCGCGCGTTCTACGGCCATTACTATCAGGCGCCGCCGCTCGAAACCGCTTCGGGTCCGGCGCTCATGGACTTCGCGCAAGGCCAGGGCCTCACGTTCATTCCGCTGCACGGCGAATCCGACGAGGAACGGCAGTTCGGCGTCACCGTCCCGCTGCGGGGCTGGGTACTCGACGCCGACAACTTCCGCACCAACGTCAGAAATTTTCTTGATCACAACAATATCGGCGCCTCAAGCATCTTCTTCCCGATCACTGTGGACCATGCGGTGATCCGGGGCTGGGAGCTCACGCTGCGCTCGCCTCTTGTCGCGCATCGCGCGCGGCTTCATCTCTCGTATTCGAACCAAATCGCCGAGGGCGATGGCACGATCACGGGGGGCCTGACCGATTTCGGCGTCTTCCCCGATTTCGAGCCGCTCGATCACGACCAGCGCAACACGCTCAACCTTGGCGGCGAGGTCACCCTTCCCTGGCGCAGCTATGCCGCGACAAATGTCTATTACGGCTCCGGCTTCACAAACGGCTACCCTGGTCAGCCGTATCCAGGAAACTATCTGCCCGGTCACACGACGTTCGATCTCTCAGTCGGCAAGAATTTCGGCGAGCGATTCTCGGCCTCGCTCAACGCGCTCAACGTCGCGAACCGCCGCGTCGAGCTCGACAACAGCCTTACGTTCGGCGGCTTTCACTGGAACCAGCCGCGACAAATCTATGTTGAAATTCGCTACCGGTTTCACTATTGATGTTCGGGAGAAATCATGTTCAGGCAATCAAGTCCTGCGATTCGCCGCGTTCAAGCGGCCCAGCTGGCGGCGTGTATTTTGGCGGGAATCGCTCTGATTTTGGCGGGATGTGCGTCGAAGTCCGCTGAAAACGCACGCCGTTTCCACCTCCACGGGAAAATCGTCTCGGTCAATTTGGCTGACCGCGCCGCCGAAGTGGACGCCGATGCAATCCCCGGCTACATGGACGCGATGACAATGTCGTACGCGGTTCCCGACGCCAAGGTGCTCGCCACGCTCGGGCGAGGCGATGAAATCACCGCCGACGTCGTTGTTGTCGACGACCTTGCGCACCTCGAGAACGTCGTGATCGTCAAACGCGCGAGCAAACCGGACCCAGCGTCTTCGTCCGATTTCCACATGCCGCAGCCCGGCGATGTGGTTCCCGATTTCGCGCTCCTCGATCAAAACGGCCGGCAGATTCGCTTGCGCTCGTATCGCGGCGACGCCTTGCTGCTCACGTTCATCTACACTCGATGCCCGTTCGCCGAGTTCTGCCCGAAAGTGTCCGACGACTTCGCCAGAATCTACGCCGCGCTTCGCAAGGGACCTGCATCCGGCTCAAGGATCCGCCTGCTGAGCGTGAGCTTCGATCCCGCTCACGACACGCCCGCAGTGCTGCGCCAATATGCGGCGTCATTCATCAATACGACGGGCACAGATCGGCCGTTCGACCGCTGGGAGTTTGCAGCGGCGCCCGAGAGCGAACTGCCGAAGATGGCGAAGTTTTTCGGCCTCTACTACAACGCGCAGGAAGACCAGATCGTTCACTCGATCAGCACGAGTTTGATCTCGCCCGACGGCAAGATCGTCGCCTGGTTCCACGACAACGATTGGCAGCCGCAGGCCGTCCTCGCGGAGGCGGCTGCGACTCTGGTCCACGTGCCGGAGCGAAACGCCAGAGATGCCGGAAAATCAGCGGATCGCGGAGGCAATTGACACCATCCGGATAGTTCCAGGCCCTTTGGCAATAGAGCACGATTCCGCGCAGCTTGTAAGCCAACGCACGTCCTCAGTAGAATTCTGACTGGCTTGAATCGCCCATGTCGACGCCGTTCGTCACAGCCCTGATTGACACATACAACCACGAGGCATTCATCGAGGCCGCGATTGAGAGCGCGCTCGAACAGGATTTCCCGCCCTCGGAATTCGAAATTCTTGTCGTCGACGACGGCTCGACCGATCGCACGCCGGAAATCGTACGCCGATTCGAACCGCGCGTGCGCCTACTGCGCAAAACCAACGGCGGCCAAGCCTCCGCGTTCAACGCCGGGATTCCCGAAGCGCGCGGCGAAATCGTCGCGTTTCTCGACGGCGACGATTGGTGGGCTCCCGGCAAGGTGAAGGCCGTCGCCGGTGCGTTCGCGTCAAATCCAAGCGCTGGTCTCGTCGGTCATGGCATCGTGCAGGTGGGTTCCGACGGCCGCCAACTCGTCCTGGTCCCGCGCGAGCCTTGCCGCTTTCGCATCGCGTCGACCGCGGAAGCGAAGATGTTCCGCACGCGACGGGGCTTTCTCGGCACGAGCCGTATGGCCTATCGTAAGGAAACACTCCGCCGGATCGGCGCCGTTCCGGAGGCGCTGAAATTCGAGGCGGACGAATATCTTTTCACGCTTGCCGGACTGTTTGCGGACGTGATGATCCTCTGCGAGCCTCTCACGTTCTATCGCCTTCACGACAGGAATCTGTTTCAGCTTGCGAACGCAAACGCCGAAGGCGCCCGCGCCAAACAGCAGGTTCTTGCGGCGCTGGCGAAATCGCTGGGCGACAAATTCACGGAATACGCAGTTTCCGGCAGCATCGCGAAGCCCATCCTGGAATGCGTGCAGGCCGAAGCCGACGTCCTGCGCCTCTCGCTCGACAGCGGCTATCCCTGGGAAACTGTGTCGACGGAGTGGAAGATCCAGCGCGCGCTTCACAGCGACGCTTCGGTCTGGCAGCATCTTTTCAGTTTCGCCAGGCTTGTTCCCGCGTTCGTGATGCCTGCGGCTGCGTATTATGGATGGCGGCGCCGCCTTTCGCGTTCGGCTTCCTACCGGAATCTCCGGCGGCGATTCTTCCGGTTCCCCGTGCCGCGCCATATCGAACAGCAAGAGAAACCGCGTTGAGGATTCAGAACGAGAGTCGACCCACGCAGAGCTAGTTTTCGCGATCGAGGATGAAATCGGGGACAGCGAGCAGCGCTCGCCGGTATTCCGTGTCGGGCAAGTTTTCGAGGCAGCTTTTCGCTCGCCCGGCATACTCCCGTGCGAGCTTTTGCGCGCGCTCGAGCGCGCCCGTTGCGCGCACCAGCCCCGCAATCTGCTCCGGCCGCACGCTCTGGAAACCGCGCTCCGCAAGAACCGTCGCCACCAGGCGTCGGCCCTCGCCGTTCACGTGGCCGTTTCCATCGGCACCGGCCCCTCGTGCCGCCGCGTTCCCTTCCAGCGCAAAAATCAGCGGCAACGTAACCTTCCCTTCCTTCAAGTCGCTAAGCACCGGCTTGCCGAGCTGCTCGTGCGAAGCGGTGAAATCGAGCAGATCGTCGACCAACTGAAACGCGAGTCCCGCGTTGCGCCCGTACTCGGCCATCGCATCTTCGATGTGCTTCGGCTGCTGGCCGAGCACCGCACCCAGCCGCGCGCACCCGCTGAAGAGGCACGCCGTCTTGCGGTACGAGAGCTCCGTCGCATCGGCCTCGGTCAAATCGATTTGGCCGAGCCGCGTCAGCTGCAGCAGCTCGCCTTCCACCATGTTTTGCGTGAGGTCGATCAGGATATCGAGAATCGCGAAGTTGCGCTCACGCAGCGCCATCTCGAACGACTGCATGTACAGCCAGTCGCCCGCGAGCACGCTCATGTGATTGCCCCACCGCGCGTTCGTGCTCGGACGCCCGCGTCGCGTGTTCGCGCCGTCGATCACGTCGTCGTGCACCAGCGTGGCGCTGTGAATCAGCTCGACCACCGCCCCCAGCCGGATCGCGCTCGGCCCGCGATACCCCGCGGCGCCCGCCGACAGCAGCAGCAGCGCCGGACGTAGCCTCTTGCCGCCGCCCTCGCGCAGGTAGCTCGCAATTTCCGCGATCGGCTCGATCGCGCCGCCGCCCTGCGCCGCGATCTCGCGCTCCACTAGCGCGAGGTCCTCCCGGACCAGATCGAAAATTCCCTTTGCCAGTTGAACAGCGAAGGCCATGCGCTCCCTTCACCCTCTACCCGCTGCCCGCGGCGGGAATTTTGCCTCCCAGCTTGAAAAAGCGCCGGAAATTCTCTGCGGTCATTGCCGCAAGTTCTTCGTGGCCTAAGTCTCTCACACTCGCCAAGGCTTTCGCTACCTCGACGACATGCGCCGGCTCGTTGCGCTTTCCGCGAAATCCTTGCGGCGGAAGAAAAGGCGAATCCGTCTCCGTCAGCAGACGGTCGAGCGGCAGTTCGCGCGCCACGTCACGCAGGTGCTGCATTTTCGGGTACGTCACGTTGCCCGCGAACGAAATCATGAAGCCGATGTCGAGCCCCCGGCGCGCGTCGTCGAGCGTCCCCGTGAAGCAATGCAGCACCCCGCCAAGCCCGCTCGAGCGCCAATCCTGCTCGATGATTTCGAGGCAGTCCGCCCACGCGTCGCGGCAGTGAATGATGATCGGCAGCTTCGCGGCGCGCGCCTGCCCAAGCTGCCGCCGGAAAACGCTTGCCTGCACGTCGCGCGGCGAATGGTCGTAGTAGTAATCGAGGCCCACCTCGCCCCAGCCGATCACTTTCGGGTGCTTCGCGATTTCGTCGAGCTTCGCGAAATGCTCCTCCGTCGCGAGCTTCGCCTCGTGCGGATGGATTCCCACGGTCGCGTAAATCCAGTCGTACTCGTCCGCGAACGGAATCGCAGCGTTCAGCCGTTCCGGGCCGGTCCCGCTGCCGATCGCGAGCAGCGTCGTCACACCCGCAGCGCGCGCGCGCTCCAGCATCGCCGCGCGGTCCTCATCAAACTGCGGAAACTCCAGATGCGCATGTGAATCGATGATGTTCATTTGCTTCTTGGGTGGAAGCGCGGGCCTTTAGGCCCGCGAACCCGCAGCTCATAGTTGCCGGGCTTTAGCCCCGGGTTGTCAGCGGTGCTACGCATGAACGGGCCTACACCCTGCGTTTCCTCACCACAAAAATCATTTCCGTCGCCGCATTATCGAGCGGCGCCTTCGCAAACGAGCCGTATTCCTCCACCGCCTCCAGCCCCGCCAGCAGAAACAACGCCTGCAGCTGCGGGTACGTGTAATACGACAATTTCAGCGGCTCCGTCTCTTCGAGCGCGAGCTTGCCGCCCTCGTACGTGCGGAAAATAAACGTCCCCGCGAAGATCTGGTGAATCTTGTCGGCCGACTCTTTCCGAAAGAACCGCCGCACCACTCTCCGCCGCTCCGGATCTTCCTCCCATTCAAGATCGGGCACCTCTTCCCCGATTCCCGCCGCCAGCAGCTCGAACTTCGGATAGAAGACGTCGAACGCGAGCTTCCCGTTCTCTTCGAGGTGCGCCGCTACGTTCGTCAGCGCCGCCACCTGGTCCTGCACCGTGTACATGTGCTGCATTGGGCGGAACGGAATGATCGCCAGCGGATATTTCTTGCCGATGCGGAAATTCCGCATGTCTCCCGCGTGAAGCGTCACTCGCTCACGCACCTCGCGCGGCTCACGTTCGAGGCGCGCCTTCAGGACGCCCAGCATCGCCGGCGAATTGTCGACGCCGTCGATCGCGATTCCCTCGCGCGCAATCTTCAGCAGGACGCGTCCTGTTCCGCATGCAATCTCCAGCACCGGCCCGACCGACCGCCGCGCCAGATCGACGTAGAACGGCACATCCGCCAGGCTCTTCAGCGCGGCGTACGCGGCATCATAGTGCCGCGCCAGCACCTCATACGAATCCGCTTGAGCCATTGATTTTGGGCCTGCTGTAGACCTCTGGTTCTATTTGAGATTTGAAAATTTGAAATTGCGACCGTCATCCGTGGTCGAATCTTCTCCAACCTTCACTTCACCTTCGACCCCGGCGCGATCTCTTCCGCGAACGTGCACAGCACCGGCTTGCCGTCCGGCCCGGCCGACGCCGCCAGCAGCATCCCGTTCGATTCCAGCCCGCGCATTTTTCGCGGCGCCAGATTCGTGACGACCACCACTTTGCGTCCCGTCAAATCCTCCGGCGCGTACGACAGCGCGATGCCCGCCAGCACTTGCCGCACTTCGTCGCCGATGTCGACCAGGATTTTCAGCAGCTTGTCCGCGCCCTGAATTCGCTCGGCGGACTTGATCACGCCGACTCGCAGCTCCACCTTCGCGAAATCCTCGATGCCAATCTTGCCGTCGCTCGACGCCGGCGCCGCTGCTGCCCCGCCCGCGCCTCCGCTCGCCGCGCTTCCGCCTGTTGGCGCTGCCGCGCCCGGATTCCGTATCTCCTGTTCCATCGCCTCAATCCTTTCCGATGCCTCTTTTTTGTCCACGCGCGGAAACACCGCCTCCGGTTTCCCGATCTTCGTCCCCGGCTTCAGCCCGCCCCATTGCAACTGATCGATTCGCACATCCGCGAGCTTCCCCGTTTGCCCCAGCTGCTCCCACATCTTCTGCGTCGCGTCTGGGATAATCGGATGAGCCATTACACAGACTGAACGCACGGTTTCGGCAGCGATGTACAAGATGCTTTCCAGAAACCACCGCATGTCGGGCTTGTCAGCAAGGGCCCACGGTTTGTACTGCGTGAGAAACTGGTCGCCATAGTGAGCAATGATTTCCCAAACCCTCTCGGCTGCCGCCGAGAACTGAAAGGCGTCGTAGGCAGCGCAAATCTCGGCCACGAATCGACCACGTGACGCATCGGCTTCCAGAGAACGCCATTGTCCGACCGTAGCCTGCTCAAACTTTGGCGACAGCCCGGGCGTGATTCCCTCGCAGTATTGGTTGATCATCGTGATGACGCGGCTAGCGAGGTTCCCCAGCCCGTTCGCCAAATCCGCGTTGTACCGCGTGATCAGCGCCTCGCGCGAAAAATTCCCGTCCTGGCCGAACACCGTCTCGCGCAGCAGGTAATATCGCAGCGCGTCGTTGCCAAGCACCTTCACGATCGGCTCCGGGTACGCGACGTTCCCCTTCGACTTGCTCATCTTCTCCTGCTCGAACAGCAGCCAGCCGTGCGCGAAAATCTGCTTCGGCAGCGGCAGCTCCGCCGCCATCAAAAACGCCGGCCAGTAAACCGCATGGAAACGGATGATTTCCTTGCCAATCATGTGGACGTCGGCCGGCCAGAACTTCTGGAACGTGGGGTTCGCGTCGCCTTCGTGGCCTTCGCCGAATCCGATCGCTGTCATGTAGCTCGTCAGCGCGTCGTACCAGACGTAAAACACGTGCTCGGGATCGTCCGGCCACGGAATTCCCCACTTGATCGACTTGCGGCTAATCGACACGTCCTTCAGCCCCGCCTCGACGAAGCTCCTCACTTCGTTCATCCGAAAATTCGGCTGCACGAATTGCGGATTGTCCTTGTAAAACTTCAGCAGCCTTTCCTGAAACGCCGACAGCCGGAAAAAGTAGTTCTCCTCGGAGATCAATTCCGAGGCGCGCCCGCAAATCGGGCAATCCGCGGGCTCGGGCGAATCGCTCACGTAGAGGTTGTCGTAGATGCAGTAGCGGCCCTCGTATTTCGCTTTATAAATCGCGTGCGGCGACCTTCGCAGCGTCCGCCGCACCAGCATCTGCACCGACCGCGCGTGCTCCACCGACGTCGTCCGCACGAAATGCGTGTACTGGATGCCGAGCAGCTTCCACAGCTCGATGAAAATCTTCTGGTTCCGGTCCACCAGCTCCTGCGGCGTGACGCCTGCCTTCTCGGCGGCCCGCTCGATGTTCACTCCGTGCTCGTCCGTTCCCGTCGTGTACGCCACGTCGTAGCCGCACATCCGCTTGTACCGCGCGATCACGTCGCACACGATCGTCGTGTACGCAGACCCCACGTGCGGCCGCGAATTCGCGTAGTAAATCGGCGTCGTCAGATAGTATTTCGGCTTGTCCATGATTTACTTGGTCTTTTCGTGCGCCGATTGCTTTTGGAGTTCGCGCTTCTGAAATTCAAACGCCGCCGCCGCAATCACCTGCTTCAGCGGCAGGCCGCGCTCCGCCGCGATCCGCTGGCAATCGTCGTACTCCGGCGTCGCATTCAGGATCGACCCGTTCATGTGCGACACCTTCATCCGCACCTGCCCAAACGGTGTCTCCACGGGCACAAACTCCCGCTCCAGCGTCTTTCTCCTCACCTCGTACGTCCTCACGCCGATCGTGGTCGTTTCGCGAAAGATCAGATCGATCAGCCGCGCCACGTTTTCCGCTTCGCTCAGCAGCGTCACCAGCAGCCCCGGGCGGTTCTTCTTCATCTGCGCCGGCGTCGAAAAGACGTCGAGCGCCCCGGCCGACAGCGCACGCTCCACGAAGTAGCCGTAAATCTGCGGGCTCATGTCGTCGACATTCGTCTCGATCACCGTCACCGGCGCGCCCCAACTCTCCCCTGCTTCACTCTCCTCGCGCTCGCCGATCAGCAATCGCAGCACGTTTGACTTCTCTTGTAGGTCCGCGCTGCCGGCTCCGTAGCCGACGGCGCGCAACGTCATCGGCGGAATCTCGGCGTAGCGTGTCGCGAGCGTCGTCGCGATCGCCGCGCCCGTCGGCGTCACCAGCTCGCGCTGGATTCCGCTCGAAAGCGTCGGCGCTCCGCGCAGCAGCTCGACCGTTGCCGGTGCTGGCACCGGCAGAATTCCGTGCTCCGTTTTCACCTGACCGCTGCCCACATCGACCGCCGAGCACGCAAACTCGTCGATCCCGAGCAGCTCGAAACCGATCGCCGCGCCCACAATATCGATGATCGAATCCACCGCGCCGACCTCGTGGAAGTGGACCTTCTCAATCGGCACCTGATGCACGTGCGCTTCCGCCTCGCCCAGCCGCCGAAAGATTTTCTTCGCGCGCTCCGCCGCGCGCGGCGCGAGCCCCGCCGCGTCAATCATCTTCACAATTTCCGAAAGCCCGCGATGCGTTGAGTGGCTGTGATTGTGGGCATGGCCGCTCGAATGGTGGGAATCCCTTACCTCCACCATCACATGCGTCGCGAAAATCGCTTGCCGCTGCACCTTTTTCGCCGAAATCGTCCACCCCGGCAGGTTCAGCTTGCGCAGTTCCGCCTCGATGGCGGCCAGCTCCGCGCCGGCGTCGACCAGCGCGCCCAGGACCATGTCGCCGCTGATGCCCGAAAAGCAGTCGAAGTATGCGATCCTCATCGTCTTCATGTGCTTACAATCAATTCCACGCGCAAATCCGCAGAAAAACGATACTAGTCTGGCCTCCTACACCTGTCAAACCGAACGCGCGACGAGCCGCTTCATCTAGTCTGCGAGTTCGTGGCTGATGATTCGACTCCTCGCATCCTCGCAACGCGGATGGAGCGTGTCTTGCGCAACAGATGGGGATAACTGTGCAACGAAGTTTCGCTAACCGGCCGGCTGATTCCGACGCAAGGTACATCGATCAAGACTCAGCCTGTCTTCGAGATGGCGTAAGGCCCTGCCGGACAGGGACTTAACTGCGATTCCCGCAACCGCGCCGCGCGAGATGCACCGATTAGCAATCTGGCAGTCCAATTGCCACCAAGCTCCGAACTTCCGCCTGAGGCCGGTGAGACCCCAGCTGAATTGTGCCTTCGCGGACCTGGAGGAGCGCCCGTGAAAATGAACGTACGCACTGCCCGTCTTGTGATCTTCTTGAGCGCGTTGCTGTTGCTGGGACTTGGCGCTGCAACACCTTCCCTAGCGGATCCGCTGTATAGCAACCTGGGGCCCGGCAACACGTTCATCATCAATCGAGATTGGCAAACGAATTTTGATTTCATGGCGACCCCGTTTGTGACAACCTCCGGCGGGAACCTCGGAGACATTTTGACGCCGTTGTTCAGCCTCGATAACCCGGTTTCGATTGGCCTGTACACCGATTCAAGCGGTCAGCCCGGAACCCTGCTCGAAGGCTGGAGTATTGACGCTCCGGGTTTTCCGGGAATCCTTACGACCATTGCTTCCGTAACGAACCCACTCCTGAGCGCCGACACGCAGTACTGGCTCGTCATAACCCTGACCGATGCGCAAAAAAACGAACTGGCTTGGTACGAAAATGACCAGGGGATTGATGGAGGGATTTGGGCCGGCAACAGTCTCACGGGGTTGATAAGCTTTGAGCCTGCTTCTCCGGCTCCCGCGATTCAATTGGACATGGTCGGCTCGACGTCGGCGATGCCGGAACCTGGCAGCGGAACCTTGCTGGCCGGCCTGGCGCTCATCCTGATGCTCTCCCGCGCCGCCGGTCGCCGCGTGTGGCTGCGCGCCTGACGCCACCGCCAAGGCAAACCGAGCGCGTAGCGAGTTCTACGAGTACTAGTCCTTGACAACTGCCGTTAACTATGCTATACATCTCTATCCTCAATCATAAGAATAATTAATTGTGTGCAACCGGGATGCGCAGTTTGCGCCCTCGGTGAAACCGGGGTGCGCTCGCTGCACATAGGCAACGCCGGACGCCTGCCCGCCGGCTGTCTGGCGGGTGTGTCCGGAAAGGAGAGAGTTTGCTGATGAAGTTGTAGGGCTCCCCGCTAATTTAGACGTTCAGGGTCTCCGAGTTTAGGTCAGTTGCAAAAGCCAAGAAGGCCTCGTGCGGAGTGCGATTGTGGACTCCGCGATGCGGCCGGTCGTAATTGTACTCCTC